>JAESGL010000378.1_pt1 | contig 24321 bp, 23 predicted proteins | sample 9269711 | NCBI WGS metagenome assembly JAESGL01 (sample SAMN14515918, study PRJNA621676) | algae metagenome | isolation source: Kastovskya adunca ATA6-11-RM4 and co-occurring heterotrophs from soil and... | place: Chile: Atacama Desert | collected 2011-06-27
TAAGAGCCCGATCGGAAATTAAGTTGAGTGGTATCAGCAGGTTAGCTTGACGGCCTGACCTGTCGTTGATTCATGAGTTTCGCCAAAAACTACCATGGATACAACGATGTGGACCGATACCACTCGCGCCCTTCATGCGCGAAGCGGGCTGACTTTGCCAAGTGATATGACTGATGCCGAGTGGGCGGTTCTGGAACCATTGCTGCCACCAGCATCACATGTCGGGCGACCTCGCAAATGGTCGCTGCGGCGCATTGTCGAGGCTATCCTATACTTGCTGCGCGGGGGCTTGCCCTGGCGGATGCTGCCGCCTTGCTTTCCGCCTGTTTCGACCGTGCGGCACTGGTTCTACCTTTGGCGCGACAACGGGCTGTGGCTGACGATCAATCACACACTGCTGATGGTTGCACGCGAGGCGCACGGCCGGGAGGCTTCGCCCAGCGCCGGCGTGATCGACAGCCAAAGCGTGAAAACCACGGAAAGCGGAGGGCCTCGTGGCTATGACGCGGGCAAGAAGGTCAAAGGGCGCAAGCGCCACGTCCTCACCGACACCGAGGGAAATCTCGTCCATGCCGTGATCCACACCGCCGACATCCAGGACCGCGACGGCGCGCCGATGGTGTTGGCCGAAATCATTCGGCGCTTCCCCTGGCTGCGCCATGTTTTCGCTGATGGAGGCTATGCCGGAGACAAGCTCAAGGACGCTCTGCGCCGCTTCGGCAAATGGACCATCGAGATCATCAAGAGGTCCGATGCAGCGAAAGGCTTCGACGTGCTGCCCCGACGCTGGGTGGTCGAACGCACGCTGGCATGGCTGAACCGGAACCGGCGGCTCGCCAAGGACTTCGAACAAACCATTGCGTCGGCAGCCGCATGGCTCTTCATCGCATCGATCCAGCTCTTTGCCCGACGCATCGCAAGATCATGAAATCCGCGACGATAATTTTGAATCAGACACTAAGGGACGCATTCTGGGACTGGTTATATCAATCGTAATTCTGAGAGCAGCGATCAATGCTCAGCCCTGTTTGTTGGGCGCCTCATATCAGATGGCGATCGTTCAGGCCGCAATCGGCGCCTGGAACCATTCCCAACCACCCATGCGCTGCGATTTTCGACGGTAAAGCGCCTCATCAGCGCGCTTCACCAGAAGTTGCAGTTCATCGCCGTCCTGGGGGTACAGGCTTGCACCGACACTGGCGCCGACCGCGGCTATGCTTCCATCGATTATGACCGGCTGGCGCAGGGCCGCGTCAATCCGCTGGCAAATTGGTTCGACGGGCCATGGGCTTCGCAGGCCGGGTAGCAGTACAGCAAATTCATCGCCTCCTATGCGGCAAACGAGATCGCCTTCCCGAACGCATTCCTTGAGCCGCTGAGCCACAGTTCTCAGCATTTCGTCGCCTGCATCATGGCCCAAACGATCATTGATCGCCTTGAAGCCGTCCAGATCGATCACAAGTACAGCCATCATATTGTCTGCGATCGCGCCCCGTGTTGCGTGCTCTGCCCATAGATCTTGCAGCACCCGACGATTGGCAAGACCGGTTAGCGGGTCCTCAAACGCAATGCGACGTAATGCGTTCTCGGCCTCACGTCTGCTCGAAATGTCATCGAATAGCGCGATGCCGATGCCCATCTCGTGAAGGAGAATTCCGCGATGCTGAGCCGTTCTGATCCTGTTGTCAGCGCATAAAATTTCGACCTCGCAAACATCTATTTCCGAAATACCATCCGACTGCGCGAGCCAAAGATCGTGCCAAAGCCGACGGGTTTCCCGGCGGTGATGCTCATGCGGATAGGCCTTATCGATCCAGTCACTGACGTTTGTGAAAGTCCCTTCGGCGTAGCCGAACGTCTTTGTAAAAGCCCGGTTGACGAACTGAATCTCTCCTTGCGGTAAGGTGGCCCAGGACAGAGGAATCGGGAGCGCATCCAGAATGACGTGCAAGTCACGGAACGACAGGGCGCCGGCATTCGCCGCGCGTTCAAGAAATTCCTTCATGGTATACCTACTTCGCTAGGCTCGCTGAGGCCTTCATGGCTCCCATGCATACGCAATAGCATGCTTAACCGTTAAATCTTAACCCCGCATCTATGATCCGGGGTCGTGATCGGAAAAATAGACAAAATCGGTCCGGGGCGGCTTCGAAATTGCCTACAGGGGCGTAGGCCTCACCTGCAATCAGATGGACAGTGCGGCCTGCCCAAAAAACGGCGGTTGGCGTTGCTGTCCAGTTTTTACCAGCCACCTCCCAACGCCCGATAGAGCTGAACGGTCGCCGTTCCTTGCGCGATGCGGGTTTGCTCCATCTTGTCCTCGTCCGAGAGGGCATCCAGTCGGGCCTGCAACACATCGCCCAATTGGGTGCGTCCGGCATCGTACAATATCGCCAGTTGGTCGGCGCGTCGGCGCGCCATGTCGGATGTACGGATAAGCCCGGCCAGGCGTTCGTCCAGCCCCGTCCGAAAGCCATAAGCGGATTCAACTTCCTCGAGCGCCGACAGCATGGCCTGGTCATAATTGGCGAGAGCAGCCTCAAGTTCGGCATCGCCCGCCTTCACTCTGGCCTGCAACCTTCCGGCATTGAAAAGCGGCATCGATGCGGAAAGGCCGACCAGACCTCCGGTTCCGCCATAACCTGGCAGGCCGCCCAGTTCGATATGCCCGTTCTGCCCAAGGAAATGGATGGCGAAACGCGGAAGCAGATCGGCCTTCAGGCTCTTGAGGCGCGCCGCGCGCGCGTTCACCAGCCAAGATCGCGCCGCGACATCAGGCCTGCGAGCAAGAATGTCGGAAGGTAGCTGCCCCGTGGGCGCGCCCGGCGTCTCAAAAGTGGCGGAGGCGATCATGGCCGGCGCCTGTTCGGGCAGGTCGCCCGCCAGCACGGCCAGTCGCCGCCGGCGCGCATCGATGAGGGATGTGAGAGCCGGGCGGGAGGCGCGCAGCGCCTCAAGGCCATTGCGAGCGCGGGTGACATCGGCCGCTGTCGCAGCGCCCGTCCGCTGTCGGGCGGCTGCATAATCGACAAGGCGGCCCGCCGTCGCCTCGCTGCGATCAAGGACGGCGAGGCGACGTCTCAGCCCCTGCAACTGCTGATAATTCTCGACGACATCGGCGGCGACCATGAGCCTGACGGCATCAGCCGTTCGTGCGGCACTTTCGGAAAGCGCGCGCGCCATTTCGGCGTCTGCGTGACTTCCACCGAACAGGTCAGCCTCCCAGGTGGCTCCAAGACCTACCAGATATCCACTGCCGCTGTTTCCGGACAGCGATGGCAGCATGGCCTGCCACTTGTCATCGAGCCCGGCATCGCTCTGACTGGCCCAGGCTGTGCCATTTGCGGCAACGGTAGGATAAAGTGCGGATTCCGCGACAGTGACCAGCGCTCGCGCGGCGGCGACATGGGCCTTTGCAGCGCGGATATCGGCGTTTACTTCGAGCGATTTCTCGATCAGCGCATCAAGAGCGGGATCGCCCCACGCCGTCCACCAGCGGTCTGTCCCGGTTATTGCCGCATCGTTCGCCGCCGCTGCGTCGAGGCGAGCGGGCGGAGTGACGCGTGGCGCGTGAGAAGACGTGTTAGGAACGCTGGCACAGGCGGTGAGCAGCAGCGCGAGCGAGGGGGGAAGCAATCGGCTATGCATTCTGATTTTCCTGGGTGATGTCATCCATGACCTTTAGCCCTGCCTTGAGAGCATCGAACGGAAGCGGCTGACGGCCATCGCCACGAAGAACACGCCCGAGCCGCAGATGATCGCGAGTTCCGGCAGGATCGTTCGCACGCCCGCGCCGCGATAGAGGATCGCCTGGGAGAGGCTGACGAACTGGGTGGTCGGCAGACATAGCGCAATCGTGCGGATCGCCGAGGGCATGCTCTCGAGCGGCGTCGCCGCCCCCGAGAGCAGATAGGCGATGGCATAGACGGGCACCGCGAAGAGCCCGAACTGCGGCATGGATGGCGCGAGCGTCGCCATCCACATGCCGAGCGAGGTGACCGAGAAGAGATAGAGGAACATTGCCGCTGTAAAGAGCAGGAGAGATCCGGTCAGCGGCACGCCCACAGCGCCATGAACGACGAACCAGAGGGACGCGATCGAGGCCAGCAGGATGACGAGGCCGTTGGCAAGGATCTTGGCGAAGGCGATCTCGCTGGCGCGCACGGGCATCACCAGCAGATGCTCGATCGTGCCATGCTCACGCTCACGGATCACCGTCGCGCCGACGAGGATGATCGAGAGCACCGTCACATTGGTGACGATCTGCATGACCGAGGTATACCAGGCCGACTGGGCGTTGGGATTGAAATGCATCCGGCTTTCGACCTGGACCGGCAGCGCCTCCAGGAGGCCCCGGGCATGGAGGAAGTCGAGCGTTTCCTGAGCGAATATCTGCTGGAAATAGGCAGCGCCCAGACCTGCCTGCGTCATGGCAGTCGCGTCGACGAGAATCTGGACGGAGGGCGACCGGCCCGCGAGCGTATCGGCTTCGAAGCGGGGCGGGATCTCGATCACGAAGATATATTGGCCGCTGTCCATCGCAGGGCCGATCGCGGATCGCTCGATGTCCTCGGGTGGTTTGAAATAGGGCTGCTGGATGGCATCGCGCAGTCGGCGCGACAGTTCGGAATGATCCTCGTCCATGATCGCGACCGAAGCGTTCATGACCTCTGCGCGCACCCCGTTCGCAACAAGCTGGATCGCCACGGTGAAAGCGAAGAGGATAAGCGCCATCAGCGTCACATCCTTCATGACACTGCGCAGTTCCTTGCCGCTCAGAAGCGCGACGTTGAGAATCCAGCGCGTCATTTCTCCTGCTTTCCCAGCATCAGGCGTGCGCCGCCCACGAAGAGCAATGCGAGCGCCATCAGGGCCAGATAGGCCTGGCCGAAACTGGCCATGCCCAGACCCTTGGTGAATGTGCCCAGACTGACGATCTGGAACCAGGAGGAGGGAAATGTCAGCCCGATCATATGGCTCGGGCCTGTCAGGGTCGAAACGGGGTAGAGGAGCCCTGAGAAGTTCACCGACGGGATGAGGCAGATGAGCGACGTCGCGAAGATGGCGGCGACCTGCGAGCGCACAAATGCGGAGATCATCAGCCCGAGCCCGGTGACTGACAGGATGAAGAGGAAGCCACCGATCAGAAGGGCCGGCAAGGACCCCTTGAGCGGCACTCCCAAAATGAAGACAGTCACGAGGATCAGCGTCACGAAACTGATCATCGCCAGAAGGGCATAGGGCATCTGCTTGCCGACCAGGAATGCGCCCAGGCTCGCCGGCGAGGCGTAGAGATTGGTGATCGAACCGATCTCCTTCTCTCTCACGACCCCAAGGGCCGTCAGCATTGCGGGAATGAGGATCATGCAGAGCATCAGGACGCCCGGCGCCATGGCGTAGATGCTGCGAAACTCCTGGTTGTAGATGAAGCGGGGTTCGATCGTGGACGAAAGATCAGGGATTGCGAAGAGCTGCGTGGACCGCAGTTGATCGATCGAATAGCGAAGGAGAATGGCCTCGGCATAAGCGCGCGCGTTCGACGCGGGGAAGGGGCTTGCGCCGTCGATCCGCACGTCGATCGCGGGCCGCCGCCCTGCGGCCAGGTCGCGTCCGAAGCCGGGGGGTATGTCCAGCACCATCTTGGCCGATGCCTCGCGCAACGCCTGCTCGGCGGCGGCGTCGCTTTGAAGTTCGGGCTCAACCCGGAAATAGCGTGACCCTTCAAAATAACGTTGCAGGTCGCGGCTCGCGGCACTGCAGTCATGATCGAGCACGGCAAGGCGGATATTCTGGACGTCGAAGGAAATGCTGTAGGCTGCAATGCACAGCAGGATGATCGGGCCGATCAGCGCGAAGGCGAGCCGGATGCGATCGCGCATGAGTTCGGTCGCTTCGCGCCGGGCAAAGGCCCAGGCAAAGCCCGGCCAGTTGCCGGCAGCGGTCGGCAATCGCGGCACGCCCATAGCCATCGCTCGCGCACCGGCGGCCACAGTCGGGGAAGCAGCCGAAGTGTCGGTCGGCAAGGTAGCGGGGGCCGCAGTCGGCACTTCGTCATTATCCTTCTCGAGGACAGCGATGAACGCATCCTCGAGCCGCTCCGCATCATAACGCTGCGTGAGTTCCGCCGGCGCGCCGACGGCCAGAACCCGACCACGATGCATCAGCGATATGCGGTCGCACCGTTCCGCCTCGTTCATGAAGTGGGTCGAGACGAATATCGTCACCCCTTCGTCGCGCGAGAGCCGGATCAGGTGACGCCAGAACATGTCGCGCGCGGCCGGATCGACGCCGGATGTCGGCTCGTCCAGGATGAGGATCTCGGGTCGATGGAGGCAGGCGGCAGCGAGTTGCAGGCGTTGCCGTATGCCGAGCGGAAGCGCCGAGGGAACGGCGTCGGCATGGGCCTCGAGCTCGAACTGGGCAAGCGCGGCCGAAACCAGTTCGCCTGCCTGCGCGCGTGGCACGCGATAGAGCCGCGCATGAAGGACCAAGTTCTGGCGAACCGAAAGCTCTTCATAGAGGGAGAAGGCCTGCGACATATAGCCCACGCGCATGCGCGTCTCCATGTCTCCGGGGGCGATCGGCCGCCCAAAAAGGCTGGCCGTCCCGTCCGTTGCATCGAGCAGGCCGGTCAGCATTTTCATGGTCGTGGTCTTGCCGCAGCCGTTCGAGCCCAGAAAACCGAATATCTCGCCGCGTCCGATGCGAAAGTTCACATGATCGACCGCTACGAAATCGCCAAAGCGCCGGGTAAGGTCATGCGCCTCGATTGCCGGCGCCTCGCCCTTGTCCTGCCAGGCCGGCACGACCAGCGCGTCGCCCGACGGCCGCTTGTCTTGCGGGAGCAGGCGTACATAGGCGGCTTCGAGCGTATCCGCGCCCGCTTCACGCATGATCTCGCCTGTATCCCCTTGCGCGATCACCTTGCCATCATCCATCGCCACGAGGTGGCCGAAGCGCTCTGCTTCTTCCATGTAAGCCGTGGAGACGAGCACGGTCATGTCCGGCCGCTCCGCGCACATCGCATCCACCAGTTCCCAGAACTGCCGTCGCGACAGGGGATCGACACCCGTGGTGGGCTCATCGAGGATGAGCAGGTCGGGATCGTGGACCAGCGAGCAACACAGGCCCAGCTTCTGCTTCATGCCGCCCGAAAGCTTGCCGGCGGGCCGGTCCGGAAAGGGAGCGAGTCCCGTCGCGTCCAGCAGGCGCCGCAGATGCGCTTCCCGCTCGGCTGCGGACAGTCCGAAGAGGCGCCCGAAGAAGTCGATATTCTCGCGGACGGAAAGCGTCGGGTAGAGATTGCGACCAAGCCCCTGGGGCATGTAGGCGACGCGGGCAAGGAAATCCTCCCGCTTGCGACGCTCGGCAAGATCGAAGCCGAGAACCGAAAGACGTCCCGTCTGCAGCTTTTTCACGCCGGATATGAGGCCGAGCAGCGTCGACTTGCCGACACCGTCGGGCCCGACCAGCGCGGTGGTCTTCCCCTTGGGCAGGGAGAGCGAAACCTCGTTCAGGGCGACGATACCACCGTATCGATGCGAAAGGCTTTCGATCCGTATCGCCTCTTCGGGGAGGATCTGAGCGGGCGGGATCATTTGTCGATCTTGGTGAGGTCGGGCCAGGGCTGGTGCGTATCGGTGCGCACGAACCCGTCCGCCGTCATGCCGGCCTTCAGCCTTCCGTCCAGGCGACGGGCGAGATCGGGCGCGATCTGCAGCTTCACCCGGTAGGACAGGTTCTCGCGTTCGCTGGCCGTCTCGACGAATTTGGGCGTGAACTGCGCATCGGGCGCCACAAAGCTGACGCGCGCGGGAATGGCGTCGCCAAAACCCTGCGGAAGAATGCGTGCCTCGTCGCCGATCCTGATCTTGCCGGCGACCGAGGCGGGCAGGAAGATGGTGAGCCAGGCATCCTCGGCATTGACCAGCGACACGATCTTGCCGCCCGGCGGCAACATGGTTCCAGGCTCGACGATCCGATATTCGACGCGCCCGGGCGTCGGTGCGATGATCCGCAGGTCGGCAAGGCCGGCTCTGGTTTGCGCGATCAGGGCGTCGGCCTGGGCAATGGCCGAGCGTGCCTCGCCGACACCGCCGCCCGCCGCCTGCGCGCCACCTTGCGCAGCGCCCAATGCCAGGCGACGCTGCTCCAGCTCGACGTTCGAGACCATGTCGCGATCACGAAGCTTGGCTGTCTCGACCCAGTCGATGCGGGCGAGCTGGGCCTGGCTGTCCCGCGCGGCGAGCTCCCCTTGCGCGCGCATGAGGGCGGACACTGCCTGTTCGCGCTTGGCAAGCGCTCCGGCGAGTTGTGCCTTGAGGTCTACGTCATCCTGCCGGGCGATGACCTGACCCGCCCGGACGAGATCACCTTCATGGACGTCAAGCGACATCAGGCGGCCGGGATATTTGGCGGCGATATCGGTGCGCGTCATCTCGAGACGGCCGTTGCCGCGCACGATGGTTTCGGGGAGCTTGTCGGTGCGTCCAAACATCCACCACAGCCCGAAAGCCAGGGCGATGAGGACGACGGCCAGAATGGGAATGACGATACAGGCCCGCAGCTTCACGCTATGCCTCCTTGAGCGTTCATCGCACAAGCGCCACGCCGATCCGCAGGCGCGTCACGTGCTTGTTATAGTCGAGCAGATTTTCGCCGTAGCCGGTGAAGCCCTGGCCGAAGAGATAGAAGTCCGGGCCTCCGCCCAGGATACGCCGGAACGGGTAGGAGAGATCGGCGGTCAGAGCTCCCTTGCCGCTACCCAGGTTCAGACGGGTAGAAGCCGAGACGCGCAGCCCATCATCCTCGCCGGCCTCAATGAAAAGCCCGCTATTGCCGCGATATCGGCGAATGTCAGGATTGTCCGAAAGGTCTCCGAGATAGAGCCACAGCCGCGGCGCGATCGTCAGCCTTCGGTCCTCGCCGAGCGAGAAGACGGCCATCGGGGCCACATAGAGCATGTTGAGGCTGCGCGAGGCCGCGCCATCGCGTCCATTGGACTCATGGCGAAGGCCGATCTGGCCGCTGATCGTGGCCTTTTCTGACACGGGCAGGGCAGGCGAGAGATAGAAGAGCTCGGGTTGATAATCGATATTTCGGAAGGGTGAGGATTTCGCCGCCACGTCCCAGAACATGCGCTGGGTATAGGCGAAGTAGAGGCCGTCGATCAGCGAGGGAGAGCGGTCCATCCGCGCTCGACTTCCGAACAGCTGATATTTGAAACTGATCTGGATGCGCGCGTCGCTGTTGGTGCCGGGGCCATAGACCGCATAGATCGGTTCGTAGACCGAGAGATTGGGGATGAAAGCATTGCCCCGGGTTCGGTCTGCCGGCGATGGTGTGACAGGGGCTGGCGATATCTGCGTAGAGGTCGGGGGTGTGAGCGAGGGCGCCATAGCCAGGGCGGCAGGTGCAGAGCGGTCGGCTTCAGGATCGACGCCGATCGTCAGCAGGATTTGCTGCGTTGACCAGGAGGGAATGGACAAGACCGCGCCGTCCATGACGTCCTGAAAGTCGATCCGGTAGAGCGCCGCCGCGAAGCCATTGGCCGGGATCGTCAGAACCGCAGCCTGTTTTTCGCCTCGTTGCAGCCAGACCTTTCGATACGTGCCGTTGCTGACCAGATCGGCCGCAACCTTGTCGGGAAGGCGAACCTCCTGCGCGGCTGCCCCGGCATTGAGAACGCGCACATCGACAAGGATATACCTGCTCTCATCGCGGTTGCCGGCGCGCTGGACGACATATTCCAGAGCGCCTTGCGCGTGCGCCTGCGGCGCCAGTACGGCGCTGGCCGCAAGGGCAAGAGGGGCGGCCCGAACGATCACGCGAAAAGATGCTGTCCGTTATCGACCGGAATGACCGTGCCGGTGATCCCCTTCGCGGCATCGCTGACGAGGAAGGCGGCCAGCGCGCCGACGTCGCTGACGTCAACCAATTTTCCTGCGGGAACCTGCGCGGCAGCCCGATCGAGCAGTTCGTCGAACCGGTCGATCCCGCTCGCGGCGCGGGTGGCGATCGGCCCCGGTGAAATGGCATGTGCCCGGATGGCTTTGGCGCCCAGTTCCGCGGCGACATAGCGCGTCGCGCTTTCCAGCGCCGCCTTGACGGGGCCCATCAGGTTATAGTGCTCGACCACCCGCTCCGAACCATAGAAGGTCACGCAAAGCAGGCATCCGCCCGTCGCCATCAGCGGTTCGGCGAGCTTCGCCATGCGAAGGAAGCTGTGGCAGGACACGTCCATCGCGATCGAGAAGCCTTGCGCACTGCTGTCGACCACCCGACCGTGGAGATCCTCCTTCGGCGCGAAGGCGATCGAGTGCAGCAGGAAATCGAGGCCGCCCCAGCGTTCTTGCACTTGGGCGAAAAGCGCCTCGAGTTCGCCGGGGATGCGTACGTCGCACGGCGCAGTCCATTCGATGCCGAGCTGGACGACGACAGGCTGGACCCAGTCCTTTGCCTTGTCGTTGAGATAGGTAGCGGCAAGCCGGGCTCCGCATCGGGCAAATGCCTCCGCGCACCCTGCCGCGATGCTATGTTCGTTTGCGATGCCGATAACGAGGCCGCGCTTCCCTTTCAGATCCACAAGCGGTGTCATCAAGCAAACCCCTCCAACAGATTGTCTCTGTGAATTGCGATCATGCGTTGAATTGCGATCGTGCGTTTCTCGGCGATATGGTTCTGCCAACGCTTCGCGTGCCTCCGTGGCGCTCTGCATCGCGCCGTTGTCCAGATGCACAGCGAAACCGCGTCCGTCGGCAATCGCTCTGAAGCCTTTGAAGGCGTCGAGCGGCTTTGCTCCTTTTTTACCGTTGCGGCGGGCATGGCTCGCCGTGAAGCAACGTTTCGACAATGGTTTCTGCAATGAGGATCCGCGCGGCATCCGCAGGTATTTCAGGGGCAAGAGATTGCAGGACGGTCGGAAAACTTGCAGGTTGATTGGCTGCGGCACTTAGCAATGCGAAAAAAAGTGCTGGGTGACTCGCCCGGATAATGCCTTGAGCGATCCCGTCCTCGTAAAGGGCACGGCAGCTTTCATAGGCGGGATAAATGAGTTGCTCCGTGACCAACGTTGATCGTTCAGACCTGTCTGCAGCGTGCCGAACGACAAAGTCCCTGACGTAGGGGTGATCGGAGTAAAAATAGACTATGCGAGGAAGTACGTCGCAAAGGCGGTCGTGAACCGAACGGCTTTCGTCGGAGGCAATTTTCGAGATCTCGGAAATTATCCCGGCCGCACTTTTCGTTATTGTGTCAAGGCACGCATTCCAGAGCTGAGCCTTGTTTCCAAAATGCACGCGAATCAGGTTCTGGCTGACACCGGCCGCCGACGCGATTCCTCTCAGATCCGCGCGCTCAAACCCGTCATGCGAAAATGCACAAATGGCGGCAGCCAACAACTCTTGCCTGCCTCCTGCCATATCCTTGGGCCTACGCCCACGGGGCGGAGTGGCAGGAGGAAAGATGACTTCACTCGACATGCGTGCTCCATGATATGTTCAGTTGAACATATATGACGTATTGCGCCGGCACAATGCTCGTTTCAGATTTGGTGGAACGGCGGTCGCCTCATTGACCGCCAAATCCACAAGCGGCCTCATGCAAGCTTCTCGCTCAATATTTGCAAGGTGTGCAGCGCGATCATGCGCTCCTCGTCGGTCGGAATAACATAGACCTTGATCAGGCTATCGGGCAGACTGATCAAAGGGCCGTTGCCAGCATTGGCGATCTCGTCAATCTCGAGCCCGAGCCATTTCAGGCTGTTGCAGATGCGACTACGCATGCCGGCGTCATTCTCGCCGATACCGGCGGTGAACACGATGCCATCTAGGCCGCCAAGTGAGGACGCGAGCGCCCCGGCCTCCCGGCCAGCCCGCCAGGCGAAGAGGGCGATCGCTTCCTCTGCTGGCGCGGTCGTGCTCGCGGAAAGCGTGCGCATATCACTTGATAGGCCCGAGACACCCAGCAGACCGGACTTCCTGTAGAGAAGATCTTCGACTTGCGCGGTAGTCATGCCCATCTGTGTCAGGAGATGCAGCACTACGCCGGGGTCCAGACCGCCACAGCGCGTGCCCATCATCAGCCCATCGAGCGCGGTGAAGCCCATTGTCGTATCGATGCTTTGCCCCGCCTGCATGGCGCACAGGCTGGCGCCATTGCCGAGATGCGCGGCGATCACGCGCCCTGCCGCAAGCTCCGGATCGATTTGCGCGAGGCGCCGGGCGACATATTCATAGGACAGGCCGTGGAAGCCGTAGCGGCGGATGCCCTGGTCGTGGAGCGCGCGCGGCAGGGCGAAACGCGAGGCCAGCGCGGGCTTATCGTGATGGAAGGCGGTGTCGAAGCAGGCGACCTGCGGCAGTCCGGGACGGAGCCTTGCGATCGCGCGGATCGCGGCCAGATTATGGGGCTGGTGTAGCGGCGCCAGCGGGCACAGTGCTTCAAGCTTGTCGATGAGGGCGTCGTCGACGAGGAGCGGCGCGGCAAAATCGGGGCCGCCATGGACGACCCGATGTCCGATCGCGATGATCTCCCGGCCTTCGAGCGGATGATCCGCCGCCCAGGCGAAGAGGTCCGCCAGCAGATCGGCATGGCTGAGCGAAGCGCCGTCGGGCCAGTCCCGTTCGAGCACCATGCTACCATCAGCCGAACGGGCCGCAAGGGTCGGCGCAATTCCGATCTTCTCGATCTTGCCGCCGGCCGAGAGCTGAAGCGTGCCGGCCGGATCGACGACAAACAGCGAGAATTTTATGCTGGAGGAACCCGAATTCAGGCTGACGACCGCTTTCATGTATGCGGCTCCTGCGGCAGGCCCGGCGCGGCCCTGGTCGCCGCGCGCGCCATCAGCACCGCGACCGCGCAGGAGGCAAGCCGCGTGCGCAGGCTGTCGGCCCGGCTCGTCAGGATGATCGGCACCCGCGCGCCCAGCACGATGCCCGCGGCATCCGCACCACCCAGGAAGGTCAACTGCTTGGCCAGCATATTGCCGGCTTCGAGATTGGGGACGACCAGGATATCCGCCTTGCCCGCCACCGGCGAGACGATGCCCTTTTCTTTGGCTGCTGCTTCGCTGATCGCATTGTCGAAAGCGAGCGGGCCGTCGAGCAGGCCGCCGCTGATCTGTCCCCGATCGGCCATCTTGCACAGCGCCGCTGCGTCCAGGGTCGACGGGATGTCGGGGTTGACGGTCTCCACGGCGGAAAGGATCGCGACTTTGGGTTCTTCAATGCCGATCACCTGGGCAAGGTCGATGGCGTTGCGAATGATATCGGCCTTTTCCTGCAGCGTCGGCGCGATATTGATCGCGGCATCGGTGATTATGAGAGGGGCAGGGTGGTCGGGTACGTCCATGATATAGGCATGGCTGATCCGGCGCTCGGTGCGCAGACCAGTGGATGAACGAACCACCGCGCCCATCAGTTCGTCGGTGTGGAGCGAGCCCTTCATCAGCAGCCTGGCCTCGCCTGACCGGACGAGCGCCACGGCCTTGGCGGCGGCATCATGGCTATGGTCGGCGTGGACGATCCGGACGCCCGAGATATCCTTGCCGGCCTCTTGTGCCGCCTGCCTGATCCTTGCGTCGGGTCCGACGAGGATCGGGGCGATCAGTCCTGCTTCGGCCGCTTCGATGGCGGCGAGGAGTGCCGCCGCGCTGCACGGATGGGCAACGGCGGTGCTCTCCGGCTCGCCTTTCGTGAGGTCGATCAGCCTGCGATAGCCGTCATGATCGCGCAGTTGGATTTCGGGTAGCGTCGCGCGTGCGCGCCGGACTTTCTCCCTGGGCGCCTTGACCTCGGCCTGGCCGGAAATCACGAGTTCCCCATCCTGATTGACGCAGCGGCAGTCGAATATGACAATGTCGTGGTCCGGGCGCTTCTCAATGACTGTGACCGAGGCTGTAATCGTGTCCCCCAGGCCCACCGGCCGGGTGAAACGGAGCGACTGGCTGAGGTAGATGGCGCCCGGGCCCGGCAGCTCGGTTCCCAGCACGGCGGAGATCAGGCCGCCGCCCCACATGCCATGGGCGATCACCCGCCGGAACAGATCGGTCGCGGCATAGTCCGCGTCCATATGGGCCGGATTGACGTCGCCGGACACCAGCGCGAAGAGCTGGATATCCTGCCCGGTCAAGGTGCGGACTATGCTTGCGGTATCGCCGACACCGATCTCATCGAAGGTGCGGTTCTCGATCATGGCGTCTTCGCTCATGGCTCAGCGCTCCAGGACATAGTGACCGGGCGCATCCATGATCGGCGCATAGTTCTTTTCGGAGTTTCCGGTCGGCGGGGGTGCTACCGGCTCGCCGGAATGACGGCCAAGCCACTCGCCCCATTCGATCCACCAGCTTCCTTGCTTGCGCTCAGCGCGTCCTTCCCATTCCTCGGGGTCATAGGACAGGCCATCCGCTTTCCTGGTCAGCACCCGATAGCGGCGGCCCTTATGGCCCGGCTCGGAGACGATGCCGGCATTGTGACCGCCGCTAGTCAGCACGAACGTGATTTCCGCGCTGGTGAGGAGATGGATCTTGTGGACCGAGTGCCATGGGGCGACATGATCGCGCTCGGTGCCGACGACGAACAGCGGCTTGCGGACGGCTGAAAGCGCGATGGTCCTGCCATCGACCTTATACTTGCCTTCAGCGAGATCATCGTCGAGGAAGAGCCGCCGCAGATACTGGCTGTGCATCGCATAGGGCATGCGTGTGCCATCGGCATTCCACGCCATAAGATCGTTCATGGGCTCGCGCTCGCCCATCAGATATTCGCTGAGGATGCGCGACCAAACCAGGTCGTTCGATTTGAGGATCTGGAAGGCGCCGCCCATCTGGCTGCTGTCGAGATAGCCGCGCCCCCACATCATCTTCTCGAGCAGGCTAAGCTGCCCCTCGTCGATGAAGAGACCCAGTTCGCCCGGCTCGCTGAACTCGGTCTGCGCAGCGAACAGGCTGACGCTCGCCAGGCGGTCGTCGCCATCGCGCGCCATGGTGGCAGCCGCAATCGAGAGCAGGGTGCCGCCCAGGCAGTATCCAACGGCGTGGACCGACGACGCGCCGGTGATCGCGGTCACCGCATCGAGCGCGGCCACCGGCCCCATCAGGCGATAGGCCTCCATGTCGAGATCGCGATCCTGCGTTCCAGGATTGTGCCAGGAGATCATGAAAACAGTGAAACCCTGGTCCGTCAGCCATTTGACCAGGGAATTTTCGGGCGAGAGATCGAGAATATAATATTTCATGATCCAGGCGGGGACGATCAGGATCGGCTCCGGGCGGACCTTCTCCGTCGTCGGGTCATATTGGATCAGTTCGATGAGGCGGTTGCGGTAGACGACCTTGCCGGGCGAGACGGCAACATTCTCGCCGACGCGGAAGTTCTCGACGCCGACGGCCGGCAGTCCCCGGGCGAGATGCTGCATGTCTTCCAGCAGATGCTGGAATCCATCGACAAGGCATTTGCCTCCGGTCTCGACGATTTTTTGCTGAAGCAAAGGATTGGTCGCCAGGAAATTGGTCGGCGCCAGGACATCGAGCATCTGCCTGGCGGTGAATTGAAGCATGTCTTCATGATGGCTGGTGACGCCGCTCACGCCGGTGGTTGCGGCATGCCACCATTGCTGGTTGAGAAGGAAGGCTTGCGAGAGGATATTGAAAGGCGGCTGCTTCCAGGCCGGATCTGCAAAGCGCCGGTCCTGCGGCAAAGGTTCGATCGCGAGTGTCGCCCCGCTGTCGGTTGCGCTTCGCATCGCATAGTCGAACAGCCGGGTATATTTGCGCGCTACCTTGGCGCCCAGCTGCAACTGCTTTCCCGGAGAAAAGGCCAGGTGCAGTGCCCAATCCGAAAAGGCTTGCAGGAGCGTTGCAGGGGCGAGCCCGGCAGTCACCTGCGCAATAGCGGCACCTGCGGCATTGTCGAGGGTCTGGGCGATGCCGTCCAGCGGGTCGGGCGGTGATGTCATAGTCTCAGCGCTCATGATCGATCCTTGTCTTGTCGCGATAATTTACGGGTGAGTGACGCCGCCGCGGACTGGCTTGGCCTGGAGGCGGCTGCATATGTCTTCCTGGCGTGGCACCGATCGGCGGGCCGGCTCGAAATCAAGCGTCATTCCTCAAAATCCTTGCCGAGATAGAGCCGGCGCACGTCAGGGTCATGGAGGATCGCCCGCGGCTCTCCTTCGAAAAGCAGCCTGCCGGCATGGATGACGTAGGCACGATCGACCAGTTCGAGCATCTCGTGGACATTGTGGTCGGTGATGAGAACGCCGACATTGCGCCGTTTGAGCGCGCGAACCATGGCCTTGATGTCGAGGATAGACAGCGGATCGACACCCGCGAAGGGCTCGTCGAGGAGAATGACTTTCGGATCGGCGGCCATGGCCCTTGCTATCTCGCACCGGCGGCGTTCGCCTCCCGACAGCGCCCCGGACGGCGTATGGCGCACATAGGCGATGTTGAACTCGCCGAGCAGCGCGTCCAGCCGCTTCTCCAGCGTCGCTCGATCGCGGCAGCGCAGTTCCAACACCGCGCGAATATTTTCCTCCACGCTCATGCCCCGGAAGATCGAAGATTCCTGTGGCAGATATCCCATGCCCCGCTTGCCGCGTTCGCTCATCGCAAGTGCGGAGACATCTTCTCCTGCAAGCAGGATGCGGCCACCGTCCAATCGGAGCAGGCCCATGATCCCATAGAAGCAGACCGTCTTGCCCGCCCCATTGGGGCCAAGGAGCCCGACGATCTCACCGGGTGCGACATCGAGCGAGACGCCGTCCAGCACCTTGCGCTTTCCAAACGTTTTCTCGATGTTCATCACACGCAGCATGGGCGTGGGCGTGTCTTCGGGGCCGATGGCGCAGCCCTGTTGTCCGCCGACATCGATCTGGCAAGCGGGATCATCCGGTTTTCCGGCGAGCCATGCATGCGCTTCATCGAACATGCTCACCCTTTCGGGCAGCAGACCGCCCAGCCAAGGGCAAGCCCGGGATTGCCGTGTGCGCTGACCTCATGAGACGGCTTCGAGTGCGAGCGCGACGCCCTGGCCGCCACCGATGCACAAGGTGACAAGCCCGCGGCGCAGGCCCTCGCGTTTCATCGCGTGCAACAGCCGGGTCGCGAGCACGGCCCCGGTCGCGCCGATCGGATGACCATGAGCGATGGCGCCACCCTCGACATTGACCACATCCTCGGCGAGCCCGAGTTCGCGCGTCACGGCTATGGCGATGGCGGCGAACGCTTCATTGATCTCGACGCGGTCGAGATCAGCGACCGACCAGCCCGCCCGTTCCAGCGCTTGCCGGACGGCCGGAACAGGCCCGAGCCCGAACAGGCCCGGAGCGACCGCGCCGACACCGAAGGCGACGAGGCGCCCGAGCGGTGCCACAGCGTTGCGCTCGGCCCATTGTTCGCTGGCGACGATCATGGCTGCCGCGCCGCTGTTGAGGCCCGGGGCATTACCGGCTGTGATCGTGCCCTCCGGCCGGAAAGCCGGCTTGAGGCGTGACAGGCTCTCGAGGCTCGTTTCGGGCCGGTTCTGCTCGTCCTTTGCGAAGACCGTCGGCCCTTTGCGCGAAGGGATCTCGACCGCCACGATCTCCTCGTCGAACGTGCCGGCCGCCTGGGCGGCGCTGAAATTCTGTTGCGACCGGGCCGCCCAGGCATCCTGCGCCTCGCGTGAGATCTGAAACTGCGCGACAAGGTCTTCCGTCACCCATCCGCTATGCTGGTTGCAAAAGGCGTCGTTGAGGCCATCATGGAGCATGGCGTCGATGAGCTTGCCGTCGCCCATGCGGTAGCCCCAGCGTCCTTTCTCGATGAGATAGGGGGCCTGGTCCATATTCTCCATGCCGCCTGCCACCACGGCCTGGCTTAGGCCCAGCATGATTTCCTGCGCGGCCGACGCGATCGCCTGTGCGCCCGAGCCGCAGACGCGATTGACGGTGAGCGCGGGGACGCTGTCGGGCAGCCCGGCGGCGATGGCGGCCTGGCGGGCGGGATTCATTTTCGCGCCCGCCTGGACTACTTGGCCCATGACGGCGGCATCGATCGTGCTGGCGCCAACGCCCGCGCGCTTCAGCGTCTCGGCGATCGCGACGCTGCCCAGGGAAGGCGCGGTGATGTCCTTGAGCGTTCCGCCATAGGCGCCGATGGCGGTGCGGACGGGCGCACACAGGAAGACAGGGCTGGTCATGGGGAAGTCCTTTCCTTGATCCTGAAGCGATTCCCAGACAGTTGGATTGACCTGCCGACTTGGACGATCGCTTCGTGGCGATGGCGGTCAGCCACTACTGAAGATATTTGCCGCCGTTGATTGACAGCGTGGCACCGGTCACGAACCCTTGCTCGTCCTCGACGAGGAAAAGCACGCCGCGGGCAATCTCCTGCGGGGTGCCGAGCCGCCCGACCGGCACGCCCGCCAATACCGCCTTCAGCGCCTCCTCCGGCACGGCCGCGACCATTCCGGTGTCCGTGTAGCCCGGCGCGATCGCATTGACGGTGATGTTGCGGCTCGCGCCTTCGAGCGCGAGCGCCTTGGTGAAGCCGATCACCCCCGCCTTGGCGGCGGCATAATTGGTCTGGCCGAACTGGCCGGAGAGACCATTGACCGAGCTGATGTTGACGATCCTTCCGAAACGCCGCGCACGCATGCCCTCGATAACGGCGCGGCACATGTTGAAGCAGCCGCCAAGGTCCACGTCGATGACGCTTCGCCATTGTTCCTCGGTCATCTTGTGGAGCGTGCCGTCGCGGGTGATGCCGGCATTGTTGATGAGGATGTCGATCGATCCGAGTTCCGCGACGACCTTGGCGATTCCGTCCCGGCTTTCCGAGAAGCTGGCGACGTTCCAGCTATAGGCAGGAATGCCCGTCTCCTCGACGAACCGGTCGGCTTCCTCGTCATTGCCGAAATAATTGACGGCGACGCCATAGCCCTTCTCTTTGAGGAGCTTTGCGGTTGCGGCACCGATTCCGGTGACGCCGCCAGTTACGAGCGCAGTTCTGGGCATGGGCAATATCCTGGATTGAGGGAGAAGAGGACGCATCACCGGACGAGATTGTCGCCATCGACAGGGTAGCGGCCGCCGGCATTCAAGGAGGCTTGGCCTGAGAGAAGCGGGGTCCTGCGCCATTGCGTCGCCAGGCCCCATCGCAGCGCTGTCAGAATCACTGCCTTGCCCTCGAAATCGGACATGTGTGTCCTCCCGGCCGATATGAGCACCGCCCCGAAACGATATCGAAGGCGGCAAGGAGGAGCTTCAGGCCAGAAGCGACACTCCATGCCGAGGGCATACTCTCCTTGAGATTTCTGAGGCTTCTTGTGGCGCTTTTGTCGACGCGAGGCAGCGCGTCCGCCATTAGTAACTATACTTATAAGTTTCGTATTCCGCTGGTCAAACCGGATGGAGCACGGCCGCCCCTGATGGGGCGCGACATGCGACGGAACGAGCCTTGGCGGCGATGAAAAATCCACCGGTCAGATTTTAACATTTGCACAATTATATTGTGTAAAATATATCAACGCCTCAACCTGATCAAGGAGAACCTGGATGAGCGCGCTCTACAGTACCAAGGTGACTGCGGTGGGTGGCCGCGCCGGAACCGTCAAAAGCGACGATGGCCTGCTCGATCTTTCTCTCGCTCTGCCAAAGCCTCTCGGCGGCAAGGGGGACGCGACCAACCCCGAGCAACTCTTCGCGGCCGGCTATGCCGCCTGCTTCGAGAATGCTGTCATCCATGTGACGCGTGCGACGTCGGACAAGGTCAAGGACGACGATATCATCGTAGTGGCCGAAGTCGGCATGCAGCCGAACGGGCAGGGCGGCTTTGCACTGACTGTCGCGCTCGATGTGGCTATTACCGGCCTCGATTCAGCGACGGCCGAGGACATCGTTGCCAAAGCCCATGCCGTCTGCCCCTATTCCAACGCGGTCAAGGGCAATATCGATGTCGCTATCTCGGTGTCGGTGAACTGAGGATCAATGTATGAGCTTGCCGGTCAGCGACGGACCACTCGATCTCGATCGGCAGGTCTGCTTTCCTCTTTATGCCGCGTCGAACCTGCTGGCTCGGCTCTATCGGCCTGTTCTGGCCGATCTCGGGCTGACCTACCCACAATATCTGGTCATGCTTGTGCTGTGGAAGCACGCGCCGCAGACGGTCGGCTCGCTCGGCGAGGCGCTATATCTCGACAGCGGAACGCTGACGCCCTTGCTCAAGCGGATGGAGCAAGCGGGCCTGATCCAGCGGGCGCGGGACCCGCAGGACGAAAGACGGGTGCAGATTGATCTGACTCCCGAGGGGCGCGTCTTGCGTGCATCGGCCGAGACGGTGCCGGCGACGCTCGTCGCGGGCCTTTCCATCACAGAGGGCGAAATCGTGGGCCTGCGCGACCAGGTGCGGGCGCTCGTAGGCATCATCCACGGTTCGCTTGTCGAACGGAGTTGAACGATGACCCAAGAAACTGCCATGCTGACAGTCCACCATCTGGGAGTTTCGCAGTCCGACCGCATAGTCTGGCTCTGTGAGGAACTCCAGATCCCTTACTCTCTCATCCGGTACGATCGCGATCCCGTCACACGCCTTGCGCCCGCGGCCTATAAGGCGCTTCATCCCTCCGGCACCGCGCCGGTTGTGACAGAAGGCGGGCTTTGCCTCGCCGAATCGGGCGCGATCATCGACTATATCGTTGCGCGCCATGGTGGAGGGCGGCTGACCCTTCCGGCCAATCACGCTGACTTTGCAACCTATCTCTACTGGTATCATTTCGCCAACGGTTCGTTTCTGCCTAGCATGATGCTGTTGATGGCGAGCGGGGACATGGCGGCGCTGATGAAGCAACGATTTGATCGAGGCATCGCCGCGCTTGAAGCGCATCTTTCCCAGACTGGCCCTTGGTTGGCAGGCGAGGTGTTCACGGTCGCCGACATCATGATGATCTTCCCTCTTACGACCATGCGGGAATTCGTGCCGCTCGATCTCGCGCCCTATCCCGCTATTCGGGCCTATTTGCACCGGATTGCGCAAAGGCCCGCTTTTGTCAGGGCCATTGAGAAAGCGGATCCGGGGCTGCAACTCAAACTCGAGTGACGTCCAGGTGCATCAGAACTCTGCTGCGTTTGCGCGATTTCACGGATGTGCGGCGTGATCAGCCTTTGTCGGCGGACTGCCAAACGATTGACGCCGCGAACCCTCCTTCGAACGCTGGGCCAGATCATTTTGCGAAATACCGGCCTGGCCAGAACCGCCAACGCAAGGTTTACCATTCGATCTCAGGTTCCGCCGTAAGAACGTTTGTTGCCGTTCGGATATCTGAAAGGCCAAGGACCGCTTATTGCGCGGAGCAACCATCGCAGTTGCTTTCGCCTGTCGCGGAAAGATCCGATACCGCGTTCGTCGCGGCAATGACCGGTTGATTACCGTTCCAACCAGTCATCGGGCGTTCCAGAAGATCTGAGAAGTGTCTCCTTGTGAAAGACACGGGACCGAACGAGAGGGCATAACAAGCCTGTTGTTGGGGAAAGCCCGCCGGCGGCCCGATCTTGCTCGCGACGAAGACTTAAGCGAGACCGGCGGCGAGGGAGCAAGCCTGACCAGGCTTTGCAGTTCGCTTTTGCGTTCAATTCGTCTATTTCCCAGCGAGGAGAGGAACAGCTTGGGCGACCAAGTCCATCGTCCGCTCAAGATAGTCTGCCTTGGCCTGGGCAGTATTGGCCAAATCTCGTCGCCAGAGAATGCGTGTCCTTGGAGCTCCGACAAGTGCATCGAAAACGAAGCCTGCAATAAATGGCAGGTCGTCATCCCGAGAGTCGAGGTTAGAAGCGGCTTGCCGGAGGATGGGCAGGATAACCGATACTCCTGCCGTCGCGCCGATTGAGGGCCGCGGCCTGTTCGTTTCCAGTCCCTGCTTTGCAATCCAATCCACAAGGGTTTGTATGCCGATCAGTTCTTCACTGAGCGAAAGATCGAGCAGCTTCCTTGCGACATGGAGAACCTGTTCCCGCGGCGTTCCGTGCGGAATGGCCGACCTGATCGGCTTGAGGTGGCGAGCGGTTCCATGTTCGGTCGCCGCAACGAGAAGTGCCTTTTTCGAACCATAGCGCGTATAGAGCGTACGCTTCGAGACATTCGCCGCCGCCGCGATCCTGTCCATGCTCGCTCCTTCGGCGCCCTCCGTGATGAACTGCCGAAGGGCAACCTCGAGAATATGCTCGCCAAGGCGTGCCGCCAATTCAAGCGACGGCCGTCCACCCCTGGGATCGCGCGGCGGGAGAGGTTGGGGCCGAGATGGTTTCCTTACTGCCATATGCCTTGATAGCGGCTTTCGATCCGTAAGGGAAAGACTGCACCTGATCGTGGCCTGCTCCGGCGCAATAACAAAACCACTAAGTATACTTACGCATTTTCCGAAAGGGCGCTGCGATCGACTGTCGCTGCGTAACCTCAAGAAGGAACCGGAGAATCATGACGCATATTGCTCTCGTAACGGGTGGAACCCGCGGCATCGGCGCTGCCATCGCGCGGTCGTTGAAAGCCGCGGGATGGAGCGTGGGTAGCGTCTATCATGGCAACGAGAAAGCAGCCGACGCATTTCTGCACGAGACCGATATCCCGATATTCCGCTGGGATGTCGCGGACGAAGCGGCATGTCGGGATGGTCTGGCGAAGGTTGAAAGCGAACTCGGGGCGGTGAGTCTCCTCGTCAACAACGCAGGAATTACGCGGGATGGAATGTTCCACCGCATGACCTGGGCGCAGTGGCGCGACGTGCTGGCGACCAATCTCGATTCAATGTTTACCATGACCCGTGCAGTGATCGAAGGCATGCGCGAGCGAGGTTTCGGGCGGATCATCAATATTTCTTCGATCAACGGTCAAAAGGGTCAGGTCGGACAAGTGAACTACTCGGCCGCCAAGGCCGGGGTCATCGGCTTCACCAAGGCATTGGCCCAGGAAAATGCCGGGCGCGGGATCACGGTCAACGCAGTTTGCCCCGGCTATGTGGATACTGAGATGGTTGGCGCCGTTCCGCAGGAGGTCCGTGCGAAGATCATCGCCAGCATTCCAACCGGCCGGCTGGGCTTGCCAGAGGAAATCGCCGAAGCGGTGGCATTTCTCGCGTCACCTGGTGCCGCATTTTGTACGGGGTCGGTGCTGACCGTTAACGGTGGGCAATATATCGCTAACGGCTGATAGCGGCAGAGCCCAAGGCACTGCCACTACGTAAGAATCCCAATATCGCGCCGATTCACGGGCGCGGAAACTACCCTAACCAGTTCCCTTTATGAAAGGATCACTTCATGACTTATCCATTTGATCAGATCGCCGCCCTCGGCAAGGCCAATGGGCAGCTGGTTGTCGCGCTGGTCAATATTGGCCGGGAAAACAGCGAGACATATGCGCGTATTGGGGGCAAGACGACGTCCGCGCTTGTCGATCAGTTCAAGGATTGGAAGCTCGGCACTGTTCCCGACTTCAAGAGCGAGCCGCTCTCCATCTGTTACAGCGAGTTCCAGTCGTGCGGGGAGGACGCGGTTTCCCGAATCAAGTCCGCGTTCGATGAATGGCAGGAATGTAGCAGGGATGCGCTCACGCAGGCAGCAGAGGGACAGCAAGGTTTCGTGCAAACATGGGCGTCATGGATTCGCCCGGCTTGGCAAGCCTCTCCAGTTGAGCCGGCCGCGACCAAGAAAGCGCAGAAGAGCACGGCGAGTGAAACCTTGACGGCATCCTGAAGGTCGCGACTTCAGGTCGTCGGTCCCCTCTCGCAGGCGGGGCCGACGATCGCCATTTTTCAGCAACCGGATTCGATCAATCCTATGCCTTAGTTGCGATGAATATTGCTAGGCAGAAGCAGGGATGAGGTACTCTCGATCCAGACCATCGGTACGCTTTTTCTGAGCTGCCATTCGTTCGCGTCCATCCAGTGCCTACCCGCCGCGGTGGGTGACCTTACGTTCCGACCTGCGAAACTCAGATACGCGGAAAGACAGGCAGGCGTTCGAACATGAGTGACGCCAGGCTCCAGATGCTGGTGGCGACCAGCAGCACCCCGACAAGTTGCAGCAGTAGCTTGGGCGGCATGCGCCGTGTCAACCAGGCGCCGAAAGGCGCTGCCACGAGGCCGCCGATCAGGATGCCGGTCGCGGCGTTGGTGAACTGCAGGCCGTGAATGCCGACGAAGGCAGTGAGGACCGTGACGGTCACGAAGAGGGCATAGCGTGGAAAGTACGCTAAACAACGCTAAGCGAGAACGCATGGCGAACGCTCGATGCGAACGGACGGGCGCTTAATCAGGCGGGCCGTTCGATTCCCATCCTACGCATTTCGCGATA
>JAESGL010000379.1_pt1 | contig 24308 bp, 25 predicted proteins | sample 9269711 | NCBI WGS metagenome assembly JAESGL01 (sample SAMN14515918, study PRJNA621676) | algae metagenome | isolation source: Kastovskya adunca ATA6-11-RM4 and co-occurring heterotrophs from soil and... | place: Chile: Atacama Desert | collected 2011-06-27
GACAACCCCTATGCCGACAATGAAGACGCTCTCGATGCGATCTGGAGCCTCGGTCACCGCAATGTCCAGTCCGCAGCGCTCGATGGCAACGGAGAACTGTGGGTCGTAGAGCACGGCGCGCGCGGCGGCGACGAATTGAACAAGCCCGAAGCGGGTCAAAATTATGGCTGGCCGGAAGTGGCCTATGGTGTCGAGTATAGCGGCGAGACCATAGGGGAAGGCGTTACTCAGAGCGCCGAAACCCAGCAGCCGGTTTACTACTGGGATCCGGTGATCGCGCCGTCGGGTATGGCCTACTACCAAGGTGACGAGTTCCCCGAATGGCAAGGCGACTTTCTCGTTGGCGGCCTGATTTCGGAGGGCCTCGTCATTATCCACATGGACGGGGATAGCGTCGCCAGCGAAGAGCGTATCTCTCTGAATGCACGGGTGCGCGATGTTCGCGTGGGCCCGGATGGCGCCGTTTACGCAGTGACCGAGGACAGGGAAGCAGGCACCTCCACCATCGTTCGCATTACCAACGCCGGCTAAGCGCCGGAACCGCTGCTTGAAGGCTCGGGATTACCCGGGCCTTCTTCGTGCCTGAGCCTAAAGCATCAGGGCGGGCATATTCACGAGTCGAAAGACGCAGCATCTCAAAGGGCCGTTCGCGGTCGCGCAGCAACATCAGCTCCACGTCTACTGGCGGACACTGCGGCAGCGGCCATTCACGCGTCTAGCTCCTTTCGCGAAGCAAGGGCGAGTGCAACGATGAGTTCGTCCGGAATGGGCTTACGGGGCGAGAATGTGTCACCGGCCTTCGACGCTCTGAGCCCGGCTGCGGCAATGCCGTCCGCATATGCGCTGATTGCGCCTTTGCTAACGTACAGACCGCACTGTTTGATGAATGCCGCATAGCCTAGGATGATCAAGCTCGGGGAACCGAACCCCGGCATGTCGTACTTGATAACCTCTTCCACGCCAGGAAGCGTTTGCGCAAGCCGGACGCGCACGCGGGTCAGCAGCGGCTGGAGCGCTTTCGGTGCCGCAGCGATGTAGGCATCATGGTCGGCAAACGCGGTCATGCATTATCATTGGCGATCGGACGTACTTGCGCAAGCGGAGAGAGTCTGCAATCTCAACAGGTCCATCCAACAGCCGCCAGTACGTATTCGAGCCCATCTTGGCCGTTGCGGGCAACTGAGCGGACCGGCACACTTCTAGGATCGCGAACGAGACCGCTCAAGGATTGAATGGGGCACCTGCCTGACACGCTGCTGAGGGACAGAAGACCACGCAAGTAGGGGGTAGGCCTGGCTTATGTCACTCTCGCAAAGGATCACGAATCCGAACCGAGGAACGACGAGCCACCAGTTCGGCTCCTAATCAAGGATGCGCCACGACCAGAATATCGATCGCATCATTGAGGAACGTTAGGGATGCGGGCACACGCTGGGTCGACGATAGGAGATGATCATGACTACGCAAGAGCGGGGCTTCTACAGCAGTGAGAATGGCGACGAATGGCTTCTGGTGTTAGATGGCGGGAGTGTCGCCGTCGCCCATCGTCCGAATGCTGCGTCAGGCGGCAAGCCTCGGACTTTGGATCTCGCCACCTTCTTATCCCACGAGAGGAATATGCCACAGAACCAGGCTCTTCATGGCCTCATTGCAACGCTGGTCACAGACCAAGTACAGGGTGAAGCTGACGGCGAAGCAGATTTGTTGGACGCCATGCGCTCAGCGGATTGAAGGCACTATCCTCGCCAGCTGCCCTGTGCTGGTCAACTGACACACCTGGTTCTCGAGTTCACGGAGCGAGCCGATGTGTGACACCTTGCCGTCCTCAAGAGCCACTTCGGCATGGCGGCGGCCTGGTCGCGGGTACGTCGGACAGGTCAACATAGGCGTTGCCCTTTTCTCCGATGCGGGTGAAGTCCAGCATATTGGCGAAGGCGATCTTGGCCAGTTCGGCGAGGACCCGTTCCTGAGCGGCCTCGAGGTGGGAGGCGATTTGACTTAGCGCTCACGTACCGCAGCCTCAACCCTTTCGCCGGCCAGCAGCTTCCCGCCGATCTGGCCAGCAGTCTTCTGGCTGTACCCTGCCCTAACTGCAGTCCGTGTTGCGTTGGGGTCGACCAGATCACTTCTGGACGAAGCGATCTTGCTTCGTTGTTAGTGTCATCGTTGACCGTCGTGAACTGGAGGGCGGACCACACTAGGCGGTGACTTCGGCTCCGGCCATGATGCATCACTCGCGCTAGAGCGCGGGTGAGGTGAGCCTGCTCTCGGCATGGTGATTGTTAAACCCTGATGAGTTCCGAACGAAACCGCTCGAGAGTCATTGCTCACTCCTGCGGTGGGTGGACCGATTACCAGGAGCTAGAACATGAATAAGATAATTGCCGGTGCTTGCGCCGCCGTAATGGCTGTCACCAGCTTTGGTGCTGCTACAGAACCCGCATCTGCAGCATCTCTGCAGATCACTTCAGGTGCTGAGTTCATCAACGTGCAGGATCGCTGGGATCGCGATCGCCGTGGTGGCTGGGACCGTGGCGGCTGGGACGCCCGAGATCGCTTCGAACGTCGGCGTGACGGCGTGTTCTTTAATGGTCATCGCGGCAGTCGTGAACGCCATCGGGGCTATCGCGAATACAACGGCTTCTACTTCCCGCCTGAGGCATTCATAGGTGCCATCTTCGGTGGCATCATCAGCGGTGCCATAGCCAACCAGAACAACAATTATAGTCGAGGCGCTGTGCGGATCACACGCGATCACCTGGAGTGGTGCGAGGACCGTTACCGCTCCTACCGCGCCTCCGACAACAGCTTTCAGCCTTATAATGGGCCGCGCCAGCAGTGCATCTCGCCCTACCTGCGCTAATCCATCATTCGTTCATGTAAAAGGCGACTCTTCGAAGCCGCCTTTTTTCCTGGCTCATCGAGACCACCGCAGCGATCCGGATCAACCGGCCGACTGCATAGAGCAGCCAACCGAGATCAATCAGCTAGCCCTCACCCGATAATCGCCCCCCGCGGCACTGAAGTGGACATGGGTCTTGGCTCGCCGGAAAAAGGCTAGCAGTGACTTCGCTGGTTGCTAGTGACGACGGGCGTTCGGCTGATGCGATCCGCCTCCAGCCTTTCGGAAGCAATCGGTTGGTATTCGACAGGACACTGGCGACTGCCCAATGAAGGGGGCGGCTGTAATCAGGGCGGCGAAGGAAACGGCGAATAGGCCAGGAAGTAGCGCATGGCCGTCCTTCCGGTTGGGCGGCGGCGCGCACACTAAACAAAGGCGGCTCAGGACGTGGTCTCGACCGCTTTCTAACGAATGCCCCACTTTGGACTCGGTTGTCCGCATCCTCTCTGATGAACGGACCAGGAGGCAGACATGACAGACGACAGCAATTTCACACCGGGCGGCGAAATGAACGACAATGATCTCATCATCGAGATGAAGTCTGTCCCGGAAGGCCATCTGGTCGAGTGGACCAAGAACGGCGTCTTGGGTCAGCTTGGCCCGTTCAAGGACATCGAGCTTGCTGAACGGGCCATGGAGGCAAAGCGGGTTGAGCTAACCGTCAACCCTGACCCCATCTAACGTTCAGGAACCGCTGACGATCCACGAAGTTGATGCGGATGGACAGAATCTGATCGAGGTCTCCTTCGCAAATGGATGTTGGCAATTCCTATAACATGGTCGAAACCCACCTGCCTTCGCACATCATTGCCATTCGCCTGTCGATCGCAGCAGCGCTTGGAGCCATGATCGGGTTCGAGCGCGAGACCCACACCGCGCAAGCCGGGCTGCGGACCCACATATTGGTTGCAGTCGCGGCCGCCCTGTTCACGATTCTGGCCTTTCAATCTTCCACACCATCGACACCGGCCAAGGCAGTCTGGCGGACCCGATCCGGGCGATCGAGGCGGTGACCGCCGGTATCGCATTCCTGGGCGCGGGGCCATTTTCCGAGAACGTGGTTCTCTACGAGGGCTAACTACCGGAGCCGGCATGTGGCTGTCGGGCGCCGTAGGTGCTGCGACAGCTCTGGGCTACTATGTCATAGCCTTCGGAGTGGCCCTGCTTGCCCTCTTGATGCTTGCCGCACTTCGGGATATTGCGCATGACGTGTTGCGGGGAAAAGCTAGGGCGCGGACTGCGAACGGTCAGACGGGATTAGAAAACCCCGAGTCGCTTCGATCACAGATGAAACAGGGCAAGCCACCCTCAACGTAGTCGGCGACGCTGGTCAAAGAGAAATCAGGACGTGCAAAAGACTTGGAGCACTGGCCCCTCACCGCGCGCGGTTGCTGGCGGGCTTCCGAAGAGCCTTGAATCAGGCGCCGTGCAGTGCTGGTGCGCCCAGACGATCGCATTCCGGCCGATGTCTAGGTCAATGAGGGGGCGCTTTGCCGATGTTGCTGTAGACCGTAGCGATTCTTGCCCCCTCGATGACAGGCTCCGAGCGTCATTGCTGAGGACATCCGGATCGAAGCGATCCGGATGCGTAGTGCGACGGATTCAAAGGTCAAGTTGAACAGCGGAACACGCCAACGCGGTCATAGCCAGCGTAGCGCAGCGTGACGTCAAGATCGCTTATCTCAAAACTGCTGGAGATCGTCGATGTAGTCGAAATCCATGATTTGCGCTGGATCCGCTTCAACTTTGCCTGCAGAGGCAAGAAGTGTCTTGGCACCGCGATCTCGGAGCGGATCAACCTGCAGGAGCGTTCTTACCGGCAGTATTGCAGGCGGACCCACGTAGTTTTCGGCGCAAGTCACCGAGCCCATGTCGCCGTTTGCCGCCGAGAGCAGCCGGCGAACATGATCAGCCGTCACAAAGGGCATGTCGGCAAGGAGTACTAGAGCGCTGGATACGCCCGCCACCGCCTCGGCCCCGCGTAGCAGCGAGTAGCCTTGTGGCCGCGATCGTTCAACCATCATCACCTCAAAGTTCCACACGGTAAAGAGGGCCGACACCTCCGCACAGCTGACGACGGCGATAGTCTGCGCAAATCCGATGCTGCTTAAAGTGTGCGCCACGTGCGCTGCCATGGGTCGACCGTTCAAGTGCGCAAGCAACTTGTCGGTCTTGCCAAACCTTTTTGATCGGCCGGCAGCCAACACGATGGCCGCACAGTTTGAGGCAGCGATCACGCCTTGCTTCTAGCGGCAGCCATCACGTCCGCCAGAATGGAGATGGCGAGGGAGTCGGCGTTTTTGGTGGGACCGAAAGCACCGATCGGCCCCCGGATCCGAGCGATATCCTCAGCGTCAATTTTGGCTGCCTCCAGAGCAGCAACACGGCGGCCGTGGGTCGTCTGGCTACCCAGCGCGCCGATATAGAAGGCGGGCCGAATGAGGACGCGGCGGAGTAAAGGCAGCTCCCAATCCAAATCGTGGAACAGCATGGCCACGGCACAATGCGCATCCACCCACTCCGGATCGAACATCTCCGGCGTCGCCAGGTGTTGAACGCGGGCTGTAGAGTCTCGCACTGTCTCCAGCGTCAATTGGTCAGGCGTGGCACAGGATACGTCCAGACCCGATTGAACAGCTACCCGCACAAGCGCTTCTGCCTCAAGGCCGCGCCCGATCACGACTAGGCGGGTGCCCGGTTGATACGCCCGGCAAAAGCGACCCTCTTGCCACCCGGTGTCGTGATTACCGGTCGTAAAGCTGGCTCCGCCATGGGGATCCAGCATTAAGGCGAACGGCTGACGGGCGGTGAGTGCCGATGAGGCCGCCTCCAGTAGGGCATGGCTTTCAACAGTTCTGATGTCGATGGTGATGCCGCCGCCGCACGGCAGCGCGATGTCGAAAAACGGTGAGCCCTCACCCAGCCTCAAAGTCCGTCCGCGACCCTCTGCAAGGGATTCGACTGCCTCGGCGGCGATGGCCCCTTCAACACAGCCGCCGGCGACAAAGCCGCAATAGCGGCCATCGTCGAACACGATCATCTGCGCCCCGAGCGGCCTGGAGGATCGGCCAGTAATCTGGGTCAATGTCACCAGGGCCACCGAATGCCCCAACTTCATGCCATCGAGAGCTGCCTGAAAGATTTCCTGCGGGCGATCGGTGCGGCGCAGTGGCCGCGGGACGTGGAGGGGCGTGTGCAGTAGGGAGAGGGCTGTCATGAAGGATCCGGCATGTCTGCCGGTTCAAGTGATGGCGGCGCAATTCGTTCCAGTTGGGCAGCCGGTGGAAGGGAACGGCAGGCACTTTCACACATTTGGCCCTCAGGACCCCAGTTGAGAGCCCGCTTCATGAAAACCACCCTGTCGATCAATGGAGCGGATCATGCGCTCGACCTGGACCCGCGCATAACACTCCTGGATACGCTGCGCGACCATCTGGATCTCACCGGCAGCAAGAAGGGGTGCGACCACGGCCAATGCGGCGCCTGCACTGTCCTGATCAATGGTCTACGCATTAATTCCTGCTTGACCCTGGCCGTCATGCATGACGGTGATGACATCGTCACGATCGAGGGGCTGGGTCAGCCTGGGTCCCTCTCGCCGCTGCAGGAATCCTTTGTCCATCATGATGGCTACCAGTGCGGCTACTGCACGCCGGGGCAGATTTGCTCGGCCACCGCGATGCTCAAGGAAATCGAGGCTGGGTGGCCCAGCTATGTCAGCGACGACCTGCTAGGCAATCCCGAGCTGAGCGAAGCTGAAATCTCTGAGCGGATGAGTGGCAACATCTGCCGTTGCTCCGCCTATCCCAACATCGTGGATGCGATTCGTGAGGTCGCGGGAGAGGGCAAATGAGAGAGTTCAGCTACCGGCGCCCAGACACCGTAGCAGATGCGGCAAACATGGCGGCAGCGTCCGGGCCCGCACGGTTCATTGCCGGCGGGACCAACCTGCTGGACCTGATGAAGCTAGACATCGAAACACCCGAGACGGTGATCGACATCACCCGTCTGCCGCTCGACAACATCGAGGAGACGGATGAGGGTGGTCTAAAGATCGGCGCTCTTGTCACCAATTCCGATCTGGCGGCAGATACCCGCATCCGGCGCCAATATGCGGTGTTGTCTCGCGCGCTGCTCGCCGGCGCCTCCGGCCAGTTGCGCAATAAAGCAACTACCGCTGGCAATCTGCTCCAGCGCACCCGCTGCTACTATTTTTACAACCCGGCGTTGCCGTGCAACAAGCGCGAACCGGGCAGCGGCTGCGGTGCGCTGGAGGGGCACAACCGCATCCACGCCATCCTTGGCGGCAGCGAGAGCTGCATCGCCACCCATCCCTCCGACATGGCTGTGGCCATGATGGCGCTCGCGGCGGACATCGAGGTCCTCAGCTCTGACGGCTCTAGCCGCCATATTCCCATTGCCGGCTTCTATCGGCTTCCTGGTGATACGCCGCACATCGAGACGGTGCTGCAGCCCAGCGATCTCATCACGTCGATACGGCTGCCGCCGCCTCTTGAGGGGCGGCACCTGTATCGTAAGGTCCGCGACCGCGCTTCCTATGCTTTCGCTCTGACCTCTGTTGCCGCCATCATCCATTTGGATGGAGAATCCATCCAAAATGCGCGGCTGGCGTTCGGCGGCCTGGCGCCCATGCCCTGGAGAAATTCCACTGTGGAACAGGCTCTGGTGGGCGAGCGACCATCCAAAAGGCTCTGGGAAAAGGCTGCTGACATCTTGCTCGATCAGGCGGTCGGTCACGGTGAGAATGACTTCAAAATTCTGCTGGCGCGACGAACGCTTGCCGGCGTTCTCGAAGAAGCGTGTGGCGGGGAAAACTAAGATGGACGTCAACTTCAAAATGGACGCGCCGGTCAAGGACAGCCTACTCGACCATACGGGGCAGAACATCATCTCCCGTCCGTTTGACCGGGTGGAAGGCCCCCTAAAAGTTAGCGGAACAGCGCGCTACGCGGCAGAATTCAAGTTTCCGGGATTGCTGCATGGCGTGCTGGTCAGCGCACCGGTGGGCAAAGGGCGGGTTGCCTCAATCGATGGAGATTCGGCTGAGCAGATGCCTGGCGTCGTCAAGGTCATTACCGACTTCGGAACCTTCCTGCGCAATTGTGCCCAGGGCATGGACACCGAGGCTCCGGTCCAGGGCGTGCGGGACGTCAGCTACTTCGGGCAGCCAATCGCCGTGTTGGTCGCCGAATCACACGAAGCGGCACGCGAGGGGGCACATCGGCTGGCTATCGAAATCGACCGTGCCGAAGGCCGCTTCGACTTCGATGCTCGGCTCGATACGGCGGAGCCCAAAAAGGACAGTAGCCAGCAAAAGGGTGATCTGGAAGCCGCCCTCCGGTCCGCCCACGCTAGCATCGACGCCATCTGGACCACGCCGTCGCAGAATAGCGCGGCCATGGAGCTTCATGCCAGCACGGCCATCTGGGAAGGCGACAAGCTGACGCTCTACGGCTCGCTTCAGATGCTCGCCAGCAACAAGGTGCAACTGGCCGATGCCTTGGGCCTTGAACCAGACAACGTCCGTATCGTGGCACATTATGTCGGTGGCGGCTTCGGTTCGAAACTGGGAATCAGTCCTGAAAGCGTCGCGGCGGCTATTGCTGCCAGAGAACTTGGGCGTCCTGTGAGCGTGGTGATGACGCGCCAGCAGGTGTTCGACGCAACGGTGCGCCGGTCCGCCACGCAGCAGCACCTGCGTCTGGCTGCCGACGCTCAGGGGCGTCTGACGGCGGTAGCCCACGACACCATCACGGCCAATCTCGATGGCGAGGACTTCTCCGAACCCGCCAGTGCATCCACCAAGTTCCTCTATGGTGGCGAGGCGCGGCACTTCTCCAACAGCATCGTCCGCATGGATCAGGTGCTTTCGGGCTCAATGCGGGCGCCGGGCGAGGCGGTGGGCATGTTGGCGCTCGAATGTGCCATGGACGAACTGGCTGAAAAGCTAGGCCTCGACCCGATCGAGCTGCGCAAGCGCAACCTGCCTGAGCGTGATCCGATGGAAGGCCTGCCATTCTCCAGTCGTTCAATCGCCGAATGCATGGACATCGGAGCGGCCGAGTTCGGATGGTCTCGCCGCGCCCCCGCTCCGCTGAACCGGCGCGAAGGGGACTGGTGGATCGGCTACGGTATGGCCGCCGCGGCTCGCAGCAATATGCTGATCAAGTCCAGCGCCCGCGTAGCGCTGACGTCGGAAGGGCGGGCGGTTGTCAAAACCGACATGACCGATATTGGCACCGGCTCCTACACCATTCTCGCCCAGATTGCCGCGGAAATGCTAGGCCTCTCCATGGACCTGGTGGACGTCCATTTGGGCGACACCAACTTCCCGCCTGCTTCTGGATCGGGCGGCAGCTTTGGTGCCTCCAGCGCAGGATCGTCGGTCTATCTGGCCTGCGAGCGCTTGCGCCAGATCATTGCCAGCCGTCTCCATTGTGCACCAGCCGATCTCGTGCTGTCCGACGGAATGGCTCGATGGGGTAACGTCTCCGAGCCACTTGGCGATCTTGCGACCGACGGCCTCGAAGCCACTGCCACCATCGAGCCGGGCGACACCGATAAGGCCTTTCTCCAAGCCAGCTTCGGCGCTCATTTCGCCGAGGTGGCCGTCAACGCCTACACCGGCGAGACCCGGGTCTGTCGCATGGAGGGGACTTTTGCAGCGGGTCGTATTCTCAACGAGAAGACAGCGCGCTCTCAGTGTTACGGCGGCATGGTCTTCGGCATCGGAGCAGCCCTGACCGAAGAGCTGATCCACGACACGCGCTATGGCAACATCGTCAATCACGATCTGGCGGAATACCATCTGCCGGTAAATGCCGATGTTCCACAGCTCAAGGTGCGTTTCCTGGAAGAACGCGATTACGCCGCCAATCCTCTATTGGCCAAGGGCATCGGAGAGCTCGGCATATCGGGGGCGGGTGCCGCGATTGCCAATGCGATCTACAACGCCTGCGGAGTGCGCGTACGGTGCTACCCTATCACCCTGGACAAGCTGATTGACAAGCTGCCGCCGGCGTAGGCAAGGGCACTGACTTCGCAGGGGCGAATTGTGGATCTGGAGCAGCGGCCATGGCGAAACCAGGGTCTGCCTAGTGGTAGAGCATATAGTCATTCACCCCCCACTGGCGACTGGAATTCATTCGAGCGTTCAAGCTGACGCTGTATCTGCCTGCCCGATCCTGCTGGGAGATCTTGCACCAAGCAAGCGGAGGACTGGGAAGCGATGCGGTTTCAGCCCTGTACTGTGCGCAATAATCGCTCCAGTGAGTGAAGCTGCGCTGAACGCGATTTGAGTGCTGTTCGAACTATGTCTACTAGCTCGGGATGAATGCCTCCCTGACCATCTTCCACGCTGAAGGAACGACAAGCGTCCAGTTCTCTTGCTAACGCTAAGCGCGCATTCTCGACAGCAGCCTGAAGAAGCTCACATGGGACGTGCTTAGCGAAACGAAACAAGAGCAGCGTGGCTTGATCGCCCTTTTCGCTGCTGACCAGCCCCTTCGCCGATTTCAAAAAGTGATCTTCGGTCCCACTGACCCGGTGGTAGACCGTCCGGTCTGGCCGCCCCGAGCGGATGATCACCTGGGTCGAAACCGCACCAGCTTGTTCAAGCCGCCTCAGCGCGCCGTAGACGGAGGCCTGACTGGCCGTCAGAAATGGCCGCAGGCTCCCGCCGCGGATCTCCATCAGAATATCGTAGCCACTTGCCGGCCGCTCAGCTAGCAGCCCCAAGCAGGCAAACTCCACCGCCGGTCGATTCACGCGCTATTGCTCCGCAGCTTCGGAGCTCTATTCCGCTGGAGCATGATGCGCAGACTCATCTGGGCCCTTGGGCAGGAAGCGCCGGGTGAAGGCACTGAAGCTGTCGATGTAGGTCAACAAGACCGGCACCACGAGCAAGGTCAGAATGGTCGAACTGATAAGCCCTCCGATCACGGCGTGCGCCATGGGGGCGTTCTGGCCACTACCTTCATGCAGGCTTAGCGCCAGCGGCAACATGCCAAAGATCATGGCCAGCGTGGTCATAATGATCGGCCGAAACCGGGTCACGCCAGCTTCCACCAAAGCCTCGTAGAGGTTCATGCCTTCCTTGACGTGCTGGTTGGCATTGTCGACCAGCAGAATGGCGTTCTTCACCACGAGACCCATCAGCATGATGAAGCCGATCGCTGAGAACATGTTGAGGGTGGACCCGCCGACAAGCAACCCTACCATCACCCCGATCAACGCCAGAGGCAGCGATCCCATGATGGCGATCGGCTGCAGGAAGCTGCCGAACTGGCTGGCCAGCACCAGATAGATGAAGACAACAGCCAAAAGCAGCGCTGAACCAACCGATCCCATGGTTTCGGCGATCTGCTCGACATCGCCGCCGAACGAGGTGCGATAGCCGACAGGAAGCTCGAGCTCACTGACGATCTGCTGCAGTTGCGGCGTGACCGCGCCGAGCTCTACCCCTTCGAGGTTGGCTTCGATGGTTACCCCACGCTGCAGGTCCTGCCGATTGATCGTGGCCGGCCCGGTGCTTTCTACGACATCTGCCACCTGGGACAAGGTGACCATACCTGTTGACCCGCTCGCTCCCGATTGCGCGATCGGCAGGTTACCCAAGGCATCGACATCGTCCCGCAGAGCTTCGGGCAGGCGAACCACCACCGAATAGACTTCTCCATTGGGCGCTGTCCAGTCGGCGACATCATCGCCGCTGATCAACGGCCGCAGCGTGGCCGCGATCTGCCCCATCGAGACACCCAGATTGTCTGCGAGGTCGCGATTGACTCTGATGCCCACCACCGGTTGAGCTTCATCGAGGCTGGAGCTAACATCGATCAGCCCCTCTATCTGCTCAAGCTCGGCAACGAGCCGATCGGCCAACCGCTCCAGCACCACGAAGCTGTCGCCATAGAGGGTGATCGAAACAGGGGCGCTGGCGGTTCCCAAGCCCGATGCCGCAGCCACCTGGAAATTGGCGCCGGGCACCACTTCCAGCATGTCGCGGATACGTGGCATGAGCTGGAGCGGCGTGACGTCGCGATCAGCCTTGGAAACCAGCGTCACCGTCATGGTCCCGGTGTTCGAGCCAGCCGAGGTAAGCCCTCCTGCCACCGTGGAATAGGTCGTCTCCACCACTGGCAGCTGACGGATCACCGTCTCCGCTTGCCGGAGCTTGGCCGCAGTATACTCCTTGCTCGATCCGGCGGGTGTTTCTACCGTTACTGTGAAGTTGCCGGTGTCCGTTGCCGGCAGGAACTCGACCCCGACGCGCGGGAACAGGAGAATGCTGCCCACGAAGGAGGACACTGCGATCAGCAGCACCGTCTTGCGGTGCTTCAGACCCCAGCGGATGAGATGGCGGTATCCTTCGCTGATCCAATCGAAGAACCGTTCGAACTGATGTATCAATCGGCCGATCGGCCCCCGCTTCACGTTCGGATTGGATGCCGGGTCGTACCATACGCTCGACATCATCGGATCGAGGGTAAAGGCGACGAAGAGCGAGATCAGCACCGCGACTGAGACGGTCACGCCGAACTGCAGGAAGAAGCGGCCCATGATGCCGTCCATGAACGCCACGGGCAGAAACACGGCAACAATGGACAGGGTGGTGGCCATGACGGCCAGACCGATCTCGTTGGTGCCATCAAACGCGGCATCGCGGTGTGACTTGCCCATGTGCAGATGCCGGGTAATGTTCTCCCGTACCACGATAGCGTCGTCGATGAGGATACCGACGGCCAACGACAGCGCCAGCAGCGTCATCATGTTGAGGGTAAAGCCAAGGACATTGAGGGCCACCATGGTGCCGATGATGGAGATCGGCAGCGTGAGGCCCGTGATGACAGTGGAACGCCAGGAGTTGAGAAACAGGAACACGATGACGACGGCCAGAATTGCGCCTTCGACCAGCATGTTCTGCACGGCGTGGAAGGATTCCTCCACGGGCTCGGCGTTGTCGACCACCACCTGGATGTTCACTGCGCCTTCCCGCAGTTCGTTTTCTACCAGCTCATCGATGGTGTGCCGGATCTCCTCCGCCACTCCAACGGTGTTGGCGCCTTGCGTCTTGAGGATGTCGACTGCGAGCGCACGCTGTCCATTGAGAATGGCAAGGCTGGAAGCCTCGCCCGTGCCGTCAACGATGGTGGCAACGTCGCGCAGAGTTACGGGTTGACCGCCCTGCCGGCCGACAATCACGTCATAGAAGTCCTGCTGGTCCTCAAGTCGGCCAAGCACCTGAATGGACTGCACGATGCTGTCCTGCGTGATCGAGCCAGCCGCCAGGTCCCTGTTGGCCGCTCTCAGCGCATTGATGACGGCATCCGGGCTGATATTGTAGGCCGTGAGACGATCAGGATCGATCTGGATGTTGAGCTGGCGGGGCACGCCGCCAACTACGGTGGCACTACCAACCCCAGAAATATTGGAGATGCGTTTGACGATGATGTCTTCGGTCAGAGCCGTAAGATCACGCTCGGAAAGCGTATCGGAGCTCACCGCAAGCGAAAGGATCGGCATCGCACTCGGATCGAACCGCAGGACTTGAGGGTCGCCGGCGCCATCGGGTAGCGTCGCCGCAACGGGATCGATCTTGTCGCGAACGTCCTGCGCCTTGGCCTGGGAGTCCGTGTCCAGATCGAAGATCATGATGACCATGGCCTGGCCCGACTGCGCTATGGACTGGACGGTGTCGAGACCCGCGATGGTGTTGACAGCCTCCTCGATGGGCTGAACCACATCGGTTTCCACCGCCTCGGGTGAAGCACCGGGATAACTCACCACGACGGCCACAACAGGGAAGTCCACGTCGGGCATCTGCTCAACCGGCAGCCGCTGATATGAGTACACGCCGAACACCATGATCGCCACCATGATCATGGTGGCGAAGACGGGATGGTTGACGCTGATGCGGGTGAGAAACATCTACTAATCCTCGACGATCTCGTAGGCTTGGCCAGGATCAAGCTCGGGGAGTGGTGCCGTGACAATGGTCTCGCCGAGTTCAATCCCGCTGACCTCAACGGTCTGCCCGCGGTCCCAGGTGTTGCCCAGCTCCACAGGCTGCCGCGTCACCGTGCCTTCCACCAGCTTGAGCACAAAATGTCCTTCATCGTCTTCCCGCACTGCCGCTACGGGCACCGCGATCGCGTCGTCCACCTGGGCGACGGTGATCTGGCCGGTGGCGAACATGCCGCCGCGGAGTCGCTCCTCAGGGTTCTCGAGGGCGATGTAGATAGGCACCGTTCGTGTTCCGGTCAAAGCAACCGGATTGACGCGTATGACCTCGCCTTGGAATGTCTCACTCTCAATGCCACTGACCGAAACGGCTACCGGCTGCTCAGGGCTCACCAGAGCGCTGGAGGTGACCGACGCCGAGGCCTGAAACTCCATTTCCTCCAGGTTGACGATGGTAAACAGCGGTGCCCCCGCTGCGATCGATTGACCCGGCTCAACGGAGCGTTCGGAAATGACCCCCTCAAGCGGCGAATGTACGGTGGCGTTGCTAAGTGCCAGTTCAGCGGTCTGTACCGCGCTCTCGAGTGCGGCCAAATTTGCCTCAAGTGCAGCGGCGGCAGAGCGGGCCTGCTCGAGTGCCGAGGGGGTAGCCAAGCCCTCGCGGGCCAGTTCTTCGGTGCGCTGCAGCTGCTGCCGGGAGGATTCGAGCTGGACACGGGTCGCGTCAGCGGTGGCACGCTGTTGGGCAAGTTGCAGCTCCAGATTGGCGCGATCGATTTCGACCAGTACATCCCCTTCCGCGACAGTGTCGCCCGGGCGCACTGCAACGCTGAGAACCCGGCCTGACGCCTGCGATGCCACAGCTGACTGCTGAGCGGGAACCAGGGTGCCGGTAACTTTCACTGTCTCCCGGAGCGTCGTTGGAGCAAGCTCTCCAATTTCGGTCGGCAGCAACTGCACGACCGCCGGTTCGTTACTGACCACTTCCGCCACCGGTTCAGGAGCCGGCGGCCGTGTCACGAAGAACGCCACGGCGCCCGCTATAATGAGGACCAGCACGATCCACGGCAGTATGCGCCGGCGCGGTTTCAGCCCTTGGGCGACGCGTTCGGCGTTCTTCTTTTCGCGCTTGCTCTGCGCCCATTCCGGCTTTTCGTGTGCGGCAGTCATTGTTCGGTGTTCCTGGGCGTGTTCTCTTCGCGCAGGGCCGTAGCCCAGTCCTGGAGAATTTCCGCCGACTTCTCAAAAAACCTGGAGAGCTCGCCCACGCGCGGGGCGGCCTCGGGGGCGTGTGTCGCCAGTGCTTCAGCGCAACTGGCAACAACGCGGGAATGACGCTGGAACCGGGCGGCCAGCTCATCCAGCATCTCGAAATGCGGGCCAGCCAGAACTTCGTAGTAGTCCTGCCGGTCGCCTGCGTGCGTGGTCAGACGCAGTGTACCCCGCCGCGCCAGCTGGCGCGCATTGGTGCTGACACTGGCACGGCTAACCCCCAGCCGGTCGCTGATCTGCTGCAGGCTTAACTCGCGCCCTTCGAGCATCAACAGGCCGATGATACGGCCTGCGATGCGGGGCCCGCCGTGCTCCTGCGAAATCAGTCCCATTTCTTCGATGAAGCGCTCTGCCGGCAGCATTCAACTATCCCGAACCGTATTCGTTCAGTCTGTACTGAACGTTGGAGTTGAAGTAAAGCACGTGTGCGCGGTCGCAGCCCTGGTATCGAACGGGTGGTGACCACCACGCGCGCAAACTTGGCGAGTTAGTTGGTCCTATGGTCACGATCGGTTCACGGCCACCTATCCATCCCTCAGGCTTGAGCGCGCCAACTCAGCGGGGATCGAATGTCGACCTCCGGCACAGATTAGGGATTTCTTTAGTCTAAGCCGAGCGCCGGGCCCGCTCCGGTGCCTCAGCGTTGACGAAGCGTGGCTTGAGCCGAGCTCCAGCCGTACCAGTGTCGGCTGCTGTGCTGGAGCTATCCTGGTGTACCTCCAGTTATCCTTGTCCACACTGGGTGTTCAGTGCGCGGCCTAGCCCATAGGACGTGATATCATGAAGCTTTCCATCGTTGACCTTGCCACCATTGCCCCGGGAACAACGAAGCAAGCAGCTGCATCTGTCAGTTCTATCGAGGAGGTGAACCGTGCCGCATGATCATAGCCACGCCCACATGGACCCCAGGTCCGGAGATCGCCGCGTAACAATTGCGATCTGGGCCAATGCCCTGCTCACCGCCGCCCAGATCGTCGGCGGCATACTCTCCGGCAGCCTAGCCCTGATCGCAGACGCCCTCCACAACTTCTCGGACATGGCGTCGCTCGTCATCGCGTTCGCTGCCCGCAAGATCGCCCGGCGCCCCGCGAACGAACGCATGACCTTCGGCTACGGTCGGATCGAAATCGTGGCGGCCCTCATCAACTACACGACGCTGATCCTCGTCGGCTTCTATCTGATCTATGAGGGCGGCATGCGCATGATCAACCCTACCGAGGTCGAGGGTTGGACGGTAGTGATCCTGGGCTGCGTGGCACTGGCAGTGGATACCCTTACGGCGGTTCTCACCTACTCCATGCAGAAGGGCAGCGTGAACATTCGCGCCTTGTTCCTGCACAACCTCTCGGATGCGCTCGCCTCCGTTGCCGTGATCGTCGGCGGCTTGCTGATCCTGCTCTACGACATGCGGTGGGTGGACCCGGCCATCACCATCGGCATAGCGCTCTACATCCTCTATCTCGCCTTTTCCGAGATCGGCAACCCAATCCGGACCTTGATGCTTGGCAGCCCACCCGACATGGACGGTGACGCAGTGGTTGAGGCGGTTCGCGGTGTGACCGGCGTCGACGATATCCATCACGTGCACCTCTGGCAGATGCAGGAACACGAGGCCGCACTGGATTGCCATGTCGTGCTCACCGAAGATGGCTGGAGCCGCATCGAGAAGGTGAAAGCGGAGATCAAGAAACGGCTGAAGGAGCGCTTCGAGATCGATCACTCCACGCTGGAGTTCGAACAGGCTGGCAAGGCGCACGATGATGCCAGCCTCTACGGCCACGAAGATAGTTCAGAACAGGAGGAGTCCCATCATGTTCACGGAAGTTCCCACCGGGATTGATAATGTCATACGCATCGACTGTCAGGGTAAACTGACCAAAGACGACCTGCAGAGAATGCATCAGTTGCTGCACGAGCGACTTCCCGCACTCGGCCGACCGGGGCTTGTCATCGGGTTGGACGAGTTCGACGGCTACGACAGCCCCGGTGCTTTTGTCGAAGACTTCCGCATGGACCTGGCCCACCGCAACGATTTCTCTCGCATCGCCATGGTGGGCGAGAATACCTGGGAGAAGTGGGGCGCCAACCTGGCGGATGCGCTTACGACCGGGGAGTTGAAGTGGTTCGACACGGGTGAGATGAAGCGAGCGATGGGATGGGCCGCTGGTAAGTAGTAGCTCCGAGCCTGCATTCCACACCCGCGTACCGCATGCCGACCCAGTGCTAGTGATGCTTACAATTGCCATGGTCGGCCAGGATCTCGATCACGCGGCAAGTCTCGACCCTGCCGTGCGAGCATCCAACGACCATTCGCTCCAGCTCTGCTTCCAGTGCCTTGAGGCTGGCAATCTTCTCCCTCACCTCTGCGAGCCGCGAAGTAGCAATTGTGTCGGCGTCACTGCATGACTGGTTGGGACTGTCCTGAAGAGCCAGCAAGGCCCGGATCGCTTCGAGATCGAACCCCAGTTCCCGGGAATGCCGTATGAAGGTGAGCCGCTGCGCATCCTTAATGTCATAGGTTCGCCGTCCGCCACCGGTACGGGGTGGCGCCGGCAGCAGCCCGATCTGCTCATAATAGCGGATGGTCGGGATCTTCACCCCCGTCGCTTCCGACACCTTGCCGATGGCGAGACCGCTTCCGTTTTTGTCCATTTTCCGCTTGCTCCTCTAGTTGCTAGAGGTTGTAGCACAGGAGAAAGGATTGCAAGGAGAGTTCATATGGCCGCAACGCTAGAGACCACCAGGTTCCGTGTTGAAGGCATGGATTGCGCCAGTTGTGCATCCAAGGTGGATACTGCCGTGCGAAGGATTGCTGGGGTCGAGGAGGTGTCGGTCTCGGTGGTTTCCGGTTCGATGACGGTGAAGCACGCCGAGCGGACCGATCTTGCAGAATTGGCGGGCAAGGTCACCCGACTGGGATATCCTACCAAGGCCGCCATTGGCTCCACGGAGGACGCTGGGGGTACTGGCGGTACTCGAGCCGCATATGATGATCACCATGGCGAGGGACCATGGTGGCGCAGCCGCAAGGCAGTACTGACGCTTTCTTGCGGCGCTGCCCTGCTGGTGGCCTACCTCGCTGGTCGCGTCGTCCCGGAGGTCGGCCATTGGGCATTCCTGCTTGCCCTGCTGGTAGGCCTTGTGCCGATTGCCCGGCGGGCGGTCGCAGGCGCTATCGCCGGTACATCCTTCTCTATCGAGACGCTCATGTCCATTGCGGCCATTGGTGCAGTGATCATTGGTGCGACCGAGGAGGCTGCAACCGTTGTGCTTCTGTTCCTGGTTGGCGAACTGCTCGAAGGGCTCGCCGCAAGACGGGCACGGGCCAGCATCAAGGGGCTGGCCGATCTGGTGCCGAAGACCGCACTTCTTATCGACGGTGACCAGGTTCGCGAGGTGCCTGCATCGGAGCTGCCGCTCAAGGCTGTCATCATGGTCCGCCCCGGTGACCGCATCCCGGCGGATGGTGAGGTAATCGAGGGCACCAGCGCCATCGACGAAGCGCCCGTCACCGGAGAGAGCGTGCCCAAGACCAAAGGACCCGGAGACAGTGTGTTTGCGGGGACCGTCAACACCGACACGGTCCTGCGGGTCAGGGTGACAGCACGGGCCAGCGACAACACCATCTCACGGGTTATTCGCCTGGTTGAAGAAGCCCAGGAGTCCAAGGCGCCGACCGAGCGATTCATCGACCGGTTCTCCAGGTACTACACGCCAGGCGTGCTGGTTGTCGGCGCACTGGTCGCGATCGTCCCCCCATTGTTCTTCGGTGAGTCCTGGTCGGATTGGGTCTACAAAGGTCTCGCCATTCTCCTGATCGGCTGCCCTTGTGCCTTGGTGATCTCGACCCCCGCCGCGATAGCCGCGGCCCTGTCTGCGGGCGCACGTCGTGGTCTGCTGCTCAAGGGCGGTGCGGTGCTCGAACAGCTCCGCACGGTCACCATGGTGGCCATGGACAAGACGGGCACCCTCACCGAGGGCAAGCCGCAGGTGACTGACCTGCTGCCGGTCGGTCGATCGGAGGCCAAGATCCTCTCCATGGCTGCAGCACTGGAAACCGGATCGAGCCATCCTCTGGCGCTTGCCATCCTCAGCAAGGCCAAGGCCGACAAGGTGCCGATCCCGCCGGCCTTTGACATGAAGGCTGTGCCTGGCAAGGGGGTCACGGGCAACGTTGGCGGCGAGTTCGCCTATCTGGCTTCGCTTGAGGCAGCCATGGAGAAGGCTGCGGTTTCCGACGAGCTGCGCGCACGCATCAGGGCCTTCAACGACGAAGGCAAGACCTCATCCCTGCTGCTGGTGAACGATGAGATCGCGGGCGTCTTCGCGATAAGGGACGAACCTCGGGCCGATGCGCGTGCAGGGTTGCAGGCTCTCCAGGATGCCGGCGTCGGTACGGTGATGCTGACCGGCGACAACGAGCGAACAGCCAAGGCCATTGGGTCCGCACTCGGGATGGACGTTCGGGCCGGCCTGCTTCCCGAGGACAAGCAGCGGATCGTCAGGGAGCTCCAGAGCCAGGGCAAGGTAGTTGCCAAGGTCGGGGACGGCATCAACGACGCCCCTGCCCTGGCGGCTGCGGATATTGGCATCGCCATGGGGGGCGGCACCGACGTGGCGCTCGAAACCGCCGATGCTGCCGTCCTGCATGGCCGGGTGACCGACATCGCCGACATGATTGAGCTCTCCAAGGCTACTATGGCCAATATCGGACAGAACATCACCCTGGCGCTGGGGCTCAAGGCGGTGTTCCTGGTCACGACGGTCCTCGGTGTCACGGGGCTTTGGCCAGCCATTCTCGCCGACACCGGTGCAACCGTGCTGGTGACTGCCAATGCGATGCGGCTGCTTGCCTGGAAGGGAAAGGCAGCCGCCGCGTGAAGTTATTGGTGGCCTCCTACATCACGCCGCCACTCCTGGCTCTCGACCTTGCCGCCAAGCTTTGGGCACGGCAGGCATTGGAGATGAATGCCGGGCCCACTCCGCTATTGCCGGGGCTCTCGCTTCGGCTCGTCGAGAACCCTGGCATTTCGTTCGGCATCATGGGCGGCTCACCGCTTGCCGTCACCCTGCTCACCGGCGCGATAATTGCGATGCTCCTTGTGTGGTTCATCCGGTCGCATGTCGTTCCGGAGCAGTTCGCGTTAGGGTTTATCCTCGCTGGAGCCATGGCGAACCTGATCGACCGCATGGTGCATGGGTCCGTAACGGACTTCCTGGTGTGGGGCCCCGTGCAGGCCCCCCTCTTCACCAACAATCTCGCGGACATATGGATTACCATCGGCGTTATCCTCCTCTTCGGCGGCTTGCTGCTTGGGGGGCGAACACAACAAACAGGAGACCGCAGCACATGAAGAAGTTTCTCCTCGCCGTGAGTTTCGTGGCGCTGACCACCGGGGCACAGGCGCATGGTGTCACCAGCGGTTCGCTCTACATCGATCACCCGATGATTGAGGAGGCGCCTCCAAATGCACCGGTGCTGGGCGGCTATGTCTCAATCCAGAACTCCGGCGACACGGACGACCGCCTTATTGCTATCGAAAGCTCCGCAGCCGAGAAGGTGGAACTGCACCAGTCCACCATTTCGGACGGTATCGCGCGCATGCAGCCGATGAAGGATGGTCTGCCGGTACCCGCAGGCGAGACTGTCTGGCTCGGAGATGACGGCACGCACGCGATGTTCGTTAAGCCCCTAGAACGCTATCGCGTCGGGGACGAGGTGCCCGCAACGCTGGTGTTCGAGAAGGCGGGGCGGGTCGAGGTGACCTTCAAGGTCGAGAAACGGTCATCGGCGTCGAGCGGCCATGCAGGACATGACCAATGAACTTGAAGAAGGTCCGTCTCGTCCTTTGGGTGTTGGTTGCGGTCATAGCTGCCGGGGCTGCCTTCCTGGCCTTCGGGCCGCGGCTTTCTCCAGTCAGCGCCGCGGATGCAATCTACGCCAAACCGTTCCAGCTGGTGAACCAGGATGGCGAGCCTGTCACCCAAGCCGATTTCTTAGGGAAGCCTTCCACCTGGTTCTACGGCTTCACACATTGTCCAGACGTGTGTCCCACGGCACTGGCCGAGATGTCTGCCATTCTGGAGGCTCTTGGCCCGGATGCCGAGAAGCTGAACGTAGTGTTCGTCACGGTGGATCCGGAACGTGACAGTCCCGAAATCATGAAGGACTATGTCGAGTACTTCGATGAGCGCATCACCGGGCTCACGGGAGACCTCGACGAGGTCAGCACCATGGCCAAGGACCGTTACATCTTCTTCGAAAAGGCCCCTCTTGAGGGCGGCGACTACCTGATGGAGCATCAGGCCACGGTTCAGCTGGTGACCTCGGACGGCAGGTTCTTCGGTACGCTGGCCACCGAGGAGAACTTCGAAACTCGCCTCGCCAAGGTGCGGCGTCTCATCTCTGAAGGCTGACTACAGGCAGGGAACACCTGAGAGTGGAGCCGCCAATGTGAGTGTCGATGCTGGCAATTTGACTACTTGATAAGGCCAACGCAGCGGTACGCGGCTCCGAAAGCCAGGTTTTCAACTCTCACATCATTCAGGTGGCGCTCCGCCGCGCGCCAGGGACGAAAATCCCGATACGCCTGATTGACGCCGAACGGACGCATCAGTAGGACACCAACATCCACCAGCCACTCCGGCCAGCTTTCTGGGTGTTTGAGGCCCAGGAGGCCGACGCATGCTCCGGACCCGAGCGTGGAGGCAATGCCACTGATCACCCGATCGTACCCCGGCACCATTTCCAGGCCAAAGGTGGAAAGGACCGCGGCTGCATCGCTCGGGATCGTGTAGGTCTCGACGTCGGCCTGCACGAATTCCACATTGGTCCACCCGTTTTTATCCGCCAGCGACCTTGCGTGGTGGAGCATCCTCGGGGACAGGTCGACCACCGTCACCCTGCCAGTCGGCCCAACCGCCGCAACCAACATGGACAGATTTTTGCCCGTCCCTCCACAGAGGTCCACCACGTGATCACCGGTTTGCAAGCGAAGGTCGGCTATGAGGCGCTTGCGCTCGCGCTCCATCCCCAGGGGCTTCAGCGACAGCAGCATCAAGTCGTACCGATCCGCGATCCGGTCGTAGAGGCCACGTACCTCTTCGCTGCTTAGCACGCCCTTTCCCTCGTTCACCAATCATCATCCTTCGTGTTGAGTGCGGTGCTTGCTTTGAATGTGGTTAGGAGCTCCCTGCTGGCTAGCGAGCCGGGACCGCCGCGGAGGTCTGCAACAAACTGCAGTCTCACCTTGGAACTGGCCCGTTGCCAGCAGACGAATACCGACCATTTCGCCGACAAGGGCACTCACGTAAAAGGGTGGCGTCAACGCCGGGACCTGCCTGCACACCATAGCCCATGGACCTGACCTTCTCCAGCACGCCAGCAGCATCTAGCCCCGTGCCAGCCCTGATGGTCATGGTCCCGCCGCTGAGCGATACGCCCACATAGGTTACGCCGGGCATCGGACAGACCGAGTTCTCGATGGCCGCAACGCAGCCGTCGCACCCCAGTCCCTCGATGACAAACGTCAGCTTCTCACCGCGGCCTGGAGGCGCCCTGCCCCCGATCTCCTCCACCTCAGGTTTCAAAGGTTACCTTGCCTGCCATGTCGAACTCATATACGTCGTCGCGGAAGCTCACCACCCCCTGACGGTTGGCCCATGCGGAGATATAGGTGGTGTGGATTTCGACCGGATTGCTGACGTCCACGTCTTTGCGCTCTCCTGTAGCGAATACGTTGCCGATCTCTGCCGGTCCCCAGTCACCATTATCCCGGAGCACCCAGCCAACGAAATCCTGCACCTCGTCGACGCGGACGCAGCCCGACGAATAGAAGCGCGCATTGTCCCCGAACAGGCCCCTGGTCGGGGTGTCATGCAGGTAAACCGCGTGGGGATTGTGGAAGTTGATCTTGACGTGCCCCATTGAGTTCTGCGGCCCGGGATCCTGCCGAAAACGATAGTTCACCGCCTCGTCGGTCTGCCAGTTGATCTCCGAGGGCTGAAGCTCCCGCCCGTTGCCGTCGAGAATCCTGATTTTCTGCTCGGTCAGGTAGTTCGGGTTCTCGTTCATGTACTTGATGAGATCCCGCCGGATGATGGAAACCGGCACATTCCAGTACGGATTGAAGTTGATCTGGTGGATGCGGCTCTTGAGGATGGGCGTCTGGCGATCGATCCGCCCGACCACAGCGGTGTGACGTCGCTGAACCATGCCGCCCTCGACGACTTCGATGAACGCTGCGGGTATGTTGACCACCACGTACCTGACCGCCAGGGCCGGGGCCATCGCCTGCACCCGAAGCAGGTTCAGGCGAAGCTGGTGGAGGCGAGCTTCGGCAGGGACGTTCAGGGCATACCAGGTGACTTCGTCGACCTGGCCGCTGACCTGCAGGCCATGACGCGCCTGGAACCGGCGCAATGCCGCGTCGGTCGGCTGGTCGAACGTGTCGTCGACCCGATCCACCATCGGCATGTCTACCGAAGCGAGCAGACGCCGCTTCAGCTGCACCACGCCATTCCGCGCAACGCCCATCGCTACGCCATAGGTTTCCTGGGGCACCTGCTCCCAGCCGCCCCGGGCGACGAACGGCTCATATTGCGCGATCGCCATCTGCAGGTTGTTGGCGGTGTCGTACGACAGGATCGGTTCGACCGTGTCGATCGCAGCGATCGCCGCCGCGCTGTTAGCCTCCCGCTCGGCATCCGTGAGCGTGCTGCTCTTGTTCATCATGTCCCAGAGGGAAGCATGCGCGGCACCGGTGAACGGGAACATGGCGGTCGTCGCCAGCGGCATCAACTTGAGGAAGTCTCGTCTTTTCATGTCGGCTCGAACTACTTGATCTGATTGCAGGTATCGGCCCGCTTCCTGCAGCTTGTCGGTGACTACTTGGAAGGATTGCCCGCGGCTGTAAAGATTCAACCGAGCAATCCTTTACCGAACAATGGGGCAGTACTGGGGTCCACGCGTGCGGGCATGTTCCAGATGGTCCTCGGTGTGCGTTAACAGCTTGTGAGTACGGAACGATGAGAGCGGCGGTGCAAAATTAGTCCAGGGTAGCGGCAGGATAGTCCTGTCGCGGGCGGCGTAAAAGTCGTCCACCTATTTTCCTTCTGCGGCGCGAGCAGGAGGGTTGGGGATCTATACCGTGGA
>JAESGL010000382.1_pt1 | contig 24076 bp, 27 predicted proteins | sample 9269711 | NCBI WGS metagenome assembly JAESGL01 (sample SAMN14515918, study PRJNA621676) | algae metagenome | isolation source: Kastovskya adunca ATA6-11-RM4 and co-occurring heterotrophs from soil and... | place: Chile: Atacama Desert | collected 2011-06-27
GGGTCTTTAGCCTCCAAGACAAGGACGGTGTCATGGCCTTCACTCCATACGGAGTCGAGTGCCTGCGCGACCTCATCCGCGAGCACAGGCGACCGTAACAATTGCGGCCCTCACCGGATGCTTACGCGGAAGCGGGAGTCCATACCATCATGCACGGCGCAAGTTCTTCGATCTGCATGCCAGCGATGGCTCGCCCTTCACCAGTGCCGTGGTCAAGGCCATGGCGCTGCTCTGGCCATTGAGGAGGACATCCGCGGGTGTGGTGCCGAACTGCGCGCCAGCATCCGGGCAGAACGCTCCCGCCCCATCGTCACCGAGCTGTTCGCCATCGGGAGCTGACGCGTCTGTCGGGCAAATCCAAGATGGCCGAGATCATCCGCTACGTCTTAAGCCGACGTGCCGCTCTCGAGCGCTTCCTCACCGATGGTCGTATCGAGATCGACTCCAACATCGTTGAACGCGCAATCCGTCCGCAGACGAAGGGTGTTTCATTATGCACTCCATTGCTAAGTGACTGTAAACATTGGAAGCGTATCCACGTCGACGGAGCGACACGGGCGACCTTTCGGGGCTACGGCAGTTTTGATCGACTCCGACGCCAAGTCTTCGGCACGGATTTGATTCGGCGCACCGGGCACCACCTGAACAGCCGGAAGGATGCCGGTCTTGATAAGGCGGCGTATCGTATGGTTTGTGACGCCTAATGCTTTTGCTGCCTCGGTCATGGTGAGCCATTCACCATCTTTTTCAGCGGATCGATAGGCATAGATGCCGCGAACCCGCCGAACCGATGAGACGCGGTGCGCCGTCCAGGTTTTGCCCTGTCCGGTGGGCAAACCCATCCGATTGAGCGACGCAGCGATATGCTCGTCAGACCAACGGCCTGCCATGCTCCTCATTACTGCCAACGCATCTTCAGTTGTCGCGCAACCATGCTCCCCAGTTTGCGGCTTATGGACCCGCAGTTCTGAGTGTTGGCCGCCCCGCCAGTGGATCGTGAGGTCGACGTCGCGCACCGTATCATCGACATCGACGATGATGTCGGCGATCAAGGTCCGGAGCAATTGCTGACGGGCACGCATCGTCACATCGGGTGCATCCCAGGCCGCGGATAAGTTTTCCGCCAAGTTGGCAAAAGCGCTTGGATCTACCTCGATGGTTGATGGGCTTCCGGTCGGCTGGCGTACTTCCAGATCCCGCACCCGACGTAGCGCAATCTCCCAGTTCTTCTCCAACTGAGCGGCGATCAGTCGATTGTCTGTATCACAAGCGGCATAGCGGCGCTCGGCGAGATTGGCCTCGTAACGGGCCTGCTGAAGTTCCAGATCGCGGATCTGGCGCTGATTATCTTGTCGTTCCCGGTGCATCCGCTCAGCCTCGAACGCGGCCTCGATCGCCAAGGGTTCTACCGCGCGCAGCAGTTCACGCGCAACAGCCGCATCCACCCGAGGGCCTCCGAACGTCATGCATCGGGGCAAACCCATCATCAGGTTTGGCTTGTCGCAGCGATAGACGGGTCGGCTCTGCGGATTGCCGGTATAGGTAACCGACAGTCGCCGCCCACACCGGGCACACGTCATCATGCCCGAAAGTAATGCCCGGCCGCCTCGGCCCGATTTCACACCACCGGCGCGACCGTAGTTGTTGAGGGCCAACTGCTGCTGGTTTCGCTCGTACTCGTCCCAGCTGATGTAGCCTTCGTGATGGTCTTTGATGAACACCTCCCACGTCCCGACCGGTTTGCTATGGCCGTAGCTCCGTCGCGCACGCCCGTCGACGATAGAGGTCCGCTTCTCGCTTTTTCCGTAAACATAGACGCCAGCGTAAAAGGGATTCTTGAGCACGGAGATCACGTTGCGATAGCGGATCGGCAGCCAGGTGAAGCTGGTCATGCGTCCTTCATCCGAAGGCCGAGGAAAGTGGATTTGCTCGGCCGTCATCGATAACAACACCTGCCGCGCACTGCCCAACTGGCCGAAGCGGGTGAAGATGAGCCGGATTACCTCCTGCAAGCGTAGATCAGGATCGATCCCCAGACCCGCTTCACGGTGCCAGATGTAGCCGAACGGAACCGACAAGCGTAGTTCGCCCCGCCGCGCCTTCGACCGGGCGGCATCGAGCATGCGCGTCCTGAGCACGCCCAGTTCGAACTCGCTGATGCTGCCTTTCATGCCCAGGAGCAGGCGATCATTGGGTTGGCAAGGATTATAAACGCCGTCGTGATCGATGACACGGGCCTCGACGAGCCCGCAGAGCTCCAGAAGATGGTGCCAGTCACGGCCATTTCGCGCGAGCCGCGATGCATCCTGGCACAAGACGGCCCCCACCTTGCCCGCGCATAGCCATGCAACCAGTCGATCAAAGCCGGGGCGCGCCACTGTTCCGCTCGCGGATCGACCGAGATCGTCGTCGATAACCTCGACATCGATGAACCTGTGCTCGCGGGCAATGTCGATGAGATTGTACTGTCGCCGCTGACTTTCCAGATTCGTCATGACTTGGGACTGCGACGATTGACGCACATAGACGACCGCTTTGCGCTTCAAGAGTTGGGTGGGGATCAGATCAATTCCGTTCATCGCCGAGCTCCTCCACGACCAGGCCGGCGGCCTGCATCAGAAGATGGGCGAGTGTCCTTTTGGCCTCCGCTCGCTCCATGTCGCTCATCCCGTCCAACTTGCGGGGTTCGAACATCAGGCTCATCTGCCTGCCCGAGGCCGGCACAGGCGCACTGCGCTGCTTCATCGACTTCCTCCCTTGCGATTCCCTTTTCGCTCGGGGAGTGTGTGGGAGCAGCAGTCGGCGTGACCAGCCTCTTGAGGTCTGACAGCGCCGCAAGATCAACCTGCGGCTCCCCAATTCTCATCTCGGCACAGATCAGGGGGTCCACCATCCAGCCAGGAATCGAGATGATGGTGCCAGAGGGACCGTCAATTCTCAGAAACTGTCCCGTGGTCCGCTGCTGAACCTGCCGAACGATTACCTTCCGTTCGAAATAGGGATGCCAGCGGTAGTGAATTTCCCGCTCTTCCCCGACATGGGCAGAATGAACGGGCAATGGCCATTAGCCGCAAGAATGCGCTCTTGCAGGCGTCGCTCTAAAGGTCTCTCGCTAGCTCCTTTGCGTCCAATCTGGCATCAGCGTTTCCCTGGTGGCGCGGCGTGCTCGGATCCTCTCAAAGCTCTTCGGAAGCGCCGCATGTTCGAAAAGCGGCAACGCAGCCATCCAGGCTGCTGGAATTGTGTGGGTGCTTCCCAGGTCCAATCCACTCAGGTGTCCCACTTTAAGGAGCGCCTTCGGGTCAGCCGCGGTAGAAGCCGCGTAGCGGGCTGTAATATCGGCGTTTGCCTTCATGTAGCCGATGTCCCTGGATAGCTCAGAAAAGCAAATCAGTAATGATTAACTCTCGCGACCTATGTTGATCCCAAGTCGCCGGCAGGGTTCTAAGCTGCTAAGCTCTTCTGCTAAAGACGTTTATTGCTGCAGGGCGAATCGGTTCTCCTTAATATGCTCAACGACGGTATGCACATGAGAGGGCCAAAGCCCCGAAAGGCCGAAAAGCGGCGGCGGCAGTCGGCGCGCGCAGCAAAGGCCCAGCCCAGTAGGTCGGCGGCAAGTCAGGCACGCAAGGTCACTTGGCATTCTGGCCTAGCGCTAACCTGGAGCAACAGAGCGCCTACCCCGCCCCAACTGAATGCCCGGCAACGACGACATCTACCCGTGAAGCGGGTCATGGATATTGTTATTGCCGGCGTCACTCTCGTGGTCCTCTCCCCTATCCTGCTCGGCATTGCGGCTGCCATCGCCACGGGTAGTCGCGGCGGCGTATTTTTCCGGCAGGACCGCCTCGGCAAACACGGACAGCTATTCACCATTTTTAAGTTCCGCACCATGTATGTGGATCAAGGTGATCTGACCGGTGTCAGCCAGACCGTTGATGCGGATCCGCGTGTCACTCCCTTGGGGCGCTATCTTCGGCGCACCAGCCTCGATGAATTGCCGCAGCTGCTCAATATTCTCAAGGGCGACATGTCGCTGGTGGGACCGCGACCCCATGTTCCGCACATGTTGGCCGGCGGTGTACGCTATGAAGAGCTCGTGCCTTATTACAATCTCCGCCTGCGCGTTCTGCCGGGGCTGTCGGGTTGGGCGCAAGTCAATGAGCTCCGAGGCTCCACTGTAGACCCCGCCAAGGCGCGCGCGCGCATCGACCACGACATAGCGTACGCGCAGAATTTTTCGATTTGGCTCGACCTCCGCATCATCTGGCGGACCATCACCGACGAAGTCTGGCGCTTGGGCGGCCACTAGGGACACCCGCCGCTGTGGCCTACCTAACGCGAACCCCGGAAGTGTGTGCGCAGCTCGGCCGTCCGACGGCCCTTCGCACGTGCAAGCAATTGGCTTAGCTAAACCCCGGGCAGTTCACCCTCACTACCCTATCTGCACCGCGGCCGAGTGTGATTGTCAGCAGGTCAATGACGGCAATCAGAGGGTAATACCCGGTAGAGCCCGGCTAGCAACGGCGAATCTGCTCCTGCCGAAAGGGCAGCTGAGCACCTGCCTCAAAGTGCCCAGGAGCAAGGCTGGGCGCTGAATACAGGCCGTCGAGCTCTGACCCGGACAGCGGCCGAAACTTGCCGAGGTGTGGGTACAGTCACGGCCGCCGTACCCCGATCCTTAGAATAACAGCGGCACTGCGGGCACCAAGATGATCACGGTCGGCTTCCGCTGCTCGCGTGTCGCTGGTCAGCAGCCATCCCGATGTGCGCGATGCGAGGAACGGCTTGGCAATGTTCGTCGAGAAGGGTCGCAGCGAAGCTGTCAAGCGTAATGCCACGGCCCTTTTCGGAGCGATCATACCTCTCGATTGCCCTCAACTTTGCAGTAGCCCTGGGGCTCTGAACAGCGGCGTCCGGGTTGACATGTTCACTGTTAACAGTTTACCGATTGTAGACCTTTGGGAGGAGGTAAGACGTGAGGCAACCCTCAACGGTCATACAGCGCGAAGCGTTGGGGTCTCAGGTAGCGGCTGTCTTGCGGGAGGCGATCGCCGCCGGCGAGCTCGTCCGTGGGGAGCGCTTGATTGAAGTGGAGCTTGCGGAGAAGTTCGGCGTCAGCCGTGGCCCCGTCCGCGATGCGATCCGCATTCTGCAGCTTGAAGGCTTAGTTGAGAGCCTACCGCCAGGAATGGTGGTGACTGGGATCGACCACGAGAGCATCAACGAGATCTACTCGTTGCGCGGTGCCATTGAGGGTCTTGCTTTGCGTCTCTCGGTGGCGCGCCAGGGCGATGATTATCAAGAGATTTCCTGGCACGTGGAAGCTATGGAGCGCGCCGCAGAAGCCAATGATCCTGCTGAGTTTGCTCGGGCGGACGTCGCCTTTCACAACGAAATTTGTGTCGTATCTCGGCACCGACGACTTGCCGATGTGTGGCAGCGCTACGAACCAATTATGATGACGCTTTTGCGCCTAACAGTTTCGCTGGATCAGGATCTTACCTCCAGTGCTGATAAGCACCGTAAGCTGCTCGAAATGATGAAGGCAGGGGATACTGAAGCGGCCTCAATCGAGCTTTCCGATCATCTAGAGGGGTCACGAGCTCGCATGGTCAAAGTTTGGGAGCGCGCGTTGCACAGGAGGCGGGAGGAAATAGCGCGGCAGTCCGCTTGAGTGTCTATCGATTCAACTAACAACAACATTAATGGGAGAGAAACCGATGTACAAACTAAACACCTTGACGAAGTCTGTTACTAGCGCCGCCTTGCTCTACGCGGCGTTTACTGCTGCAGCTGTCTCGCAAGATGCATTCCCCTCCAAAGACATCACCTTCGTAGTCCAGGCCGCGGCCGGGGGAGCGTCCGACCGCACGTCGCGCGCCATAGCCTCGGAGCTCGAAAAAGACCTCGGGGTCAGTGTCATCGTCGAAAATCGTCCCGGCGCCACAGGCACGGTGGCTTTTGCACACGTGGCTGAGCAACCGGCTGACGGTTATACAATCGGCTTCGGTCCTGTCGAATTCGCCATTGCTGAGCACCTCGGCTACGACTTCGATCGCGCTGACTACACATACCTGGCTCAGGTCATGAACAGCCCAGTAGTGTTGGCAGTTCCTGCGAACAGCCCGTACGATACGCTCGAAGAGTTTATCGAAGCAGGCAAGACCAAGGAGATGTCGGTCTCGAACTCTGGCGCCGCGTCGTCGTTTGCTGCGGCCACCTTCACCCTTGCGAACATGACGGGAGCCCAGCTCGTCGGCGTTCCGTTTGATGGTGGCGCCCCCGCTGTTGCTGCTGCTCTCGGCAATCATGTTGACGCTGTGACCGCAGGCGCTGGTGAAACGGCAACTGCATTCGCCGACGGCACTCTCAAGGTTCTCGCAATCTTCGATGACGAGGAGCACCCCAAGTTCCCAGGCGTTCCGACCGCCAAGGAACTAGGATATGACTTGAGCTTTGGTGCCTGGGGCGGCGTCTATGGACCTGCGGGCATCCCAGAGGAAGCGAAAGCCATCCTCGAGGAGTCGATCAAGAAGGCTGCAGCGTCGCAAACTTTCCTTGATGCGGTTACCCCCGCAGGTATCCTGCCCGTCTACAAGCCAGGAGACGAGTGGAAGGCTTTCGTTGATGCCGAAGCCGCTCGCTACGCCGAAGTTCTGGCCCCCTAAGCTATGACCGAGCCGCAAGAGCTCTCGATTTCGTCCGGCGACGCCCTGTCGCCGGACGAAACGGTTGTGGAGCCGGATCATTCTGCGCAGCCGTCTCGGCGACTGGAGATCGTCATTGCGGTGGCAGCACTCGTTCTATCGGTGACTGCGCTCTTACTATCTCGCAATATCCAATTGCGTATGGGCGCCGGCGGCATCGATCCCAAATGGTGGCCGACCCTCCTTTCTGTATTTGCCAGCGTATTATCCGCTCTGCTGGTGGGCATGTCCTTGTTCGGCCTGCCGATGAGCCGCGGGGATCTGGAAGAAAGCGAGCGGGACGGCTGGATCCGCATGCTGGTTTCGTTGATCCTGTGCGCCCTTTATGTCTTCGCTTGGTCGCACATTGGCTATGTCGCCCCAACCTTGGTGTTCATCGCCGCACTGCTGTGGGTATTCGGGCTACGCAGCTGGACAGGCCTGGCGATATTTCCTGTGGTCACCACCGCCTTGATTTACGGCCTCTTCCACTATGTTTTGAGGGTTCCACTGTGACCGCGTTGATCGACGGCACGCTGGCCGTGCTGGAGCCAAGTGTCCTGCTTTGCCTGATTATCGGTGTGGGCGTTGGCATGCTGGTGGGCATGTTTCCCGGTGTTACGGCGACGATGGCGGTCGCACTCGCCAGCGGGTTCACGATGACACTCGAGCCGGTTCAAGGCTTGGCAGTTCTCCTGACCATTTATGTGGCTGCCAATTTCGGCGACCGCATCCCGTCTATCCTGATCAACACACCAGGCACTCCGGCCTCTATCGCTACCACTTTCGACGGCTATCCCATGGCCAAGAACGGGCAGGCTGGGCTAGCCCTGATCGTGTCTGCGCTAGTTTCCGCGATCGGCATCATTGCCAGCATGATACTGTTCGCCGGGGCATCAGTGCCTTTGGCTCAACTGGCCCTAAAATTCGGACCAAGCGAAATGTTCGCCGTGGTGATCCTTGCTATGACGATCATGATCTCGATTTCTTCGAAGTCGATCACCAAAGGCTTACTCGCCGGCATCATTGGGCTCTTCATTGCCACTATCGGTCGCGACCCGATCACCGGCGATGCGCGCTTTACCTTCGGAATTCGTGAGCTGAACGGCGGCTTGGATTTCATAGCCGTGATCGTCGGCCTTTTCGGAATCGCCGAACTGATTGATCAACTGCTCACGCATCGCGAGCACACTGTGAAGCCGATCTCCGCCCTTGGCCGCTATTGGCCGACAAGGAGCGAATATAAACGCCTCGCTAAGCCGACCTTTATCTCCGGCTTCATTGGCCTGGTCGTAGGCGTGGTCCCGGGCGCGGGTGGGGACATCGCCGGTCTACTGGGTTGGGACCGTTCCAAGGCGGCCTCAAAGACCAAGTCCACCTTCGGAAAAGGTAATATCGAAGGCGTGGCCGCCTCCGATACTGCGTCAAGCGCCACCCTTGGCGGTTCGCTCACCACAACCATGGCCCTCGGCATTCCAGGTGATTCGGTTATGGCTGTGATGATCGGCTCGATGATCATTTGGGGCATCCAGCCTGGACCGAGCCTCTTCGTCAATCGGCCGGAGCTAGTAGCCACGATAACAGCTATCATGGTGCTCGCCACCATTATTACCCTCGCCATCAATCTGGTGCGGATGCCAATGATGGTGAAGTTGCTGGACATGCCCAAACATTACATTTGGGCAACCGTCCTGGTGTTCTGCATCGTGGGCACATACGCCACAACCAACAATCTTTTCACCGTAACCGTGATGCTGGTCTTTGGCGTTATCGGAGTGGTCCTTAAACGCTCCGGCATTCCAGCCGGTCCTATCGTACTCGGTCTGATCCTCGGGCCCCTCGCAGAATCCAACCTGCGCCGTTCCCTACTGATCGATGGTCCTGCTGGGCTAATCAACAAACCAATTTCGGCAACTTTGATCGCTCTGGCGGTCGTCGCTGTCGCAATTGCCTTGAGCGCTCCTCTGGCGGCGCGTCGAAGGGCAAAGCGGCTAGCGTCTGAGCCGATCTAACACCTGAAAGTAGTATTATGCCTAACAAACCGATCATCCTAACGGCTTTGCCGGTTGCCTTCCAAGCTGACGGCTCCATCTCCATGGAAGGAAACACCGCCATTTTACAGAAATGTGCCGCCTCGGGAGTTGATGGCGCCTTCGTACTGGGCACGACTGGCGAATTTCCTTCCCTGAGCGAAGACGAGCGCAAGACTCTAACCCGACTAAGTCTGGATGTCCTGGGCGCCAAGCAGGTTGTGGTACACGTTGGTGCAGCCAGCCTGCACCAGGTCGAGCGCCTGATCCATCAGGCCCGTGCAGAGGGCGCAAAATACGTTGCCGCCATCACTCCTTACTTCCTGCCCGCGACCGATGAAGCCGTCGTCGAGTTTTACAGCCGTATCGCACAGATCACCGATGGTCTGGGGGTATATGTCTATATTTTCAAGGCACGCACTGGCGTGACTGTCTCCCCTGAGTTGATGGCGCAGCTGGCTAGTCTGCCCAACATCATCGGGGTGAAGATTTCAGGCGAAACCATCGAGACCGTGGGCGAGTACCGGAAGGTTCTACCTCCAGATTTCAAGGTGCTGACCGGTTCGGATCGCGAAATCGGTCGCCTCCATCAGTTTGGCGCCGATGGGGTCATTTCGGGCATTGCTTCAGTCTATCCGGAGCCATTCGTCGCGATGGCGGACGCTGTTGCCGCTGGCGTTGAAGACCGCACCGACCTCCAGGACCACGTTAACGCAACGGTCGACGGCTTGCTTGGTGACATCGAACGTCTCAAGGCTGGTTTACGCCTGCAGGGCATCCCTGCGGGCCATGCCCGTATGGCGGTCGGCAAGCCAGATGCGGCCGCAATGGCCATCATTGAAGACCTGAACACAAGCTATGCACCAAGGCCATGAACTTAAAACAACGGTTTACTAGCGGCACCATCAGTTATGGCGCCTGGACAGGGTTCGCCGACACACAAGTCGCACAAATCATGGGCTGCGCTGGATTCGACTTCATCTGTGTCGATCTGCAGCACAGCCATATTACGATAACTGGCTTGGGACCGCTACTCGATGCCCTGCACAAGACGGGTACCCCCGCTGTTGTGCGGGTACCTTGGAACACACCAGACCTGATCATGCGATCTCTTGATCTTGGGGCAGAAGCAGTCATCGTGCCGCTGGTCAACAATGCGGCTGAAGCCAATTTAGCCGCTGCCTCGTGCCGCTATGCTCCTAAAGGCAGTCGCAGCTGGGGGCCGATTTGGCGGAATGTGCGTTCATCGGTACCGCAAGCTTCCGAGGGCGACGCAACGGCAATTTGCCTTTGCATGATCGAAACTGCGGAAGGACTTGCCAACCTAGACGCGATCCTCGCAGTTGATGGCGTCGACGGCATCTATATCGGCCCGAACGACTTGTCCCTGAGTATCGGTGAAGAGCGCAAGAGCTTTCAAGATTCTGAGAAGCTGCATGAAACGATTGTTGACATCATCCGCCGCGGCCGTGCTGCCGGGAAGATTGTCGGCATCGACTGCGGGGGCCCAGAACAAGCCCACCACTGGCGTGACCTGGGCGTGAACTTCGTCATCTCGGCTAATGATTCCGATCTGATCGCGCATGCGGCCATAGAGATGGTGAAGGCCCACAAGGCTTAATAGGCCCTCGGCACACTCAGTTAGCCGACCCAAGGGTGGGCAAGTTAGTGATTGCAGGGCCCTAATCACCGGGCGAGAGGATCGATGTCTACTCCACATATTGTGTTTGCCGGAGCCGCCACCGTCGACATGATCTTTGCCGTGGATGCGTTGCCTACCGGCCCCGGCAAGGTGTTGCCTAAGGCACTACTGCAGGCGGCACACGGTATGGCGACGAGTGCGGCTGTAGCGGCAGCCCGCCTGGGAGCTAGAACATCGTTGGTGACCCGCATAGGCAGCGATGTGATGGGAGACCATTTCATTGCTGAAATTGCCGCCGAAGGGGTCGATTGCCGTCAAGTCCGACGTTTCGAGGGAGTTCCGACGCCACTCAGCGCCGTCATCGTTGACGACAACGGCGAGCGTCTTATTTTGCCTTACTATGATAAGGGATTAGAGACTGACCCGTCCTGGATTCCTGACATTCTCATCCAAACGGCAGACGCCGTCCAAGTTGATATCCGCTGGGTTGAAGGGGCGGAAAAGGTTCTCTCCCTCGCCCGGCGCGCGGGCAAAATCGCAGTACTGGATGCCGATGTCGGCCCTCCTGAGGTAATCACCAAATTGGCCGGTATCGCTAGCCATAGCGTTTTTTCGGCGCCAGCCGCTATGATGGTCTCAGGCGCACCCTCAGTTGCAAGTGCGTTGCGGGAGCTCAGTGGGCTTTTTCGTGGCTTCGTCGCAGTTACTGACGGCGCGGAGGGCTGCATGTGGCTAAAGGAAGGGGTACTCCACCATTCACGGCCGCCAGTAGTCAAAGCCGTTGATACGCTTGCCGCGGGGGACGTATTTCATGGTGCTTTCACCCTCGCTCTTGCTGAAGGATGCGATCTCGCGAGTGCCATCCGATTTGCCAACGCAGCAGCCGCTATAAAATGCCAGACCTTCGGCGGTCGTCTCGGTTCCCCGACCCGCCAGCAGGTACTGACGCTTCTGGCGAGTGAGACGTGCGGCGCCGCCACGGGCTGAGCGCCAGCCCCCGGCGCACAATGGCGACGAAGACGCGCTGGCCGACTTTTGCTCAGGAACGCTCCGGTCGCACACAGTCCCACGTAAGCCCTTTATCCAGCTTTAGCGGTTGCCTTCATGCAGCCGCGGCAGTTCAGGAGAGTGCCAGAGCGTAAGTTATGGTTAGACGGTCTACGAGATTCCATGGGCCTTCGATGTGTCCGGCTCGAACGGACGGGCACTAGCATGGAACTTTCTGAGGCATAGAAATAAAATCGCTCCCCCAGGTTGGCTTATCGGTTTGCGTCCGATCACCCGCTGTCGACGTCCCCGAACCCGGTGTTCTCGCCGTCCAGTCACAAGGTGCCCCCATCCACAAGGCAGGTTCTCTTGGACGTATTCGGTCGATTATTGCCCATTTCGGGCCTCGCGTGCGGAAAAATGGGTTCTCGATCGCAAACGTGCGGAAAAGGAAACGCACCTCGGCCGGCGCCCTGCCCGGCATTACTGCCGAGGTGGAGAGGTTTGGGACAACCAAATTCAGCAGCAATGCCACGTCGCACCGCGGTACGGCAAAAGTCGGCGCCACCCATGCGGGGGCTCTCCCACTCGAGCGGCCTCACCAGACGCGACGCTGCCGTACACAATCGGCAATTTGATGGAAATGGAAGGTATGCCGGGGCCTCGCCGGTAACCCTTACTACCGACCGGACTCGCTTCGTTCTCCCTTTGTGCTAGTTTCGACGAATCGAGGCTCAGACGGCTTCGTGTCGGGTCGGGTTGCCGCATAAGAAGCGGCCGCCCCTGTGTTCCACCACAGAGACGACCTGACCACATCACCACCTGCTTCCACAGGAGATCGATATGGCTGACCGTAGCCGTAACGCGCCGACGCGCGTATTTGAAGGCGCTATCGCGCCACCCCTCCGCTTTTTCTTGACCAGTGCTCCGGCGCTCCCCGCCTGCGGACGCTCTCCCTGCCCCCGTCAGGCTTAGGAGACGTCGCCATGAAGATCATCGTGATCGTCTGCGATAGCGCAGGCCTTTTTCACTGCGGGTTCGTCAAGAATCCGGACCTCTACCGCCGCGAGATTGCCGCCCAATCGGGGGGCGCTACCGTGGCTTTTGCCAGTGCCCCCATTCTTGACAGGAACGGCGCAGACCTTGTTGCAACGCTTCAGCGCCGCGTGCTGCCGCGCTTCTCGGCAGGACCTCACCTGCAGCATGACATCCGCTTTCTCGCGAGTGTTGCTTGGACCGTTCTCGGCAAGCCCCTCTTGCAGGCCCAGGCTGTGCGCTGGCTGGGCGCTATCAGGAAGCTTGCCGTGGTCGTGATGCCAAATCGGCTCCTGCCGCCCCCCCTGCACTCAGATGCCGCGAGTGTGGAACATGAGTGAGATAGCCACCCTGCCCTGCGCACCAGTGCAGGGCACTAACCTCATCGCTACGGAGCTGAACTGGCGCGAAGCGATGGAAGGCCTCCGGGGCGCTTATGCGGACACTACGATTGATAGTTATAGTAAGGATTTCCGCCTGTTCCACGCGTGGTGCATCGAACGGGGACACACTCCCCTCCCTGCCGCTCCAGCGACCCTGGCTCTGTATTTGACTGAACTTATCGAGCGCCTGGCCGCGATAACGCTGATCCGCCGTGTATCCGGTGTCATCCGGGTTCATAGGGTACTAGATCTTCCCAATCCCGCCGACGCCGAAGTCGTGCGGCTGGCGCTGCGGCGGATCAAGCGGTTCCGGCCGACCCGGCCCAAGCAGGCACTTGGCATCGATCGCAAGATGCGCCAGGTGCTGCTGAACTCCTGCGCCGACGACGTGGCGGGAAAGCGGAACGGCGCTTTGGTAGCACTAGGCTTTGAGGGCCTTTGCCGTCGCTCGGAAGTCAGCGCGCTCGACGTGGAGGACCTCATCGAGAACGACGAGGGCAAGGTGGGTATACTGATCCGGCGCGGCAAAGCCGATCAGGACGGCCTTGGCCGGATTGTCACGCTCTCTCCAAATACCGTGGATATCGTCGGGGAATGGGTGCAGGCGGCAGACCTAAAAAGCGGTCCACTGTTTCGGCCTGTCTACCGCGGGAAAGCGGTTCCCCGGCGCCTGACTGGTTTCTCTATATCGCGACTTCTCAAGCAGATCGCCAGAAGCGCGGGGCTAGCCGAGGGAGTTGTCTCCGAGATCAGTGGGCACTCGCTGCGGGTGGGTGCCGCGCAAACCCTGCTGGGCGACGGGCACGATGTGCTCCGTCTGATGAAAGTTGGCGGCTGGCGCTCGGCCACCACCGTATTCCGATACATCGAACGCGCGGAAATAAGCGTCTGGACCTGAAAGCGCCTCGCTGCCCTGCTAGACACACAACAGATGTTCAGCGTCGAGAGCTGCTGCAGTGTCCTTGGCGGAGCAAGTAAACACGTCAGCGTTGGCAATCCTTTTTATCCCCACGCTGGCGCCCTCGGGCACTCCACACAATGGAGGCGCTTAAACGGCGCCTAATTGCCGCAAGACGGCTGAATAGCTTCGTTCCCCATCCCACTGTCGCCCCGAGATGCCGCAAAGCACGCCGGCGCACGAGCTGGAAGCCCGTGCCTCTCGTCCAATATCGCATCTGGAACTTGAACAGAGCGATAGGAGAGAGGCGCAAGAGTGCCGCGTTGAGGTCCGGTTCAAGCCGCAGAGGCTTGGATGATGGGTGGGGTTTGATGCGCCCCATCGTACCGAACCGGCGTTTGGCCGACACCGTAGTCGACCGGTTGATGGCACTGGAAAATTCCGGAAAGCTCTCGAGAAATCCGTGCGGACCCACGCTGCGGAAGGTGGCTGCCAACCCTGCATCCTCACGACTGGCCAGGCTGCGGCTAATGACACGGCAAACCATCTCGAGATGGTCAGGTGTGGCGATGCGCGCCAGAGCTGGCAAGTGCCGGAGGACATCATGATCGCCTGCGACTACTCTTCTGCAGAAAGCCTGACACATGCGCTTTGAATATGCCTCCTGGCTTACGCCGGGCGCTATGCGCCCGGCGTATAGCCCAAAGGGGCAATGCCTTTGCTGAAGCCAGCTACCAGCGAGCCCGCAGCGGCAGCAACAGCACCCGCTTCTACGCGGCCGTAACCGGTGTAGCGACGAATGGTCTTGAGTGCCTCTTCGCTGTCCGGATCAGCGATCTCGCTCAGCAGACGGGGAACACGTTCGATGCCACTGGCGGCTGATGGGCTGATGAGGGGCAAAGGGATTACCCCGTGCTCCGCCTGCTTCATGACCTGCCAAAATGCATGCTTCCGCTCAAGCCCGGGCAGTTCAGCCGGGGTGAAGATGGGTACCGGCACCACGAAATGATCGTGCATCACCGTTTTCATTTCCATCATCATCGCCAGGGCGCCTTCGGCGACGTCAGTCGTGGTGCGGAGCGGAACAAGGATGAGAGCATGGCAACCTTGGCTCAAGAGCAAATTGTTGAAACGTCCAAAACTGAAGATTGAACCCAACAGTGCGGCTGCGGGCCCGGAGCTGTCCAGAAGAGTCATTCGGTTCGGGTGCTCGGCAAGGGTCTCCAACTCCTCGCCAAAAGCCTCATGTCCCTTGAGATCGGCAGCGGAATCGCCCCCGAAGACGTCCTTGGCCCTCGCCAGCTCGATGTGAGTGACCTTCCCGCACGGAGACAGACGTTCATGACGGTCGTGCTGCCAGATGGAGAGTTCGAGGCCAAAGTGTCCGAAGTGGTTAGCCGCGACGCAAGCCAGAGTCGACTTGCACGACTTCTTGGGGTTCGCAGTAATTACCGCCCCAACGCGTTCAACGCCGGAGATAGAAAGAAGGGGAAGTTCAGTCATCGATATGCTTTCCTAAATTGCTGATGGCTTCGTCCGCGGCAATAATCCGATCGAAAAGGTCGGAAGCTTCCGGGCGTGCGCGGTTGCTTCCGCTTTGCTCCGCCCCGGCAGCACCTTCAGTCACGGTCTCGGTCTCGGTCTTGCTTTCGGTTCCGATTTCGGCCGTGGACTGCGGCGGTCCTGTATTGCCCACGCCATTAGTCGAACCCGTCGGCTGAGAGCGGACCGGGCGGCCCCTCATGCGAGATCTCGCAACGACGAGCCGTCGGACTGTTTTTGCGTCCAGGGCAGGCAGATCAGGCAGAGGGTCGACGGTCGGGTTGTCATAGACGGCTATCACGCGGGCACCGATCCAAGCCCAGGCCACTCTCTTTTCAAGCAGTGGCCCGATCGTTGGCTCAGCAATCCCGAGAAAAGCCGGGAGAGACATTGGCCCTCCGCCGCTCCGGTAGTGTTCCCTCAGCTTTGCACAGAGACTTTGATGATGATCCAACACTGCACCGGCCAGTCGCCGAACGACAAAACGAAATTTCGTTTTATACGTTGCTGGGGTTTCGCCATCTTGTCAAGCGCCGCAATTTAGGGGAGCACTGCCCTATGGAACGGACTCGCAGATGGGCGCGCATCGGCAGGCTGGCAGCGATCGCCCTCTCGCAGCCGGCGTCGGGGCAACGCTTGGTGCGCGAAACTCAGCTCGCCGGAGCACTGGGGCTTTCTCGCGCCACCTTGCGGCACTACCGCGACGCCGTTCAGAATGTGCGAACGCTCCCCGACTGGAATCTGCGGCGCCGCCTCTATCGGGAAAGCGCCGTCGCGGCGAACACAATGGCGCGCTGGTTTCATCGAGACTCAAGGGGGGCCTATGAATACCTGTACCGGGGTTGGCGGAGTGACGCGGAGTTGATTGCCGCAGCTCGGGCTGCCAGGTCACAGGCATTCTCGCCCCGCCGATCTGACTTGGACCAGCCACTTCAAGGTTGGTTAGAAGCTCTTCTTCCGGGGCGCCCATGGCGCGATGCGTTCGAACACATATTCTTCGCGACTGATTACCACCCAGTGCTGGCCGCGCCTCGCAACGAAACTGCCCGGTTTCTCGGAGTTGATTTCGAGATCAGACTGCGCCTTGCCGAGGGGGTTCCCGGCACACCTGTGATGGCAGTAGTGGAGGTGCCCAGACTGGTTCTGCTTGATCGCTACCGGCAGGAGGCGCGTCCCTTATGGACCCGCGCAGTGGCGATGAGTCTCTTGTATGAGAGGGTAGTCGTCGTTTTTCCCGGACCAGCCTCCCGCCGCCGGTTTCTCGCTGCCCTGCCTCGATCTGCTGCTCAGGAGTGGTCGGGCCATCCAGAAGATCGTGCAGCTTTATCGGGGGTGCGGCCGAGCGGAGTATCCAGTCCCATCATCTGCCGCCCGGGGCCTGCAGCTGGCATCATCTTGCTTTCAACGCGGATCGGCCTCAAACGAGATCTTTTCAAATGGTGAGAGAACCGGAGGGCCTGCACCTGCGCAGACGAGCCCAACGGGCGTTCGACCATCGGCCCTAAGGAGCTGAGCGGTTCTGGGCTTCTGCTCAGCAAGCATACGTGCACATCCTGATGACGGTCAGTGCACATCCTGATGATCACTCGTGAACCCAGCAACATAGCGATGACCTCTTGATCACATTGCCAAGACAAGGCGGCAATGACCTGTGCACTGCGAATGCTGATGGCGGAGAATAAACCGTGGACTAATGGTTGCAGCTGCAGTATAGAACCGTGGACTAATGGAAATGGACCATGCCTGGCACGCCTCCTCCGCCCAAAGATCCGGCTCGCGACAGCAGCCGGCACCAGTATTATCGGGAAGGACGTAAGCGGCTGAGAAGCGCGCTGCGCGACTTCCCTGGACGGCCCCCAGAGGAAGCTCTGATCGAGGCTCAAATAGCTGGCGGCCCGCTGTCGTCCCAAAGTGTGACCAAGTACCGGTCCGACCTCAGGCGCATCCTCTCCGTGGTCTTGCGCCTTGAGGGGCGGCGGGAAGGTTTCGAGGAGGCATGGGGCAGGCTCGAGCGAGCACTTGAAGAGCGCAGGCAGAAGATTCCGGAAGAGCAATCGCGCACCTCGGCCCGGAAGGTAAAAGACGCCACCGAAGAAGAGGCGGTGGCGTTGTTTCGCGAACTCAAGCGGCACGCACTGAAATCGGGTAATCTCAGCGCAGTGCTGGCGGCCCTTTATTGCCTGGTGGCCGGCCATTCGGGGTTTCGACCCATCGAACTGATTGGGGCCACTCTTGTCGGCACCACGCTCACGCTCCGCAATGCAAAGCGCCGACCCGGCCAGGCCGCAGCTCGCCCCCTCAACTTAAGCAAGCTCCAGCCGGACGTTCTAACCGGGCTTAACCTGTTGATATCGTTGGTACCATCCAACATGCGGCACGCCGAGTTCCGCGCTTGGCATAAAACGCTGGCACAGCAGATGCGCCGCGCCTGCGAGCGGATCGAAGCGAAACGGATCCTCTCGCCTTACTCCTTTCGGCACGTGGCAATCGCCAGTTGGGCCCTGGCCGGCCTGTCTCCGGCCGAAATCGCCCAGCTGGCCGGACATGTCTCGATCAGAACCCATCAAGTTCACTATGCTCGTGCCAAGGTCGGCCACAAGCGCAAAGGGGTCGCCCGTGCCGCACCAGCGATGGCGCAGGAGCTGCCGTCCCGGCCGGAGCCGCAAGCAGCCGGAAGCTTCGCACCATCCACCGCTGCTCCCGCCAGTCCTGTTGGTCAGCTTGCCGATCCAATCTTTGGCTACGACATGCCCGAGCCGGTCTACAAAAAAGCACCAGGCTTACCCATGGACCCCGAAGCGGTCAGTGCCGGTCTAAATCGCCACGTCGATCCGCGCTCCGCCGACGAGATCGCGCGCAGCCTTGCGGCAGCCCGGCTGCGGCGCGAGTCCAAAGCGGCCCATGGCGATCCCAGTGCTTATGAGGGCCCCCATGCCCCTTCGAGCGACAACGACTAGAGATTCCATTGCCGCTCTCCAGGCCCGGCACGGCGAGGCGGCGCCTAAAGGTGCGGAAATAAGGTATCTCGATCGCCTTTGTCATGTTTGCTGACGGCTGGTGCGAGCATAGGTGCGCCAGTCCTCAACAGGGGTCAGGCTCTTGTGGCAGCCGAGCTCACGACGACTGCATCGGGCACGGCTTCGCCGCTTCCCCCAGCTCGGGTCTTGGCAAGCCGGCCGTCAAGTGAAGCTGCTTGGGCTCCGGGCGCGACAGGCAAATCTTGCCAGTCAGCTGCCTGAAGGCAAGCTCGTCCTATCGCCGTTTTCAAGGCATCGGTGATTCCACTTGGAGCGGCGACGGAAAAGGCGTCAGCACCCATCCTTCAGTCACAGAATGGTCCCGCCGCGCTGCTCGGAAGCTGCTTCGTTTCTAGGTTTTCCAAGATTTCCGAGTGCCCTTGCTTTGCCGTTGCCAAGTCTATCCTGTTCCGCTTAATTCTCGAACACTTGTGTTCCCGGGCTCGACGGAACAGCAGAACCTTGCGCTAAATGCCAAGGCCCCGGGCATCGGACTACCAAAGGACGCTGATCTTGATTGACCAGAACGCCGCCACACTCGACCCCGAGAATGGCGCCTCGACTGCGAACAACCCGGTGCAAGATCAAGCGCCCAAACCGGGAGGCGGCACGAAGATTTCCTGCTCACGTGGGTTTGCCTCCTGGCTCAAGGCCAACGAGGTTTCCATTGGATTTACCTCCTATCAGTCGGGCCGGCTGTATCTTGTGGGGCAGAACGAAGAGGGCGGCGTTTCATTTCACGAGCGGTTCTTCCAGCGCGCCATGGGCCTCTGGGGCTCGCCACAGCGCCTGCTCCTGTCCACCATTTATCAGGTGTGGCGGTTCGAAAATGTCCTCGGGTCCAAGGAAGTGTTCCGGGTCCAAGACGCCAATGGCACCGCCGAGTATGATCGACACTACGTGCCGCGCTTCGCGACCACCACCGGTGACATCGATGTCCATGAGCTGGGCGTAATGGATGACGGCCGGATCGTGTTTGTGAACACGGCCTATTCGTGCCTGGCCACCCTGTCGCAAACGCACTCCTTCCGGCCATACTGGATACCGCCATTCATTTCCAAACTGGCTCCTGAAGACCGCTGCCACCTTAATGGAATGGCCATGCGCGACGGCAAGCCTGCCTTTGTAACCTCGGTCTCGCGGTCAGATATCGTCAATGGCTGGCGTGAGCGGCGGGGAGAAGGAGGCACGGTGACCGACATTGCCAGTGGTGAACCGGTTACCACCAAACTGTCCATGCCGCACTCGCCGCGCTGGGTGGATGGGCGCCTTTACGTGCTTAACTCCGGGCTCGGGCAGTTCGGTTATGTTGAACCGAACTCGGGACGGTTCGAGCCTATTACCTTCTGCCCAGGGTTCCTGCGCGGCCTGCAGTTTCATCGCGGCTATGCCATTGTTGGTTTGTCGCTCCCCCGTGACGGCAGCTTCAAGGGGCTGACTCTGGATCAGGAGCTGCAGAAAAGAGACGCAGAACCTTGGTGTGGCGTACAAATCATCGATTTGAGGACAGGTGATATCGTGCAGTGGATCCGCCTTGAGGGTGACGTTACAGAACTTTTCGATGTTTGTGTCCTGCCCGGCGTTCGCAGGCCGATGTCAACCGGAATACTCAGTGACGACATCCACCGGTTGGTGACCATCGAACGCCCCGAAGATCGCGTTCATGAGTGATCGGCTAGATGTTGGCTGCGACTGGAGCCAGGATCCTTTTCTGGGCGAATTGCTTGATCTAGCGACCGGTCAGCACCTTGGTCCTGACGAACTCCGCAGCCGGGTACGCTCAGCCGCAGACAATCTGCGGGATGCGGGTGTTCTCCCCGGCCATGTCGTTTCTGTCGCGAATGATCAGCCCCTCGACAGCTTGATCGCAGTGCTTGGAGCCTGGCAAGTGGGAGCCTGCATCGCCATCCTGGATCCGATGTTGAGTCAACCCGAGACCGCAAATGTCCAGGCGTTCCTGCGTCCCAAGGTCCATTTGGCCTCCTGCCTGCTTCCTATTGTGGAAACGCCCCGTACCATGAGTGGCACAGGGCTGGACGCGCCAGCCCTGATCTTGCTGACCTCTGGAACAACAGGTCAGCCGAAGGCGGTCGTTCATAGCCATAGAGGCCTTCTGGCGCGCATTGCGCTAAACCGCGCCTTTGTAACCGATGCCACGCTGGCCAGAACCTTGCTCACCCTGCCGCTGCACTTCGGACATGGCCTGATCGGCAATGCTCTGACAGCACTGTTTTCAGGGGGTAGGCTGGTGCTCGCCGCCCGCGGGCTGGGGCTGGCAGCCAACCTCGGTCCAATCGTGGATCGCCATGCTATAACCTTCTTCAGTTCGGTGCCCTCGTTCTGGCATCTGGTCCTGCGCACGAGTGCCCCGCCGACCGGAAGAAGCCTTCAGCGTGTGCACGTGGGATCGGCGCCGCTGTCAACAGAGCTTTGGAGCGCCATTTCTGACTGGTGCCAAGCCGAGGTCGCCAATTGCTACGGGATAACCGAGACTGCCAATTGGATCGGCGGTCAACCAGCGTTGGGCACCGCACCCGCTCCCGGTGCTGTGGGGCGCCCCTGGGGGGGATCCTATGCGGTACGCGATCAGGAGGGGAAAGTCCAATTCGCTGGAGCCGGCGAGGTCCTGGTGCGCTCCCCCTCCATGATGATCGGCTATCTTGACCTTCCCGACCTTACCCACTCAGTCCTGTCGGATGGATGGTATGCGACAGGCGATACCGGCGTGCTCTCACCCGAGGGAGCCCTCACCCTGTCGGGCCGCATCAAAGACGAGATCAACCGAGCCGGACAGAAAATCCAACCCGCCGACATAGACCTGGTCCTTGAGGCTCATCCAGAGGTCGAAGAAGCCTGCAGCTTCGGAATGCCTGACCCGTTAGCAGGAGAAATTGTGGCAGCAGCCTTGGTGACCCGTGAGGGGAGCAAACTCGACGTCGCCCAAGCCTGCGATTGGTGCAGGGAGCGTTTGCGTCCCGCAGCCGTACCTCAGCGCTGGTTCTTTGTTGACGCCTTGCCCCGTACCTCCCGCGGGAAGATCAGCCGGGCAGTGGTACGTGACAGTGTGAGCGGGCGGTAATCATCATGGTTGAGCAAGCAAAAGCACCCGCGCGGGTCCGGCTGGACACCGAGAGATTCAGTCTCGCGGGTCTGAGGCCAGAGAGCGTGACCGAGCAGTTCTGCAACTGGCTTCGGGACCCCGAAGTCACCGGCCCGCTCAATCGCCCCCACTCGGGTGTCACACTTGCCGCCCTGAGGCGCGAGATAAGTACAGCAAACGGCATAACCTTGTTTTACGTCGGCATATACACCAGAAGCGGGACACCGATTGGATTTTACATGCTGCATCGCGATGCCACGCACCGTACGCTGAGCTTCAATGTGCTGGTGGGCGAGAAAAGCTGGTGGGGCAAAGGTGTGGTGCTGGAAACCCGTACGGCCCTGTTGGACCACTTCTTTGCACACCGAGATGTCGACAAGGCTATCGGCACACCCCTCGCCCGGAATTTTGCCGCCGTGTTCAACTACAAAAAACAAGGGTGGCGCCTGGAAGGCGTGCTCAAGGGACAATGCTTGGCACATGATCGGTCGGCTCGCCTCGACCAATTCCAGTTTGGCTTGCTGGCAGAGGAATGGCGACGCTTGCGGGAGGCGTCGCAATGAACGAACCGGCCGATCACGATGTGACCCATCTGGCTCGAACCTTTCTTGCGGAAGCTCTGGGTGTCCCTGCCGATCAGGTGCCCGATGGGGCAGCGCTGGGCGACCCGGCTGCTTGGGATAGTCTTGGCCATATGCGGCTGGTCCTCGCTCTGGAAGAGCGCCGTGGTCAACAACTTACACCTGAGCAGATCATCGGCATCGAGAGCCTTGCCGACGTGGCAGCACTCCTTCAGACTCCCGCCCGGCTCGGTAGCATCTTCACATGACACCGGAAAAATCGATCCACAAAGTGGTGGAAGCTCTCTATCGGTTCGGGGGCGGCGCAACCGCCCCCAAGCGCTTCGGCCGATTTGTCCTCGTGGCTGATGCCAAGGCCGCTGAGATCGTCCTGCGCCGACCGGACCTTTTCCGGAAGGACTATGGATTTATGGAGATGCTGGGCAAGTCACGATTCAACTCGGACGGGCAGGATTGGGAACAACGACGCACTCTGACCCAACCCCACTACAATGCCGCCGCAGGAGCGGCAAATGCATTGGACGTAGCCGCCGTTTTCGAGACTACCCTCGACGCGGTAGACGGCCGTAAGATCGCTCACGGCCAGGACTTGGCCGTTGCGCTCTCCCGCGCCATGGTGGAGGCGACAACCCGCGTATTCTTCAGGGCTCTGGCAGCTGAGCAGGACACATCTGCCCTGATCGCTGGTTTCGACCGGCTGCGTGATCTTATGTATGCAATGCAGACGGCCTCGCTCTGCGACGGCGTGAGGGTTGATCTGGAGCAACTGGCCGGACAGGTCGCCAAGCTGCGATACCAGATCCACGCCTATGCTGAACGCCACCGCGAGCTGAACGATCTGCTGGTACGTCTTGCCCAGGAGTACAAGGGAGACGCCCGCTTCGACCCCGTCGACGAGCTGATTGGCAACTTCTTTGCAGGAATAGAAACTTCCGCCGTTGCGCTCTCCTGGGCCATGGTTCAGCTGGGTGCCCACCCCAATTTTCAGGAAGAACTGCGGGACGAAGTCACGGCGGGAACTGAGCGGGGGAAACTCGAAGTCTTCCTCAACGAAACTCTGCGCTGTTTCCCGCCCATCCCACTCGTTACCCGGATTGTTGCGCAAGATTTTACTTGCCCCGAATTATCCGTCCGCGCCGGAGAGATTGTTCTGGTTTCGGTCGTAGGCGTCCACCAGGACCCTGAGCACTGGAGCGAACCGCGCCGCTTCGACCCCCGCCGTGGGGAGTTTCGGGAACGGGCGTACAATCGTCGGGCATTCATTCCGTTTCTCTATGGACCTCGCGTATGCGGGGGAGCAGCGCTTGCACGGATAGAACTGGTGGAGGGGCTTTCTGCCCTACTGAAGCGCTACCGTTTTTCACGGACACAGACTCCAGTTCAATTTCACTATGCCGTGGCGCTTCGACCGGTGATGACGCAGAGCCTTCTGGCCGAGCCCATACCTACTCGGTCACTATAAGCCGGCCCCGAGCACGAGCATACCCAACGATTGGAGCCGCAATGGCGAATTTCAGGCAGGTCGCAAAGCACTTCCCGCCGGTGCGGGAGTACCTCAGGAACCGGCGCTGGACCCGGCGTGGTGATGTTCTTGCCTATGCACCAAATATCCGCACGCCGGTCTTCTCGACCGATGCGTTGGGTTTTCGGCACACAAGCTTCAACGGAGACCTGCTCGGGCTTAGCGATATCGACCGGCTGGGACGATATGGCCTTGTTCTTGGATCATCCCATGTATTCGGCTTCGGGCTTCCCAACAATGAAGCCACGATCCCTTCGCAGCTTTCGAAACAATTGGGCTTCCCTATTCTGGGCGTCAGTTATCCAGAAGCTGACACGCGCAGCCTGCACGCCACGCTGATCCGCGTCCTTTCAACGGCCAATCGCGCACCCGAACTCGTCCTTCTGTTTACGGGCGGAGACTTCACACGCTTTGGTTTCTCGGGAAAAGCCGACCCTTTGTTCGGGTGCCCGGATTTCGAAACCGGGTCGCAAGTGCGCCAGCCTGAAGAAGCGGCAAGCGATGCTGACCGCCTTTGCTTTTTCGTACGCCTCCGGTGAAGGCCGCCTTGTCCGTTTAGGTGCTTCGGCCTGATGCTGCGCTCATGAGTATGCTCTTACGAGCGCAGTTATGAGCACAGCATGGGTCATGTGACGGTTATTTCTGGTCCC
>JAESGL010000383.1_pt1 | contig 24032 bp, 19 predicted proteins | sample 9269711 | NCBI WGS metagenome assembly JAESGL01 (sample SAMN14515918, study PRJNA621676) | algae metagenome | isolation source: Kastovskya adunca ATA6-11-RM4 and co-occurring heterotrophs from soil and... | place: Chile: Atacama Desert | collected 2011-06-27
GGCAGATAGAGGCAGAAGAGCAGGATCACGCTGAGCGCAAGCCTGCCATCGCAAGTGACCAGCAGCACCGCCGTCGAAACCAGCATGAATAGTCGCGCACCGTTCGATAGAGAACGCCACATGGCCGCGGTGAAGATGGTGCCCACGATGGCCCAGTTGCCGAGCGATACCGGCTCCAGAAACAGCGATGATCCGCGATGTAGGCCAAGGCCATCGAGCAGCATGCGGCCGCCGGGACGTTCCGAACTGAGAAACAGGTCGCCACCGGCCCAGAAGGCATCTGCGTCATAGCCACGAGTCTGCACATAATAGTCGATCACGCGAAAGGTGGAACCAAAGCCGCCAGGGCTCGCCAGTTCCCACAGGCCGACCAACATGATCAGCAATTGCAACGACAACACTGTCTGACGCAGCAACGCGCCTTCAATGCGGCTTCCAAGCAGGATGAAGGCCGGGATCAACAAGATGTCGCCCAGGATCTTGGGTTCGAAATATCCCTTGATCGCGCTCGTCAGCAGCGCCGAAAGGACCATGATCCAGGTCAGCGCCAGCCACCGAAAACTATGTTGGACCGGTTGCATGGTCCCGACCAGCAGGGCGGTCAGAACGATGCTGCCCTGCGCGGCGGACACGATGCCGGCGGTCATCGGGAATAGATGCGCGTTGACCCAGGCCAGGGCCGGATTGAAGAGGACCGTGGCGACTAGCAGTCCAGCGGCGACATAATTGACGAGCCTGTCATGGATCAGGCTGCGTCGATGCACTGCGTCGCGCCGCGCGCGAGCCGGTAGAGAAAGGGCAATCTCAGCCAAGAGAAGCCTCGACGAGCCTGGCGGCAACGTCGCTCCAATCCTTGCTCGCCACCGGGCTGCGGCCAGCGTTCAGTGCCCGATCAAAAGCTTCGACCATTTCCTGCGGATGATCAGGCCGGTAACCAAAGCGCAGGGCATGGTCGCCAACGGCGAAATCGGGGCAAACGGCGGGCAGACCGATTGCCTTATATTGCAGGAGTTTGAGGCTGGAATCGGCGAGATAGGCGGCGGCAGCTGCGCGCTGATAGGCCGCGATCCCGACATCGGCATGCTGGAGATAGGGCAGCGTTTGCGCAAAAGGCATCTCGTCATGCTGGATCACATTGGTCGGGAAGACGCTCTTGGGCGATCCGATGGTGTGGAAGGTGAATTCCGGGCGTGCCAGCGCGAGGGTGCGGATCGCCCCGGCATCGAACAGCATCGATCCGACTGTGACTGCGTTGCGCTTGGTCGCGTAGGGACTGTCTGTTGCCTGATTGAGCAAAGCAGTATCGACGCCATGCGGAATGAATAATTTGGGGCAGCTGAAGGCCTCGAAATGCGGGAGCATGGAGCGGGCGACGACCACGATCAGGTCGATATCGGCCTCCGATTGCCAAAGCATGTCTTCAATGCATTCAGGCACGCCGGCGGTGGATAGAAGATCCGTGGCCCGATAGACGATCCGCGCCGAGGGTGCGACGGCTCGGATGCGCTTCAGTAATGCTGGCGCAATGCCGGATTCGACGATGATGATGTCTGCCGCGCCTGCCGCTTCGTCCAGCGCGGTGCAGCGGTTTCTGGCCCATTTGCTGTAAAGCCAAGATTCCACCTTGCCCGAGACCGGCAACTTCACAGGGTGCCATGCACTGCGCCACAGATAGGCCTGCAGCCCGTCCACCTGTTCCCAGGCATTGGCGCGATCAAACAGATCAGCCCGGCTGTCACCACGCAGGCGCGACAGCCAGCTATAGCCGATCGACATGAAGGTCACCTGATGGCCCTGTTGCGCCATATGGCGCGCCACGAAATGCACGCTCGCGCGGCGCCGGGTCCGATAGTCATGGCGCGAGATGATGAGGACGCGGCGTCCTTCGCAGTGAACCGGCTGCGGCTTTGCGGCGGATTGTCCGGTCATGAACGGGCCTCCGTGCTGGCAAGGATCTCGTCATAATAGTCTTCCAGGGCGGCTACGCGGTTGCGGAGGTCGAACTTGGCGGCCACATGGGACCGGCCGGCTCGGCCAAAATCGCCGCACAGGTCCGGCGCACCCAGAAGTGTTTGCAGATGGTCGGCAAAGTCGTGGCTGTTGCGCGATCGTGCGAGCAAGCCGGTCATGCCGGGTTTGATCGCTTCGCGCATCGGACCATCGTCAAATGCGATCACCGCCATGCCCATCGCTTGTGCTTCCATCAGAACGATAGGAAGCCCTTCGGAATCGCCGTTTGCCGCGCGCACGCTCGGCATCGCGAAGATGCGGTGACGGGCCATGGCCGCGAAGACTTCCGCGCGAGATCGTGCGCCCAGGAAATGCGGCTGGATACCAAGCCGATGGGCCTGGGCGACCAGGGTAGGCATCAGGGGGCCGTCGCCGATGATGGTGAGCGGTTCGCTTCGAATGCGTTCGGGCAACTTCGCCCAGGCATCCAGCAGGAAATTGACCCCCTTCTTCTCGACCAGACGGCCGACGAAGAGGGCGCCCCGGCGGCCATGGGCGGCGGGTGGCGGCGGCAGGCTGGACGTGTCGATGCCCAGCGGAATGACGCGCAGCTTGTGGTCGGGATAGCCTGCCTCGAGCAGGCACTGTTTGATCCACTGGGATACGCAGATGATGCCATGGGCGTAACGCAGAAGGAAGGGCTTGAGCATCAGATACCAAAGTCCCTCGGTCCGGCGCGCATGTTCGCGCGCGGTCACCGTTGCATCATAGCCATGGGCGGTGACGACCAGTGGGATGTTCCTTCGCGCGGCAAGGGACAGGATGTTCGCCCCATCCTGCAGGAAATGCGCGTGGATCAATCGCGTCGAGGGAGCCGACAGGACATCGCCGACATGGCGATATCGGCCGGTAAGCCGATTATAGACTTTTTCATATTTGCCCGCCTGGGCACGATGCAACAGATGGGGAGTGTGACCGTTAATAGAGTATCCGTTCAATATGTTCTCAGTTATTATGATCGGATTATATCTATTAAGACCCTGTATGTGATCTGATATGAAGGTTTCAGAAAGAGGAAGGAAGCCTCTTCTGTATATTGCAACGTTGGGTGTGTCAGATAATTCCACTAGGTGAAATTCCTCAATTCGTTGCGGTTTCATCGATTGGTATATCGAAGCTTATTATCGCTTTCGAGTAAGGCATAACACCTATGCAAAATCCCGCGATTGCTCCTGTGCTCCCCCTTGTCAGTGTCGTGATTGCGGCGTTCAACGCCGAGGACAGCCTGGATCGCGCGGTGCAATCTGCGCTTGCGCAGAAACTCCCGGTGGAGGTGATCATCGTCGATGACGCGTCCGGCGACAAAACCGTGGCAATCGCCGAACGGTTGATGGAGCAGGACTCACGGGTGCGACTGGTGCTAAGCGAGGCCAATGGTGGCCCTTCGGTCGCGCGGAATCTGGGGATTGGGGCCGCGCGGGGCGAATGGATCGCGATACTGGACGCCGATGATGCGTTCGCACCGGGCAGACTGGTTTATCTGACCGCGCTCGGCGATCGGCATGACGCCGATCTGGTCGCGGACAATCTGTTTTTCTATGATTGGCACGCCGGCACAGTGGTCGGGACGGCATTGTCGCGGACAGCGCAGCCGATCCGGCATATCCGACCGGCCGAATTCGTCCGCAACGCGATCACAGGGCGCTCGCCGTTCGATTTCGGCCAGCTCAAGCCGATCTTTCGTCGCCGCTTCCTGACGACCCGTTGTCTGCGCTACCCGCCCCAGTTGCGGCACGGCGAAGATTTCGCCTTTATCATCGATTGCCTGCTGGCAGACGGTCGTTTCATTCTGAGTGCAGAGCCGCATTATCTGTTCACTCAGCGGCAGGGCTCCATTTCGGATCAGGGATCGGGGCAATCCCGGACATTATTGAACCTGGATGCAATGCGCGCCCATAGTCTTGCCATGCTGGATCTGCCTCGCGTTCGCGATGATCGTGTTCTGTCACGGTTGTTGGCCCGTCGCGCCAGCGCCATTAGGCAGCAGCATAGCTGGAACCGCGTCTATCCGTATCTTCGCGCACGCAAGCCGATGGCATTGCTGGAGGCTATGATGACGGACTGGAGCAACTGGCCCATGCTGGGACGCCATCTGATCCGCCGCTGGCACCATCGCGCGCAGATGGCGCGGATAGTTCAGCCCGATCGCACCAGCTTGTCGAACTCGACGCTGAGCTGATCGACACGGTTGGCAAAGATCCGATCGTCGCTCAGAAATCCCGCCTCACTCTTCAATTGTTCAAGTGCAGAGGCGATGCGGCTGTGTTGCCGTCGGTTCCATGTGGCGATACGCCGCGCGACCGCGGGTGGTTGTGGCAGACGCCGCGGCAGGGCGAGCAGATGATGTTTCAGTTTGGGCCGCATGGACATCCACCAGCCGCGCTGTTCACGACGGGTCATCTGCCTTTGGTGCGCAAGCGCGCCTTCTGCATCAGGATGCGCAAGTCGATAATGTTCACCGACCAGGCGCCGGACTCCGTCACGATAGGCAGTGTCCAACGTCGCGGTAGGCAATATTCGCGGCTCATACGGCAAGTTGAGGGAAAGTGACCAGTCGAGCCATTTGAAGCTGTTGATCCTTCCCGAACTGGAGACCGGAATCCAGGGAACGCGCAGCGTATCGGCGATGATCGCTGCGTGCATCGAATCGGCGATCACCAGACGTGACCGGCGGATTTCGTCGATGACCTGATGCGCGCATTGCCGTGGGTCCACCAGCTTTACGTCGGCGGTAGCGCAGGCCGCAGCCCAGTCGCCTTCATCCATCGCCTCATAGTGGGGAATGACGATGGGCCGGCCGCGCTCAGCTTCGGGTAGGGGCTTGAGCCGATCCAGCGTGGAAAGCAGCAGCGCGCCATCGGCAATCGCCCGATCCGGGCGGTTGAGGACGCGCGCCGTGAGCGGGCCGCGTAACGCCACCACATCCCAGCGATCGGTCGAGAAATCCTCGGGCACCGGCCTATAGCCCAGGCCACTGGAGAAAATTCTGATCCGCGATGCGGGCGGCATATGATTGCCGATGATCGTGCCGATGCCGCAGAACAGCGTATCGGCTTCGTCGGACCAACGGCCGGGAGCAAGCTCCTCCCACAGCCAGCCGTTGAGGTCGTCGCCAAAATTCCCTTCCTTGGCGCGATAATAGAAGAGTTTCATGTCATGGCCTCGTCCAGGCAGGGGCTGTGCCAGCGCATCTTTCGAATGATGATGTCGCGCCATAATGGCAGCAGCGAGACGTTTATGAGCCGATAGGCATCCAGGATGATGCGACGCTGCTCACCATTTTTCAGGCCCTGATAGACACGGGGGTGAAGCAGGATCGCTGCCATCTCTCGGCGCAAGATCATGATGCGCTGGTCGGTCAGGCGCGCGGCAGCGGCGCTGATGCCCGGCGTGATCTTCATCAATCGATTGGCGAGTACCATCGACATGAGGCGGCGCAGATTTTTGGCACCAAGGCGCTCATGCGCATCGCGATAGAGATTGATACCTTCTCCCCGCTGGGCCTTGGCCAGCTTGGAGAAGCAGATCCCCTCAACGCTGTGCGCCAGCCGCACCCACATCAGCCAGTCTTCGCCGGCATAGCGAAGCCGTTCCTCGAACCGGAGGTCGTGCATCGCCCTGCGGCGCAGGATTACGGCGGATGTCTGACAGAGATATTCCTGAACCATGAATTGCCCCGCGCGGTCGGGCTGCAGGCGATAGATTTGCCCGCCCAGAGGCAGGGGTTCGAACGCATCCTCATTGGCGCCCTGCGCAAAAAGTGTCAGCGAGGCGAACAGGCTGGACGGCGGCATGGCGCTGTCGCAGAAATAGAAATCATGCCCCAATTCGAGCGCGTCCACGCCTTGTTGCAGATGATCTGGCGCCCAACTGTCGTCGGAGTCCAGGAAGGCGACATAGTCGATGTCGGGTCCGATCTGATCAAGGCCGCGATTGCGCGCAGCAGCGGGCCCTGCGTTCGATTGCTGCACGGTCCGGAGGTTCAGCCAGGGTGGCAATTCCATGTCTGCCAGTTCGTCCTGCGCCGGAATGGGCGAACTATCGTCGATTATGAGGAGTTCCACCTCGGTGGGCGCGGTGAACGTTTGCGCAACGATCGAGCGGAGGGCCTGCTGCAGGATACCCCGTTCACGCTGGAAATAGGGGATGATGACCGCGATCCGGCGCACGACCCGCAGTTCACTTGGGTAGGGCGGCACGGGATCAGGCGGCATCGGCGTTGCGGACAGCGTGGGAGTGGGGCGATGACGGCGGGATCGGCCCGTCCGAGTAGCCTCCTCTGGCGTCACGGATGGCATTCATGAGGAAGGTGACATTGCCGCGCAAATAGCGGTCTGCCAGTCGGGTCGGTTCGTTCATGAGCCGGAAGATCCATTCCATGCGCATGCGGCGCAGCCAGACAGGCGCGCGCGGGACATGGCCGGCGGTGAAATCGAGCAGGGCGCCCGCGCACAATATGGGGCGGCCGATATGGGATGCCCATTTGGCCGCCCACAATTCCTGGCGGGGGTTCCCCATGGCTGCGATTACCAGATCCGCGCCGCTTTCCCGAATATAGCGGCTCAGATGCTCTTCCTCTTGCGGGTCGAAGAAGCCATGGAGCGTGCCGACTATGCGAATATGGGGATGACGCTCTTCCAGAATGGCGGCTGCACGTTCCGCGATGCCGGGGGCTGCGCCTACCAGAAATAGCCGGAGGCGGTCCGGGTAGCTCTCCAGCAACTGGGGAATGAAGTCCGTGCCGTTCAGATTGTGCGGGAAGGAGTTCCCGTAGCGGAGGCGGCTTGCGATATCGACGCCGACGCCGTCATTAAGGACCAACGCGTCGTTCAGCGCGGCAGCAACGCCCTCGACCCGCCGTGCCTGGTTGATCAGATGGGCATTGCCGAATGCGACTACGCGCGGCGACTGGTCCCTGATCAGATCGGAAACGGCTTTCAGCGCGTCGCTCTCCGAAAGAACGGCAAGGCGAAGCGGCCCGATCTGGCGGGTCTGACGTCCCAGAATATGTTCGTAGATGGCCGAGATCCTGGCGCTCACGCCCGGCCAACCATAAGCGAGCAGACCTGCGGCAGTGGTGGGGGAGGGTGAGCGTTGCTGCGCCTTGCGAATGTCCTGCAGGGTGCGGGCAGCGGACAACGGATCGGTGAAATCGATCAGGCTGCCGGTATCGAGCTTGACGCAGGAGCGACGATGCGCCGGAATGTCGCTGACGACCGGATATAGTCCGGCGGACACCCCCTCGATCAGGGAAATACCGAAACCTTCATAGGCGCTGGGCGATGCGAAGATGGTACTCCGGGCAATCAGTGCCTGCAGCGCCTCGTCGCTGGGGCTATCATGAAATTCCACCAGATCGCCCAAGCCGAGTTGTTCGACGATCTGTTGCAGATCGGCGAAGGTGACACCCATCGGCTTTCCCGCGATGATCAGCCGGGCCTTGCGGTCCAGCCGGTGCAGATGCGCAAACCAGCGGATCAACAGGTCGATCCGCTTGTTCGGCGCGATCCGGCCGAAATAGATGAAGCGATGCTCGGCGGAAGGCGATTGCGCAAGACCGGCGAACTTGACCGTGTCCACGCCGTTTTCGACCAAGGTAAGTGCGCGACGATTGACCTTGGCGAACGTCTCATAGTCCGCTTCGCTGCAGGCAATGATCGCCCGATATCCAGCCAGTGAAAGGCGGGTCATGCTGTGAAAGTAGAATTGCTTCAATCGACGGGCATAGCCGGTATGAAAGAAGCCGCCATGCGTGGACAGGACCAGCGGTTTGCGGTGCAGCAGCCGGGTCAGCGCCAGATAGTCGGCGAAGAAATCGACGGCGTGGACATGGACGATGTCGCAATCGTCCAGATGGTGCAGCACGGATGGTGCGAGCGGATAGCGACGTCCACCCCGATAGGGTATCCGGACCACCTCTACATCGTCGATGATTTCGCATCGCGGCAAGGGTGCGTCGTCGCCGTCGAAGATGCGGTCTAGGGTGATCATCCTGACCTGGTGCCCGGCGCGAGCCTGTTCGCGGCACAGATTTCTGGTGAAGCTTTCCAGCCCGCCGAGTCCGGGATGATATTGTCGGGAAATATGGGCGATTTTCATATCAGACCCCCTTGGTGCCGACCGATCGCTGACCGCTAGATCAGCATGATGGTGCCGATCAGCACCGTGTTCAGCATGGTCATCTTGTTGATCACGGCCTTGAGCTCGCTGGTGGAAGTCTGATCGCGCTGGACCGCAACGATCGCGCAATCGGCGCTGCCTGCCGCATGAGCGAGATCGTCGATATGGCTGGCGTCGACCAGGCACAGATCGAAGTGAGCCGTCAGCGACGACAGGCGTTGCGACAGTGGCGCAAGCGGACTGCCGTCGATGGCGCAGCCATCCTGCTGGGGTGCGGCCATGACGAACAACGACCGGATACTGCTCGGCTGGACCAACTGAAATGGCTCATCCATGTCGTCCGGCGAGCCTGTTCGTGCATTCATGCCAAGCAGGCGATGTTGAACGAAGCCGGAATGCTCCATGTCTACGATCAAGGTGCGCAGACCGCTCAGGGCTGCCGATACGGCGATATTCGCCGTCAATATGGCCGCCTGCTCGCTCGCCTCGATTGCGATGACCGCGATAGAGCCGGGCGCGCGACCGTCGGGATGGCGCATTGCAGACAGGGTCGACTGGATGTCCCGCGCTTGTTCGGCCAGCATCGCGCTGGGAGCGTGGATCACCGCGATCGCGGGATCGACATTGGCGTGGACCGTCCCCGTTTCCTCGCGCGTATCGCCATCGTAAGGCGGCGGCAGGCCGGGATAGACATCCTCTACCGGTTCAGTCGAGCGAAGCCTCATGACCAATTGCCTCCTTCGATACGGAGTTGCCTGCCGTTGACGCGCAGGTCTGCCTGACCAAGCAACGGCACGCCGGTAAGATAGGTGACGGTGTTACGGCTGCGGATGCGCGGACTGAGCCATTCGGCTAGGATGACCGAGCCGATTGCGAGCATGAGGGCCACCATCGTCATCATCAGGAACCGCACGCCGATATTGGGCGCGTTAGGGATCATCGGCGGTTCTGCAATGTCGAGCCGCACGATGTTGAGCGACGGAGCCGTGCTGGTGGCATGCAACTGCGAGAATTGTTCGGTCTGCGCCTCATATTCCTTGCGCGCCGATTCCACATTGCTTTCCAGCACGGCGAGCTTGCCGCGATCGGCCGCGAGCGACAGCATGCGCCCGCGATGCTGGTCGAGCAGGGCCTGCATCGTGCCCTGATTGGCCGATGCCGCCGAACTGGCGGCCGCCAGCGTGCCCGACATCTTGCCGGTTTCCTGGGCCAGACTATCCTGCATCTGGCGCAACTGCTGCTGTGCGGCACGCATCGTCGCATGATTGGGGCCGAGTTCGGCAGCCATCTGGCTGATTTCCGCCGATTTGGCTGCGATCTGCGCCCTTAGCCCCTGGATCACCCCGCTCGATTGAATGTCGGGCATATTGGCGCCGCCCGCCGCGCGCGACCGGGCCTCCGCAGCAACGGCTTCGGCCGACGACAGTTTCGACGACAATTCGCTCAGGCGCGTGCTTTCCGCATCGATGGCGCCAGTGGCGACAATGCCATGGGCGCGCTGGAAATCGGCGAGCCGTGCCTGCGCCTCTTCCATGCGCTGTTCGGACGCGGCGATCTGTTTCTTGTACCAGGCAGCAAAGCGCTGGGCGAATTCGTTGCTGATGCCCAGGCGCGCATCATTGAAGGCCTGGGCGAAGCTGTTGGCCATCAACGCCGAACGCTGTGGATCGAGGCTGCGGTAGGAGACGTCGATCGTATTGCCGGTCGCGCTGGGCGAAACCTGCAAGCCCGACTGGACGCTGCGGCTGATCCAGCCTTCGAAACTCTGGTTGCCGTTTGTCTGCTCCTGCCAACGTGCGCGCATGGCCGGATTTTTGAAAAGGCCAAGCCGCTCGGCCACCTTGCGGGCGATCACCTCGCTCTGCAGGATTCTGGACTCCGTCGCGAGCATGGATTCGCCGGTCGCCTCGTTCGATTTGCCGCCGGTCGGGTCCGGTGCGCGGTTGTCGAACAACAAGGTGGCGGTCGCGCGATATTCGCGTGGCGTGATCGCAATCCACAGGACCGTCAGCGCCATGACGCAGCAGAAGATAGCGGCTGCCATTCTCCAGCGCTGCAGGATGGCTCGCGTTATGTCGAACATGTACATCCTATCGGTCCCTTACGATGCAGTGCTTTGGCGCTGCCCTTCTACAAGGCTGACGACACGCCGGGTCAGGTGGTCGCCGTGGCGGCTGGCAGACAACATGCCGAGCAGGAACTGGGGGGCGAGGCTGTCCCGGAACATGAGGGCGGTGCTGCCCGGCCGGGCGTGCATGGCGCGGCGCAGGATTTCCAGGACCGGACCGTCGCGGTCGATATGCGGCGCCTGCTGTTCCGGTGCGAGTCCGGGAGGAACGATCGCGGCGCGGACGACCTGCTCGATCACCGGCCAATGGCCAGCACCCAGATCGATGGCCTCATGGAACAGCGCAGCATCTGTCGGATTGGTGATCGTCCAGTCGTCGACCGCCCGCATCATCCCCGCGAGCGTTGCCGGCATTTCGACGATCGTCTTGCGCTGCCTGAGGGTTTCCAGGCAGGCCAGCGCGCAGAACAGGCGGACATGATAGGGGGAGCCGCATGCGACATGGGCAATTGTCTCGCGCGCGGCATCGCTGAAGTTGAGGCCGGCCTGGGCGGCGCCGCGGTCGATCAGGTCGAACACGGCGGCCGTGTCGATCCGCACGATGGGAACGGCGGTCATGTGCCGCCGCAGGGATTCATGGCCTTCGATGAGTTGGCTCAATCCGGACGCGATGCCGACCGCCAGAATATGAACCGGCAGGGCCGCGTCGGAGAGCAGCTTCATGGTGCGCGACAATTCGCCAAGAACAGCCGGATCAGTGATGCGGTCGAACTCGTCGAGGATGAAGATGAATTTTCGCTGCCCATGTTCGGCGAGTGCTTCCACGACATCGCGCGGTCCAACGACGATCGGCGCATCTGTCGCGGGTGAGCGCGGCACGTTTCCGCGGGCGGCATCGAGGAACGGTGCGATCAGGCTGGTAAAATCCTGCCCAGGCTCGCATGCCATGTAGAAGACCAGATAGCCGCGATTATCGGCAACATTGGCGAAGACGCGCGCCAGCGACGTCTTGCCAGTCCCACGGCCGCCAAAGATCATCGCATGATTGCCGCGGTCCAGCACCCCCTCCACCAGCAGATCCATCTCCTGCTGCCGGCCATGAAGATGGCGGGCGGCCGTGACGGGCTGGGTGGCATTGAACCCCTTGCGTATCGCTGATCGGACAGCGTCAGCGGACATGGCTGCATTTGTAGACGGCGTGACGGATGCAGCACCGGCCGATTGCGCATTTTCAGGCGCGCTGCCCGTTGCTCGGGAACGCCGGCCAGGCGCTTCTCGGCGACGCTCGGGCTCGGGCGTTCGTCGGAGCCAACGGGCAATTCTGGTGAAGATATTCACGCAATGCCTCCTGTCAGGATACCGGATCGCATCTCAGAAGGTCCGCTCGTTGACGGTGTAGACGTCACCAGGCTTGACCAGCATATCGAGGCTGGCCTTCTTGATGATCTCCGTGCCACGGTGCAGCGTGATCTTCTTTTCCGATCCGCCCAATGTCGGCCCGCCGGCCTGGGCCAGCATCTGGCGAAGGGTCATGCCGGTTTCGAAGGCGACGCGGCCTGGCTTGTTCACCTGGCCGTAGATGAATACCTCCTCGGCCTTCGGCACGAAGATGGAATCGCCTGCGCGTAGGAACTGACCGGTCCCGCTTTGCGGGTCGAGATCGCTGAGCGCAATCCGGCGATCCGCTTCTCCCGTTCGTTGCAGGATCGCATAGTCCGCCGCGTCCGCGCGGGCGCCGCCGGTGCGCGCCAGCATCATCGCGATCGTCTGAGGCCGATCCAGGGGGTAGAGTCCAGGGTTCTGGAGGTTGCCGAACATCGTGACCGATCGACTGACGAAGCTCACGACTTCGACATTGACGATCGGATCGACGAAATATCCGCCGGTCCGCAATTGCCGGCGGATATTGTTTGCAAGGGCGTTGGTCGTGGATCCCTCCGCGACCACGTCGCCGATGCTCGGCAGGGTGATGCGCCCATCTTCCTTGATCCGCGTTTTGACCTCGATCGGATAGGCGCCGAATATCGAGACGCGTATCTCGTCATTGGCACCCAGGACATAGGCAGCGACAGCCTCCTTGTTGTCGACGCCGGCCAATACGGGATTGGCGAGCGCGGTCAGAAGAAGGGAACTGCACAAGTTTCGCATCGCACGGGGTAAGAACATGGCCATGCTCCTCACAATGTAAGGCCAAGGGACAGCATCATTGATGTCGATTTATATCGGTAGCGTTCGACTGCGCTTTCACGCCATTCGTGGCGAACGTCGACGCCCGCCGTCAGGCGGCTGCGCAGTGCAAATCGATATCCGGCGTTGAGTGCGGTCGTTTCGTCGGTACCGCGCATCATGTCGGTGTCGATCAACAACTCGCCCTTGAACTGGCGCCTGGCATAGCTCGCGCCAGCCTGGATCGAAGATCGCGAACTGAGGGTCGCATTGCCGCGCAGCGAAAAATTGGTCAGGACGATATAGGTCGCGCCGGTGTTGCTCTGGTTGCTGGTGCTGCGGCTGCCGTCGAATACCAGGGATGTGCGCGGCGATGGCCGATAGACGGCACCGGCATGATAGCCCAGACCCGAATAGTCATCGACCCGTTCATCACGCGCCTTGGTATGAATATAGCCAATTCCGGCACTCCAACTGAGACGCGGAGCGACAGCGCGTTTGAACTCGATCCCAACCCGATAATTGTCGGCACCGCGGCTCATGCGCAGTTCGGACGTCTCGTCTGACCAGTGGGGGCGACGAAACGCTTCGACGTTGAACATCAGCCGGATGTCGCCAAGGCTCGCCTTGCTATAGGCGATACCGATACCGGCGCTGCGGGTGCGGATGTCGAACGGCCGGCGTGAATCGACGCTATTGTTCGTTTGCAGATAGCCGAGCTTGATGACGGGGTAATAACCATAGGGCTTGTCGCATTCGGCCGTGACCGCATAATCCTGGGTGCGTTCACTGTTGCCGACGATCATGCCTTGGTCGGCCAGATCGGCCTGTGCGAAATTCAGTCGGGCGCTTGGACGAAGATAGCAAAGCGCGCTGACCTTTACATCGCCCTTGGCGGTGAGCGTAACGCGCTCCCGATCGAGATTGCTGTAGCGCTGATGGAAGTCATAGCCCAATGATCCCACGACCGTGACCTGGTGGACACCGAGATTTTTCCTGAAGGTGACATCGAGCGCCGGGGTGATCCGTAGATCGTCTTTGTCACCGGAGACGAGATCATCGCTCTGGCGCAAGACATTGTCGTCGTAGAGCATCCGCACTGTGGGTGCCACGGTCAGGCCGTCAGGCGGCACTTCGACCTGCGCAAAGGCTGGGCAGCCCAAGACGATCGAGCAGGCAAGGGGAAGGCGCGCATAATGCAGGCGGGTCATCTTGCGGCTCCCGTCTGGCTGTATTTTGCAACAATGGCTGCCTGTGGCCGGGCTTTGCCTCGCACGGGTTGCAGGCTCATGGGATAGTTTGCGCCCCACCATGGGCCGCCGGCCCAATAGGCCCAACCCATCCAGACATCGGCATTGGCATCGAGATGCTTGAGCAGGGCGTCCAGGCTGTCGAGGCAGGCGGCATTTGCAGGGGCGCCGAACTCGCCAAGGAAGCCCTTGTGGCGGTTGTCCCGAAGCCATTTTGTCGCCGCTTCCATGCGGCGTTGGATGACCGGCGGTGCTTCGCATTGCGCCTTCATCCCGGAACTGTCCGAGTCCAGATATTGGTGCATCTCGATTGCGTAATTGCCGGCTGGATCGCGGAAGTTCTGGAAGGCGGCAGCGTTTGAGGCGCGGCCGCCAGCGATCCAGCTATGCGCGCCGGTCCAGTTGGAGCCCGGCACGAACAGCATGTTGCGCGCGCCCGCCTTTCGGATGGCGACGACGCTTTCGTCCACCATCGATCGCCAGCGTGCTGGGGCCATGCCGTTCGGCTCATTCATCAGGCCGAAGGCCACCTGCTTGTTTCCGCGATAATGCTCGGCCAGCCGGCGCCACAGATCGGCAAGTTTCGCGCTGCCATCTGGCGATTGATCCAGTCGCTGCCCCCCGTTTGCGCCATAATTATGGATGTCGAGGATGATGATCCGGAACGGGGCGAGGATCGCCACGACCTTGTCGAGGCGGGCCTGTTCGGCAGTCGAAAGGGGCTGGAGCGGGACGGGTTGGATCCGCTCCCACAATATCGGAACCCGGACGATCTTCATGCCCATCGCGACGAAGGGCGCCGCGGTGCGGGTATCGGGGTAGATATAATCCTTCCCGAAAATACCCGGCTTCCTGCCCGAGTTGAACTCTCCGCCCGCGAGGTTGATTCCCGACAACGGTGGCTCCGCGCAGGCCATCCAAGGGCATGCCGTCAAGAGCAGGGCAGCACATCGGATCGCAAGGACCGTCCGTCTCGGGCGCTGAGGGGCGCTCATGGTCAGCGCTGCCCGCCTGTGCTAGCAGAGCGCCGCAAAGGGATAGATTGTAGGGCATGGCACCGATCGGGAACAAGCAGGCGAGCGTGGATGTCGCTATCGCGCCCGCGTCGCGACATGCAGCGCGGGCCGTCGCCGGACGTGAACGACATGCCGCGTTGCTGACTCATTTCGGCAGCGTCGGATTGTTGTTGACGCGGGGCGTTGTGACCGACGTTGGGCAGTCGGGCGATGCGGAAAAGCGCGTGATCCATTATCGCCGGCAGGTTGATGGAAAATATTGCGTCGAACTGCCCGCGCGCATCGATGTCGATATCGGAGATATGATCATGATCCGTGCGCTGACGCTGCCCGACGGGGCGGTGCGGCCGATCATGGCGCGGGCGAAGAGCCAACGGGAATGGATAATGCTCGATGATGTCAACGTGATCGTCGACGATTATACTCGTGCCACACGCCGGTTCGTTCGTTGGGGCACAGGGGCCGGATCGGCTCTGGCAATGCTGGCGGTTTGCGGCATCGCGGCTCCTCTCGCGCTGACCACAGCGGTATTTTCCTTTGCCGGTGCCTGGAGCTTGCATCGCCGCGATCGCCGAGATCGGACGAGAATCGGCCGCTGGCTCGCCCGTTAGGGCGGCAAGAATTCCAATCGACATGGTCATGCGAGCATCCCCTGCTGTCGATACCAGGTGATGGTGCGACGAAAGCCTTCCTCCAGATTGATCAGCGGCTGATAGCCCAGAACGGTCTGCGCGCGTGCGATGCTGAACGCGCGGTTGTGCCTGAAGATGGTCAGCCGGCGACGAGGTAGAGGGGGTTGTAATCCTAGCGGCGCATAAAGTGCTTCGCACAGGCGTGCGGCCATTAGCGCGAGGCTGTAGGGGATGGTCGCCTTGGGCGGTGGTACGTCCAAGGCGGTAGCGACGGCCCTTACATAGTCGCGCAGCGGCAGAAAGGCGCGATCACCCAGGATGAAGGTACCCGATGGCGCATCGGGATGAACCATCGTCAATATGTAGCCGGCGACAAGGTCATCAATGTAGACAGGATGGAAATTGGGTGTTTGCCGACCCGCAAATAGAAAACGGCGGCGCTGGACCAGGCGGAACAGCTTTAGCATCCGGGTGTCGCCTGGCCCATAGGTGGAGCAGGGGCGAACGATGACGACGCTCATGCCCGGCCGGCCCATTTCGTCACGGCAGAGATCTTCGGCTCGCAACTTGCTTTCCTGATAGGGATCGCGGGGGTCGAATGGCGCATTTTCGTCTGCGGGGGCGTCGGCCACATTCCCGTGGACGCCAATCGACGAGCAATAGATGAAGCGCTCGACGCCGGCCCGTCGGCTCGCTTCGAGCAGGGCCCGAGTAGCATCCCGATTGACCTGCATGAACGCCTTGCGCGGTCCTTCGGTACGGAACATCGCGGCAATGTGGAAACAATAGCGTGCGTCCCGAAGCAGTGCGTCGAAACGATCCGTGTCTGTCAGCGAGCCTTCGATCCACTCTATGCCGCTCTCGCGCTCCGCTTCGGTCAGGGGCCTGCGGCACATCGAGCGGACGCGGTAGCCCATTTGCAGGAGTTGACGTGCGAGCGCCCCGCCAACGAAGCCAGTCGCGCCGGTCACTGCTATGATGGGCTGATAACCGATTTCGTTCATGTAAATAGCTTCCGGTCGACGGCGAAAGGCGATGCATTCATCATCGCTATTTTGCGTCCAGGCGCGTTGATCGGCGAAAGCAATTGCGTCTCCATTGAAGAAACGATCATTTGGTATCCCGATCTCAATAATATTGCGTGGATCCTGATTGCGGAAATTCTTACGCAACTGCGGTATTAGTCAACATCAGGGGTAACACCTACCAATTAGGTGCAAATACATAATGGAACATGATTTTGTTATGTGTGAACTTGGTGTTTGTTCGGGTGAGTGACGCGAGCACTCGATGCACGTGCCATCTTGTCCGAGGCGGACGCGTTTTCATGAGCGGATCTGCATGGTGCGTTTGGTTCTTGGCGCCCATTCGATCGTGGAGGCGCGCCGCTATTCAGGCTTTCGGCTCATGCTTGTCGCGTGAGCGCCAGTCGGAGAACGGGTTTGGCATTGCAATTTCTGTCTGCACAACTGGATCAGCTTTACGCGCGGCTGACAGTGATGCGACTCCGCGCGCAAGGCTGCCAACCGGGGCGGGGCCTGCGCGTGCGGGGTGGCGTGCCTTATCTCCGGAACCCCGGATCCTTGGTCATTGGCAACAATGTCCGCCTGCGGAATGAACCGACCCGGATTCGCCTGGCTACGGTTCCGCAGGGGGCTATCATTCTTGGCGACGAGGTTTCGTTGAACACGGGAGTTCATATCTTCAGCGCTGCGCGGATCGATGTCGGCGGCGGGTCGCGTATCGGTGACAATGTTGCGATGTTCGACACGAGCTTCCATCCCGTTCATGAAGGGCGCTCCGTAAGGCCCCGTCCGATCACCATCGGTCGCAACGTCTGGATTGGCCGCAACGCCATCATCTTGCCCGGCGTGTCGATCGGCGATCATTCCGTGGTGGCAGCCGGATCAGTGGTCTTTGATGATATTCCCGCCCGACAGGTGTGGCGGGGCAACCCCGCGGCATTCGTGAAGCATGTCCGGGCGACCGACGATTTTCGACGTAGCTAGGGGGGAGGGCGATATGTCAGGTCCGGGGTTGGGGCGCGCAGTCCGTTCAGGCATGGCCTGGTCCATCCTGGAAAGTTGGGGTGTGCAACTGTTGCAGTTCCTGACCTTCCTCGTGATTGCGCGCTATGTCGATGCGACGATGCTGGGCATCGTCGCCATGGCCCTGCTCGTGGGGCAATGGTTCCAGATGATCATATTGTCGGGGATCAGTGCATCGCTTGTGAGCAAGGGCGGCGCTGCCGATGCCGACTTGGATGATACGGCCTTCTGGATTTCTGCTGCGGCCGGCGCGCTGCTGCTGATCGCGACCTTCTTGCTAGCCGACTGGGTCGAGCGAACCGCGGCCCATCAGGGCTTGGGCATGGTTTTGCGATGGCTGAGCGTCGCGAACTTCCTCGGTGCGCTGAACGTCGTGCCACAGGCTTGGCTGACGCGGGCCTTGCTGATGCGGCCATTGGCCACGCGCTCGACAATCTCGACCCTGGTCGGCGGCATCGTCGGAATAGCGCTGGCGGTGGCCGGTTATGGCGTGATGGCGCTGGTGGCACAAAATCTGGCCGTAGCCGTCATCGGGACGATAATCCTGTGGGCCGCCTGCCCGATGCGACCCCGACTGCGTTTTTCACGGGAAAAGGCAAGGGGCGTGCTTTTCTATGGCCGTCATGTCGGCGTGACGGGCGCTGCGAATTTCTTCAACGCCAATGCTGACATCATGGTCATCGGCCTGGCGCTCGGGGGCGCAGCGACAGGCATTTATACCGTCGGCAAGCGGGCTTTGCTGGCCGCCAATCTGATGCTGGCGCGTGCGCTGTCCCGTGTGGCACTTCCGGTCTTCTCGCAACTCAAGGGGGATCCGCCCCGCCTTGCAAAGGCTTTCCTCAGAATAGTGTCGGCGACATCGTCCATAACGACCCCGGCCTTTGTCGGCCTGGCGATCGTATCGGACGAGTTTATTTTCCTGTTGTTCGGTCCGCGTTGGGCGGCGGCAGCCGATGTGATGCGCTATCTCAGCCTGTTCGGCGCGCTCCAGGCGATCGGCATTTACAATCAGTCGCTGATGCTCGCCATGGGAAAGCCGCAATGGCAGACTTGGCTGGCGGGCATTTATGCGCTGGTCAATATTGTCACCTTCTTCTTTGCCGTTGAATATGGGATGGCTGCGGTCGCAGCCGCGTTCACGGCGCGGGCCTATATCCTCTATCCCTTGTCCGTCTGGCCAGTTGTGGTTCTGCTGCCGCTGGGATGGCGGGATTATTGGAAAGCGCTGGGACCCAGTGTTGTCGCATCGGTGGTCATGGCTGTTTTTCTATGGGGGCTCCGGTTCGCATTGGCCGGCCAAGCGCCGATTCCAATGCTGTTGTCGACGGTCATCGGTGGGGCAGCGGTCTATATGATCGTCCTCGGACTGGTCGGACGGACCATTGTCGTCGACATGTTCCATTTCGCACGGGCAGGGGGCAAACGTGTGTCCTCCACCAGTTAAATTTCCGAAGTGGACATTTTTGGAAATCCTCCGGCAATGACATTTTGCAGCTGCGGAACGAAATTTCTCAAAATGTGTAAAACTACCTACTATACTTCCCCTAATGCCGATGTTAAAAATTGCGCATTGCAGCAGAGAATTATGTAAACCTCCAACTGGATCAATAATCGGTCAGGGGTAAGCATGGGGCAGACGTCCGATTGAAGACGTGAGCCGGTTTCTGCCATCCCTTTCAGGGTGACGGTCGCAGCATATGAAATAATTCTGGGCGTTAAGCGCGGGGTTTGAGTTATGTTCGCAGCCGTCAGACGATTTAACATCATACCGATCTCCAAAGCGGGCCAAGTCCGCGCCAGCTTTTCGCTGGTCAGGTTGCGTTGCCTCAGGCGCCACGTCTCGTGGAGCGGGGTCAGTCGCTATCTGGTCGGGTTGGCCATGGTCGCGATCGCGCTCGCCGCTTTTCAGGCCGATGAATATCCGTCCTTCTCCAGCGAATTTTATGTGATATTCACATTCGTTGCATTGTTTACGACGATGCTGTTCGGCGCCGGACCGGGCTTTCTGGCTGGTATCGCCGCCTTGGCGGTCACTTATCTGCTTGAAGGCTTTCATGGCGGGCTGCTTGCGGCGGGCGCCTTCCTCATGGCGCTGGTTGCCGCCAACGTCGTTGCGCTTCGCGCGACATTCTGGCGCGCTAGGGCGGAATATCAGGCTGCCCATGTCGGCCGGCTGATGACGCAGATGAAGCTGCTGACCGACGGCGCGGCGCATTATGCCCTCTACATGACCGATGTTTCGGGGTTCATCCTGCATTGGAATCGAGGCGCCGAGCGCTTTACCGGCTGGTTGACCGGCGAGGTGATGCATCGCCATGTCGCGCTGCTCTACCCAGGGCGCGCGGAGATCAAGGCGCGCATGGCGCAGGCCTTCGCCTTCGCCCGCCAGCATGGCAGCTGGGAATTCGATCATGAATGCTGCCGCAGCGATGGCACGATCTATCTGCAAAATTGCGTTGTCACGGCATTGTACGACAATGACGGAGCGTTGCAGGGCTTTGCCAACCTGATCCGCGACGTCACGCTGGAGCGCGCGCATGAGCTTGCGCTGCAGGAGCGGGAGCATGAGTTGCGGTTGATATTGGAGACCGCGCCGGACGCCGTCTTCGTATTCGATGCCGACGGCTGCATCGAATATATCAACGAAGCGGCCTCCCGCATGTTCGGCTATGATCTGGTGGATCTCAAAGGCCAGAATTTCGAGAGCCTGCTGCTGGTCTGTCCTTCTGAAGACGAAGTGCCTGACGAATATCCATTCCGGATCGTCGATGTTTCGGAAAAGATCGAGCGGCAGTTGATCGGCCGGCATCATAATGGCTCGAATTTTCCAACCGAGATGACCTTCGTGCGGATGGAAGCGAACGGCGGCACAAGGTTTACGGCCTTTGTGCGCGACCTTTCCGAACAGGAGGCGACGAAGGCTCGGCTGGAAACCCTGCAGGCGGAAATGCTGGATGGCACCCGCTATAGCGCAATGGGCGCGATGGCGTCGATGCTGTCGCACGAGTTGACCCAGCCATTGACAGCGCTTGCAGCCTATATGGAGGGGGGCAGCATCCTGCTCAACAATCTCAACGGCGGGAGTCGGGCGAAGCTGGACGAAATTTTCCATCTCGCGTCGAGCGAAGCGGTGCGGGCGGGGGCGATCATGCGCCATTTGCGCGATTTCACCAGTAGTGGCGAAGCGCAACTGGAGGTGCAGGATATCGGCGAAATGGTGCGCAGCAGCATTGCGCTCGTCCGTCCTGCGGCTGCCCGTGCGCAAGTCCGTGTCGTGCTTCGGGTTGCGCCAGACGCGGGGCCGGTATTCGCCGATCCGGTCCAGATCCAGCAGGTGATCGGCAATCTTTGTCGCAATGCCATCGATGCGATGCGCAACATGGATGAGCGGATACTGACGATCCACGCATCCCGCGTCGATGAGCTTACCACCCAAGTCATGATTACCGACACTGGCTCGGGCATCGCTGCGGAAATCCGCGAGCGGCTGTTCGACGCCTTTGTCACGACCAAGGAAGAGGGAACTGGGGTCGGATTGTCCATTTGTCGAACAATTGTGGAGGCCCATGGCGGGCGGATCTGGGTTGAGCCCGCGCCTGCCGGCAGCTGCTTTTGTTTCACATTGAAGCGTAAGAAGGGGATTCTTTGTGGAGGAAATGAAGACGATTCACATCGTGGACGACGAATATTCCGTCAGAGCGGCAACGGCATTCTTGTTGGAGCTTGAAGGATATTCGGTCCGCACTTGGCAGAGGGGCGCTCATTTTCTTGCCGCCGCGCCGACCGAGCCGCCGGGCTGTGTCATCCTGGACCTGCGCATGCCCGACATGGATGGACTGGAGGTGCAGCGCCGTCTCAATGAAGCGGATCTCAATTTTCCGGTCATCATGCTGACGGGGCATGGCGACATTGCCGTGACGGTCGCGGCAATGAAGATGGGCGCCGTGGATTTCCTGGTGAAGCCGTTCGAGCGACAGAGCCTGTTGCAGGCGGTCGAGAACGCCTGGTCGGTGCTATATGATAATGGTGCGCGCCGACAAAGGGTCGCGCAGGCGCAATCGCTGGTGGAAAAGTTGACGCCGCGCGAGCGCGATGTTCTGGCAGGCCTGACAATGGGGCTACCAAACAAGCACATCGCCCTGCAATTGGGCATCAGCCCGCGCACGATCGAAATTCATCGCGCAAACCTGATGGCAAAGCTCAAAACGCGCAATCTTTCGGATGCCCTGAGAGTTGCATTTGCGGCGGGAATAGGCCGGAGGCTGGATGGATGAGCGTCAATATTTCTGCCGCCGTGGTGCTTTTTGTCGCCATAGCGAGGGGATTGTCGCGATGAGCGCCAATAGTGCGATCGGGAGCCAGAAAATTGCGAAAAGGCGATCTGGCCATGCTGGCTTGATTTCGACGAGCGATGCATTTTGACGTTGCCAGAGGTGATAAAGGCCGATCGCCCAAATGAGCAATATGATTGCCGCACCGGCGCAGAGCGCAATGTTCATATTTCCATGAACCTCCCATTTTCGGATTAAAGGACGATGCTCTGTTTTTTTAGCAAAAACAATATAAGAATAATATAAGTGAAATTACGCTGTTAACAAAATTGCCAATTCATCTAAAATCATTCCGATATAATTTTGATTTTTGATATTTTATTAGTTAATATTTATTAGGTGTTGTCACGGATTGATGTTTTTGAGGCGCCCGTGCTCTTGTCGGTTGAATTGATTTCGCTCCTCTGCGTGCTGCGCAACTGGGAGCGCCCGGCCATTGCTGTGCCAGTGGTCGACAATCGACGAGAAAAGGACAGGCCATGGCAAATCCGGATTTGGCGGCGCGTTTCCACAGCGCGAGCGGAACGGGGGCGTTAATCGCCAGGCGCAATGCGCGCCTATGGCTGTGCCTGCTCTTGCTATCAACTGATTGCTTGGCGCTGCTGATTGGCTTTGGCGTAGGCGCACGCCTCTCGCCGGCATCCTCGTCGGACATGATCGGATCATTATCCGCAGGCATTCTCGTCTTTGCGATCATCGCCTTTCACAGCCAGGCTTACAGCATGTCCTGTCTGACCAGCGCGACGATCAGCTGTCGCGCTGCGATATTGGCATTTGGTGCCACCATGCTGCTGTTCTTCCTTGTAATTTTCGCATCGAAGGCGGTGGGAACCTTCCCGCGCTCAGGCATATTGTTCGGCGTCTTTGGCAGCCTGGGGCTGCTGGTCGTGCAGCGCTCACTGATGGCCTATGCGGTCCGGCGTTGCTTCGGAAATCAGTTGTTCGCGGAGATATTGATCCTTGATGGTATCGCGCGCCCCAATGATTGCGGTGCGGCGGCCGTGATCGATGCGCGCCAGATCGGGCTGCGCCCCGAAGAGGATGATCCGCACAAGCTGCACCAATTGGGCGTGCTGCTGCGTGATTATGACAGGGCGATCATCCTTTGTCCGGCTGCCCGACGAGCGAGTTGGGCCGAGATATTGAAGGGCAGCAATGTTCAGGGCGAAGTCGTCGTGCCTGAGGTCGGGGAGACTGCACCGCTCGCGGTAGGGACCTGGTTGGACACGTCGACCCTAGTGGTCTCGCGCGGCCCGCTCAACCTTGCTGACCGCGCGCGCAAGCGTTTGCTCGACATTGCCTTGACCGTGCCCCTGGTCATTGCGCTGCTGCCGTTGCTGCTTCTGGTGGCGATCGCCATCAAGATCGACAGCACCGGGCCGGTCTTCTTTCGCCAACAACGGATCGGTCGCGGCAACCGCTTGTTCCGGATTTACAAGTTCCGCAGCATGCGGACCGATTGCGGCGACGCATTGGGTAGCCGTTCCACTGGTCGAAGTGATGACCGTGTGACCCGCATCGGGCGCTTCATTCGCAGTACGAGCATCGACGAACTGCCCCAGCTATTCAATGTTCTGCTCGGCGAAATGAGCCTCGTCGGGCCGCGGCCGCACGCCTTGGGCTCGACCGCTGATAACGCCTATTTCTGGCAGGTCGATCGGCAATATTGGCATCGCCACGCGCTCAAGCCCGGCATCACGGGACTGGCCCAAATCAGGGGTTTCCGTGGCGCGACGGAAACACGCGGCGACATCTTGCGGCGGATCGAGGCGGATCTGGAATATCTGCACGGCTGGAGCCTGGCGCGGGATGTCGGCATCCTGCTGCGGACCTTCAACGTGCTCGTTCATCACAAGGCGTTCTGAAACGGGGGGGCATGATCGATCATGATCGGCCGCAAATCACCTCAGGATGAGCCGGCCATGGCGACGAAGCTGGAATGAGGCAGGCGTCGCCACCCGCCTATATCATGATGGGCGCGGCCTCCAATTCTCCAATCTGGATGATGTCGCCTGGTGCCAACCCGGAATTGTCGAACATCGGAAGGATCACATCGGCGTGGCTTGGCCGTGGTTCATGTGGGCAGGCAAGAAGGGGATGTTGCGGTGTAATTTTTGTTTTTGGTTCATTTTTTGCGAGAAAGGTGTTGACGGACTCGAATGACACGCCTAGGTGCCACTCCACCGACGCGGTGATGACCAACGGTTTTCGCCACGCACGGTCGCCAACATAGCAGGACAGTATGTCCCCCGATAGAGATAGCGGGGAACGATGACTGTCCGCTTCGATGTTTGGACGGCTCTTTGACATTGTGATTTAGATGAAGGGACATGTGGGCGGCGGCCCTGGGTTCTTACGGCTTTCAGGCGTAGGAGTTCAGATAAATTTAGG
>JAESGL010000386.1_pt1 | contig 23671 bp, 35 predicted proteins | sample 9269711 | NCBI WGS metagenome assembly JAESGL01 (sample SAMN14515918, study PRJNA621676) | algae metagenome | isolation source: Kastovskya adunca ATA6-11-RM4 and co-occurring heterotrophs from soil and... | place: Chile: Atacama Desert | collected 2011-06-27
CACCGACACCATCATGGCCAGCGGCCTTTCACGCCGCGCGAACAGGCCGGACACATGAATGAACCTGACCCGGCTCATCATTAACGCGTCAAATTACCTCTTGCCCAACAGGGGCCGTCCACACATGAACCACGACAGCATCAAAGGCGCGAGGGTTTTTGCGGGCGTCCACCTTGCTGATGCGACAGCAAGACATCACTAGACCTGTGAGGCACTAGCCCGTCGCTGGCGCGTTCGACAGAAAATCAGGCTACTCGTTGCACCTGCTGGTCGGATGGGTTGGTCATTGTGCTGTCAAAGACCAGGTCAGTAGTTTCTGCTAAGGCCCCTCTGCCCAGCCTACCCCTTCCCAAGCACGCGCTCGGCGCTAGCTAACCATAGCTTTCTCCTGCCTCCGCACGACCGTCGTGTCATGTCCAATGCGCCGCACACGTGGTGAGGGGCTCAATGCGCTTGCGCTCACCGCACCAGCGAAAGTCCGAGAAGAACGCCTGTAGACAGCCGTGATCTGCCTGACTACAAGGCTCACTCGCCAGCAGGCTTAAGACAATTATGTATCCCGGCTCTGTCGAGGAGAGCGCAAGCAGATGAAACTTGATGACTCGGTTCTGGTCAGCCTGGTAGTGGTTTCCACCGAAGGGTTCGACGACTTGAAGGCGCCGCTGGACAGTGCGCTCGCGGACTTGAAGTCACGGTATGCGTTTTTCGAGGTTCTTCTTATCGGCGCTTCGGGCGCCCCGGCGGCGGAGGCGGTGCATAGCCTTGTCAGCGAATTGGGGCGCAGCGTACCCCAGCTGCGCGTCCTGCAGCTTGGAGGTGAACCCGATTTCGACCGTATGGCGATGCAAGGCTACCAGGAGTGCATTGGCGATGTGGTGGTAATGTCCTCGGCTGACGAGATTGGGCATATCAATTTGGAAACCATAATCGGGCGTCTGCGCTCCGGCGAGGAGCTGGTGCGGCTGCGACGCAGCCGTGGGAACGCGCTGGAGCGCTTCGGTTCCTTTATGGTACGCTGTGTCACCGGACTACATGTGGATACACGGTTCCTGCGCACGCTTGGGCTCAACCGACGACTGATGAGTGAACTCTTAGCACGTCCGGAGGAAATACGTCTCTTCCGCTTCACGGCACACGAATTTCTCGGCATGCATGCGGTGATAGTGACCGACACCCCCCCCGCCCGCAAAGGCGTCGGCTACTTCCTCAACAGGCTGGATCTACTGGCACGGCTGATCGCGACTTCCGCGCCGCGCCTCCTGCGGGCCGCGAGTGCGCTGTGCCTGCTTCTGTCGGCTGCCGCGCTGATGACAATTTTTTACGTGGTGGGCGTTTGGGTGTTCCGCCAAGAGGTTGTGGAGGGTTGGACCACGATGATTTCGCTACTCGCCTCGTGGATGTTCGTGCAGCTTTCGGCAACTTCAGCGCTTTGCCTCGGCCTTTCGCGCCTGCTAGATGGGCAGGAGCGCTCCCGGCCCCCGCGCCTCATCGACGAGACGACTGTAAGCGATCTCTTCTCGAACGCGGCCCTACTCAATGTCGAGAGCGCGGACGACGACGCCGGCAACTTCACCCAAATTCGGCGCGCCTGAGGCGCCGTCTCCGACCGACTAGACGAGGCTGCCATGACCGAAACTACCATCCACACTCGCGCCGTGCCCGCACATGACATTCAAGAGATGTTCAGCAAGCGCACCCGTTATTGCCTTGTGGTCCCGGTTATCAACGAGGGGGATCGCATCGCAGCGCAGCTTAGGTCCATGCGCTCGCAAGGCATCGACGCTCTCCTCGACGTGGTAATTGCAGACGGCGGGTCCATGGATGGTTCGCTGGGCGATTCACTACTGCATGCAGCGGGCGTGCGCACACTTCTCACCAAAACTGGGCCGGGGAAGCTCTCCGCGCAGCTTCGTATGGGATATGCTTATGCGCTGGACCAAGGGTATGAGGGTGTTGTCACCATAGACGGCAACGGCAAGGACTCCATCGAGTCCATCCCTCTTTTCGTTCAGGCGCTTGACGAGGGCATTGACTACGCGCAGGCCTCGCGGTTCATTCCGGGCGGGCGGGCCGTCAACACGCCGCGCATGCGCACACTCGGTATCAAGCTGTTGCACGCGCCAGTTCTAAGCCTTGCCGCGCGACGTCGATTCACTGATACCACCCAAGGGTTTCGCGCCTACAGCGCGCGCTATCTGTCTCACCCAGACGTCCAGCCGTTTCGCGACGTCTTCCAAACGTACGAGCTCCTAGCCTATCTAACGGTGCGGGCTTCTCAGCTTGGCCTACACACGCGTGAGATTCCGACTACGCGGGCCTATCCCGCCGACGGCACGGTGCCGACCAAGATTAACGCGCACGGCAACGCTTCCCTGATCAGAATACTATTGGCCACGCTGCACGGCCGGTACAATCCATGAAGGAAACGCGGGGTGAGCCTTCCGCTGGCGAATACGATGCGGTCATCATCGGCGCGGGGTTCTACGGCTGCGCATTGGCAGTGCATTTGGCCGCCAAAGGAGAAAGGGTGCTGGTGTGCGAGCAGGGCAGCGCTGCCATGGAGCGGGCCTCGGCCATCAACCAAGCGCGCGTGCATACCGGCTTCCACTATCCCCGCTCCTTCGCGACCGCACTGCGCTCCAAACACAACTTCACCCGCTTTGCTGAGGATTTCGCGCCTGCGATCCGGCGCGACTTCCAAATGCTCTACGCGATTGCTCGATACCGGACTAAGGTGAACGCGCGCCGTTTTGAGGGCATGTTCCAGTCGATGAATGCGCCAATTGAGCGGGCCAACCCCTCGCAGCGAGCTCTGTTTTCGAGCGACCTTGTGGAAGACGTGTTTGCATGCACGGAATACGCATTCGACTACACGATGATCCGCTCCATATTGTTCCAGCGCCTGGCTGGCCTGCCGGTCGAGATCGCGTTTGAGACGCAGGTGGACCGCATCTCGAATGAAAGTGGGGGGATCGCCCTCGGCCTGCGCGGCGGCAGACGGGTGCACGCGCCCCAAGTGTTTAACATCACCTATTCCCAGATCAACCGCGTGCTGAAGAGGAGCGGATTGAAACCGCTCGGACTGAAGCACGAGCTAGTAGAGATCGCCCTCTTCGATCCGCCACTTGCTCTGGCAGGCCACGCTGTGACGATGATGGACGGCGCCTTTTTCTCCTCCATGCCCTATCCATCCGCCAGCGCCTATTCGCTGACCCATGTACGCTACACGCCCCATTACGGCTGGACGGATGAGAACGCGACCACCGACGCCTACCAGACGGCCGCGTGGCTGCCACGCGCGACGCGTTGGCGGCACATGATCAACGATTCTCGGCGCTACATGCCGGTCCTGGACGCCATGCGCTGGCGCCACTCGCTGTTCGACGTGAAGACTGTGCCGGTCAAGAACGAGCGCGACGACGGGCGGCCCATTCTCCTGCACGCGCATGGCGAGATTCCCGGATTCTGGTCGGTGCTTGGCAGTAAGATCGACAACATCTACGATCTCTACGAGGCGCTGGCATGAGCGGCTCCACCCGATCGCGGCTTCGCGAACTGTTGGCGTGCCTTGGCCAGGGCTCGTTTCTGCGCTTCTTCGGCGCTAGCCTGTTCGGGCTCGCCATCGATATCGCCCTTGCCAGCCTGCTGCATTATCTGTTCGGCGTGTCGCTGATCGCCTCGGCCGCCGTTTCCCTGCTGGCCGCCGCCGTGCTGATGTATATCGTCCACGAATTCTGGACATTCCGCTCCGCCGCCAGCGCGCTCTCGCTCTCGCGCCTTGCCGGAACGCTCGCCTCAGCGCTGATCGCGCTTCTGGTGCGCAGCGGGTTTCTATATACCACCACCGAACTAGTGGGGCTGGGAGAACGCTACGCGACGCTTCAGCTCGTCACGGCTACCGGCGTCTCCTTTGTGCTGAACTTTCTTCTGGTGCGCCAGATCATCGGCCGTCGTGCCGGCCCGAACCGACGCATGACGTCCATCTTTCGTTCCGTTTTTCCGGAGTAGCCCCGCCATGAAACGTGCACTCATCGGCCATACCGGTTTCGTCGGCTCGACCCTGAAGCGGGACGAGTCCTTTTCCCACCTCTTCAACTCCGGCAATTTCAACGAGATGCGAGAACAGCGCTTCGACGAAGTCGTGTGCGCCGGCATTGCCGCGGTGAAATGGAAGGCGAACAAGGAGCCCGAGCTGGACTGGCAGGGCATCCAGGCGCTGCTGGACGTGCTGGCGGAGGTCGACGCCGAGCGCTTCACGTTGATCTCCACCGTGGACGTCTACCCCGATCCCTCCCAGCCGCTGGACGAGCGTTTCGACATTCCGGCAGAGGCAGGGCAGCCCTATGGCCGCCACCGCCTCGCTGCCGAGCGCTTCGTTCAGGAGCATTTTGCGCAGACCCTCGTGGTGCGCCTGCCGGCCCTGTTCGGACGCGGGCTGAAGAAGAACGTGATCTTCGACCTTCTGACCGCCAACCAGACCGACAAGATCAACTTGGCCGGCGTGTTCCAGTGGTATCCGCTGTCGCGGCTTTCCGCTGATATCGCACGTGCGCGTGAAGCCGGCCTTTCGCTCGCCAACCTCTTCCCGGAACCCGTCCCCACCGAGCGGATCATCGCTGAACTGTTTCCCGGCGCTGTGGTGGGCGCGGCCGTGCAGCCGGCGCCGTACTACCGCCTCGGCACCGCTCACGCCGAGGTTTTCGGCGGGCAAGGGCGCTCCATCATGGACGCGGACGCGGTGCTCGCCGAACTCTCCGCGTTCGTGGACCGGGCCCGCCGCGATCCCGCCGGGGAACTCGGCGCATGAGGGGCAAGCTTGCGATCTCCAACATCGCTTGGCCGGCCGAAGCCGACCAGGAAGCGCTGACGCTCGCCCGCGATCTCGGCTTCGGCGGCATCGAGCTTGCACCGAGCAAGGTGTTCGGCCCCCTCGACCAAGCGAAAAACGAGACCGTCGTCGCCTATCGGGAGGCTTTGGCGGGGCAGGGCTTGCGAGTGCCGGCGCTGCAAGCAATCCTGTTCGGTGTCTCGGGCGCGCATCTGTTCAATGGGGAAGCGGAGCGGGCCGAACTGGCCGTCCGGCTGACGCGCGTCGCCGAGGTCGCGGGGCTCCTCGGCGCAAGGGCTTGCGTCTTCGGCTCGCCGCCTTTGCGCGATCCGGGCGATCTGGCCGCGGCGGAAGCCTTCGAGCAGGCTGCGACCTTTTTTGCCGCCATCGCCCCGCGCTTTGCCGACCATGGAACAGTGCTCGCCTTCGAGGCGAACCCGCCGATCTACAACTGCCGCTTCGTGATGCGCACGCTGGAGGCGGTGGAACTGGTGCGCGAGGTCGCAACGCCCGGCTTCGGCCTGCAGATCGACATGGGAACGGTGTTTACCAACAACGAGCCGGACGAGGCCATCGCCGCCGCCGTGCCGCTTGCCGCCCATTGCCATGCCAGCGAGCCCGAACTGGTGCCGCTCGGCAGCGGCGGTCACGACCACGCCCGCCCCGCCGCCGCCCTGGCAAGGGCTGGCTACGAGCGCTGGGTCTCGGCCGAAATGAAAGCTACCACCGACTGGCAAGCCGCCATGCGCGGCGCGGCGCGGATTCTTCAGGAACATTATGGCGCGCTCGCGCAGCGGTCAGAGGAATCGGGCCGGTGAGCTGGGGAACTGAAACGATGCGAGGCCGCGTGCGCTTGTTCACCGACGGTCTCAAGTCCGGCGGCACATCGCTTTCCCTGCCTACCATTCTGCTGGCCCTGCTGGTTGCGCTGTGCGTCTCGCGCGCAGTTTACGGGCTGGTTCAGCCTCCGGCCAGCTACGATCACTTCATCGTCGGGATGGTAACCTATGCGGGCACGGGGAAAGCCCGCGACTTTCTGGCAGTGTTCGTCTTCGTCCTGGTTGCAACAGCGGGACTGCTGACCGCTTCGTCGCTTCGAGCCTTCTGCCTCGGACGCGGGTTCACCGCCCCGCGCTTCGACGCAGCGCTGTGGTTGGCTCTTCTTCCGGCGGCATTTGCGGCCGGGCCGATGCTGACCGGAGGCGATCTGCAGCCCTTCTGGCTCATGCTCGGTACCGTCGTAGGACTGCTGACCGCCGTTTTCGCCGGGTTTGCCGCGTGGCGCCTGCCCGCGCGCGGAGACGGCGAACACGAGGCTGCGGCGTTTCGTGACATCGCACTCAGCGTGGTTCTGCCGCTGTTGGCGCTTCTGTTTCCTTTCGCCCTAAATGTTGCCAGCGGACGGCTGGCGGGCCGGATCGTATCGCGTTCGCCGTTGGAGGCCGGCATTGTTTTCGCGGCGGTCGTTTTCGGGCTACTCGTCGTTCTCTGGTTGCGCGCCGACCACCGGCTCTCTCAGCGGCTGCGTGGCTATGCCCTGCTCTTGCAGGTGCCCCTAGTCGCCTTCTATCTCGCCCTGATGCCTCCGCTGTTCATCTCGCCCGAGGGTCCCGCACCGGAGCCGCAGGCGGGCCCGCTTCTTTACCTCTATGTTGGCCTCTTGATGCTCGCGGCCCTGGTGGACCTCGTCCGGCGCGTCGGCTACGAGAGCCGCGCGATCTCGCCGCTGGCCCTCGGGGGGCTGCTGATCTGCCTGGCCGTGCCGCTGCATTTCGCCCCCTACCTCCAGAGCGACGACTACCATTTCGGTGAGTACGTCTATCCGTGGTGGGCGCTGCTCCAGCATGGACAGATTCCCTATGTCGACTATGTGCCGGCCCACGGGCTGGTGAACTATCTGCCGTCTGCCGTCTCGACCCTGTTCTTCGACGGAACGGTTGCGGCCTTCTATTCCTCCTCGACGATCGTCAATGCGTCGCTGACGTTGCTGATGTTCGTCCTCCTGACGCCGGTGCTGGGGATCGCCGCAGCTTGGATTCCCGTCTTCTTCATTCCCCTGGCCGCGCCGATCAGTTGGCTGGTTGTGGCCGTGGCATTCGGGCTGCTCGCCTGGCTGATGGGCACGAAGCGACCCGTAGCCTGGCTCGTGATCTGGTTCGTGACGGGCTTTGCAACGGTTCTGCTCGCTCCCGCGCAAGGCGCGGCCTTGGTGTTCGCGACCATACCGGCAGGGCTTCTTATTTTCTGGCAGGCCTTGCGTGCCGATCGGAAGCGGACGGTGGTCGCTCTCGGGCTCCTGGGCGCGGGGTTGATCGTTCTCGGACTCCTCACCCCGGTGGTTCCGATCACCCTGGGCGCCCTTTCATACGTGCTGGAGAACGGAGCGATCAACGCCATCGCCTATGGCATACCTTGGAATGCCACGGATACGCCGACCGGGTTTGAAGTGCTGCGCATGGGCTGGATCGCCGTCCCGCTTGCCGCGCTCGTATTCGCCTTTCAGCGACCCCGCCTCTTTGCCAAGCCGCTGCCTCTTCTGGTGCTTGGCGTCGCCGTGCTCTTCCCGCTCCTGATCTTCGGCTACATCATGGGGCGGATCGATGCGGGGCCAACCAGAATGGGCGTCGCAACTTCATGGCTACTTCTGGTCCTCCTGCCGGTTCTGATGAACCTGACGCGTGCTCGGCTCGTGGCACCGGTTCTGGTTCTCGCGACAATTGCCTGTTCGACGATGTTCCCGCGGGCGATCGTACCGGCGCAACTGGAGGCCGTCGCCCAAGCTCAGCAGCCTATCGGAGAACTGACCCCGTTGGATTTCCCTGTCATCGGGCGCGTCGTCGCCGACCCCGCTCATTATGCGCGCCTGCAGACCATTCGCGACAGGATCGATACCCTGCTCCAGCCGGACGAGACCTTTCTCGACCTGACCGGCCATGTCGCGGACTATGCCTATCTAGAGCGGCCGAGCCCGGTCGCCGTGCCGGCACCGTTCAATCTGGCGCATCCAAACTCCCAGGCCGAGGCTGTGCGAAATCTGCAACGCGATCCCCCGCCGGTCGCGCTTCTGCAGGCGCAGAACCTGAACTTCGATGGACGAAGCGCGGCTTTGCGAACCCATCTGCTTTACCGCTGGGTGGCGCAGACCTATCGCCCCATAGAACTCGACGGACTCGTCTATGCAGTGCTGCCATCACGATACGCCGGACTGCTCGAGAACTCGACGGTCGAACTGACCACGGCCAATCACTCCGATATCAACTGGGACCGTGGCGTCTCACGCGATGGGAACCAGTTCTTCGTGGAAAGCGCTGAACTCGCGGGCCGTCTGGCGGTCGGCGATACGCTCGATTTCGCGGGAAGCGGAGTTCGTTCCGTTCTGGCGGTTGAGGGGCGCAACATCACGGTCGATGGGTCCCTCGATGCCGAAGGAGACGGTTACCCGAACCCGATCGGCGTCTCGGACGATCTGGCGCAAGTCATCTCGGACGACACCGAACTCGTTCTGCTGGATCGCACGTTTCGCCTGGCCGATCTGGAGGCGCTTCCGGTTTCCTGGGGTCGCTCGATGGATACGTTGAAATCGCAGATGAGCGATGTCCTGGAGCTGCCGTCGGGAAGTGCTTCACTGAACCATCTCTCGGTCGATGGAGACGGCTGGTTTACCGCCACGGGTCCCGACCCCTATCTCGTGATCGGGCTTCCTGCTCTGGACGGTTCCAACGCCGGCCTTCTGGTTGGCGAACTCGCCTGCGAAGGCGCCGGCGCCGCGCGGCTGCAGGTTTTTTGGGAGAGTGAAAGGGCCGAGAGCCTCAACGAAGCGGCCAGCGTCTCGTTCAGTGCGCAGGATGGTCAGTTCATCCTGCCCCTCGACTCGCAACCGCGCTGGTTGTTGTCGAAGGAGATCGGTCGAATCCGCATCGATTTCGATGATGCCGGTGGGTGCCAGCGGTTCAGGCTGCCGGATCTTCGGCTCGCCCAACGGGACGGACTTTGACAGATGATTGACTCGGCTGAACGAGCCGAAGGAAGGGAGAAAACCAATCCGGCATGCGCCTTCATTGCGCTCGGCAATATCGGTTTTCCGAATTTTCATGGCGACCACGAGCATTGCGTATCCACGAAACCCGGTGCCATTGTCAGACCCGACCATGTCTACCGAGGATGGAAGCTGGATAGCATCGCTCGATACCCGGGGCGCCTTTGATACCTATCTTAACGCCCAGCCCGACTTTCTCGTTGTTGAGCACGTCTTTCTGCTGCGCCTGGCAAAGCTGATCGGAGAGGCAACGGGTGTAGGAGCCGTGAGGACATCTCGGATCATCGCTGGGCTCTCCTAGGTTCTATGGCTTCGTTGCCGCGCTGCCAGCAACCGCCCTCCAGCAGCATCTAAGCGTGTCAGGACGCATTCTCGTCGTTCTGTTGATCGCCCTGGTACCCGTGAAAGTAGCTCAGTCGTCTGCGGAATCTGGGCCGCGCATCCAATATCGGCTTTACGTTCGCCTTTAGTGTCGTTCTCTTGCTGATCTGGCGCGAAACCCTTCTCGCGGGTATCCCACCTCCCGGCATACCCGCTCCAGAGCCGCTACAACATCCTCACTGCGGTAGCTGAACGGTGGGTCCACTGCGGGCGAGAACCAGGAGAAGGTATCCACGTGGTCAGGATGCGCAGTTTGCGTCCTTTTGCCAACTGGTCGTGTACGAAGTCCACGGCCCAGACCTGGTTGGTCATGGTTGCGGCACTCCGGTCCTCCCGCAGCTTTGCCTGCGCCTGAGCTTGAGCTTGGCGTTCTCCTCCTCGACCTGGCGCAACCGCTTCACCTCCGAAGGCATCAGTCCGGCGTAGCGTTTGCGCCAGTTGTACAAGGTTGCTTCCGCCACCCCGGCCTTGCGACAGACCTCCGCCACTGGCGTCCCGTCCTCAGCTTGTGAGGGGTCCCGGTTTCCGAGACAGGGGCATAAGGTGGATCTTCGGACAAAAGGGACGATCCAGCATGAAGACACGCAGACGGTCTTCGGCCGAGTTCAGGGCCAAGGTGGCGCTTGAGGCGATCCGCGGCGACTGGACGATTTCGGAAATGGGGACGAAGCACCAGCTTCACCCCAACCTGATCACGCAGTGGAAACGGCAGGCCACCGAGAACCTGGCCAAGGCTTTCGACGAGAAGACAACGGATGCACAGGTCGGCCGGGAGGCGGAGGTGACGAAGCTGCACGCCAGGATCGGGCAACTCGTCGTCAGCGTGCAGCATTAATGGCGGCGTCGATACCCACAAGGACTTGCATGTTGCCGCGGTTGTCGACGACCGCGTCGGGTTCTCGATACCCGCAGCTTCGCGACAACCAGGCTGGGCTATCGTCAGATGCTGGCATGGATGCGCTCGTTCGGCGAGCTTCGGCGTATCGGCATCTAATCGACAGGCAGCTACGGCGGGGGGGGGGCACCACTCAAAGGGCAAAAAGCGCAGCTCCCACCAGTGCTTAGCCGCTCAAGCATAAGTGGCAATCCCCCTCCTAATCCACCTTCAGCGCAGCGTTAGAATTGCTGCAGTGGGCCTGTGGAAAAGCAGAAGCCCCCGACCATTTTTGGCCGGGGGCGGATCAAACAATTCGGACTTTAGTTGAGGGGCGCTCCCGGTCCCCATGGGCCATACTCAGGGAACAACTCATGGCAGAGCGCGTGGGCAACCTCCCAGGCTCGCTCAGCCTCCTCCCTCTTGCGGCGCGCTCTCTGGTCAGCTGCGAGGGCGATCTTGAGCTTACCGCATCATTAGCTCCCACCACATAGAGGCCGGGGCGCACCAATCGCAGCTCGTCGGGGTCCTGGGAGGGCTGGTGACGGGTGCGTACCTTGCGCAGCATTGAAAGGACTTCGACGTCTATTCTATGGCCTTCTTCTGCTCCCAGCTCATGCCCCAGCCCGGAAGGCCAAGATCATCGTCACAAGAATATTCTCGTTCCTCTTCGTCGTGCGGCTCGTCTAGTATGCCGCCGTCGTCCTCGTTGACGGCCTCCGGCATATCACCGCCGTCCTCTTCGCCATCGTTGCGCGCGCCCTGAGCCCAGTGCTCTTGAGAGCCCGGCACACGGCGCCAGCCGTACAAACCACCGGACTCTAAGCGCTCAGGAGCGATTTCCGGGGAACCTAGGCTTGGCTCGCGGTCACAGTCGCCGTCGCCCTCACCACCGTGAAAGCAAGATTGGCTTGAATGGGCGTAGCTTACGTTGGAACTTCAGGACCCCCTCGCCGGCGGAGCGGCTGGCGTTTTTATACGCATCGGGCGGCTCAGGGCGAACACTCCCGGCGAGGAAGTGGATTGAGGCCAGATCACTCCTACCTCTCCCCTCGCCTGCCACGCCCCAGACGGCACACAGGGCAAGCATCTGGTAAAGCCGAACCCTTGGCGGCCAATCAGATGCACCTGCATTTCCAGCTGTCGACCGCAGCCGCAGATCAATCGGACGTCATTGGGTTGATTGTCCGGCGGCATCGCTGCCATCCTTCTACTAACGGGGGAGATTAAGATGAGAGCCATCGTCACAGCGGCGTTAATGGTGCTCGCGGTGACAGCGGGCGCAGAGGCTCAGCAGCCCAAGCTGGAGATGTGCAACAATCGCCCGAATACACCGGACAAGACATGCCTGGTGGACGGCGATACCCTCTGGCTGAGCGGCCAGGACGTAGGCGACAACCTAATCAATGAGCGCTTGGCTCGTCGCTGGCCTGACGGTGCAGAGTGGTGGTGCGAGTGAAACGCGTCTATCAGTGGACGACTGACGACGACGAGATCGCGCTCGACGCCATTACGGTGGGCATTGGTAGCGATGCTTCGGCATAGAAGCGGATAAGCCCACAGCATCGATTTACCGGCCGGACTGGATCACCCAGGGCGACATGGTGAAGGCAGCTATGGAGGGCCCTTACACCGTTCCCGACGCCCTTGAGCGCGCCGAGCTGCTCTGCGCGACGTGGGCGTACTCCTGGGTGGTGATCAGTCTGCAGCACCGGTCGATCTGGCGGGAGGAATGGGCGCGTTGTCCGAGCTCGAAGGCTTGGACTAAGCTGCCGCTGCGAAATTTAGTGGGAGTACGGTATGGCGGCCTACGTCGTTTTCGACGTTGAAGTGTGGGATTTCGAAAGGTTTGCTGAGTTCCAGCCGGGTATAAAAATGCACTTGAAGCGGTGGGCGCCCGCTATCTCGCAAGGGCGGGAAAGCACTTCGTGTATGAGGGTGACTGGGAGCCGCGCCGGCTTACAATCCTCGAGTTCCCGTCGCTGAAGGCGTGGGACGACTCTACAAGAGCAATGAGTACAGGCACCTGCGGCACATCAGGGAAGAGTGCAGCTCCGCCCGCCTTGTAGCCGTCCAGGGCGTTTAGAGATTGGTGGCCCTACCCGCAGCTCTTCGGAGGAAGACGGTTGGTAGCGCCAAGTGGCACGGTGCGCCGGCGTGGTTAACAAGATGTTAACGATCCCGGAGACGTGATCGAATGTGCGGACGCTTTATAACGAGATGACCTGGGAGCAGATCCATGCGCTCTACAAGCTCTCGGACAGCCTCTACCCGGTGAAGTCCAACCTGCAGCCCCGGTATAACTTCGCCCCGACGCAAGATGTCATGTTCGTCCACCTGGACAAAGAGGGTAACCTCGAACTCGATGAGGGGCGGTGGTGGCTGGCGCCGTGGTTCGCCAAGGAGCTGCCCAAGGCCGCCATGTTCAACGCCCGGATCGAAACGGTGGACACCTCGGGGGCCTTCCGCGAGGGCTTCAAGTCACGCCGCTGCCTGATCCCGGCCGATGGATACTTCGAGTGGACCAAGGGCGAGGACGGCGGCAAGGATCCATGGCTCCTGCAGTTGCCGGAAGGGCAGCGTTCTCGTTCGTCGGCATCTGCGCCCGCAACGACAATTTGGGCGTCACCAGTTGCACCATCATCACGGCACCGGCTGTCCCCGAGATCGCCGACATCCACACCCGCATGCCGGTTACGTTGCCGCCAGAAGCCTGCGGCACCTGGCTGGACACGGCCATCCAGGGCACCGACGCCAAGGCCCTGCTGCTAGACGCGCAGATTGACAGTCAGCTCGAGTTCCACCGGGTCAGCCGGGCGGTGAACAACAGCCGGTACGAAGGCACGGATAGAGGCCGCTGGTGAACTCGCTCTAAAGCAACTGACTGCAAACGTGAACTCAGTGGTTTTTCGGCTGCTTCAACAGATTAGCTGAGGTGCCATTTTCAGCCATGAAAACGCCCTAAGTTGGGCGGCAACCAGATGATGAGGCTCTCGTTATGTGGCTCTGCCGGGGGGCAGATAACCTCTCCGAGGAGACTCAATATGAAGACCTTCACCAAGCTTTTCGCCGCTACTGCACTTCTCGCCTCTGCATCCACCGCGACCTTGGCCCAGGTGGACGCTGGCGGCGCCCTCGACGCTGCGGGTAGCGTCTCCGTTGATGCAGGGAGCACCAGTGTCGATGCAGGCGCTTCTGGCAACGCCAACGCTAACAGCAACGCTGGTGGCAACAACTCGACTAGCGTGAACGCTGGAGGTTCAACTGACGCAGGTGGCTCTGTGAACGCAAGTGGCAATGGCAATGCAAACACCAATGCTTCCAGTAATGGCAATGCCAACGCGAACGCCAATGCAAACGCTTCGGGCAACACCGATCTGAACTACGGCCAGATCATCTCTGACCTGCGCACGTCCACGACTGCAGCCGCCGACATCGAGGCACTTGGCGATAGCATCGAGGTTCAGGTTGTGACCCTTTCGGAGCTTCAGGGTAATGCTGGTGAGAACGCGAGCGCTCTCGACCAAGCGGTCAGCACCGAGAGCACGCTCGCCACCGAACTGAAGGCGGCTGATGCTCTGACCACCTATCCAGAACTGCACGGTTCCATCACTGCCGAACTCGGTGCCGAGTACACCATGGACGACGTGGTCGCGATTACATCTTCCGCTGACGGTCAGGTGACGGTCATTGTTGACGACAGCGCCGAATAACACCTAGGCCTCTAAGCCCTATGCGGCCCCTCTCATGGAGGGGCCGTTTGCGTTAGGAAGTCGATCTAATCGTCCACCTCAACTTTCGCGTCTTCGACGTCAGGTGCATCGCAAGCCGCGAGGCCGGCGCGTAGGAACAGAGTGAGGAAAAGCAGCGCAACGACACGCTTAAGCACCTTGATCTCCAATCCACCTGAGCAGCTTGATGGGCTGAGCACCAGGTATGCGGCTGCTGGCACCAAGAGCTGCAAAGAACCAACTCTGAATGGCTGCTTCTGTTTCAAGAAAACGGCCGCGACCGGGGGCTGGTCAGGGCCGTCGTTGACTTGCTTAGGAGGCCAGTCAGCTTCTGAAATCTTCAGCTGTACCTTCGTTCCGCCTCCTCCCACCTTCGTACCGGGTAGGGTGAACGAGTCCCTTCCAAAGCCTATAGCTCGCCGCTGGTCCTTCTCCTGAAGAACTCGTTTGATAGATCGCTCACGACCTTCCGCACCATCGGCGGCGGAGGTGGTGGGTTTAGAATGCCCGGATAGTACTTGCTCCTGATGGCGTGCATTAGCGCGTAGAGGAACGGGTAGTCGTCATGAACAAGATCGTCCCTTAGCGGTTCGGTGTCGATGATTGCCGTGATTGCAGCGACCTCTCCCGCTATGTCTCGAGGAACGGGCCGAGTCTTGCCATGCTACCAGGCGCGGGTTGCCTCATTGGCTGCGGTCTGCCGATCGCCTGTCCGGCCATAGGCGCTGGACCACTTTGGATATGCTACGGTCCAAATCCAGCGCGCCTCCGCATTGGCATTCGGATCGAAGCTGAGCCTAGCGAACGGTTCAGTCCCGTCGACTTCGAGATAGACGATGAAGTCTTCGCCGTCGCGTTGCCATGGAAGCCGTTCCATGTTGGGAGAATAGCCATCACTTGCCGGAACGGACAATCTCCTACGGCTGCCCTATCAGCAGGAAGTAAACCACTGCCCCGCCCCCGACGGCTCCGGCATTGAACCAGCCGATGATGAGGTGCAGTTGTTCCCTTTTGGGAAGATCCTCCACGCCTGCTGCCGGAGCAGATAGGCCGTACATGCCAGCGAGGAAAATGGCCTTCGCGATCAGCCCAGGCACAGGGCTATCCGTCAGCCACTCAGGACGCCGCAGAGCGCCGGAGGAAAGCACGTAGCTCCGCTGCACCAGCAGCATCGTCCATGCCAGCCATACCGTAAGGATGATCTTGTCAGTGCCTGTCGACCCGCCACGGCGGAAGGCGCGGAACGCTGCCGACCGCCACGTCCAGCACATGCCAGACGCCACACCGAGCACAAGGGATTCGATCAGCCACTTGGCGGTCAGCTGCCCCAGAGCAAAGTGGATGGCGACGAACAGAACCAGAGCGAGGCCAGAAAGCCACAGCGTTCGGTATTGCGTCAGTTGGGCCTTCATTGTCTGCCTCCGCGCAGCTCACGCAGCACGCCGACTGCAAGGTTCTCTTGGAACTGGCCGGCTATCTGCGCGGTCAGGATGCTTTCGCGTTGAAGCTGGAGCCCTGCCCGGTCGCGCTCTTCCTCGAGCGCAGGGTTAGGGATCGGCGTGGCCGCCATGTCAGAGACGAGGATGGGGCGAATGGTGGATGTCCGTCCCAAGGGTCAGAACTTCATGGTTGCTTCCCCTGGGTGGCAGCGAGAAGTGCTTGCATTGCGGAACGGTTGGAGCCCACCACTTCGACCAAAGCCTTTGTGTCATCGAGCCGATACTGCTGGATATCGGCATTCAGCTTTCGCTCCGCGGCGATCTCCAGCTTGTGCGTGGCGTCCCTGTCATCGATGCGCTTCTGCAATTGCCCGCAGTACCACAGCAGGAAGACCACTATGGTGCCGAGCAGCCCTTGTGAGAAGAGCTGACTGCCCCCCTCGGAAACAAGTTGGTCGAGCATTTAGGATCTAGCTGGGGAGTGGCAACTTCGGGAGGATCAGCTTGCGCAGCGTGTCGAGCGCGAAGGTGCCGCCCTCATTGAGCTTGAAGTGCCGCACAGCGTCAGGAACAGAGGTCTGGACGTAGGACATGGCCTGCTCGGTCACAATCTTCTTCTCGTCTGCCATGAGCCGCGTCGGGTCGGCTGCGGGATCGGCTTCCATGAGCCGCTGAAGGGCGAAGCGAACGCCGTTCTCAAGCGCAGACTGGAGAGCCTGCCGGTGTGCCGCCTAGATCTGCTTTCCCGTCCACTAGTGCCACTTCACCGAAGCCCAGGTAATCAGGCCGGTGATGATGGACATGAGGACAAGCAGGATTTAATGCTCGACGGCGAGCTGTTGGAGTAGGTCAATCATGGTGGGTTCCTATGCGAATGCGATGAAGACGATCACGGCGAGGACAAAGAGGATGGCGCCGATGGCGACCAGACGCCCCGGTAGCTTGTTGGCGGGCGCAGCGGGGCTCACTGGCGGGCGTTCAGTGAGTTCGGCTGCCTTAGGTGCCGCATCAGGCGACAGCGCAGGCACGTCCACCGGAGCATCGGGCTGCATGGGCTGATCGAGTTCGACCGGCGCGGCCTTTGCGAAGGCAACCTGCAGTTCCTTGCGCACATCGATCTTGATTGCGCTCGAATTGACAGGCGTCATCGTCTTGGTGAGCCGGGTGTACTCGGTCATGGTGCCGGTGTTGGTCCAGACGCCGTCGAAGAACAGATCTCGCTCCTTCTCCCGACGTCCTTTGATCTCTGGCGGGTTGTCCCAATTCATGATGGAGGCTTTCGCCTCTTTGACCTTGCCCGCCTTCCACTGCTCAACCCAGAGCGCCTTCTAAATCGCGCCAGTGTTCCAGTGGGAGGATAGAGCCGCGGCGAACTGAGCCTTGGTGAGCTGGTGGCCCTTGAAGGCGCGATAGACGCCAGCAGCGTAGTTCGTCAGCGCCCAGGCGTAGATGTTCATGCAATGCTGGAGGCTCGCGGGCTTGCCGATATACCGATCGACCCGGTGGCCGGTGGCGTTCGTCATGCCGACGCACCAAGTGAGTTTGCCTACGGAATCGCGATAGGTTTGCCGGATCAGGGCTTCGTGGCTGGCGACCTCCATTGCTACGTCGAAATCGACAGCAGGAAGCGCCGAGCCTGCTGGTACGGTCATGATGGTTCTCCGATGTGGGGACAAGAAAAATGCCGCTCGAGGCGGGCGTCGTGGGTCATCTTCGCCAGGTGGACGGCGATGATGCTGCCGCTGACCTGGACCTATCCCATAGCAGAAGGGCCAGCAGGCGCTCGACCTTCAGGGATGCTGGTCGGGCGCTTTCTTCTTCAACCGCTTATTAATCACACTCAGACAAGGTGCGTTGCGCAGATCGAGAGCAGGCATGGCGATAAAGTTCGAAGTCATCGATGTACGAGGCACCGGAATTCAACCCACCGTGGAGATCGACCGTGCTAGCTCGCCCGAGGGCGCCGCACGGCAGGTGCTTGGCATTGACGTCTTCCGTAGCGGTCACAACCGAGACTTGGTGGCAAGAGTTTCCTGGCACCCCCTAGGCGGCGGCGCCAACGTCATCCTGCTCTACGGCAAACCTATCGTTCGCTAAGTTCGGGCTAGGGGAACAGTCGGTGACGGGACCCTGCTCCAGGCATTGATCTCTTCACTGGGCAGGCAATTCCTGATTGCTTAAAGCTGCCTTTCGCTTCGTTGTGTAATGACAGTATCCAGAGCTTGTGATTTTTGCTGGCCCGAAACTCAGGGGCATCTACATGACCGAAACTGCACTCCGTGATCTTTCCGCTCGTCGTGAGCAGGTTCGGATCGAGATCAGCAACAATCTTGGTGAGATCAACACCGTTGAAGTACGGCTGAAGCGCGATGCGACGCAGCTACGTCTGCGGTCCCGCGAACTCTTCGCTCAGCTCCAGGACATTGACGAGCGCCTCGCTGCTGCTCAGCGCTGAATAGGCGCCTCCATATTGTGATCCAGAGGCCCGGAAACGACAGCCGCGGGCCGGGGTTTAGCCCCTTGCAAGCGGGTTTCTGCTTCGGCGCTCCGCGCTTGTAGACGGCTCCGGTTTCCGCCCTCCAAATCGCCGGGGCCGTCGACCTGTCCGCCGCTGCTTGCTCTACTACAAGCAACTAGCAGGCGAGAGCGGAGTTGACTGCACTCAACCAACGTGAGGAGCAGAAATGGACGCGAGAGAGAACCACGCAAAGCACATATTCGATTTGGGTCTGCTCAGACTGGGGGAAGATAAGCCCGAGGCAAAGAAGCCGCCGATCGACGCGATCGATGGAAGGGACAATCGGTTGACTGCGCCACAGGACGACAAGAGCATCACTCGCTAGACTGGCAAGCTTGCGACCTCTGGTTCTGCGAAAACGCGCGGGTGGCTACCGCAAGAAGAGAAGGGCGCTCTGAGAACAGCTTGAGCAACGGTTGAATTGCGCTACCTGCCCCGCTGTGGCTCTATGGCTGCGGGGCTTGGAGGCCGCAACTTAGATGCAGGTGAACGTTTTCATTGCACACCGCTCGGACGGAGGACCAGAGATGTTGGTGCTGCCGTATGGGCCGCAGGCGGCGATACCCCGCCACCTACAGGGTTTGGATTGGCGCCATATGGCCGTGACGATGGCAGACGACAGGCTACTTGGTGCGACGCACTGGAAGATTGAGGCTGATCTTATTCGGCAAGGCTATGCTGTGGTGAACCCTACCGGGTAGGCCGCAAGGACCAGTTTTTCTCGAGCATCATGGCCTGCAACAGGATGATGGTCTTCATGTCCACGATGTCGCCGGAACCAATGAGTGAGTACGCCTCACCAAATGGCATCTCAACCACCTCGATGTCCTCGCCTTCCTCAGCCAAGCCACCGCCGGCCTGCTTCGGTGCACTTCCCTGATAGTCGGCGAAATAGAGATGTAGAACTTCGGTCAACGCAGCCGGGTTGCTGTAGGCTTGACAGACGAAGCGCAGGTTTTCGATTTCAAATCCGGTTTCTTCAAGTGCCTCGCGGCGGGCGCAGACTTCTGGGTCGTCACCGTCCAAAATACCCGCACAGACTTCCAGCAGGTAGGCAGATTGACCGTTGACGAGCGGCGGCGGCCTAAACTGTCGAACCAAGACCACTGTGTCTCGAGCCGGATCATGCAGCAGGACACCAGCCGCATGGCCTCTGTCGTACACCTCTCGGCTCATCTCGGCCGGCTCACCGTTGGGTTTGGTGTACATCAGCTCGTATTCAGTAAGGGTGCCGAACCGCTGGACCAACAAAGTAGAGGATAAAATCCCGGCCTTCTTCACCATGAGATCTCCTTCACCCCTTCCCTGCTCGGGTCGGTGTGGGCTGATACCTGCAAAGATAAGGCTTGGCGAGAGTGAGCGCCTATGCAGATCCGCCTTAGCGTTCGGAAGATTTGTGGCGCGGAGAGAGTAAATGTCTTGCAGCACCAACCCTCTGGCACCGGCGCCGCAGCTACGCAGCTCGCTGCCCCGAGATGTATCGAGGTTACCGGCTAAGCATTGAAAAAGCCCGCGCTAGGCGGGCTCAATCGCTCAGAGTGCTCCACGCGCTCAGTGCACCCTTGCACTATCCTGCGGTTTGTCATCGGGCTTTGAATCGTTCTCGTCTGTCTCATCATCGAAACGCGCGAGCAGCTGGTTTGCCTCTTCCTTGTCCAGTGGCTCCCACTCACCCTTGTGCTTGCGATGAACCATGCCTTCAATCAGTCTGTAGGTCATCAGGTCTCTCCTGTCTTGTTCTAGGACGGCTTGAACGCAAAACGCCCCCACCGAGTTTCGAAGATCGTGGTACACGCATTCGCGATAATCGAGGTGATCCAGACTACCGAACTGGAGGGGCACAGGGTCGCCCCCGGTAGATATCTCGGCCGCGCGTCGCCGGGGTTGAATAGCTACGTACTTTACGTGCCCGACGCATCCGCCCCGCCACCAGCTCGGCGCCGGCCGATCGATTGTTCCAAGTTGATAGCCGAGGGTTCGGCAGTTCTAATTTCGGAGATCGCCGACGGCGGCTAGCTACTCAAGTGGCCCAGAGCGCATCGTCACCCAAATAAGCTGGGATTGGCTCCATAGCCTCGACCTCGTTTGATCGCGCCCGCAGTCGCTCGATTTCTGCCCATGCGGTCATTGCCTTGAACTGACGGTCTCGCTGTTTCTTCGGCCACTTCGCCGGATCAGGCCCGTGCTGCATGGTCGCGGCCTGCCCTGCCGCCAAGGTGTTGCGCTGTTCGTCCTCGCTCATGATCGCCAGGATGCGGCGGCGGCACTCCGCCTTCACCTCCGGGGCGCGGAGCGTACGAGCTTTCTCAGAGTTGACGGTGATCCTGCTCATCAGTTGGCCTCCGCCTCGTCTATCACTGCGGATTGCTCTGCCAAGGCAAGCATCTGACCGATGTCAGCGACCTGAGTTGCTAGACCTGCGGTGCGATAGACAGCCATGCGAGAAGCGGCGGCTTCTGCTTGGAGAGCAGCAGCCCTGGCGCGGGAGGATGCCGTTGCGCGGTCCGTCGTAGCCGTACTCTGCCCAATAGCGCCGCTGGCGATCTGAGAAGCTGATCCGACGCCGCGGACTGCCGCGTCAGCCTGCTTGGCCGCCCCCGTCATGTGGTCTAGGGACTGCGCGGCGCGGTCGAAGCCGGAAGTGTCAGCGCGAATGACGACGTTCAGGAGGTCCATGGCTGCTCCGGCTGTTCATCGTGCGTTAGCCTTCCCCTTTCACTCAGGGAGGCAATGCAGATGCGGTTAGTGGGAGCGGCGATGTTCTTAACGGTGGCAGGTACTGCCGCGAACGCTCAAACTTTTGAAGAGCTAGCCAACGAGGTCTCGCGAACGACCCAAGAGCACCTGGGCACTACCAATATCTGCCGCGATGACCTCGGCAGCTCATGGTATCAAGCGGCTCGCACTATCGCAGAACGATGCAGCAGTTCGGGATCAGCTCGGATCGAGCCATCTTGCAGGCCAGGAGTATGAGGACCGCATCATTGAGCTAGTTGCAGAGAATGATCCTCTCGCGCCGCGTTCAGGCGGAGACAGAGCGGGCTTTTGCCTTGATGAAGTCAACAAAGCTCTCACGGCCGCACGGGTGGCCGCGGCTCGGGCACGGGAAGCGCTACCAAAATAGAGGCGCCCCCGTAGGCTCACCCCATGTTCTAGATTTTACCCGGCCTCGCGTTTTTTTCGCACCCATGCCCCGCATCAAAGCGGCAGCACCAGCTCCATCGGTTTTGGCGACAGTATCGGGGTTGCTTGCGGGCTTGGATGCGACGGCAAGGACCGCATCATCGACACGGCAAAGAAGATCGAACTCAATAGGCGTAATGCTCACACCCGAAAGTCGGGCAAAGGCTTCGATCTGGGGCTCGGATATAGGGCAAGCGACCATACCGACCTGCCGGCGTCGGTCGAGCGCGAGAAACCAGTCCCAGATGTGCTCGACTTCGGTGGGGAGTGGCGGAAGATCGCCCTTCCACCCCTTGGTTGCTGCGGCCTCGGCGAAAGCAATCAGCTCGTCGGCGAGGCCTTCAAGAAATTTGCCCGGTCGGCAATGGCAAGGTCCACCTGTTCCCCGATCCAGCGAAGGCGGGTGACAAGCGACTTCGCGTTGGACCGGGAGAACTCCAGTGGCTTGCCGTCGGCTCAACATTGGGCGACCAGCCAGCGATGCAGGCGGCGACCGTCGCAATGCCCTCTTCTTCCAGATCCTCCGCCGTTAGCTTCGACTTGCGGTTGCCCGATGTGGCTAGCTTGTTAGTCAGCAGACGCTGACGGGCCTGGAACTTCGGCGAGTCCACGCCAACTATGTCGATGGTGAGCGGGCCCTTGTCATCAGACAGCGGCTCATTGCTCACCGGGTGCCGCAAGGCGATGGTCGCGCCCTCTACGGGCTCAAGTGCTGAGAGGTCCATTAGGGAGTCACCGGAGCCGCTTCGACTTCCAGGATTTCGGTCTGGATTGCCAAATTGAAGGCCCGCATGGTGACGGCATCGTTGCCGTTGAGCTGCGTCCGAGCAGACATCACTAGAGCGCCATAGTAGAAAACACTGTCGGTGTGATCTTCGTCGGGGGCGTCCGCAGCAACCAACTTGAATGCGTATGTGTACTTCGCCTTTTCGGCGGCGACGAGGGCGATCTGTCCGGCGTCCAGGGGCTCCCGATTTACCACCAGGTTCTGCACCGCGGCGGTTCGGGCACCCTTGAGGGTGCGGGTGCGCTCGTCGCCAATAGCAGATGCGGTGACAGATGCGGACTCGTCGCCGATCTCGCTGAGGTTGTTCACCTCGCCAATCTCGACATAGGCGAGAGCGGCATATTCAACATCGGTGTCAGTGCCGGACGGCAGGACAGGTCCAACGTGGAGCTTCCAGCCAGTAGTCGTTGATGCGGCCATGGTGGCCTCCTGTGCGGGTTGAGAATTGAGCTTATCGTTTGTCTTGGCTTTGCCGGGCAGAGCGCGCATTTCGGAGATTAGGGCGACGGGAACGCCGGCCTTCTCGTATGCGCGCCGGATCTTGGGCCAGTCGCCTGCGATGTAGACCTTTGTGGCGCCTTCTACCGGGGCCATGAAGTGGCGCGGGTTGCGATACTCACGCCCCTCCAAATTGGAGACGAGCTCAGTCGAATAGACTACCTGCTTGGCGTCTCTCCTAAGGTGATCAGTGGAGGTTGGAAGGGCGGCGTGGCCGCGCGACTGTTGAGCCTTTTCATGCTGCGCGCTTTTCCTGCGGCGCTTCATGAACTTACAAATGCGAACGCACCGGGCCCGGCCAGGTCGCGGTGCGCTCTAACCAACCGAACTATTGGGAGTTCAGGATGGCTGACGCTGTCACATCATTTTTTCCGCGTGCCCGCAATGGGTACACCTTCGAAACCGCCGCCGCGAGCTACACCCGCCATGGCGGATCGCCGCGCTATCTCGATCTGGCAATGCCCCATTTGGGGCATCACCTTGTGGACGAGATCGTACCTTTCGATATCCGCAGCCTGGCTCTTTCGCTTCTGCCGAATGCCTGCAATGCAACCCGCAACCGACAGGTACTCGGCCCGGTGCGGGCAGTCCTGTTGCATGCCTACGAGCGGGGATGGTGCCATCCCATCCGGCTGCGCAAGTTGCGTGAGGACCCGCCGCCACGGAAGAAACCTGCCTCCCAGATCTGGCTGCACCTGTTCATGCGCCAGTGCGACCAGGACAGCCTCCCTCACCTCGCGGTCTGGTGAACTTCATGAGCCACACCGGAGCCCGGGTTTCGGAAACGATCAATCTGCGTGCCGGCGACGTCAACCTCGGCGGCCGCAAGGCCTGGTCAAGACCAAGACCGACAAGAACTCCGAGCGCACGCTCACCGATAGCTTGGTACTGCGAATGTCGGTCCTGATGAAGGACATAGATCCGGAGGACCGCGTCTTCCGCTACCGCTCCCGCTTCTTGGTTAATGAGCGCACCCAGGTGGTCTGCGAGCGAGCCGGCTTGCTTGTGGGCGGCACTCTTTCGCCACCAACGCAATCGCCATGGGGCTAGACGTGAAGAGCACTATAATTGCCGGCGGCTGGCGCAGCCCCACGGTGTTCCTGAACACCTACGTGCACCGCAAGGATGCCGGCAGACAGGTGGCGGATCGGTTCAACTCGTTCCAGTTCGCTACTGAGGTTTAGTCGGCCAACCTAGTCGACCTAACCATAAGCCCGGTGGCTGCCGGGGCTTTTTTGTGCCTTCAGCGCTGCGTCAGACCCCATCGAAGGTCGCGTCCCGGGACGTGGTGTAACTGAGGTGGTCAAGCCGCTCGCGAGCGCGCCATCACGAGCGCCGTAGCGAGCGAGCGGCTGGGTGGTCATCGACGGATTTCCGGTAAGGTTGGGTTGCACAC
>JAESGL010000387.1_pt1 | contig 23558 bp, 23 predicted proteins | sample 9269711 | NCBI WGS metagenome assembly JAESGL01 (sample SAMN14515918, study PRJNA621676) | algae metagenome | isolation source: Kastovskya adunca ATA6-11-RM4 and co-occurring heterotrophs from soil and... | place: Chile: Atacama Desert | collected 2011-06-27
CGTCGCGCGCCAGATCGCGCGAGCCCTTGTTGCCCGCTACCGTTGAGAAGCGGACGAACACCTCGGTCTGCTGCCCGACCGTGCTCAGCACGTCGGCGCGGGTGTAGTCGGCCAGACTGTCGGTCAGCTCGAACACGCCGTGCGCGCCATAGCCGCGTGCGTGGACGACGCGCTCCGGGATGCGCTCGTGATCGAAATGGAAGATCTTTTCGCGGAGGATGAAGTCCTCGAGCAGCGTGGGGCCCCGCAGACCCGCCTTGAGACTGTTCTGGGCGTCCGCGATCGGGATGCCCTGCTGCGTGGTCATGGTAAGTGCCGCGTCCGAAGTCGTCTGGCGGGTTTCGCCGCCATGGCCCTGCTGCTCGGCATAGTTCGTCGGCTGGTCGGCACCCGCCGGCAGCGGCGGTGCCTTCTTGGCCGTCTCGCCCTTGAGTTTCCCCGTGTCGCTTTTGATGCTCTTGCGTGCCATGGACGTAATCCTCCGATCATGCCCTTAATGCCACCAGCGCCACGGCGGTGCGAGGCATAAATCTTTGTAGCGACTGGGAACCAACCCGGAGGAGCGAAATCAAGTTATGTCAGTCGAGCATGGTAGCCGGTTCGGACGACAGGCGCGGGCTCGGCAACGTAAGTGTTCATGGCTGCGCAGAACCCGACTGCGGCTTTACGGCCGCTCGTTGATGTGAACGAATTAAACGGACGGGGACCCGTGCCGCGGCTCAAGGCGTTAAGCGTCATAGAAATGGTCCTGACTACAGGGACATCCACTCAGATGAGGAAACGACATGCGCGCACTATGCTGGCACGGTAAAGGCGATGTCCGCGTCGACACCGTTGCGGATCCCGAGATCAAGCACCCGCGCGATGCGATCATCAAAATAACCGCCTGCGCGATCTGCGGGTCGGACCTTCACCTGCTGGATGGCTACCAGCCCACCATGGAGGCCGGCGATATCCTCGGCCACGAGAACATGGGCGAGGTCGTGGCGCTCGGGTCCGAGGTAACCAACCTTAAGATCGGCGACCGTGTCGTCGTGCCGTTCACCATCAGCTGTGGCGAGTGCTGGTTCTGCAAAAAGGGTCTTTTTGCGGCCTGTGACCAGACCAATCCGAACGCCGAGATGGCCGCCAAAGCGATGGGCCATTCGCCCGCCGGGCTGTTCGGCTTCAGCCACATGCTGGGCGGCTACTGCGGCGGCCAGGCTGAGTATCTTCGCGTGCCGATGGCGGATGTCGGCCCGATCAAGATTCCTGACAACGTTACCGATGAGCAGGCCCTCTTCCTATCGGATATCTTCCCGACCGGCTACATGGCCGCCGAGAATGCGCAGATCGAGCATGGCGACACCGTCGCGATCTGGGGCTGCGGTCCGGTCGGCCAGTTCGCCATCCGCTCCGCGCTGATGATGGGCGCCGGCCGCGTGATCGCGATCGACGAGGTGCCCGAGCGACTCGCCATGGCGGAGGCCGGTGGCGCTGAGACGATTAACTTCGCCGAAACCGATGTCTATGACGAGCTGCAGGCGCGAACCAAGGGCCGGGGCCCCGACAGCTGCATCGATGCTGTCGGCTGCGAGGCGGCCGCGCACGGGGCGGCGGACGCGGTCATGGACAAGGTGAAGGCAAGCATGATGCTCGCCACTGATCGCGTCCACGTCCTGCGGCAGGCGATCATGAGCTGCCGCAAGGGCGGCACGGTCTCCGTGCCCGGCGTCTACGTCGGGATGGGTGACAAGCTTCCGATCGGTGCAGCGATGAACAAGGGGCTGACGATCAAGCTTGGGCAGACCCACGTGCAACGTTACACCAAGCCGCTACTGGATAAGATCGTCGCGGGCGAGATCGATCCCAGCTTTGTGATCACGCATCCGTCCAGTCTTGAGGACGCGCCCGAGATGTACGCCAAGTTCCGTGACAAGCAGGAAGGTGTAATCAAGGTTGTCATGCGGCCACACGGCTGATTAGCGGAACAACCGGGAACAGGACGCTTATCGATGCCGATCGCCACCGCCGCTGTGAATTATGTTCAGCGGCGGTGTCGATCAGCTTGCACCAAGTATGTCGGCAGAACTAGGTGTCAGTCAGGCTGCAACAGATGATTCTTGCGGAGAGGCAACGAGCCATAGCCGCAGCGCTTCTTCCTTCATCGGACGGGCAAAATAGTAACCCCTGCGCCTCCTCACATTCCAAGTCGGCCAGGATCGCCGCGGCTGCGGCGGTCTCGACGCCCTCGGCAACGACCCGGTAGCCGAGATCGTGCGACAGCGTGATCATCGATCGGACGAGCGCCTGTCCACGCTCGTCATCGGCCAGATCGCGAAACGAACGACTGATCGATCGGGCTGGTGCCCACCATCGCGATCGCGCGATTGGACATACCGCGACGTTCCTGACCGTGGTTTCCATGGCGGCGCTCGGGAACGGTGCTCAACATGGATTTCCGGGTGGTCGCTATCAACAAGGCGAATGCCGACGCGTTCGAACGTGTCTTTGGCGGGCGACCCCGTGCAGGCGACCTCTTCCTCGACCTGCTGAGCCATGTGCCCGAGCAGCAGGAGATTAATCGGCAGCTCTGGACGCGCGCATTGGCCGGCGAGACGTTCATGATCACACGCGAATTCGGCGATCCTGGCCGGGAGAAGCGGACCTTTGAGGCGCGCTTTGACATCGTGCGGGATCGAGCGGGCAAGCAGATCGGCGCGGTGAGCACATCGTATGACGTCACCGACCGGGTCCGCGCCGAAGCCGAGCTAGCCAACGCGCAGGAGCAGTTGCGGCAATCGCAAAAGCTGGAGGCGGTGGGCCAACTCACCGGCGGCGTCGCGCACGACTTCAACAACCTTCTGACCGTAATACGCAGCGCCACAGATCTTCGAGCCGTTCTACACGACGAAAGAGGCGGGGCGTGGCACGGGCTTGGGGTTGAGCCAGGTGTTCGGCTTCGCCAAGCAGTCCGGCGGCGACATAGAGGCTGACAGCACGCCAGGGCGGGGCGCGACGCTGACGCTCTACTTGCCCCGTGCCGACTGCGAGCCGGCCATTGTGACGGAAAATGGCGACGGCGACGTGTCTGACTATCGTGCCGACGGACGGATCCTCGTCGTCGAGGACAATCTGGAGGTTGGTGGATTCTCAACCCAGCTGCTGAACGAACTCGGCTACCGAACCGAGTGGGCCACCAACGCCGCGGACGCGCTGGCATTGCTCGCGGCGTCTCTGGACTTCGATGCCGTCTTCTCGGATGTGGTGATGCCTGGCATGGGTGGTGCGGAGTTCGGGAAAGAAGTCCGCCGCCTGTACCCGGGCCTGCCGGTGATCCTCACCTCCGGCTACAGCCATGTGCCGGTTGAGGAAGGACAGCACGGGTTCCCGCTACTGCACAAGCCCTATGCGGTGGAAGACCTGTCGCGCCTGCTCCGCGAAACCCTTTTAGCCAGGTCATAGTCCTGAGCCCCAGCGGACCAGGAAGACCGCGATGCCACTCTGCTCCGGCCAGGAGTTTCGCTGCCGCCAAATTGATCAGCAGCGCTGAGGCGACCCCGTTTCGATCAATCGTCACACTCGCTGCTGGGCGGGTCTGCGAACAGCTTGGCGATCTCGCCACGGATCTTGCCGTAACATTCGCACGACACCGCCGCGAGGCCGTCCCGGTCGACCACCGTCACGCGGCCGCGCTTATACTCGATGATCCCCAGCCGCTGGAGATCGCGCGCGACGATGTTGATCGCGTTGCGCTTGACCCCCAGCATCTCGGCGAGGAACTCCTGGGTGAGGGGGAGCCTGTTCGCTTCCGTCCGATCGTGGGTAGTGAGGATCCAGCGGGCGCAGCGCTGGCGGACGTCATGGAGCGAGTTGCACGCGACCGACTGCAGCGTCATCCGCAGCAGCACCTCGCGCCAGCGCACGACCGCCGAGCACAGCTTGACGCTTGTATCGACCATGTCCTCGAAGCGCTCGGCGGTGGTGCGATAGCCCGCGCCCGCGATGTGCACCACGTGGCGCGTGAAGGCGGGGTCGACATAGCCGCTGGCGCTCATGCCGGTCGCACCTTCACGCCCGACCGTGGCGGACTCTGTCGAGCGACCGTCCTCCATGACCGCGACGAGCGAAATCATGCCCGAGGTCGGAAAATAGACATGCGTCATCAGCTGGCCAGGCTCGTACAGGACCTCGCCCTGGTTCAGCGTGACGGGCTCGAGATGCTCGTCGATCTTGACGCGCTCGTCGGCCGGTATGCGATCGAGAAGGTGATTGCTGCTGGAGGAGCATGCCGCCTGATCATCAACAATGGCATCGGCGATCACGATGGCTCCTCATCTGCAACGGGTTGTCGGTCGCTTCCAAACGCATTGCGCGAGATTAAGTCTTAGAGGCGGGAGGTAAAAACTCAAAGAAGTGCCGACGTGATCGGGAACCCTGCGGCGAAGCGCCTGTTTATGCCCGGTAAGATACACAGCAGGTCGACAGTAGATGCAGCGTGCCTCGTGCGGGTCGATCAGTATCGGCCTGCTTTCTCTTTCTCCGATCGTGCTTGGCCTGGCCGGGTGTATAGATCCTTCGCAGCGTATCGCGACATCCTTGATCCGCTATGGCTTGGACGAGAAGCAGGCGCAATGCGTCGGTGATCGATTGGAGGCACGTCTCTCCACCGGCCAACTTCGCCAGCTCGGCCGCGCCGCCCGCGGCTTTCATGACGGAGACCCCTCGCCAGGTCGGCTGACGATCGGCGACCTGGTCCGCGTATCGTCGCGGATCGAGGATGTACGGGTGCCGCTCGAAGTGGCCAGGGCCGCGGCTGGGTGCAATGTCCTTGCCGACGGAGCAGCGCGCCTGTGAGCGCCGACGAACGCTCCGGCGAAACCCGCATCCCGCTCGTCGAGGAGACGGTCGCGATCGAGAAGCGCGCGGTCACGACCGGCCGCGTGCAGGTCCGCACCTTTGTCGACGAAGAGCAGGTCCGCGTCGCCGAGGCGCTCAATCGCGAGATCGTCGATGTCGAGAGGGTGCCGATCGGCCGGCAGGTCGAGGTTGCTCCGACCGTGCGCGAGGAAGGCGAATTCCTGATCGTGCCGGTCATCGAGGAGCGGCTGGTGATCGAGAAACGCCTGTTTCTGGTCGAGGAGCTTCGTCTTCGCCGCACCACTGTCACCGTGCCGGTCGAGGCCGACGCGACCCGGCGCGTGATGCACGCCGAGGTGACCCGCGAGAACATCCCCGAAGGAGAGAATGGATGACCGATCCCGAGCGCGGCCAAGGTGCGCCGCCCCGCCATGTCCATATCGAGAAGACCTCGAAGAAGACCAACTGGTTGCCATGGGCGCTGCTCGGGCTTGGCTTGCTGGCGCTGATCGTTGCGCTCAGCCGCTGCAACGGCGAAAAGGAGAGGGCGGTCGTCACGCCTGCTCCGACCGCATCCCCCGCCGAGGTCGTCGCCACCACACCGGATGCCGATACCTCGACCGTGCTCGCCGGCACCTCGGGCCTTGGCGGCTATCTCGCCGGAACCGAAGCCGCGCCGCGCACCTTCCAGTTCGAGAAGCTGAATTTCGACACTGCGAAAAGCGACATCCGGCCCGTTGATGCGGACGAGGTGAACGCCATCGCCGCGGTGCTCAAGCAATATGGCACGGCGCGTGTCCGGATTGCCGGTTATGCCGACGCCCGTGGCCCTAGCGCCGCCAACCTGGCGCTCGGCAAGGCTCGCGCCGACAGCGTCAAGGCGGCGCTCGTCGCCAAGGGCATCGATGGCGCTCGCATCGAGACAATCTCTGGCGGTGAGAACGACCCCGTCGACACCAACGCGACTGCGTCAGGCCAAGCGGAAAACCGCCGGACCGAACTGGTCGTCATCGCCAGGTAATCACGTTTTAGTTCCCCCGAAGGAGAGTACCCATGTCCCGCACCATCACCGCGCTGTTCGACAGCCGACACGATGCCGAGGCCGCCAAGCAGCGGCTCCAGGATGCGCGCGTCGACGCCGATCATGTCAGGATTCACGACCAGTCGACCGCCGGCGACATGAGCCGTGGATACTCCACGCACCAGGATCCCGGCCTCTGGGGTTCGATCAAGAACGCCTTCCTGCCCGACGAGGATCGCCACACCTATGAGGAAGGGATCCGTCGCGGTGGCTACCTCTTGACCGCCGACGTCGATGAGGACGAGGTGGACGATGCCGTGCGCGCGCTGGAGAACGCCAACAGCGTCGACATCGACGAGCGCGCCGGCCAGTGGCGTTCGCAGGGCTGGGACTATCCGGCTGCCGGCACGGCGAGCGGCGCGCTGCGATCCGGCGACTATGATCGCGACCGGGGCGCGATCGGCGTCGGCGCGGACGAGGAGCGCCTGGAGGTGGTCGAGGAGCAGCTGGTCGTCGGCAAGCGCGAGGTCGATCGCGGCGGCGTCCGGGTCCGCTCCTATGTGACCGAGAAGCCGGTCCATGAGCAGATCCGTCTGCGTGACGAGAGCATCAATGTCGAGCGCCGCCCCGTCGATCGCGCCGTGACGCCCGGAGACGACGCGTTTCGCGAGCGCACGATCGAGATGACCGAAACCGATGAAGAGGCGGTCGTCGCCAAGACGGCCCGCGTCGTCGAGGAGGTTGTGGTCCGCAAGACCAGCGACGAGCGCGTCGAGGACATCAACGAGACGGTGCGCCGCACCGATGTCGATGTCGAGCAGATCGGCGGCGACGACCGGTCCGGCCTGGAGCGGACTGCCGGCCGCGGCGTTGCCGGGGGTGGGCGCTACGATGACGACCGTGAAGCCGGCACCGGGTTCGGCGACAAGGCGGCCGGGCTCGGCAAGGAAGCGCTGGGCAACGTCAAGCAGGGGCTTGGCGACCTGACCGGCAACGAGGGCCTGAAGCGCTCGGGTGAAGCCCAGGAGCGCGCCGGCGAAGCACAGCAGGGCAAGCGCCCCGACTGAGTAAAGGGGGATCGCCGGTACGGTCTTACGGCCGTACCGGCGATTATCCTGACATGACGCGCCAAGGTCCAAGGAGGACGACATGGACAACCTAGAGACTGCAGGCGGCACCGTCGTTGCCGGCACACGCGACTTTGGAAACCAGGCGCTGTTCCTGGCCGAGACATGGGGCCCGCGCATCCTGGCGGCGCTCCTCATCCTCGTGGTCGGGTGGCTCGTGGCGCGGGCCGTCAAATGGGGGGTGGCCAAGCTCGTCAACGCGACCCCGCTCGCGCGCCATGCCAATCGCCCCAACCTGCATGAGCGGCACCCCGAGACCGTCGGCGCCCAGGTCGGCAATGCCGCCTATTGGATCGTGCTGCTCGTCGCCCTGTTCCTGGCGGCGCAGCCGCTCGGCCTTGCCAGCGCGACCGGGCCATTGGGTCAAATGCTGAACGGGTTCGGGCAAGCCGTGCCGCGCATCATCGGCGCCGGGTTGATCCTGTTCATCGGCTACATCGTCGCCAGTGTCGCCAAGAAGGCGGTCGAGGCGGTCATCACCGCCAGTCACGTCGAGCGTCTGTCGAGCACGATCGGCGCTGCCGCGCCCAGCGATCCCACCGCCCTGCCGCGACTTGCGGGCGGGGTCGTTTTCGCGCTGATCTTCATCCCCGTCGCAATCGCCGCGCTCGACACGCTCAACATCGCCGCCATCTCGCAGCCGGCGACCCAGATGCTGCGCATCATCCTTGATGCGATCCCGCACGTCATTGCCGCCGGCATTATCCTCGCGCTGGCCTATGCGATCGGCAAGTTCGCCTCACAGCTGCTCACGCAGTTCCTGGTGACGACCGGGTTCGATCGCACGATTGGGTCGCTGGGCCTCTTCCCGCAGGGCAGTGCCGTCAGGTCGGAGACGGTCGATCCGGCGAGCGGACGGACCCAGACGATGGTGTCGCCATCGGGGACCGCGCCGGTCACCCCGTCCAAGATGGTCGGCACCGGCGCGTTCATCGCCATCTTGATCTTCGGCCTGATGGAAGCGTTCCGCCAACTCAACTTCGCCTATGGTTCGCGGATCATGGCCGAGGTGCTGGCGCTGTTCGGCCAAGTGGTGTTCGGCGCGATCATCATCGTGGCTGCGGTCGCCATCGCGCAAGCGATCGCCAAGGCGATCCGGTCGAGCGGTGGGGCGGGTGCGGAGTTTACCGCCTCGCTGACCAAGATCGCGATCATCGTGCTCGGCACCGCGATCGGGCTGCGGTTCATGGGGCTTGCGGATGACATCATCAACCTCGCCTTCGGCCTGATCCTGGGCGCCATTGCCGTCGCGTTCGCGCTCGCCTTCGGGCTCGGCGGGCGCGAGCCGGCGGGACGCGTCGTGCAGCGCCTGCTCGGCAAGGCCGAGGACGAAGCCAATCGGCCGACGCCACCCAAGCCGCAAGCGCCGCCGGCGACGATGCAGAATCGGGAGACCGGGCTGTGATCCGGCCGGCGCTGTTCGCCGTCGTCGCGGCGCTCGCTCTCGTCGCCGGGTGCGACGGCCCGAAGGAGGATGCCGGCGAGAAGGCGGACGCGAACGCCGGCGTTGTCTCCAGCGAGGATACCATCGCAAAGGGGCCTGCGGAGCGGGTCGGGGAGGCGCAGGACCAGGCCGACGCCAGCAGGAACGCCGCCATCGAGGCGCGCGCCGACGCGGCGGAGGATGATGCCGATGCGGTTCGCGCCGAGGCCGACCGGAAGGCCGACGCGCTGGAGGAGCAAGCACGGCAGGTGCGCGAGCGAGCGGAACAGAAGGCTGACGCCGAGGAAGACCGCGCGGACGCCATTCGCAATCGCTGATCCGCAAACCTTCCGGGGTTCAGGCCCGTCAGAGGTCATGCGTCCCAGCATCGGGGCGGCCCGCGAGCGCGAGCGAACGACCGCCCTGCTTCTTGCAATCATACTACCCCCAAAGGAGACGATCCGATGTCTACACCCGAAAATCTTGAAGACTTGTACACCGACGAGCTGAAGGACCTCTGGTCGGCCAACGATCAGATGCAGCGCTGCCTCAAGAAGATCACGAGCAAGGTCTCCGATCCCGCGCTCAAGGAGATGCTCACCAAGTCGGTCGAGGGTATCGGCAATCACACCGGCGTGCTGAAGGAGCTTCTCGCCGAGAGCGGCGAAAAGGTCTCGAAGGAGCATTGCAAGGGCATGGAAGGGCTGGTCGCCGAGGCGACCAAGCACACCGCCGAGGAGGCGCCCAAGAAGGGGCCGGTGCTCGATGCGGTGATCATCGCGCAGTACCAGCGCATGACCCATTACGGACTCGCAGGCTTCGGCACGGCGGCCGCTTACGCCAAGGCGCTTGGCCTGAAGGACGCCAACAAGAAGCTCCGCGACGCCACCAAGGAGATCTACGGTGGCGACGAATACATGACGAAGCTCGCAGAAACTTCTGTGAATATCAAAGCCAAGGAAGACTGAGCTTCGGCTCAACCTTCCTGCCGGGCATGCCTGCTTGCAAGAGCGGCAGGCATGCCCGGTGTCGGCGTGGCTGGACGGGTCGAACGTCGAGAGGAGCGTTCATGTTAGACTGCGCGATCATCGGGGCAGGTCCGGCCGGGCTTACCGCGGCTACCTATCTGGCGCGCTTCCATCGCAAGGTGATCGTCTTCGACGGCGGGCCCAGCCGTGCGTCGTGGATCCCGTGCTCGCATAATCACGCCGGCTTCCCAGGAGGCGTCTCCGGCAGCGACCTCCTTGCCCGAATGCGCGACCAGGCCGAGCATTACGGGGCTACGATCGTCCACGGTCGTGTCGATGCCGTGTCACGACAGGACGACATGTTCACGGTGTCGCACGCCGATGGGGAAGAGCGTGCGCGAGCGATCCTTTTCGCAACCGGGGTAGTCAACCGTCGGCCGCCAATCGCCGAAGCCGATCATCAACCGGCGCTCGACAGCGGCACCTTGCGCTATTGCCCGATCTGCGACGGCTACGAGGTCACCGGCAAGCGCGTCGCTGTGCTTGGGTCCGACACCCACGGCGTTGCCGAAGCGCTGTTCCTGCGCTCCTATAGCGACGACGTCACGCTCCTGACGCTCAAGAAGTCCGATCTCGACCGCAGCGACCGGGCGGCATTGGACAAAGCCGGGATCGCGATCGAGACCACGCCGGCATCATCATTCGAATTTGGGAAGCCGCAGGCGCGCGTGCGCCTTGTGGATGGGCGCGATCTCGCCTTCGACACGCTCTATCCGGCGCTCGGATCGGACGTGAACGACGAACTGCTCGTGCCCTTCGGCCTCAAGCAAGCGAGTGACCGGTCTGTCATCACCGACAGTCACATGCGGCTTGGGATCGTTGGTCTGTACGCGGCGGGCGACCTCGTGCGCGGGCTGGACCAGATAAGCGTCGCCATGGGGCAGGCGGCGATCGCGGCCACTGCCATTCACAACGATCTGCGAGAGCGCGATGGCGAAACGCTCGAGCGGAAGTAGCACGCCATGCTGATCTTCGAGACACTGCTGCTGCTGCTCGGGATTTCAGTGGTCCTGGCGCTCGTCGCGCGCCGCCTCAATATTCCTTCGGCGGTGATGCTGGTGCTCGGCGGCATGGCACTGGCGCTCGTCCCCGGACTGCCGCCGCTCGAACTCAAGCCCGAGCTGGCGCTCGCCCTGTTCCTGCCGCCGCTGCTCCAGGCCAGCGCGCTCAGGACTGACTGGGGCGCGTTCCGGGCCAATGTCGTGTTCATCATGCTGCTCGCGATCGGCGCGGTCCTGTTCACCGCCGGGGTAGTCGCGGTGACGGTCCGGCATCTTGTGCCCGACGTGCCCTGGGCAGCGGCGATCGCGCTGGGCGCCATCATTGCGCCGCCCGACGCCGTGTCGGCGACCTCGGTCCTGAAAGCATTCCGCCTGCCGCGGCGGATCGTGGCGGTGCTCGAAGGCGAGAGCCTCATCAACGACGCCTCCGCGCTTGTGCTCTACCGCTTCGCGGTCGCGGCGACGATGGCGGGCACGATCAGCTTCGCCGCCGCCTCACTGTCCTTCCTGTGGACCGCGGTCGGGGGGCTGGCGGCAGGGCTTCTGATCGGCTGGCTCACCAACTCGGCGATGCTGCGGCTGCATGACCGCCTGCTCGAGATCGTCGTATCCTTTCTGTCGGCCTTTGCCAGCTACTTCGCGGCGGAAACGATCCATGTCTCGGGCGTGCTCGCGGCCGTCGCTTGCGGCGGGCTGGTCGGGCGGCGGCAGCTCCAGCTCGCCGCGCGCACGCGCCTGGAGGCGAACACCGCCTGGGAGTTCGTCGAGTTCGTCCTCACCAGCTTTGTCTTCCTGCTCGTCGGGCTTCAGCTGCGCGGGATCGTCGAGCGCCTTGGTCAGCACGATCCGGGCCAGCTTTTCGTTCTCGGGACGGCGGTATCGGCCGCGCTGATCGTGGCACGCTTTGTCTGGGTGTTCGGCACCTTCTATCCCGTCGCCGCGCTCTGGTCCGGTCTGCGCGGGCAGGGGTTCAAGCCCCCGTTGAGCTATCCGACGATTATTTCCTGGGCGGGGATGCGCGGCGTCGTCAGTCTGGCGGCGGCACTGGCGCTACCGGAGGGTTTCCCAGCGCGCGACATCATCGTTTTCCTGGCATTCGTCGCCATCCTGGCCACCCTGGTGCTTCAGGGCACCACGCTTGCGCCCCTCATCCGCCGTCTCGACCCGCATGACCCGGAGATAGAGGAGGCCAAGCCCGTCGTCGTTGCCGCGCGCAAGGAAGTTGCGGCGGCAGCACTCGGCGCCCTGTCGGAGAAGCTGGAGGACCCGGAACACGCCGACGTCGCCGAAACGCTGGTTCATGATTTCCAGACGCGGGTCGAGCATGCCGAACGGCTCGGCGACGGCGGCGAGGACGCAGCGCAGCGCATGGCTGCGACCCTCAAGCTGCGCCTCGAGGCCCTAAACGCCGCTCGCCAGAAACTGCTCGAGAAGCGCAACGAGCTCGACGGCGAGACGCTGGCGACGCTCGTGCAGGAACTCGACCTCGAAGAGGAACAGGTTCGCGTTGCGCTCGAAGCGCATGCGCCATGACAGGCCGGCCCGGCGCCACGGACGCCAAACTCTAGGACAAAAGAGAAGGTTGATGATGATCAAGGCGGTTCTATTCGACATCGACGGTACGCTGATCGACAGCAACGACGCGCATGTGAAGGCGTGGGAGCTGGCCTTCAGCGGGCGTGGTCACCGGCTCGAACCGCAGAAGATCCACGACCAGATTGGCAAAGGGACGGACCACCTGGTCCCGGCGCTCATCCCGGGCGTCAGCGAAGACGAGCAAGAGGCGCTGGGCGAGGCCCACGGCAAGCTTTTCAAGTCGCTGTTCCTCACCCGAATGACGCCGTTTCCTGGCGCGCGTGACCTGCTGCAGCGCGTGCACGATGCGGGGCAGAAGATCGTCCTCGCCTCCTCGGCTTCGCAAGCCGAGGTCGACCATTATCTCGACCTGCTGGACGCGCGCGGCCTCGTGCTCGCCACGACCAGCGCCGACGATGCCGAGCGCACCAAGCCCGCGCCCGACATCTTCACGGCGGCGATGAAGGAGCTGGACGGCTTGTCGCCGGACAATGTTCTCGCGATCGGCGACACGCCCTATGATGTCGAGGCGGCCAAGCAGTGCGGCATCGGCTGCATCGGGCTGCGATCGGGCAAGTTCGCGGATGAGGCTTTGAAGGCGGCCGGAGCGATCGCGCTGTACGACGACGTCGCTGCGCTCTTTGCGCAATATGATCGTTCACCACTGGCGCGCTGAGATCTCCCCCGGAGTGGGACAAAACTGCCCGTACGAACGTTTGAAGTGCAACCAGTCACTCGGAGAATAGAACAATGGCTAATCTGCTGGGCGCCCTGATCGGGGCCGCGATCGACCGTGGTGACGGCGACAGCGGCATCAAGGGCGCAATCATCGGCACCGTTGCCGAAAGCGCGATCAAGGGACTGGCGCCGATTGCTGCCACCTACGCGCTCGGCTGGGGCGTGCAATATGCGATCCGCAAGGGCTGGCACGCGATCTCCGGCTCCGACCCGATCGAGCCCGGCACGGGGCGGCTGCGCGCTTAGGCCCGCCGTTACGTCGCCCGACGCCGACCCTCCGCCAAAGCGCGCAACTGGGCAGCGACCGCTTGAGGATCGCTCGCCGTGCACAGTGCCGAGACGACGGCGATGCCGTCGATCGGCACCGTGTCGAGCAGAGCGGGCAGCGTCTCGGCATTCAGTCCGCCGATCGCCATGAGCGGCAATGACGGTGCCCGTGCGCGAATGGCCGCGACGCCCGCCGCCCCGAGCGGCGCTGCGGCGTCGGACTTGGTGGCGGTCGCGAACACCGGCCCGACGCCAAGATAGTCGACGATCGCCGGATCAACAGCGGCGGCTTCCGCCTCGTTGGTCACCGACATCCCGATGATCGCCCCGTCGCCGAGGATGCGCCGCGCGTCGGCGGGTGGAAGGTCGGACTGGCCGAGATGGATTCCTTCGGCTCCGACAGCCGCGGCGATGTCCACCCGGTCGTTGATCACGAGCGGTATGCCGAGCGGAACCAGCAACTCGTGGAGATGGCGGGCGTCCTCGACGAACCGCCGGGCATCGTCACGCTTATCGCGGAGCTGCACCATCGTCGCCCCGCCCGCCACGGCTGCGGCGACCAACTCGGCCAGGGTGCGCCCCTTGATGATGGCGGAGTCGGCGACGAGGCACAGCGTCGGGTCGAGGCCGAGCCTGGGGCTCAGGCCGAACCGAGCCGAGGCCAGGATCGCGCCCTCATCGAGCGTGGAGAGTGCGTCGATCAAACCCGCCTGAAGCGAGGCGGGCCCGCTGATGCCGCGTGCCACGGCCAGCTCGGCGGATACCTCTAACAGCACGAGCGCGTGCGCTAAAGCCGCCAGCCTCGCCGGCCGGCTATCCTCAGTGACTGCCAAGCACGCACTCATGAGCGCGGCGGCCGAGCAGCCCATGCCCGTGATCCGCCCCATCAGCGGATGGCCGTTGCGGACCTCGACCACGCGCGCGCCGTCGGTGACGAGGTCCACCGGACCCGTCACGGCGACGATCGCGCCCGTCAGGGTCGCGAGCCGCCGCGCCGGCCCAAGCGCTTCATGGGGCTGCGCAACGCTGTCCACCCCATGCCCGCTCGTGCCTGCGCCCGCGAGCGCGGCGACCTCGGAGGCGTTGCCCTTGATGGCGGTGGGCCGGAGTGCCAGCAGCCGCTGCGCAAACGCCGTGCGGAAGCCGAGCACGCCGGCCCCGACGGGATCGAGCACCCACGGCCGTCCGGCGTGGCGTGCCGTGTTGGCGGCCCCCTCCATTGCCCGGGCGGATGCATTGTTGAGCGTACCCAGGTTGATGACCAGTGCATCCGCCCTGGCGGCAAGCTCGACGGCCTCACCCTCATCCTCCAGCATGACCGGCGAGGCGCCGATCGCGAGCAGCATGTTGGCGGTCAGGTTCGCGACCACCGTATTGGTCAGGCTAAGGACCAGCGGACGCCGGTCCCGCACCGCCGCGAGCGTCGCGGCGGTACCGGCCGCGTCGAAGAGATCCGCGCCGGTCGCCACGATCACCGGATGTCGGCGGCGCCGAACTCCTTGAACACCTCGCGGATCGTCTCCGCATCCGCTTCCTCGCGATCGAGCGACACCGCGATACGGCCGTTGAGGGCAGCCGCGTCGCCGGTTGGAGCGGTGGGTTCGCCGCGCTTGGCGTCGGCGCTGGCCACTTCGATACCGGCGCTGTTGGCGGCCGACGCTGGGGTGACGGCGACAGCGCTCCGCTTGACGCCATGCTGCTGAACCAGGCGTTCGATGGCCATCTCAGCCTCCCGGCGCGTGTCAAATATGCCCGAAATGGTCGGCACATCAATTCTCCGTGGCAGTGGAATGGCTTGGGAACGGGCGAGCGCCAGCCCCGTTCCGGCAGTGAGCGCCGCTAGCGATGATGGTCGCCGACGAACGACACTGACAACACCTTTGGCATGCGCGCCTTAATTGCTGGCAATATGCACCATAACGTGCATAGCACTTGCGCCTCCAGCTCTCCTGGAGACTGGAGAACCACATGCTGCGACAGGAAGATGCGATCGTCGGCGGCGAGAATGTCTCGACCGGCGTCGACGGTCTCGATGACGTTCTCGCCGGCGGCTACAGTTCCAACCGCATTCATCTGATTGAGGGCCAGCCCGGCGCCGGCAAGACCACGCTTGCGCTCCAATTCCTGCTCGCAGGACGGGAAGAGGGCGACAGGTCGCTCTACATCACGCTGTCGGAGACAAGAGCCGAGATCATTCACTCAGCTGGCACTCATGGGTGGAGCCTCGATGGGCTGAACATCTTCGAGCTCGTACCGCCTGAGCTAAGCCTCGATCCATCCCGTGAGCAAAGCGTCTACTACTCGTCCGACCTGGAACTGGGCGAGACGATCAAGATGGTCATAGCCGAAGTCGAGCGGGTCGCACCCGCGCGGGTCGTCTTCGACAGCCTGTCGGAAATTCGGCTGCTGGCGCAAGGCGCGCTTCGCTATCGGCGCCAGGTGCTCGCGCTCAAGCATTTCTTCGCGCAGCGCGACTGCACCGTCCTGTTCCTCGACGACCTTACCCAGGAGATGGACGACCTCAACCTCCACAGTCTTGCCCACGGCGTGGTTCGCCTCGAGCACGTCCCAGTCGAATATGGCGCAGCCCGGCGTCGGCTGCGGGTCTTCAAGATGCGCGGACGTGACTTTCGGGGCGGCTTCCATGACATCGGCATCCGGCCGAGCGAGGGCGTGGTCGTCTATCCGAGGCTCGTCGCTGCGGAGCATGAAGCCGACGTTGACGACTCCGTCCCGGTCCCCAGCGGGATCGAGGAACTCGACCTCCTCTTTGGTGGCGGGGTGGATCGAGGCACCGCGACGCTGATCGTCGGTGCGGCCGGCGCGGGCAAGTCGACCGTGTGCCTGCAATGGCATCTGGCCGCGGTCGCCCGCGACGAGCGGACATTGTATGTGAGTTTCGACGAGACCGAGCGCGTCTTTCTGAAGCGCGCGCGGGGCATGGGCATTGACCTGACAGAGGCCGTGGCGTCGGGCGCGTTCACCTATCTCGCGATCGACCCTGCCGAGCTGGCGCCCGGCGAGTTTGCCAGCATCGTCCGCGACCATGTCGAGCGCCGCGGCGTCCGGATGATCGCAATCGACTCCCTGTCGGGTTATCATCACGCCATGCCGGATGAGGGCTCGCTGCTTCTGCAGATGCACGAGCTGTTGAGCTACCTCAACTACCGCGGCGTGGTGACACAGCTGGTGCTCGCCCAGCACGGTCTGGTCGGCCGGCTCGAGTCCACGGTCGACCTCAGCTACCTCAGCGACAATGTCGTTCTGCTTCGCTTTTTCGAGGCGGGCGGTGAACTCAAGCGCGCCATGTCGATTATGAAGAAGCGGACCGGCGGCCACGAGGCGACCATCCGGGAGTATCGCATCGACTCCCAGGGCGTTCGTGTCGGCGATCCGCTGGTCGGTTTCCAAGGTGTGCTCAGCGGTGTCCCATCCTATTCCGGTACGACGGGTCAGTTCCTTCCCGACCGCGATGCCCTCCCACGGAATTGATCCGGTCAGGGACCGGGTACTTGTCCTTGCTCCGAGCGGCCGCGACGCTCCCCTGATCTGCGGGAGCATTGCGATCCTGCCGGTCCCGGCGGTTGAAGCTGATGGCATCGGCGCGATCGCGGATGCGCTGAACCTCGGGACGGTGGGCACGGCGATTATCGCAGAGGAATGCCTCACCAGCGCATCGTTGCCGCGCCTGGTCGACAGCGTTCGAAACCAGCCGCCCTGGTCGGACCTGCCGATCATCGTGTTGACGCGCCGCGGCGGCGTGACGGCCGCTAATGCACAACTTACGGATCTGCTCGGCAATGTGACGACGTTGGAGCGGCCCTTCCACCCAACGACCTTGGTCGGCGCGGTCCGGGCGGCGCTGCGGTCGAGGGGCCGACAACGCGCGGCCGAGGCGCTGCTGGCCGAGCGCGACGCCGCGGAGGCCGAGCTGCGCCGGCTCAACGAGGAACTCGAGCAGCGCGTCGAGGAGCGCACGGCCGAGCGGGAGGTCGCCGTCGCTCAGCTCCACGAAGCGCGCAAGCTGGAGACTCTCGGCCAGCTGACCGGGGGCGTGGCGCATGACTTCAACAACCTGCTGACCCCGATCATGGGTGGTCTCGATATCCTGAGCCGCAAACTCGCCGATGATCCCCGGGCCAGCAGGATCGCCGCTGGCGCCATGCAGTCCGCTGAGCGTGCCCGGACGCTCGTGGCTCGATTGCTCGCCTTTGGCCGCCGCCAGACGCTCCAGGCGCGGTCAATCGACCTTGCTGAGCTCGTCGGCGGCATGGGCGACCTCATTCAGCGGTCGCTCGGACCGACCGTGGTGGTGGAGGTTGATCTGCCGCCAGACCTTCCCCCGGTGCTTGTCGATCCGCAGCAGCTCGAGATGAGCTTGCTCAATCTGGCCGTGAACAGTCGGGACGCGATGGAAGGCGCCGGCAAGCTCCGGATCGCGGCACGTGCAGCACAAGGGTCGGAAGTCGGGCTTCACGGCGGAGACTTCGTCAAAGTCTCGGTGAGCGACACCGGGCAGGGCATGGACGAGACGACGCTCGCACGCGCGGTCGAGCCGTTCTTCACGACCAAGGCAGTGGGGGCAGGGACGGGTCTCGGGCTCTCGATGGTGCACGGATTGGCCGCGCAATCAGGCGGCGCGTTTCGCATCGAGAGCGGGGTTGGGGAGGGTACGACCGCGACCTTGTGGTTGCCGGTCGCGACCGGCGCTCCGTCCCCTGTTCGCAGTCCGGAGCTCAACGAAGAGATCGTCGCGGGAAATGGCAAGGTGCTGCTCGTCGATGATGAGGAGTTGGTTCGCGCCTCGGTTGCGGCGTCCCTCCGCGAAATGGGGTTCGATGTCATCGAGGCTTCTTCCGGGACGGCCGCGCTTGATGTGCTACGGAGCGGGCTCAAGCCGGACGTTCTCGTTACCGATCATATGATGCCGGGCATGTCCGGGGCATCACTTGCACGACATGCCAAGGAGAGCTCGCCCTCGCTGCGGGTGCTGCTGGTGACTGGCTATGCCAACCTCACATCGACCGAGAGCGCTGGGCTGGATGTCCTGGCCAAACCGTTCAGGATGGCGGATTTGGTTTCGCGGATCGCTCACCTCGCTGCTTGATCGGGCGTGCGAGCGCTGTCCGGCAATGGGGACCGCTAATCGCTGAGCGGTTGCGACGGGGCTCGCAATCTCTTTGTCGGGCCTTGTCATGGCCTTTGGACCAACTGGTTGGGGTAAGGGTTGGGTGGACTGGAGCATTTTGCTATGCCCCCTTCGATGCACAATGAACCTGCTGCGGCTTGGCCGGTCACCCACCGCCTTTTGTCCAATGTCTGCTCGTCAAGCGGCGATCCGATCGCCCCGGATGCTCCTCGCTCAAGCGCCATCAGCCCATGCTGAGCGAGGCTCCTGGCGCTCCGGTTGAGCATCATCACGATGAAGCGGGAGAGCTGCGCGCGCGCCTGGCTCAGCAGTCGGCAATCGCCGAATTCGGCAAGTTTGCGTTGGCGCGGAGCGACCTGGATCCGCTCCTGCAGGAAGCCTGTCGGGTCGCCGCGCGGGGTCTCGGCTCACCGCTGGCCAAGGCGCTCGAGAAACGGCCCGGCGAGGCCGGCCTGCTGATCCGGGCTGGTGTGGGCTGGAGGCCCGGCGTCGTCGGGGTGGCGGTGATCGGCGATGATCTAGCCAGCCCCGCCGGCTTCGCCTTCCACACCGGCGAGCCGGTCATCTCGAACCACCTCTCCGAGGAGAAGCGCTTCAGGACTCCCAGAGTCATGGCGGAACACGGTGTCAAGCGAGCTGTCAACGTCATCATTCGCACGGCAGACGCGGCGTTTGGCGTGCTGGAGGTCGATAGTCGCGACGAGGGTGCCTTCAGCGAGCGCGACGTCGAATTCATCAGCGCCCTGGCCGGCATGCTCGGCGTCGCGATCGAGCGGGCGCGGGCTCAGGAGGAACTCGCCGCGACCAAGGCGGCCCTCGAGGAGAGTGACGCCCATTATCGCCGCGCGGTCGAGCTCAACCCGCAGGTCCCCTGGATTGCCGATGCGGCCGGTCACATCATCGACTTCAACACCCGTTGGCTCGAGATCACGGGGATGTCGCGCGAATCCGCACTGGATGAAGGATTGGCCGAGGCGCCGCATCCGGAAGACCGGGAGCAGATGGTCGCAGCCTGGACCCACAGCGTCAGCACCGGCGAGGTGTACGACGAAGAACATCGCGTCCGCACCGCCGACGGGAGTTACCGCTGGATGCGCAGCCGCGCAGCCCCCTGGCGCGACGAAAACGGCGGTATCCGCCTGTGGTACGGCTCGACCGAGGATATCGACGAGCGCAAGACGGCCGAGCTAGCGTTGAAGGACGCGCTTGCCGAAAAGGACTTGCTCGTTCGAGAGGTCGACCATCGCGTCAAGAACAGCCTGGCGATGGTCGGATCCCTGCTCTCTATGCAGGAACGTTCGGTGCACTCGCCCGAGGCGAAGCTGGCGCTTGCTGAAGCCTCTGCAAGGCTATTGACGATCGCGCGACTTCACGAGCAGCTATATAGGAGCGCTGATGTGGGGACGGTCCGACTGGATGACTATCTCGCAAACGTCTGCGAAGACATCGTACGGTCGGTCGGCCGAGGTGATGCGCGTATCGATGTCGAGGTGGGGCGGATCGATATGCCGTCAGACGAGGCAGTGCCACTGGGACTTATCACCGCCGAACTCCTCACCAACGCGCTGAAGCACGCCGGCGATGGGCCGGACGGGTCGGTTGTCAGGGTGTCGTTCGCCCACGGCGACGAGGGCTGCCGGCTGCTTGTTCGGGATCATGGGCCAGGCTTGCCCGAGCATTTCGATCCGGCCAAGAGCGACGGCTTGGGCATGCGACTTGTGCGATCGCTGTCTCGGTCGCTCAAGGGACGATTGATGGTGGCCAACGCGCACCCGGGCGCATGTTTCTCCGTCACCTTGCCTGAAACGGCCGATGCCTGCTGAGCCTGTCCTCGATCAGGCGGGCAAGGTAGCTCGTCCACGCCACCGGGCCGGTGACGGACGGGCCCGAAGGCGTGAGGGGCGATCGGTCAGACGATCACGGCCAACGGTCGGAGAAGATGACGTCCACCCCCGTAAGGGTGCGGCGAGACCGGCGGTGGTTCGGGAGCAGTCAAACGGAGGTCGGCCGGCTGTTGGATGTTCACGAACTATTCGCTATCTAGGGCGTTGGAGGCTGATATGCGCGTCAACACCACCCGATCTCTGCGACTGGCCCGGCAGGTGAAGGGGCGGTTTGGCACCTGGGCGGCCGTGCGGCAGGCTTCGCGGGTCGAGAATGGCGTCTACGTCGTCGACCCGAGCGCGGCCGGTAACCGCGACCGCAAGGATGTAGCGATCCCCGCCACGGCGTAACCGCCGTGGCGTTCAGCTATTCGCTGTTTCTCGCACTGCTGTTGCTCTTTCCAGGGCTCTGCTTCTGGGCAGGATGGCGTGCGGGCGAGCGCACGGATTTTCTCAGCCCACGCCGGATAAGCCGAACTCGACGGTCACGCTGTTCATCGTGGTGTTCGGCACCATCGCGGGGCACCTTCTGGGGACCGGTTTCTTCGCGGCTCAGGCGGCGTGGTGTCGGGCGACAAGCCTTTGCTTCGATCCCGGTTTCGATCCGAACATCTATCGTGCGCTCGCCCGGGGCGGTGCCGGTGCTCGCGATGCATCCGATCTGGCACTGGAGATGTGGCTGCTCACGATGCTCCTCATCGGTGCCGCGACTGGCTCGATCGCGCATTGGCTGGTGCAGCGTGACGCGGTCAGCGGGAAGACCGATCCGATCGCGTTCGGCTGGCTCAACCCGGCCGTCCAAGCGGTCAAGAAGGGCGACTCGTTCGTCGTCGCTTACGTGCTCACCAAGACGAGCCACGAGTGCTTCACGATCGCCTACGAGGGGACCGCCCAGCAGCTCGCACTCGACGAAGACCAGTCGATCAAGCTGGTCGTGCTGAATGACGTTGATCGCTTCCTGGTCAAGATTTCGGAGAACGGTCTCGAACGTGTCGACGCGCCGTCGATGCCGATCACCCAGCTTCAGATCACCGCCGCCGAGATCGCCAATGTCGCGCTCGAGGTAGTGCGGGCGCCCGAGGCCGATCTGGCGGCCGTCGATGCTGAAGATGCCGGCGAATGACCCCCCGTCGCGCGTGGAGCTCGCTCTGCGCGAAGTGGCAAACTTAACATAATCTTTATTATCAAACTGCGAAAATGGAAGCGGTGCATTCTAAATTGAAGTGCGAAAACCTAGCTTAAGTGCGGGTTCCACCCGGCTGAGGGTTGCGCATGGGCAGCTACACGCATCTGGATCTCGACGAACGCCGAAAGCTGTATCAGCTCACAAGCGCCGGCAGAAGTCCGCGCCAGGCCGCGGCCGAGCTCGGGCGCCACCCGTCCACGATCTACCGCGAGCTGAAGCGCAATCACCGGTTTGACGAAGAGCCGATGTTCCGCGGGTATTTTCCGCTGACTGCTCAATCGATGGCGGCTGGGCGACGGCTTAGGGGCGCGAAAATCAGCCGATATCCCGAACTCGCCAGCTACATCGTCGATCGGCTGGAAGCCGCCTGGTCGCCGGAGCAGATCGCCGGCTACCTTCGGCACCGTACCGCAGGCCCGCTGCGGGTGAGCCATGAGACGATCTACCAATTCGTGTATGGGCGCGACGGTCAGGCGGCCAAGCTGGCACGGCTGCTGCCCACCGGCAGGCGGAAACGCCGACGTCGCTACGCTCGCAAGCCACGCGGCCTGAACATACCGCCCGCTCACACCATCGCAGCTCGACCGCCAGACATCGCTGAGCGGGCCGACTTTGGGCATTGGGAAGGCGACCTCATCGCGTTCAAGCTGCATCACGGCAAGGCCAACCTCACCTCGCTGGTTGAGCGTCGAAGCCGCTTCACCGTGCTTACGCCCAACAGCAGCCGTCACTCGGCCGGCATCATGGAAGGCATCGAGCGCCACCTCGGCACCCTCCCCCCTTCCCTCCGTCGCACCATCACGCTCGACCGGGGCACCGAGTTCGCCGGGTATGGGCGCCTACGGGAGAGCCTAGGCATGACCGCGTACTTCTGCCAGCCCTCGGCGCCATGGCAGAAGGGCAGCGTGGAGAACAGCAACGGCAGGATACGGCGCTTCCTACCCTCCGACACGGACATCGCACAGGTACCGCCAGGCGAGCTCGAGCAGTTGGTAGACCGCCTCAACCGAACGCCACGCAAGTGCCTTGCGTACCGAACGCCGGGCGAGGTCCTGGCCGAGCAGGTCGCCCTCGTGCTTGAAGCGGAACCCTGACGATCCGGCATGTCCGCAAGCCGCCCAGTTGCGAACATTCGTTTGCTCGGCGGATATGGTACCCAGCAGCTATGACTACGTTGACCGATTTGGAGGTAGCGGCACTTCGGGCCATCTTCTTGGAGACGCCGGAGCTTGCGCTAGCGCTCGAGCGCCAGCTTGAAACGTTGGCCGTCATCAAACGCGAGAACAGCGGCCATGGCTTCTTCACGACCATGAGGGTCGCGGACAATGCTCTTGCCGTAGATAGCCCGTCAGTGCTGGGCCTTGCTACCCATGCCCGCATTGGCGGTTTGGAGCACGGCTTTTCGTCTAGGAGGTCGGAAAGCGGCCATTGCTTGAATAGTCCTGTTCTGCAAACCTCGGGAAATGAAGTTCAAGCCAGCCGCATTGTGGGCATTCGTCGCCGTGTCGTCGCTAGATGCATGCCGACGCGCTGATCGCCTGCCGGAGGTAGGCTCTGGGCTGACACGGCAACCCGTCCAGATAGTCCACTATGGCGACGACGGTCCGTTGGCCCGCATTGAGGGAAAACCCGGCCTTTACGGTGTGGTCTTCGATCCTGACTGCCAGAGTTGCAAGATTGCCGAAGAAGTCATTCAACCGGCATCCACTACGGACATAAGCCTTTGTGAATTTGGGATGGTTGTATCAGGCGATATCGAGAAGACGACCCGGCAATTGAAAGGAACACTCAGGGTAAGGCGCGTTGATCAGCAACCCATTAGCAAGGCTGGTCACCAACAGGGCACGCCTGAGCAGCCTTGCGGACGACCGCTTTCGGGTAACGCCGCGACAAGACGCAACGTCTAATATTGGGCGATCACCGCCGGTCGAACGCAATCGTCTCGGCTCTAGCGAACGGCGGGCTGACCACGGCTTCATACCAATCGGCACGGAAGCCCGGCAGTGCGGATAGGTGCGCAATTAGGTCTGGCCAGCCAGCCGCTTCCTCGTGGAACGACCATACATGCCCAGCGACCTCGACATCGCAGCATACCAAATCCGTCATAATTTCATCCCGTTTGTAAAAGATCACCGCACGGACGTCGGGCAGCGGTAACTGGGCAAGAACGGCTGGCGTGATCGTCATCACACTATTGTCAATCGGCGTCCAAAAAGGACCCCCTATCGGCGTGCAAAAGGGACCCCCTTCGTCAAGCAGCGTGACGGGTATGGGGGTCGCACCGTTCGCGCTGGTTGCGGCGTAGGGCGGGCGTAGCCCGA
>JAESGL010000389.1_pt1 | contig 23482 bp, 23 predicted proteins | sample 9269711 | NCBI WGS metagenome assembly JAESGL01 (sample SAMN14515918, study PRJNA621676) | algae metagenome | isolation source: Kastovskya adunca ATA6-11-RM4 and co-occurring heterotrophs from soil and... | place: Chile: Atacama Desert | collected 2011-06-27
GATTGGAGCAAGTTGTCCAGGATCTCCATCAGATCGGATACAAAGTTCGGATGCAGGTGGGTCTCGGGTTCATCGAGGAGCAGCAGGCTGCCCTGTTCGATCGCAGCCGCCGATTGTGCCGCGAAGCGCAGCATCGCGTATTCGCCGCTGCTCAACCGGCGGGGCTCCATCTGCCCGTCGAGGACGATTGCCGGACGGTTCCAGTCAATCTGCTGGATGAGCCGGATGGTGTTCTGCTCGTTGAGGCGTCTTCCGATGGGGAAATAGCTTTGACCTCCCGGCTGGATGACGTGGGGAAGCTCGTCGTCCGGACGTCGAGGGCGGAGCGGAAGATGAAGTCGGTCCCAAAGACCGATCGCGTCGAGGGCGGCTTCGACCACATCCAAGCGTGATTTGTCCCGGTTTTCGCCGAACCCGTTCCTCTCCTCCGATTTCTTGCAGGCGACGAGTGCGACCAGCAGCGGGTCTGCACCTTCGTCGCCAGACGCGTTCACCGCGAAATATTCGTAGTCGATGCCGTGCCACGGTGCGATCCAGCGGGGAAACGGATCTGTGGGCACGGAGGAGAAGACGAGAACCCGCGAGGGTCGAAAGGCGGGCAGGAAGTGCGGTCTGAGAAAGCCTGCTGCATGGTCCGAGTGGAGACCATCGACAATCGCCTTGAGCAGTTGGGTCTTCCCGACCCCGTTTCTACCGATGAGGACGGACGCCCGGTCACGAAAGATGCCGTCACGGTTGAAACGGAAGGGTAGGGTGTAGAGATTGTCGGCGCTAAGCACGTGGGCCGAGAAAACGAAGTCGATGGCCGCGTCCTCGACCGGGGCCGGGTCGTCCGGGCGGAAGAAGCGGCTTCCGCGTCGCAATGAATCATACGCCCCGCCGTTTCGCAGCGCTCCGAAGTGGAATTCCTCACCATCGACTAGCGCGAGCAGTGCCTGATCCACTCCCTCGGTTCTGGCAACGGTCGCATCGTGGAGTCTGCGCAATGCACTGACACCGACGTCGAATCCGAGTGCGCTGATGACCTGCTGATAGTGCTCGACCTCTACAAGCAGCGATGCGAACGGCTTTTCGAACAAATCTATGGGGAATACGTCGCCGTGTTCCTTGAAAAGACGTGCGAACTCAAACTCGCTTCGATTCACGCCGTCGAACATCAAGCGCATGTGGATTTCGAACGGCTCCACCCCTTCCGCTCGTATGTGAAGGCGGGCAAAGAAATTTCTGCCGTAATCGTTCCAGTTGTCATTGACTGGCAGCACCGCGACCACCGGTTCAGGGAGGTCGGCCACGTTGGCGAGTGTCTTCGCGATGTAAATGTCGACCGGGACGTTGGCCGGGATGACTTCGGGCATTCTGAAGACCTGTTGATGAAATTCGATGGAGCGGTTTGATCTGTTCGTGTTTCTAGGCGGGCCGGTCTCTTCTGCAAGGCGGAGCTACGCCGAAGTCAAAAGAAACCTGAGCCGACCTTTCCGAAGAATTCGGTGACAGCATCGGTGATCTCCTTTGCCTTCTCCGGGGTTCCCCCAAGCAAACCAGCCTTCAACGCGGGCGCGTCGCTCCTGAGTGCCCGCACTGAGTCGAGCCGTTCGACATGCGACATGCCCTCGCGTCGCCAGATGAATCGGCCGACCGGTGTCCAGAACCAACCCTTGTTGGCCTGATATTCGGGAAGACGGATCGCGGCGAATTCCATCGCGACCCAGAACTCGGCGGTATCCCAGGCCTCATCGGCCTCTTGCGAACCGATGGCCACGTCTCGTGCCTCGGTTGCGAAGATGGCGTGGAAATAATTGCTGTGCGGCGTTCGAGCCCGCTCAAAACCGTCGAGCACCTTCCACTCGACCGTTTCCAGTGCGAGCAAGGGGAGCTTCGACACCGCCAGATGCCGCTCCCCGTTCATTCGAGGCATCGGAAGATGCATCAGCGCAGCGAGGCGCGCGTCATCGCCGCGCATCACTGCTCCCGCCGCCGCCCAGTGAAAGCAGAGCGAGGCAGGAAGGAGGCGAAGTGAGATCAGGTATGTGAAGCCGGAAGTGTTGCCGCCCGGGTTCGCGACGGCCGCGATCGCGCGGAGAACGGCGCGGAAAGCCTCGGGGCCGCCCCACCGCGTTCCGATCAACACTAATCGACGCAGGGCCTCGGACCGCGCCACTAAGGTTGCGACGAGAGTGTTGATTGACTCGTTGGTCGGACGTTCTGTCGGATAGTCGGAGCCAGACAGGAAGCTCAGCACCTTATCAACCTCGACTGCCAGCAGATCCGCCCAGTCCGGCGCCGTCCGGTCCTCCCGGCAGACCTGCTTGCCCTGCGCGATGGTCATGGCGACAGACTGGGGATGGGGGCTGTCGGCCCGGATCGCGTCGAACTTCGATAGCGTGCGCGTGAAGAAGGTGTCCGCATCGGCGGCACGGACGACCCGGCCCTGGCGGTGCGCGATGATGTCGGCGCCGAGCGCCGTGGGGTCGCCCCGGCTCATCCAGTAGAAGGGGTAGCGCTCGCTCGCCGTCCGCATGATCGCGGCCTTGAGGGCAGTATCCCAGTCGCCCGACCAGCCGCACACCACCAGCCCGAACTCGTCCAGCACGCGGTCGAGGAGGGCGTTCATTTCCGAGGAATATGTCTCCAGCTCGTCATCGGTGTTCTTGATGCGGGCGTCCATATAGTCGCCGTGCAGCTTGATGATCGTGCACCGGGAATGGACGAGGGGCGTCGCGCCGACAATGGCGTCGTCGCTGGCGATCACGACCGGCTCGACGCCGACATCGCGGAGCGCCGCCTCGAGCAGGCGGTCAAAGTTCGTCGTCACGATGACGCGGATCGCGCCGGCGGCGACCAGCTTGGCGATCGCCTCGTGCGCCTTGGTCGGCCGGCGACCTTCCTCGCCCTCGACAGGCTCGATGTAACCCTGGATGACGGCGCGGCGCTCTGCGGGCGTCACCGCGACGGCGTCGAGGATCTCCGAATAGCTCGGCGCCCGATCGAACGTCGCCTGATACCAAGCCGGCCAGTCCGTCTGGTCCCCAGCGTCACGCGCTCGGCCGAGGCGCTTGATCAGATCGACCGTGATCTCCCAGCCGGTCGGGATGCCGGCGGCGCGCGAGATGCCGCTGCCCAGGAGGAGCGCCTGGACGCCGGGCGCATGATGCAGGGTGAGCGCGAGGGAATCGAGAGGGTCGAGTTCTATCATCCCTCCTCTATCGGTGGGGAAGAGCGGCTTTCCAAGAAGATGCCGCCCTATTCCCGTCACCCGGTGCCGGCGATGTCGAACGCGGGCGTCGACATGAGCGTCGCGGCGTTGTTCGAGGCGACGGCGGCTTCGATCACCGACACCGCTTCGGTGGCGTCCAGCGCCTGCTCGAGCCGCGTCTCGGGCTTCCGGGTCGCTGGGCGGGCCTTCGAGCGGCGATGGATGACTGTCAGCGGCCCGAGCTGGCCGTTGAACGCGCGCGAGAGGTCGGTCTGCGTCGAGCTGCGCTGGCCGCTGACGGCGGAGAGGCCGGCAGCGTCCAGCGCCTCCTCGGCGGCCCGCCGGTCCTCGACATCCATGACCAGCGGCAGTGCCGCGGCGCCCTTGGAGCGGCGGTCGGACAGCTCGGCGAGCAGGCCGTCGACGGATGGCGGCGAGAGCGGATCGACCGAGACGCGGTGCGCGATGACGTGGCCCTCCGGCAGCAGAACGGCGGCGAGGAGCGCGGGCATTGCGTCGGCCGGCTGGTCCTTGACCGGCATGTGGAACCACATGCGGCCGATGACGATGCGGCGGGGTCCGGCGGCTGGCACGCGGCCGGCGGCGCGGGCCTTGCGCACATAGCTCCATACCGTCGGACGCGAGGGTGGTGCGACCTCCTCGACCGCGCAGAGGCGCTCGATCTCGATCGCGATCTCGGTGACGGACGCATCCGCCGGCGAGGTTTCGATGACCTGGTTCGAGATCTCGATCGCGCGGGGTGCGATGCCATAGCTGCGGGTGTTCGGTCCGCGTTTGCCGACCACGATCAGACGGGGGTCGCGGTGGTCTCGCCACACGCGGGCGAGGCGCTGGAACTGCAGATGGCTCAGGTCGATCGTCTTCGAGATGCGCTTGGCGTCGGCGGTGCCGGGGCTCGGCAGCGCCAGATACTCTTCGAGCGCTGTGATCCGGCGGCGGGCCTCGGGCACGCGCAGGGGGTCGATGCCCGTGAAGTCGAGCTCTTTCATTTTCCACCTCGTTATTGAATTTGCTTGGGATTGTTGGGAATTGGGGGGCGGTCGAGGTCGACCGCGCGCGGCATCCGTCGATGCCTGCGCCAGCTTTGCGGCGCGTCCTATTCGGGTGCGACGCGCATTTTCCTTTCACCAGAGCGGACTGCCGAAGGCGGGAACTTCGCTGACCTTCGATCAGACTTCGTCGGGATCGGTCGCGATCCCGCTTGTCATCAGGATGCAGTGAGCGAAGACTATGCGTCGAAGCTCGGGGGAGTCGTCATGCCGTCAATCACGCGCGCGATCGCCATCGCGAACAATGAGGTCGCCTATGTTGCCTGGGAGACCGAAGGCACGGCCATTCCGGGCTGCCTTGGCTTCCATATCGTCCGCGAGCGGATCGGGGACGGCGGGGAGGTCGTCGAGGAGAGCCCGCTCGCGTCGTATGTGGCGTTCAAGGGGCAGCGTAATCCGGACTGGTTGGCGCAGAACACGACGGTGTGGCCGGTCCAGAAATTCAACTGGCGCGATCTGACGCTGCGCAAGCGCAGGAACAAGGCCGAGCGCCGTCCCGAGAACGAGCGGGTGCGCTATCGCATCAGAGCGGTCGGGCGGATGCGTGACGGTCTGGAGCCGGTCGAGGTCTTGCCGGAAAGCCACCGAGAGCGCGGAACGGGAAGGCTCGTCGAGCACGGCTACGAGGGGAAGCCGATACCGCTCGGCTATCTAACCGAGGCCGTGAAGACGAACGAGGTCGATGTGACCACGAGGCGGGGAGCGTTCACCAGCAGCTTCACGAACGGCATCCTGTCGACGCAGTTCCTGTCGCGCGTGCTGAGCGAGGACGGCGAGATCACGCCAGGTGAACTGGAGAAGCACCTCCGGAAGCCGAAGGACTGGCTGAGAGAGTATCTGGCCGGCGACGTGCTGCCGATCATCCATGATTTCTTCGCCCAGCCCGGCGGACGATTCCATGCCGCGCTCTACGAACTGGAGGATGAGGAGCTTCTCGACATCCTGAAGGACCATGCGTCACGTCTCGATCTGATCCTGTCGGACGCCGGCAGCGGAACCGACGAGGACGCCGAGCCGAATGAAAAGGGCAAGCGGCCGACAATTTACGATACGCGCAACGCGCACGCGCGCGCAGCGCTGCGCGAACTTGCGGATGCCCCCGGCAGCACCTTTTCCCTCCAGAACCGCCTTTTCAACGGCACGGGCCACATCGGGCACAACAAATTCGTGGTGTATTCCGACGATGGCGGCACGCCGCGTTCGGTTCTCACCGGCTCGACGAACTGGACCTGGTCGGGCGTCGCCGGGCAGAGCAACAACTGCATCCGCATCGACGACGACGGTGTCGCGGGTGCCTTCTTCCAGTATTGGACGCGCCTCAAGCAGGATGCGCTGTCCGATCCCGTTCCGCTCTCGGCCAAGGCGACCGGCGCGGATCAGGGGGACGATCTGAAGGCTGCGAACCGCACGCCGGCCCGCGTGAGTTCGGATGACGCCTCCGTCGAGGTCTGGTTCTCACCGAACATGCCCGGGAAGAAGCAGCCGCCGTCGAAGACCGCCAAGCCGGCGCCGCCGCCGCCGGACATGGATCGGCTCTTCTCGCTGCTGAGGAAGACCGAGCGCGCTATCTTCTTCCTGGTTTTCATGCCGTCCCGTGGGGGCCTGAACTCGGTGGTGTCCGAGGCGATCGCACTAGGTCTGAAGGACACGGGCCTGAATGTCGTGGGTGCCATATCCGACACGCAGGCGATGTGGGGCTACGAGCCATCGCGGGAAGAGGGCGGCAGAAAGCTGCCCGCATGGTCTCCGCACGTTTTCCAGCAGGGTGGCGTGTCCGTCGTGAGGGCGACCGCGCTGACCGACAGGGAGATCGGTCGGGCCGTCGGAGACTTCCGCACCGACGAGACGCTGACGCTCGGCCGCGCCATCATCCACGACAAGGTGCTGGTCCTCGATCCGCACGATCCCGAGAAGTGCGTGGTGGCGTTCGGAAGCCACAACCTCGGCTACAAGGCCTCCTATTCGAACGACTAGAACCTCGTCATCGTTCGGGGCCATCAGGCGCTGGCGCAGGCCTATGCCGTCCATTGCCTCGACGTCTACGACCACTACCGCTTCCGGGCGGTCGAAGCCGAACTTGCCAGCAAGAAGAAGGGGAGGTCGGGCGGCGACACGCGGTGGGATGGCTTCCTCGACACGACCGACGCCTGGCAGACGAAGGCGTCGCACCGGCTATCGTCCTACTTCAGCGCCTAGGCACTTCGCGTCGCACGCGGTCCAGTCCCGGTCCGGCTGGGCGAACGCATCGTCGAAGGGAGGGACACGGCGGATGCTAGCGGCAAGCTGGGTGGCGTCGGCCTTCGACATGCCGCCGCCCAGCGTAACTGCGAAGCTGTTGCTGATGCGCGTGCGATACACCGATACCGAGCGGTTCCCGATCAGATCAGCCGGAACGAGTTTTGCGATGCTCTGCTGCAGCTTGGCGGCCGCCGAGGGCTGACTGGTCGGGACGGTTGCGAGGACCACGAACCATCGCTGGTCGGGAACGACAACGACGGGCGCGGTGGCGGCGACGACGTCATTCTGGGCGGCGGCCTGCGGCGTCTTGAGATACGCGCCCGGATCGCCGGTCTGCGCTGCCGCGTCGGCGGCGGCCACGCTGCTCTTCGCGACGGCGGCCACGGTCTTGGCGCTGGGAGCCGGAAGGGCCTTGCACAGTTCGTCGGCGCCGACGTCCTCCACCCGGCCGAGGTAGCTGCTGCAGACCTTCTTGAGGAAGCCGACCCGCTTGATCTCGTCCGGCGACACCGCCTGGAGCGGGGTGTCGGCAAGGAAGGTGTAGAGTTCGCGTCGTCGATTGCCGTCGTCGACCGACTTGTTGAGCAGGAACCCGGCAGCCGCGATGGCGATGGTGCAGAAAGAGAAGACGATCTTGTTGATGAGGTCGGCAACCTCGTTGATGCTCTTTGGCCCGGTCAGACGAGATGACGCGGCCGGTGCCGAAGTCTCCGGCGTGGGGGAGGTCGCCGGTCGCGCCGGCTCATCACCGGGCGGCGGCGTGCTCATGCGATGAGCCTTGTCACCTCTTCCACGGTCTCGACGACGTGCTGATAGTGGCCGGCGACGGAAATCTCGGTGCCGGGACCGTTGATGGCGAGCGCCTCGCGCACCCGCGTGATCGATCCGACGTTGAGATGGACATGGACGCCCGAGCGGCTCGTCAGCTTGACGAGGCGGACCTGCCCGGCGAGGCGGTCGAGCAGATCGTCGACCGATTCCTTGGTGAAGACGTAGCCGCCGCCATATTCGACCTTCACGGTGTCGGCGCCCTCGGTGGGCGTCGCCGGTCGGATGCGGAAGATGCTGCCTGCGGAGACGAGCAGCTTGCTGCCGTCGAGCCCGGTGAGTTCGAACATCGCGAAATTCCCCCCGTCGATCCGTATACATCAAGATGAACCGCGATGCGAGGAGTGGAGCGGTGACCGGTCGTTCAGAATTGCATCCTAATCGGGAAGGTTAGATCCACGAATCGAGACCGCGCGCATGTGTTCAACCTTCCAGACCTTCCACCCGAGGGGCGATCTCGATGCCGTTCTCCCCGGCCGCTCGCCCGGCGAGTCCTTCGTCGACGTCGGGGGGACGACGGATGTGATCGTGGCACCGCGCGGGTCGGGGCCAAGCTGGAAGCGGCTGCGGTTCGGTCTCGATGTGCGCGGAGGTGAACGTGGTCTGGTCGCCAACGCGCTGGTCGAGCAGCTGGAGAAGATCGAGCGCTGGTGCATGATGGCCACGCAGCGCTGCGTGGTGCCGATCTACGGCTACCGTCCGAGGTCCGGTCAGGATTGGGTGAAGGTGCGCGGAGGCTGGGCCTTCGGCTTTCACGAGGATGATGGCGGCTTCGTCCTTGTGATCGATCGTGTGCAGGACGTTGCGGTCCCGCTGATGGCGGACTGGTCCGTCGCCCAGTCGTGGATCACTTCTAAGCAATGGGACACGGTGCCGATGCTGCGCCAAGTCGCCCGGCGCACTGCCTCCATGGAGCAACTGGACGTCGCCGCCACCTGAACCGCCTCGTTTGCACCCGGTCCGGGCCGTATAGCTGCATCGCGCATCGGGGCCTCATGCTCTCACGGGCGAAGGAGTGGCGATGGACGGGATGGACGACGACGGCGTGGACAGCTTTGCGATCTTCCTGGAACCGGATTTCCCGCTCGATGAAGTTGAGGAGATCGGCTCGCGGTTGATGTCGCTTGGGTGCCTCGTGCCAGGGTTCGTCGCTCCACCTGTCGGGCTGCTCGACATCCGTGCTCTCACCTACGCCGAGCATGTCGATGGCCTGGAGACTGTGCTGGTCGTGGACCGGAACCTGGCCTCCCGGATGGCGCAACTCGCCAACGAGGGGGGCACCCCGGGTCTGGGATCTTCCGACCGAGGTCGCGATCAAGCTCATGGCCTTCGCACAGACGATGAACCTCGACATCGAACCTGGGCTCGCCTTCCACGAACTGGCCCATCGTCAGGGCGATCTCGTCGCGCAGGACGAGTTGGGCTGTTTCCGGGATGCTGACCGCGGCGCCGCCCGCAAATGGATCGACGTCGCCATGCGCCGGTCGGCGACCGTCGATCTCGGCGATGCCGGGCCGGTCGAACTGCACGAGCTGTCCAAGCCGCTCATGCGGTGGAACCGCAACTACATCGCGATGCTGAAGGTGGCACAGCTCGTCCTGGCCGGCGGAAACCCGCTCTCATCGCTGATGTCGCTGCTCGACTGGATGATCGACGACTTCATCCTGGCCGGACCGGCGGTCATGTATGCGGCCCGCCATTTCGGACCGCGGATCGCCAGCGCGAAGATGCTGAAGGACATTCGTGCCGCAGATGATCCCCGACCCGAGCCGCAGGTCGGGGATGTAGATGTCGCGCGGCGCCCGTCCGAGCGCCCGTTCCGCCGGATCGCGGGGATCGGGCGCCATCGGGCTGCGGACGATGTCGGCCCGGCTCACCTGGTAAACGCTTGCGACGTCGTCGCGCCGGCCCACGCTGGCCAGCAGCGGGGACAGGTCGTCGAGGCGCTGGGCGATGACGTGAATGACGTCGCCCTCGCGCTGGACCTGGCCGCGCACGCCCATCATCGACGCGCCGAGCACGATGCGCCGGTGCTTCTCGAACAGGTTGGGCCAGACGACGAGATTGGCGACGTCGGTCTCGTCCTCCAGCGTGATGAACATCACCCCCTTCGCCGATCCGGGCTTCTGACGAAGCAGCACCAAGCCGGCGATGTCGATCCATCGGCCGTCGCGCGTGTCCCGCAGCTGCGCGCAGGTGATCATGCGCCGAGCGGCCAGCTCGTCGCGCAGGAAGGCGAGGGGGTGGGCGCGCAGCGACAGGCCGATGGCGCGGTAATCCTCGACGACCTCCTCGCCATCTCCCATGCGCGGCAGCGCGACCGCCGGCTCCGCCGCCTCGGGCATGGCCTGACCCGCGCGCTCGTCGGCGGCGGCGAACAGCGGCAGGGCCTCGGGGCCGAGCCCCTTCACCTCCCATAGGCCGGCCCGGCGGGTCAGGTCGAGGGTGCCAAAGCCGTTGGCGTGCCCGATCCGATCCAGCGCTCGCCCGCTCACGCCGGCGCGACGCTGGATCTCCTCCACATGGGCGTAGGGGGTGTCACCGCGCGCGAGCACGATGGCCGCACCGTCCTCGTTCTTGAGGTCGCGCACGTATCGCAGCCCCATGCGGATGGCGTGGTAGCGACCGCCGACCGGTTCGAGCGTGCAGTCCCACCGGCTGTGGTTCACGTCGATGGGCAGGACGGGAACGCCATGCTGACGCGCGTCGCGCACGATCTGCGCCGGTGCGTAGAAGCCCATCGGCTGCGCGTTGAGCAGCGCGCAGGCGAACACGTCGGGATGGTGGCATTTCATCCATGACGACGCGTAGGCGATCAGCGCGAACGATGCGGCGTGGCTTTCGGGGAAGCCGTAGGATCCGAATCCCTCGATCTGCTTGAACGTGGTCTCGGCGAACTCGCGCTCGTATCCGCGCGCGATCATCCCATCGATCAGCTTGTCCCGGAAGTGGGAGACGCCGCCCGTCAGCTTGAAGGTGGCCATCGCCCGGCGCAGCAGGTCGGCCTCGCTCGCCGTGAAGCCTGCACACTCGATGGCGACGCGCATCGCCTGTTCCTGGAACAGAGGGACCCCGAGCGTCTTCTCAAGCACCCGCCGCAGCTCTTCGGTTGGGTATGTCACGGCCTCCAGTCCGGCGCGACGCCGCCGGTAGGGATGCACCATGTCCCCCTGGATCGGGCCGGGGCGCACGATCGCCACCTGGATGACGAGGTCGTAGAACTCCCTGGGCTTGTGCAGCGGGAGCGACGCCATCTGCGCGCGGCTCTCGATCTGGAAGACGCCGAGCGTGTCCGCCTTCTGGATCATGGCGAAGGTCGCGGGATCGTCGTGGGGGATGGACGCGAGATCCATCTCGATGCCCTTTTCCTGCTCCAGCAGCTCGAACGCGCGGCGCATGCAGCCGAGCATCCCGAGCCCGAGCACGTCGACCTTCATGAAGCCTAGGGCATCGATGTCGTCTTTGTCCCACTCAATGATTTGGCGGTCAGGCATGGCGGCCGGCTCGATCGGCACCAGTTCGTCGAGGCGGCCGAGCGTCAGCACGAAACCGCCGGGATGCTGTGACGTATAGCGCGGCGTGTTGATGAGGATGCGGGAGAGTTCGAGCGTCAGCGCCAGCCGCCGGTCAGCGGTGTCGAGGTTCAGTTCCTCGGCGTGGCGGGCCTCGACGCCCTCGCGGCTCCAGCCCCAGACCTGACTGGCGAGGCCGCCGACCACGTCCTCGGTGAGCCCGAGCGCCTTGCCGACCTCGCGCACGGCGCCGCGCGCCCGGAACCGGGTCACGACGGCAGTCAGCGCCGAGCGCTCCCGTCCGTAGGTCTGGTAGATCCACTGGATCACCTCCTCCCGGCGCTCATGCTCGAAGTCCACGTCGATGTCGGGTGGCTCGCGGCGCTCCAGCGACACGAACCGTTCGAACAGCAATTCCGACTTCACAGGGTCGATCGAGGTGATGCCCAACACGAAGCAGACGGCGGAGTTGGCCGCGCTGCCGCGCCCCTGGCACAGGATCCCCTTCGAGCGCGCGAAGGCGACGATCGAGTGCACGGTGAGGAAGTATGGCGCGTAGGCGAGTTCGGCGATCAGGCCGAGTTCGTGCTCGAGCTGATGGCGGACCTCGGCCGGGATGCCGTCGGGATACCGGTCCGGCGCTTTGATCCAGGTGAGGCGCTCCAGCTCCTGCTGCGGCGTGAGGCCGCTGTCGCCGATCTCGTCCGGATAGGTGTAGGTGAGGTCGCCTAGGTCGAACGAGCAGGCGCGGGCGATCTCGACGCTCCGGGCGAGCGGCGTGGTGTCGCCGAGATAGCGGGCGAACAGTCGCTCCATCTCGTCGACGTCCTTGAGGTGACGGTCGGCGAACCGCTCGCGCCGGCGGCCGAGCGTGTCGACCGTGCACTTCTCCCGTATGCAGCTCACCACATCCTGAAGCAGGCGTCGGTCGGGGGAGTGGTATAGCACGTCGCCGGTCGCGACGGTCGGAACCTTGGCGGCAGCAGCCATGGCGGTGAGATCGCGCAGCCGGATCGCGTCGTGGGGGCGCCGCCGGATCGAGAGGGCCATGTAGGCGCGGTCGCCGAACACCCGGGCCAGCCGCGCGAGCCCCGCACCGGTGGTCGCGTCGGCTCTGTCCGGCACGAGGATGCCGATGACGCCCTCGGTCCATTCCTCGACGTCCGACCAGCCGAGGTGGCATCCACCCTTGCCGGCGCGGGTCTTCCCCTCGCTGAGCATGCGGCACAGCCGAGAGTATGCGGCGCGGTCCTTGGGATAGAGCAGCAGCGAGGTGCCGCAGGTCAGGTCGACGCGGCAACCCGGTATCGAGCGGACGCCCGTGACCTTCTGGCCGTCCCATGCGCGGACGAGACCGCCGAAGGTGTTGCGGTCGACGATGCCGAGGGCGGGAAGACCGAGCAGGGCTGCGGCGGAGAACAGCTCCTCCGGGCTGGATGCGCCGCGCAGAAACGAGAAGTGCGTCGTGACCTGGAGTTCGACGTATCGGGCGCCATCGAGCGGATCGTCCCCGCTCACGCGAAGGCGCCGTGGATGAACCAGCGCATCGGCCCGGTCGCCGCGCGTTCGCCGTCGCCCAGCCGGAACAGCCAGTATCGGCCTCCGGTCGTGGTCTCGACCTGGAAATAGTCGCGGACGGCGTAGGGCGTGTCCGCCTCGTGGCCGGCCTCGCGCCACCATTCGCCGTGCAGGCGCTCGGGGCCATCGGCCTGCGCGACCCGGTGGCGTTTGCCGCGCCATATGAACATGGCGGGCGGGTGGTCCGGTAGCATCGCCATAACCTCGACCGCCTCAGGCGGGCTGATCATCCGGGACGGGCGCGGAAGGTCGTCGTCCCAGCCACTGCCCCCCTGCGTCGCGAGGGCGGGAACGTCGCGAACCTCGCGCTCGGGCATCGTGCCCTCGCGGGGCTGGATCCGGTATAGACTGCGCGATCCGAACCGGTTGGCGAGCGTGTCGACGATGGCGGCGAGATCGGGGCCGCGCCTGTCGGATGTGAGCACCGAGCCCACCTGCGCCGCGCCCATCGGCTGCACGAGCGGAGCGAGCAGCGTCATGGCCTCGACGCCCATGCCGGGATCGACGGCCTCGATGCGCTGGCACAGTAGCTTGGCGATGTGGCGCGCCTCGCGTGTCGGCTTCGCGGTGCCGACGCGCACCGCCTGGGTGTGGCCGTCGACGCGGTGGAAGTGGAGGTCCAGCCGTCGCGCGCCCGTGCCCGCTTTCGTCATCGCGGCGACGATATCGGCGGCGAGATCGCCGATGACCTGCGCGAAGGCGTCGGCGGTGGCGATCGGCTCGAGCAGGCCGCGCCTGACGCGCGGCATCTCGGCGGGGAAGATCGGGTCGATGGGCTCGGAGATCTGGCCGAGCGCCTGGTCCAGCCGCCTGTGGAGTTGCCGGCCGAACCGCTTTGCGAGCGGCGCGCGCGGGGCGGCGATCAGCTGCTCGACGCGCTCGAACCCCATACGGCGCAACTCGACGGCGACACCGGGTTCGATGCGGAGCGCCGAGACGGGAAGAATGGATAGGGCGGCCCGCGTCGCTCCGGGCTCGATGATGCTCGGACGCCCGGACGGGACGCAGCGGGCGACGGCGTGCGCGCATCCCGCAGTATCGGCCACGGCGAGCTGGCACGCCATGCCAGACCCGGCGACACGGCGCAGAATGTCCTTGAGCAGCGGCTTCTCGCCCTCGAACAGATGAGCGCAGCCGGTGACGTCGAGCCAGATGCCGTCGGGCGGGTCCGGGGCGACGATCGGCGAGTATCGCTTTCCGGCCCAGAGCGCGAGGCGACGCAGGCCGTCGAGGTCGCCATCGGGATCGGCGTCGACGACCTCCAGTTCCGGCGCCAGCGAGCGGGCGCGCGTCACGGTCATGCCGGGAGTGATGCCGATACGGCGCGCGCTCTCGTCCACCGCGGCGATCACGCGGCGTCCATGCTCCGGCAGCGCCGTGGCTAGAGGAGGGGCTTCGGTTTCAGGCCGCCCTCCGGCTTTCCGCCGGATTCTGTCGGTCGACCATGTCGGCAGGTGGATGGAGACGATCCGACGCACGGTCATCCACCCTGCGCGACGCGCGCGCTTTCGTTCGACTGGGTGGTACGCAGGGACATTTCACTCGCCGGGGGACTCTTGGTCGGTTGATTTGTTCCCTGTTTGTTCGGTCATTCGCGGGTGAGTCGTCAAGCGCGATCTCAGCCGGCCCGTCCCGTCCTGGGCATTCGCGGGCGTGGCTCCGACGCGAGCGCCGGCCGCCATCTACAATCGCCGTCGTCGGCTTCCCACATTCCAGGGCGGACGAAGCGAAGGAGGATCTGCGGGATGGGTGTGCTGGTGTTCGAGCGGATGTCGGGCGTCTGATGACCGACGACTTCACGCGCGAGCAGTCCGCCCAGGCGATCCGCTTGTTCACCGCCTATCGCGAGGCTCTCGATGAAAAGGAGATCGAGGGGCGGTTCATGCCCTACCGGTGGTGGACGTCGCCGGAGCGCGGCAGCTTCGTCTGGATGATCTATTCGCAGATGCTGGGTGAATACGCGACCGAGCTTGCGAACATCGTCAATGACCTGACCCACAACGTCCACCGGCTGCGGGCGTGGGCGCGGGTGATCGAGACGCTGGACGACGAGGAGCGCCTCGCGGCGACCCACGAGTTCATCGACACGCTGGGCACCGTCTCGCTTGGGCTGCCCTACGCGATCAAGTCGCGCTTCGCCTTCGCGGCAGGGACGCTCGCCCATCAGGCCAACCGGACGCGGGACGGGAACGACTGGAAAGACGAGTTCCCCGACGTCCGGGCTCTCTATCTGCATCTCGTCGATCCGATCTGCTCCGGATGGCGGAAGTATGGGGCTTTCAAGAGAAGGGTGGAGCCGATCGCCGGCACGGCGTTCAAGGACGCGACCGAGGACTTCCGCAACGCCTACCAGCACCGGTTCTCGGCGCGTTTCGTGGTCGGGATCACCGGCGCGGTCACCCGGATCGTCGGCGAGGACGGCAAGGTGGCCTACGGTATCGGCGGCACTGAATCCCTCGGGCTGGACCGGGTCGCGGACCTGCTCGCGATCGAGCGCGACCATTGCTACCGCGCGTTCGACGCCTTCAGGGAACTGGTCGAGGAGCAGATCCCCGCGATCGCGGCATTCGACGCGGCGTCCCTGGAGGCCTGACGGCGTCACGCGACGCGGCGATGCTCGCCATCATGTCCGGTCTTGGCGGCGACACCTGTAAGCGCGATGCGCCCAGTCGCGTCGCATGCCTCCACCGTCCACGCCTTCGGTTCGCCGCCGCGCGCCCTTTCGAGCGCGAGCTGCCAGCGCGGCCGCCCGAGGCTCGGTATTCCCAGTCGCTCGCTCGGCGTCGCCTGCACGCGCCATCGCGTCGTGGCGGCGCTGCCCTCGGTCTCGGCCTCCACCGCCGACGATCGCCGGAACACGAACGCGGGCACGCCCGACTGCTCGGCGGCCAGTTGCAGTCGCCGCGAAGCGGTGAGCGTCATCTTCTTCAGTTCGCCGACTACGCCGCCGAGGCCGGGGTGGCGGAGGCACTCCTCCATCGCGGTCAGCACGTTGGTGTCGCTGCCGGCCTCGACGAAGACGACGCGATCGGGGTGCAGCCCGGCGAGGTGCAGGGCTGGCGCGAACAGGTCGCGCCAGCACAGGCACCAGAATACGGTTCCCTCCATCCGGGCGAGGATGCCCGCCAGGAAGACGGTGGCGGCCGCGTCGTCGGCCAACTCGCGGCTCCCGGCCACCTCGTGGAGCGCGCCGGTTGCGATGCCGCCCGATGGAATGTGATCGTCGATCGCGGCGATCCCGAAGGGAAGCGCCGGATGACGGACGCCCGCCCCCTCGATGCGCGCGATGCGGGCGCGGAGATCATCGAGGACGGCGGACGGCTGCATGGTGGAGACGAGACTCGGGAAGAGGGTTGATTGTTCCCTATTTGTTCGTATGGTTCGCCGTTCGGAGTCAATGGGCGTCAGCCCCCAGGGTGAAACGACGCGGCCGGATGCCGATATGACCAGCATGCTCGATCTGTTCGACGCCCCGCTTCTTCCGGGCCTCGCGTCCACCTCCGATCTGGTGACGGCAGAGGAGGAGCGGGATCTGATTTCGCGCATCGACGCAACGGACCTGACGCCGTTCCGCTTCCAGGGCTGGGAGGGGAAGCGGCTCACGACCTCGTTCGGCTACAATTACGATTTCGACACCCAGCGCGTCGCGAGGGCGGAGCCGATGCCGGACTGGCTGCTGCCGATCCGTGACCGGATGGCGGCGTTCGCCGGTCTCGATGCGGGGGAGCTGATCCAGGCGCTGCTCATCAGATACGATCCGGGTGCGGGGATCGGCTGGCATCGCGACCGGCCGATCTACGAACACGTCGTCGGCCTCTCCCTCGGTGCGCCCGCCGACATGCGCTTCAGGCGACGCCGACCCGCGGGCGGCTTCGACCGTGTCTCCGTCCCGCTGGAGCCGCGTGCCGCCTACCACATGGCCGGCGAAGCGCGGCACGAGTGGGAACACAGCATCGTCGAGATGGATCGACCGCGCTGGTCGGTTACGTTCCGGACCCCTTCGTCTAGATGGGCCCAAGCGGTCGGAAGCTGATCGACGGACAGCCGTCCGGCCGGAGCTTCGTTCTTCATTCGTTCCATGATAGAAGGGCGCCTGACGAGTCGCGAGGAGCCCATGTCCCGCCTTCACACCTTGCGAGCCAGTGTGGCCGATGTCGCCGAGACGTTCGGCGCGGACCCGGTGCTTGGCCTTGTCGTGCCGGATGAGACAGTCGAGGGACTGCCGGGGCTCGTGGTGCACGATGCGAACGGCTGCCGCCGGCTGCGGTCGATGACGTGGGGCTTCCCCCGGCTGACGAAGGAGATGCGGGCGAACGGCGACGCGCCCGGCCGCGTCGGCATGGTCGCCGATCTCACCAATCCGATGTGGGAGCAGATGGTGGTCGATCCGCGCTACCGCAGCCTGATCCCGATCACGCACTTCGCCAATCCCGACGGTGATGCCGGATCGAAGACGCGGACGGGGTTCTCGGTGAAGGATCGGCCGATCGTCGCCTGGGCCGGCTTCTGCCGCAACATCCCGGAGCAGGAGCCGGTCTATGCGGGCATGACCATGGAGGCGAACGAGGCGATACCGCCGACGAACGACCGCATGCCGGTGCTGCTCGACCCCGAGGATCACGACCTGTGGCTGCACGGGTCGATCCAGGACGTGATCCGGTTCATGTTTCGGCCGCCGTTCGAGGCTTCCCGGTTTGACGTCATCCGGACCGAGGATGCGTGGAGAAGCGGCGAGGGTCCGCCTGGCACCCAGCCGCAGATGGCGCTGCTCTAGCCGGACGGGCAGAGGCTCGGGCTTTCGACAGCGCCGCGGCCTCTCACTTCCTGCGACCTTGGTCTTGCTTCGCCTTCCGAACTGTCCGCTCATGTTCGACCGCGCATTCGGCGAGGAATTCGCGCATCTGCGCCTTGGTCACCTTCCGCCAGTCCGGAAACGTGCGGTCGAAGTGCTCGCGTGTGGAACCGATCCATCCGATCGCCCTCAGCGTCACCTCGCGGTTGCGGCCGAAGGTGACATGGAAGGCCGAGACCGGCTGCTCCCTCCCGGCCTTGCGTTGCGGCGCTGACGCCAACCAGCGGTCCTGAAGGGCGAGTTGCCGGTCCGACCACGACCAGCGTTCCTGATGCCGTCGGCGTTCGAGGAAGGCGATGCCGTTGTCGCTCTGTCAGCCGAGCGGGCCGTCGAAGACGCTCTGGACGCGGTATTCCCGCCAGAGGTCGTGCCGACGACGGATCTCGACCACCCAACCCAGGTTCCACCGTCGTTCGGTCCCAGGCCACAGGGCGACGTCGCCGATCTGCAGCGGCGCATCCTCGCTCACGCCGAGAAAGCCATGGACCTCGGCGGCGGTGCGTCGATCGCCGGAGCGGTGCTCGCCGACATAGTCGAAATTCACAAGGAACGATTGGAAGTAGTCGACGACCTCAGCCGAATTCCGCAATCTTGATTCAATTACCATCAAACTATCCTTTCGCACTGGATATTCGTCACCTTGGCAAAGCAACTGGTGTTCATGTGGTTGCAATGGGGCGCCGCCCGGACTTGCCGATGCCTCGCTTGACGAGGCTTTTCCTCTGGATATCGTCCACCGATGGCCTGCCTGATCTGTGGAGAAGCGAAGACGATTGAAGCGCACCTGATACCGAAGGCATTCGTGGCCGAGGTGAAGACGGAGCGCGGAGTGCAGCATCTCATCCTGCACAAGGGTGAGGCGCGGCCGAGGGTCAGCCACACCGGCGTCTATGATCGCGGGATCCTGTGCGGGCCCTGCGATTCCATCCTGGGCGGCCACGAGGACTACGCGCTCGAACTGCTGCGGGAACTGCGGAAGCCCAGCGGGCCGTCTGGCGGCATAATCGGCGTGGACCCGATCGATGGGGACCGCATGGTGCGGTTCGCGGCCGGGATCGCGTGGAAGTATGCGGTGACGACCCAACCCGGTCGGATCGACATCGGTCCCTATGTGGATGTCCTGGCAGATGTTGCGCTGCGGGATGCGCCGATCCCACCCTCGGTCGACGTGGCCATGCTCCGGATCGTCGAGTTGGATGGTGACGTCTATTTCTACCGCACCCCGATGCCGGACCGGAAGGAGGGGGCGAACGTCGTCCGCTTCACTGTGGGCAGCTTCATCTTCTTTCTGAAGATCGACCAGCGGCGCAACGGATCGACGCTGCCGGCCGAATGCTGGCTGCGTGGAAGGACGAAGGGGGCGTTCGTCACGGGCGATGCGGAACTGACAGAGGAGGGCCGCATGCATCGCCAGCTTTCCTCCAGCGCACCGTCGCGCCGGTTCTTCACCGAGATGCGCGCGCGCAAGGCGAGGCGGCCGTGAACCGGGTCATCGATCCGGGATTGCCGTCGTCCGGCACTCGGTTACGATCCCGACCATGTGCAATCTCTACACCGAGCGCTTGAGTGCCGCCGAGGTCGCCGCGCATTTCGGCGTCGCGAACCCGATCCAGTCGAACGCGGGCGAGGAGGTGTATCCCGGCACGCCCGGCATGGTCGTGCGCGAGGAGGAGGGCGCGCGGGTCATGCAGTCTATGACCTGGGGTTTTCCGCTCCGGCTGAAGGGGATGTCGCCGACGGCGAAGCCCAAGCCGGTCAACAACATCGCCGATCTCGGCAAGCCGATGTGGAAGGGGCTCGCGGCCAAGCCGCGGTGGCGCTGCCTCATGCCGCTGACCGCCTTCGCCGAGGCGGAGGGGCCGAAGGGTGCGAAGACGCGCACATGGTTCAACGTGAAGGGCGAGCCGATCTTCGCCTGGGCGGGGCTCTGGCGGATCAGCGACGAGTGGGGACCGGTCTATTCGGGCGTCATGACCGACGCCAACGAGGCGATCCAGCCGGTCCACGACCGGATGCCGGTGCTGCTGCACGCCGGGGAGTATGACCGGTGGCTCAACGGCTCGTTCGACGATGCGATCGCCTTCCAGTCCCGCGTGTTCCCGCCGGATCTGATCGAGACGACGCGGACCGACGAACTGTGGGTCAGGCGGAAGGCTCCGCCCAGTGAGGGGCTGGCGCTCTCTTGACGCCCGAGCAGGAGCGATGGGCGGAGGCGCTGGCCGTCGAACGCGCACACGGCGAGGGGACGCTCGCCTTCATCGCCGATCGCGCCAGGGCGCTCGCGCTGCAGGGTGACGGGGACGGTGTGCAGCGATGGCGCGACATCGCCGCCAAGTTCGACGAGCTGCAGGCGGCGCGCCTCACGATCCAGTGAAAGTCGGCCGCCGCATCGGTGGAATGTTCAACAAATATTGAACAATTGATTTCGCAACCCACATCCGCGTCCCCATAGACTGACCTGGAGGCGAGGATGAACGCGATGACGCTGTCCATGACGGGCGAGCTGGCGATGGCTGCGCCATGTTTTCCCTGGCTGAGCTGGGGGAGGGCGCTCCCGATTGTCCCGTCCCCACGATCGGGGCCCGCCCGCCTCTTCACCGCCACCTGCCGCATCGGCGGCGGGGAATACGAGATCGAGATATTCCACGCCTGCCACGCGACCAGCCGCAGCGAGGTTGTGGCGCGTGTCGCGCAGCGCATGCCGGCGAAGCATCTGGGACTGGTCGAGGTCGTGGACGGCATCGACGTCGACCATCCGATCGTTCGAAGGATCGTTCCCGAGGCGCTGCGCGAACGACTGGCAGAGATCGGCGACTGCTGCCCGAACTGGCGGTCGCTGGAGACGGGGGGCGACATCCACATCGTCGAGCGGCGTGGCGGCTGACCGGCCCCCGCGGCGTGGGATCATGGTGAGGCCGCGACCCGGGCCACGGCATCGACGGTGCGAAGCTCGTCGAGCGGCCGGTCAACCCTGGCCGTGCAGGGGAGGAGCAGACGGAAGGTCGTCCCGACAGCGACCGCGGAATCCACGCAGATCCCACCGCCGACGCCACGGGCGAAGGTGACGATCTGGGCGAGGCCAAGGCCGGTGCCCCTTCGCACCCTTGGTCGAGAAGAAGGGCTCGAAGATCTTCGCCAGCATCTCGGGTGGGATCCCGGTGCCCTCGTCGGACACGGAAACTTCGACATATTCGCCCGGATCGACGCCGATCGGGCCTGCCGCATCCGCGTCCAGCAACCGTTCGGCGGTGGAGATCGTCACCCGGCCGCCGTCGGGCATGGCGTCGCGCGCATTGACGGCGAGGTTGAGCAGGGCGTTCTCCAGCCCGCTCGGGTCGCAGTGGGCCGGCATGGTGACGAGGCCAAGCTGCACCTTGAGCTTGACCTTGCCGTTCAGCGCCCGACCCAGAAGGTCGGAGAGACCTTGGATGTGACCGTTGACGTCCACCTCGACGATCTCGGTCGCACCCTTGCGGGCGAAGGAGAGGAGGCGGTTGGTCAGCGCGGCGGCGCGGAACACGCCGTCCTGCGCGGTGTCGAGGAATGGCTCGACCGGTCGATCCCTTTTGGCGATCACGCGTCGGATGATGTTGAGGCTGGACGATATCACCGCGAGCATATTGTTGAAGTCGTGCGCGATGCCGCTGGCGAGGTGGCCGACCGTGTCCATCTTCTGGCTCTGTCGAAGCATGTCCTCCAGTTCGCGCCGCGCGGCTTCGGCGCATTCGCGCTGCATCGCAGCCTCGGCGAAGGGCGGACGCCACCGGGGTGATGCGCCTGCGCAGCTCCGTCGCGGATGCCATCCGGGCAGGAAGAGGTCGCGGGCCTCTCCGGGGGTCTGCATCGGTCCGGCCCATTATGTGTGTGTGTGACATGGGGGATGCTGGCGCAGGTAGATGCGAGAGCCAGCGAACTCGCTATACCAAGGCACGCCCGAATTCAGGCGTCATTCGGCGTCCGCGGCTGGCGTTCGGGGCGTCGAGGTGAGGCCGACGCCGGACGCAGGGGACAGCACGGCGGGATGTCATGGGCGCGCGGAAGCGGTCGCTGTCGGCGACCGTCGTCCGGTTCGAACCCGTCAGGCGGCTTTGCCGCCGTCGATGGTCCGCAGAAGGGTCTCGGCCGCCTCGCGCGCGGCGGCGGGCGTCACGCGGTAGGTGACCTCGCGGCCGTTCTTCTCGGCGGAGACCAGGTCCGCTTCCTTCAGGATCCGCAGGTGCACCGACATGAGGTTCTTCTCGATGCCGAGCGCCGCCGCGATCTCGCGTTGGAGCAGTCCCTGTTCGCCATGTTCGAGAAGGACCTCGAAGGCCCTCCAACGTGTCTGCTGGCCGAGTGCGGTGAAGATCGGGAGGTTTGGTTGAGACATCCTTCAAACATAATTGAACCTTGAACGGAAAGCTAGCACCTAGTCCCGATCGGGGACGAAAAAACAATTATTCATCGGTCGTTGAACTTTGAACGATTCTGGACTATATGGTCCGGAATGGCGCGGCAGAACCGACGGGGCCGCGGAAAACGGAGAGGACCAACCACCCGCCGGAAATGGAGACGTTCATGCTCATGACCGCCGACCTGAGGAAGATCAATCCCAACGTCACCGTTGAGGACCCCCTCGAACACGACCGCCCCGAGGACGGCGTCCTCATGATTTCGCGCCGCGCTCTCTGCCGCGTCGCATATGTCGCCGCAGAGACCGCGTCGCGCTTCGAGCGCGAGGGGATCGAGGTCGACCCGATGGCGTGGATGCTGACGCCGCGCGCGCTTTTCGACGGTGCGAGCGCGCTCGATGCCTGCGTCGCCCGCACCGACTTCACCCGCGCGATCCTTCTTCACGGCCTGTCCCTGGGGCTGGACGCGTCCCCCGATGCGATCGACGCCCTCGGCGGTGACGACGACGATGATTTCGATGCGGAAGCCGATTCCGATTTGGAAGGCGCCGATGACGACGACTTCCTGGTCGGCGGCGGCTATGCCGGTGCGCCGGCGTTTTCCGCGCTTCACCGCCACGAGCCGCGCCTCTTCTCCGCGACCGTCGACGTCGATCGCGGCGGGAGCATCCGCCACGGCTTTCACGCCTCGATGGCGCGGTCGATCGGCGAGTTCCGCGGCCGGGTGGCCTCGATCTTCGGCTACGACGCACTCCAGGATGCCGTGTGCAGCGAGGGAATCAACCCCAGCGTCCGCATGGTCGAGGGGCTGGTCGCGCCCGACCTGCTCGAGACGCTGGTGGCGGCGGAGCTGGGCCGCGTCGGTCGCGGCGTGGCGGTCACCGCCGAGCGCGTCGTGGAGCTGGATGCGTGAAGGCCGCCCCGGCCGATCGCTCGGCCGGGCTCGAATGGATGCGCATGCCGGAGGCGGAGACCCGCGTCCTGCACCGGCTGCGCGTCCGTGAGGGCGACACGGGTCTCGGTGATCCCGGTGGTTGGAACGTCGGCGTGGTCGTCGACGTCGAGACCACGGGCCTGTCCGCGACCGACGACGTCATCATCGAGCTCGCCATGCGGCGCTTCCGCTGGGACGATGCGGGTCGGATCACGTCCATCGGCCAGCGATACAGCTGGCTGGAGGATCCGTGCCGGCCGCTCGATCCCAAGATCGTCCGGCTGACCGGCCTCGACGAGGCGATGCTCGCCGGTCAGGAGATTGACGAGCACGCCGCCAGGTCGATCCTGGCCAGCGCCACCGTGACCATCGCCCACAATGCGTCGTTCGACCGTCCGCGCGTGGAATCGCGGCTGGAGCTGTCCGGCGGACCGTGGGCGTGCAGCTGTTCAGAGATCGACTGGGCGGAGGCTGGCTTCGACGGGCGCAGCCTCGGTTATCTCCTGTCGCAGATCGGCTTCTACAACGGCGCGCACCGCGCGTCGGACGACGTCGACAGCACGATCGCGCTGCTGGCGAGCGAAGTGTCGCCGGGGCGCACCGCTTTGGCCGAGCTGGTCGAGCGATCCTTCTCCGACAGCTGGATCGTCCGCGCCAAGGGTGCGGCGTTCGAGTTGAAGGACGTGCTGAAGGCGAGGGGATACCGCTGGGATGTCGACCGAAAGGTATGGTGGATGGAGGTGTTCGATCGCACCCCGGAGGAGTGGTGGCTCGCCGCCAACGTCTACGGTAAGCGCCAAAACCTCCCCACATTTTCGTAGCTGCTGATCTGTCTATGTTTTGCCCCTCATCCGAGGGGTATCGTAGTGGCTGATGATGTAAGAAC
>JAESGL010000392.1_pt1 | contig 23371 bp, 12 predicted proteins | sample 9269711 | NCBI WGS metagenome assembly JAESGL01 (sample SAMN14515918, study PRJNA621676) | algae metagenome | isolation source: Kastovskya adunca ATA6-11-RM4 and co-occurring heterotrophs from soil and... | place: Chile: Atacama Desert | collected 2011-06-27
TCGGTTCCAATTTCAGCGACATCCTGAAGGGATGGCAGTCGCTGACGGCGTTCTTCGCGGGATCTGGCAACGACCAGTTGATCGGCAATTCCAACGCCGGGACTATGCACGGCGGAGCGGGCGTCGATACGCTGAACTATGGCGAAACCAACACCTGGGGCGGCATCACCGTCGATCTGGCGATCAACGGCAATCTCGCGACCAAGGCATGGGGCGGGTTCGCGGGTGCGGATCTGATCCAGAATATCGAGAATGTCGTCGGCACCAACGCCCACGATTATATCGCGGGCGACAGCGGGGCGAATGCGCTGGACGGCGGACGCGGCAACGACATGCTGCTGGGCGCCGCGGGCAATGACGTGCTGTACGGCGGTACTGGCGACGACACGCTGATCGGCGGCGCCGGTGCCGACGCGCTAATCGGCGGGATGGGCGTGGATACGGCCAGCTGGGCGGGATCCGGGGCCGCGGTCAACGCGAACCTGGCGACCGGCATCGCCTATGGCGGGGATGCCGGCACGCAGGGCGCCGCCGGCGTCTACACCAACGCCAGCCTGGTCGCGGGGTGGAGCTTCTCCGAAGGCAGCGGTACGGCGTCCACCGCGATCGGCGGGTCGCAGCGCGTCACGCTGAGCAACGTGGGCTGGGTGGCGGATGCGCACGGCGGCCAGGCGCTGGACTTCGCGGGCAACAACAGCAGCGTCGCCACGATCGGTTCGCTGACGTTCGGCGAAAGCTTCACCATCGCCACCAAGGTCAATTTCGATCGCGCGGCGGGCGCGAACGAAGGCATCTTCCGGTTCGGCGTCAACGGCGCCGCCAGCAGCGCGGGCCAGATCTTCGTTTCCCGGACGAACGCCGGCGGCCTCTATTTCGAGATCCGCGACGGGACGACGGCAACCGCCTTCGGCACCGCGACGGCCGGCGGGCTGACCGCGGCGGGCACGTGGTACGACGTCGCGGTCACGTATCAGGCCGGCCGCATGATGATCTATCTCAACGGCGAGCTGGTGGCCTCCACCGACCATAACGTCACGCTGGGCAGCAGCACGTACACCACGAACTATCTGGGCCGCGATTGGGACGCCAGCCGCTCGCTGGACGGGAAGATCGACGATTTCGCGGTGTTCAGCGCCGCGCTGACCCAGGCCGAGATCCAGCAGCTGGCGACCCAGACCAAGGGGCTGGAAGGGTCGGGCCTGGTGACCGACACGCTGGCGGGCATCGAGAATCTGGCCGGCACCGATTATGCCGATACGCTGACCGGCGACGGCGGCGCCAACACGCTGGACGGCGGGCTGGGCAACGACACGCTGTCCGGCGGTGCGGGCGACGACGTGCTGATCGGCGGCGCGGGCGCCGACCGGCTGGACGGCGGCGCGGGCAGCGACGTGGTGTCCTATGCGCTGTCGGCGGCGGCGGTGACGGTCAATCTGGCCACCTCCACCGTCAGTGGCGGGGATGCGCAGGGCGATACGCTGATCGGGATCGAGGGCGTCGTCGGCTCGATCGGCAACGATATGCTGACGGGCGATGCGGGCGACAACGTCCTGACCGGCGGGCTGGGCAACGACACGGTGGCGGGCGGCGACGGCAACGACGCCATCTACGGCGACGCGAGCGCCGCGATCGATCTGCGCAATCTCCTCACCTATGGCACCGCCGCCAACCTGCTGGTGAACGGGTCGTTCGAGGCCTATGCCGGGATCGCGCGGAACGGCAACGCATGGATCGCCACCGGCAGCGGCACGGCCGGTTGGCAGACGGCCGACGGCCGTATCCAGATCTTCAACAGCCAGGTCATCGCCGATGGCGCGGCGACGAACCAGTCGCTGAAGATGGGAAGCAGCGGCACCGCCGATGTGTGGCAGAACGTCACGACGGTCGCGGGCGAGACCTATGTCCTGAAGTTCGATCTGGGAAGCTGGACCGCCACCGATACCGGTCCGGTGCAGGTCCTGTTCAACGGGACGGTGATCGACACGATCAATACCGGCGGCACGTCCAACAGCTGGTCCAGCTATGCCTATACCGTCACCGGAACCGGCGGCAGCGACAAGATCGAATTCATGCACAACGGCGGCGGCGTGTCGCTGGACAAGGTCGTGTTCGCCGCCGCGGGCGGCAACGACACGCTGTCGGGCGGTGCCGGCGACGACACGATCAGCGGCGGGTTCGGCAACGACGCGATCGACGGCGGCGACGGCAACGATCTTATCAGCGGTGACGGCAACGCCTTTGCCGCGGTGGCGACGGACACGTTCGAAACCGGCGCGTCCGGGTGGCGCGTGCCGGGCGGTGCGCCGGTCGCCACGTCCCAGCTGCTCACCGGCGCGATGGTGCTGGGGCCGGTGAGCGGTTCGGGCAGCAATGCCAGTTTCGTGCAGCAGGTCGTCAAGAGCTACGATCTGGAGGATAGTTCGGCGGCGACGACGACGGTCAGCTTCGACGTCTACCTGCTGGATTCGTTCGATGCGAACGAAGGCGTCAACGTCTACGTCAACGGTGCGGTGGCCCTTTCGATCATCCCGCAGCGGGGTTTCGGCAGTTCGTCACTTTCCGACATTGCGATCACGCCGCAGGCGCGCGCGACCTACACCGCCGCGCTGGCGGCGGGCAATTATTCGAGCGCCTGGTCGGGCAACGACCTCAAGCTGACGGTCACGCTGACATTGCCGACGCCGTCCAACGGGACGCTGACGCTCGGCTTCGGTTCGAACATGAACGAACCGGCCAGTAACGAAAGCTATGCCATCGACAACGTCAACGTCCCCGGTCGCCCGACGGATACCGTCCTCACGGGGGGCGACGATGTCATCCGCGGCGGCGCGGGGGACGACCAGATCGACGGCGGGATCGGCACCGACACGGCGATCTTCGGCGGGGATCGCAGCGGCTATTCGGTCAGCTACGCCACCGGTTCGCGCACCTTTACGCTCGATGGCGGGGACGGGCACGATACCGTCCGCAATGTCGAGAAATTCCAGTTCGCCGACGGCACGCTGACCGCGGCGCGCCTGCTGACGGGCATGTCGATCAGCCAGTCCGGCAGCATCGCGGAAAACAGCGCCGGCGGCACCGTCGCGGCGACGCTGGCGCTGGCGGATGGCGGGGCGGCGACCTATGCCATCACCGGTGGAACGAACGCATCGCTGTTCACGATCTCCGGCAACCAAATCCTGCTCGCGAACGGGGCGGCGCTGGATTACGAGGCGGGTGCGACGCGCACGGTGCAGGTCACCGCGACGGCGACGGACGGCTCGACGCATATCCAGACGATCACCGTCAACGTCACCAACGTCAACGAAGCGCCGACGATCACCTCCGCGGCGTCGCCGACCCGCGGCGAGAACGGCACCGCGATCGGCACGCTGACCGCGACCGATCCCGACGCGGGCACCACGCTGACCTGGTCGATCGCGGGCGGCGCGGATGCGGCGAAGTTCACGATCGGCGCGGGCGGCGCGCTGTCGTTCGCGGCCGCGCCCGATTACGAGCATCCCGCCGATGCCGGCGGCGACAACGTCTACAACGTCACCGTGCAGGTATCGGACGGCACCAACGTCACGACGCAGAACCTGGCCGTCGCGGTGACCAACGTCAACGAAGCGCCGACGCTGGCGCTGACGGGCGTCGGCACGGTCAACGAAAACGCGATCGCCGCGACGGTCGCCACCTTCACGGCGGGCGATCCCGATGCGGGCGATACGCTGACCTATACGCTGGGCGGGGCGGATGCGAACCTGTTCGTCGTCGACGGTACGACCGTGCGGCTGCGCGACGGCGTCGGCCTGGACTATGAACAGGCCGCGACGCGCGACCTCACGCTGACCGTCACCGATGCGCAGGGCCTGTCGCAGATGCGCGCGCTGACCGTCAACGTCGGCAACGTCAACGAAGCGCCGGCCTTCACCTCGCCCGCGACGGTGTCGGTGGCGGAGAACGGCGCCGCCGTGGTTACCGCGCGCGCTGCCGATCCGGACGCCGGCGCGACCATCACCTATTCGATTTCCGGCACCGATGCGGCGCTGTTCACCATCGACAGCGCGACGGGCGTGCTGCGCTTCGCCGCGGCGCCGAATTTCGAGGCGCCCGGCGATAATGGCGCCGACAACGTCTACAATCTGGTCGTCAGCGCCAGCGACGGGACGAACACCGTCAACCAGGCGATGGCGGTGACGGTGACCAACGTCAACGAAGCGCCGGTGCTGACCGTCGCGGCATCCTATACGCTGGCGGAGAACGGCACCGCGGTCGGCACCGCGACCGCGAGCGACGTGGATGCGGGCACGACGCTGACCTATTCGCTGTCGGGTGCGGATGCGGCGCTGTTCACCATCGACAGCGCGACCGGCGCGATCGCGTTCCGCACTGTGCCGGATTACGACGCGCCCGCCGATCAGGGGCAGAACAATGTCTACGACCTGACCGTCTCGGTCAGCGATGGGGCGATCACCACGTCGCGCACGACCGCCGTGACGGTGACCAACGTCAACGAGGCACCGGTATTCACCTCCCCCGCGGCGGTATCGGTGGCGGAGAACGCCGCCGCCGTGGTCACCGTGCGCGCCAGCGATCAGGACGCGGGGACGACGCTGAGCTATTCGATTTCGGGCACGGATGCGTCGCTGTTCACCATCGACAGCGCGACCGGCGCGCTGCGCTTCGCCGCGGCGCCGAACTTCGAGGCGCCGGGCGATAACGGCGCCGACAACGTCTACAATCTGGTCGTCAGCGCCAGCGACGGGACGAACACCGTCAACCAAGCGATGGCGGTCACCGTGACCAACGTCAACGAGGCGCCGGTGCTGGCGCTGTCGGGCGTCGGCACGGTCATGGAAAATGCCGCCGCCGCCACGGTCGCGACCTTCACCGCGAGCGATGTCGATGCCGGCGATACGCTGACCTATACGCTGGGCGGGGCCGATGCGGCGCTGTTCGTGGTCGACGGCAACAGCGTGCGGCTGAAGAACGGGGTCAGCCTGGACTATGAAGCGGCGCAGACCCGGTCGCTGACGCTGACCGCGACCGATTCGCATGGCGCATCGCAGACGCAGGCACTGACGGTCAACGTCGGCAACGTGAACGAAGCGCCGACGATCACGACCGGTGCGGCGCTGTCGCGTGCGGAGAACGGGACGGCGGTGGCCACCCTGTCGGCAAGCGATCCGGATACGGGGACGACGCTGACCTGGTCGATCAGCGGCGGTGCCGATGCCGCGAAGTTCGCGGTGGATCCGGCGACCGGCGTGCTCACCTTCGTCGCCGCCCCGGATTACGAGGCGCCGACCGATGCCGACGGCAACAACGCCTATCAGGTGACGGTGACGGTCAGCGACGGGACCAACAGCGTCGACAAGGCGCTGACCGTCACCGTCGGCAACCTCAACGAAGCGGCGGTGTTCACCTCCGCCACGACCGCGACGGTGGTGGAGGGGACGACGACGGTGCTGACCGCGGCGGCGAGCGATCCCGAAGGGCAGACGCTGCAATATGGCGTGTCGGGTACCGACGCGGCGCTGTTAACGATCGACAGCGCGACCGGCGCGCTGCGCTTCGTCACCGCGCCCAGCTACGACAATCCGTCCGATCAGGGGCGCGACAATCGCTACAATGTCGTCGTCACGGCCAGCGACGGCACGAACACCACGCAGCAGGCGGTGACGGTCGACGTCGCGCGCGACCAGCGACCGCCCGCGATCACCTCCCCCGCGACGGCCACGATCAACGAGAACACCAATGCGGTGATGACCGCGACGGCCAACGATCCGAACAGCGGCGATACGGTCAGCTGGTCGATCGCGGGCGGTGCGGATGCGGCGCGCTTCACGATCGACGCGGCCACCGGCGCGCTGGCGTTCGTGGCCGCCCCCGACCGCGAGGCACCTGCCGACGCTGGCGCGAACAACGTCTATGACGTGATCCTGCGCGCCACCGATCAGACCGGGCGGTCGTCGGACAAGGCGGTGGCGGTGACCGTCGCCGACGTCAACGAGGCGGCGGCCTTCCAGGGCGGCAGCGCGCTGAGCGTCGCGGAAAACAGCCTGGCGGTGGCCACCATCTCCGCACTCGACCCAGAACGGGCGGCGGTGACCTATTTGATCACCGGCGGGGCGGATGCGAACCGCTTCACGATCGACGGCAACACCGGCGCCCTCTCGCTGGTGACGGCGCAGGATTACGAGACGGTCGGCGCGGGTAATTTCCAGGTGACGATCGGCGCGTCGGACGGCACGCAGACCGCGACCCGCACCTTCACCGTCACCGTCACCAACGTGAACGAGGCGCCGGTGCTGGCGCCGACCGCCAGCGTCGCGATCGACGAAAACCAGACCGCGGTCACGACGATCGCCGCGACCGATCCGGATGCCGGACAGACGCTGGTCTATGCCATCGCTGGCGGTGCGGACGGCGGGCGCTTCACGATCGACGCGGCCACCGGGCAACTGGCGTTCCGTTCCGCCCCCGATTACGAATCGGGGCAGACCAGCTACCAGGTGCAGGTGCTGGCATCGGACGGATCGCTGGCGACGACGCAGACGGTAACCGTCACCGTTCGCAACGTCGACGAGGCGCCGCGCATCACCGCGCCGTCGGCCGTGACCGTGGCGGAAAACGGCACCACCGTGATGACCGTCGCCGCCAGCGATCCGGAAGGGGCCGCGCTGACCTATTCGATCACCGGCGGCGCGGATGCGAACCGCTTCACGATCTCGGCGGCGGGCGTCCTGTCGTTCGCCAGTGCGCCCGACTACGAAACCGGCAATCGCGACAACCAGGTGCAGGTGAGCGTCTCCGACGGCACCAACACCAGCGTGCAGATGATCCAGGTGTCGGTCAGCGACGTCAACGAGGCGCCGGTCGTCACCACCTCCGGTTTCTCGGTCAACGAAAACGCGACCGCGGTCGGCACGGTGCAGGCGCGCGACCCGGAGGGGGCGGCGCTGGTCTATGCCATTGCGGGCGGTGCCGATGCGTCGCTGTTCAACATCGATTCGGCGACAGGCGCGCTCAGTTTCCGCACGGCGCCCGATTACGAGACGCCGGGCGATGCCGGGCGCGACAATGTCTACAACCTCAACGTGATGGTGTCCGACGGGACGCTGGTGACGATGCAGGCCACGACCGTCAGCGTGATGGACGTGGTGGGCGAGGTGCTGACCGGCACCAGCGGCGCGGACCGGCTGGTCGGCGGCGCGGGGGCCGACACGCTGTCGGGCATGGCCGGCGACGACATGCTGATCGGCGGCGCGGGCGCCGATACGCTGCGCGGCGGCGACGGGATCGACACGGTCGATTACTCCGGGTCGTCCGCCGCCGTGACCGTCCATTTGGACGGATCGGCCAACACCGGCGGCGATGCGCAGGGCGACACGATCGACGGCGTCGAGCAGGTGATCGGTTCAGCCCATGCCGATTCGATCTTCGGCGATGCGCTGGCCAATGCGCTGAGCGGCGGAGCCGGGAACGACGATCTGCACGGCGGCGGCGGCAACGACTGGCTGATGGGCGGGCTGGGCGCGGATACGCTGGACGGCGGGGCGGGCGACGATACCGTCAGCTATGCCGATGCCGCCGCGGGCATTTCGCTGGACCTGTCGAGCACGACCGGATCGGGCACCGGCGGCGAGGCGAACGGCGATACGCTGACCGGGATCGAGCATGTGCTGGGCAGTGCGTTCGACGACCAGATCCTGTTGAACCTCAACACCGGGATCAGCTTCGACGGGCTGGGCGGGCGCGATACGGTGACGCTGACCGATATCGGCCGGCCGATCACCGCCGGCGACCTGTCGGGGCTGAGCCATGTCGAGGAGATTTCGTTCACCGGCAACAACGTCCAGGCGAACATGACGATCGACGCCGATTTCATCCGCAACATGGCCGGGCAGGGCAACGATTCCTACCTGACCATCACCAAGGATGCGAACGACACGATCAACATCGCGGCGGGGGCCGAGGTGGTCCACAACGGCAATACCTGGGAATTCTACAGCGATTCCAGCCACACGGTGAAGATCGCGACGCTGGCGATGACCGGCTGACCCCCGGCGCCGGCCGGCGTGTCGGTCAGGACGCCGCCGGCGGGGCCGGGGCCGGGGCGGCGCGCGAGATGGTGAGCGCGTCCGGGTCGTCGATCAGGTCGCGCACCGCCGCCACGTCGCCCTGGTCCACCACGCCGAACACCGGCGTGGCGGCGCGGCGCGGATCGCGGACGCGCAACTGCTCGGTGGCATAGCGGTTCACCGTCGCCACGACCTCTGACAGCGGCTCGCCGCGGAAGACCAGCTTGCCGCGTGTCCAGGCGGTGATCGTCTCGGGATCGGCGGCGACCGACTGGCTGATGAAGCCGACGTCCTGCCCGTCGCGCCGCGCGGTGCCGAACGCCACGCGCTCCCCGCGGGACGCGAGCTTCACGATCGGTTCGGCCGCCCCCGGACCGGTACCGTGCAGCGCGATGCGGATCGTCCCGTCCACCACCGCCACCGACGCATCGCCCGCGCGCAACGCCACGTCGAACGCGGTGCCGACCGCCCGCACCTCGCCATGCGGCGTCGCCACGACGAACGGGCGCGCGGTGTCGTGCGCGACCTGGAACAGCGCCTCGCCCGCGATCAGCCGCAGGTCGCGGCGTGTCGGCGTCAGCCGCACCGCCACCCGGCTGTCGGCGGCCAGCGTCACCGTCGACCCGTCCGCCAGCCGGACGACGCGGCGTTCGGCGTGGCCGGCGGCATATTCGGTCGCGGTCGGTGCGGCGGTGGTGCTGGGACCGGTGTAGAGGTGATGTCCCCCGACGGTCAGCGCGAGCGCCGCCGCCGCGCCGGTCGCCGCCAGCCACCATCCGCGCCGGCGCGGCGGGGCGGGCGTTTCCTCGACCTCGGGCGCGTCTTGTCGGCCCAGCCAGTTCCAGAACGCCTCCGCCTCGGCCCGGTCGTCGGGATGCAGGTCGGCACCGCGCCCGTCGTGCAGCGCCTCGAACACCGCTTCGGCGCGCATGCCCAGCGGCGCGGGCGGGCGGGGTGACGGGCCAGTCATGCGCCGCGCTCCATCAGATGGTGGAGCCGGCGATAGAGGTGCGCGGTCGCCTTCGTCAGGTGTTTCTGCACCATCCGCGGGCTGATCCCCAGGTCGCGGGCGATCTCCCCGGTGCTGCGTTCCTCGAACCGGCGCAGGACGAAGACGTCGCGGACCCGCGGCGACAGTTCCGCCAGCGCATCGGCCAGTGCGGCGCGCACGTCGGCGGCGCGGCGGCGTTCCTCCTGCTCGGCGGCGACGGCGGGGTGATGCTCCTCGGCCAGCGGGACGGTCGGCAGGTTGCGGCGATGCCGGTCGGCGATCAGGTTGGCGGCGATACGGAACAGATAGGCCTGCGGCGTCTCCACCGCGCGTTCGCGCACGCTGGACATCAGCCGGGCGCAGGCTTCCTGCACCAGATCGTCGACCTCGTGCGGGTCGGCGACGCGGCGCGCGACGAACGAGCGCAGCGCGGCGCGATAGGTGGCGAGCGCCCCGTCGCTCCACGCCGGTGCCTGGCCGCTCCCGGCCTCGGGCGGGTCGCCCGGTCCGGGCGCGCTTTCCTGTCTCATGCGATGGTCACCCCCGCGGACATGACGCGAAAGCGCGGACAATGCGAACAGGTAATAGGGTGCGCGCAAAAAAATTATCCCCGCGGCGGTTCGCGATCGCCAGATCGTGCGTCATCAGCATGGAGGACAGGTGCAGGGAGCCTGTCGACGGTCGGGGGACCCAATGAAGAAGACGATGCATCTCCTGTTGCTGTCCGCATGCGCCGTGGCGCTGGCCACACCCGCCCAGGCGGCTTCGGGCGACCGCGCGGTGGCGGTCGACGTGGCGGCGGGGCGGCTGGACAGCGCGCTGTTGCAGGTGGCGCAGCAGACGGGCGTGCAGCTGGTCTTCACCGATCCGGCGATCGGGACGAAGATCGCGCCGCGGCTGGCCGGGCGCTTCACCACCGGCGGCGCGCTCGACCGGTTGCTGGCGAACAGCGGCTACACCTGGCGCTATACCGGGCCGAACCGCGTCCGCGTGATCGCCCGGCCGGTCGCCGCCGCGCTGCGTCCCGCCGCGCTGGTGCAGGAGGCGCCGGCCGCGTCGCCCGCATCGGACGAAGGGCGCGTCGTCCCGTCGAACGAACAGGTCGAGGCGGCGCTGACGGCGGATGACGGCGCCGCCGCCCCCGCCGCGGCCGACGATATCGTCGTCGTGGGCAGCCAGATCCGCGGGGCGAAGACCACCGCGGCGCTGCCGGTGACGGTGGTCGACGAACGGCAGATCGCCAATACCGGCGCGGTCACCGGCGACGAGCTGTTCCGCTCGATCCCGCAGCTGGGCGACGTCACCTTCAACAGCTCGTACCTGCCCAACAGCTCGAACGCGGCACGCGGCGACGTGGGGTCGGTGAACCTGCGCAACCTGGGCGTCGGCAACACGCTGGTGCTGCTCAACGGGCGGCGCGTGGTCAACCATCCGACTAGCCGCGCGGACGAGAATCTGGTGCCGGTGCTGACGTACAACACCAATGCGATCCCCGTGTTCGGGCTGGAGCGGCTGGAGGTGCTGCGCGACGGCGCCGCCGCCATCTACGGATCCGACGCGGTGGCCGGCGTCGTCAACACCGTGCTGCGCACCGATTACGACGGCGTGCAGATCGAGGGGCAGACCGGCTATCCCGAAGGCACCAGCCTGACCGAGAGCAACCTCAACCTGCTGCTGGGCAAGAACCTGGGCGGCGGGCGCGGCAACGTGACGCTGTTCGCCAGCTACGCCACGCGGTCGGGGCTGCGCAGTTCGGAACAGGATTACACCGCCTCCGACGACAAGCGCCCGCTGTTCGTCGGCACCCGTTTCGAAGGGGTCAACGCGCTCGACGGGCGCGCGGCGATCACGCCATGGGGATCGTTCCAGACCGTCGGCAACGTGCAGGTCCGCCAGAACGGCACCGTGCTGACCAATGCGTCCGGGCAGTTCCACATCCAGCCGTCGACCAACACCGGTTGCCAGACGAACGCGACGACCGGGCTGAAGAACGGGCTGTGCATCGACGACGGCACCAACACCGCCGCCGCCGACCGCAATCTGCGCTTCGATCCGCGCGTCGCCTATGACACGTACATCCAGCCGAAGGTGGAACGGATCAACCTGTTCCTGAACGGCCATTACGACCTGACCGACGGGCTGGAGCTGTTCGGGGAAGCGGGCTATTATTCGGCGACGACCGACAGCATCCAGTCGTCGTCGGGCACGCTCAGCTCGCTGCCGATCGTCATTCCGGCGACCAATTACTACAATCCGTTCGGCCCGACCGTGCTGAACGGCGCCGCCAACCCCAACCGCCTGCCCGGGATCAACGCGCCGGCCGCCGGGCTGCCGGTGACGCTGTCGAGCTACAATATCGCCGATGCCGGCCCCAACCTGGTACATGTGAAGAACGACCAGTGGCGCGCGCTGGCCGGGCTGCGCTGGGAATGGCTGGGCTTCCGCTGGGAAAGCGCGGCGCTGTATTCGCAGGCAACGGTGCGCGACACGTCGGACGGGATCAGCGCGACCGCGCTGCAGCGCCAGCTGGGCCTGTCGACGCCCGATGCCTATAATCCGTTCAACGGCAGCGATCTGGCCAATCCCAGCGGCGCCGACACGACGCTGAGCAATGCCGCCGCGCTGAACGCGATCCGCATCACGACCACGCGCTTCAGCAAGTCGACGCTGGCGCTGGCCGACATCAAGGCGTCGCGCGCGGACCTGCTGACGCTGCCGGGCGGCAACCTGGGCATCGCGTTCGGCGCGGAAGTGCGCCGCGAAACGCAGCTGGACGACCGCGACCCGCGCGTCGACGGCACGATCACCTTCACAGACAGCGTCACCGGGACGAGGCTGGGCTCCGACCTGGTCGGCACCAGCCCGTCGCCCGACACCAGCGGGCGGCGCACCGTCGCCGCCGCCTTCGTCGAACTGGCGGTGCCGGTGGTGGGGCCGGACATGAACGTGCCGCTGATGCGCAGCCTGGAGGTGCAGCTGGCGGGCCGGTTCGAGCATTACAGCGACGTCGGATCGGTGGCCAAGCCGAAGATCGCAGGCGCGTGGGAAGTGGTGCGCGGGCTGCGCCTGCGCGGTTCCTATGCCGAAGGGTTCAAGGCGCCGAACCTGGAACAGATCAACGCCCGCGTCGTGACGCGGTCGAACACGCGCACCGACTGGATCCGGTGCGAGGCGCAGCTGCGCACCGGCGCGATCAACAGCTTCGCCAATTGCGCGCAGGGCTTCGCCATCCAGGCGCAGCGTGCGGGCAACCCGGACCTGAAACCGGAGACGTCGAACACCTGGAGCGCGGGCGTGGTGCTGGAACCCCGCTTCCTGGAAGGATCGCTGGGCCGCGTCACGTTCACCGCCGATTACTGGCACGTCCAGCAGAAGGGCATCGTCGGCATCTTCGGGGAGGGCAATGCGCTGATCGCCGACTATCTGGCGCGCGTATCGGGAACGACCAACCCCAATGTGATCCGCGCCGCGCCGACCGCGGACGATATCGCGCTGTTCGCCGGATCGGGGATCGCGCCGGTCGGCCGCGTCGATTACGTGCGCGACCAGTACGTCAACCTGCTGCCGCAGGAGGCCGCCGGCGTCGATCTGGGCGCGACCTGGGAATTGCCGGACTTCGGGGCGGGGCGCTTCTCGTTCGCGGCCAACGCCGCCTATCTCGACAAGTTCTTCCTCGAACCGTCGCCGCCGATCCAGGAGCTGATCGACGCGCGCGCATCGGGGAAGATCAACGCGGGCACCAACATCGCCGACGCCGGCAGCCTGGTGCGCCAGAACGGCAAGCCGCGCTGGCGCGTCACCGGATCGGCCAACTGGCGGTACGAGAAGTTCGAGCTGGGCGCGTTCACGCAATATACCGGCGATGTCGAGGACACCGGGCTGATCGACAGCGCGGGCGTGCCGTGGCTGATCGACAGCCAGATGACCTACAATCTGTATGGCCAGATCACCGTCGGCAACAAGCGCGAGGGCCGCTATCGGATGCGCATCGGCGTGCGCAACCTCACCGATGCGAAGCCGCCGCTGTCGTCGAACGGCTTCCTGGGTTCGCTCTACACCCCCTATGGCCGCTACTGGTACGCCAATCTGCGCGCCTCGTTCTAAGGAAGGACGATCCCGATGCTTCGCCGCCTGTCCGCCGCCGCGCTGATCGCTGCCGTCCCGTCGATGCCGGTGGCGGCGGCGCAGGAGGAGCCGCCGGCGCGGGCGGCGACGCCATCGGGGGGCGACATCGTCGCCTATGACCAGATCCACAAGCCGGTGGTGGGGCGCGGCGGAATGGTCGTCAGCCAGAACGTGCTGGCGGCGCAGGTCGGCGCGCAGATCCTGCGCAAGGGCGGCAACGCCGTCGACGCGGCGGTCGCCACCGGCTTTGCGCTGGCGGTGACGCTGCCGCGCGCGGGCAATGTCGGCGGCGGCGGCTATATGCTGGTGCACATGGCGGCGCGCGGCGGCCGGCCGGCGCAGACGATCGCGATCGACTATTACGGCCAGGCGTCGCGCCACACGACGCCGGACCTGCTGCTGGACGCGGCGGGCAAGCTGGACCAGGCGAAGGTCATGTCGATGAAGGGCGTCGCCATCCCCGGCACGGTCGCCGGGCTGTGGGAGGCGCATCGCCGCTTCGGGTCGCTGCCGTGGGGCACGTTGCTGGCGCCGGCGATCGCGATGGCGGACAAAGGCGTGCCGCTGTCGGAGGACGAGGCGAAGGCCAATGCCGAGCAGCGGCGGCTGATGGCCGACGATCCGGCGGCGATGGCGATGTTCTTCAAGCCGGGCGGCGCGGCCTATGCCCCCGGAGAGACGTTCCGCCAGCCCGATCTGGCCGCCACGCTGCGGGCGATCGCGGCGGGCGGGGCGGACGCCTTCTACCGTGGGCCGCTGGCGCAGAAGCTGGCGGCGGGCATCCGCGCGGGCGGCGGGATCATCGATGCTGTCGATCTGGCGGGGTATCGCGCGATCGTTTCCGAGCCGATCTGGTCCAGCTATCGCGGGCGGCGCATCGCGTACATGCCGCCGACCGCATCGGGGGTGAGCGTCGCGGAGGCGATGAACATCCTGGAACGCTTCCCGGTGGCGGAGGCGAAATGGGGCAGCGTCGCCAACCTGCACCTGTTGTCCGAAACGATGAAGATCGTGTCCGCCGATCGGCGGCTGGTGGGCGGCGCGCCCGACTGGCAGACCCCGGCGCGCGGGCTGGCGAGCAAGGATTATGCGGCGCAGCGTGCCGGGCTGATCCGCCCCGACCGTTCGCTCGACGCGCGGACGCTGCCGGACGGGAACCCCTATCCGTTCGAAAGCAAGGACACGACGCACTTTTCGGTGGTGGATGCGCAGGGCAATGCCGTCAGCAACACCTATACGCTGTCCGCTTCCTATGGCGCGCATGTCGTCGCGCCGGGGACGGGGGTGCTGCTCAACAATTCACTGGGCAACCTGTCGTGGTCGCGGCGCGGCGGCGGGGCGACGCGCGATGCGACGCGGCCGGTGCCGGGCAAGCGCGTCGGATCGACGATCACGCCGCTGATCGTGTTCCGGGACGATCGCCCGTGGCTGGTCACCGGGACGCCCGGCGGCGGCTATATCATCGCGACGATGGTGCAGCTGCTGTCGAACGTCATCGACCACGGGCTGAACGTGGCGGAGGCCGCCGAGCGGCCGCGCATCAACCAGGGCGGCGGCGATGCGCCGCTGGAGCTGGAGGGCGGATTTTCCCCCGATATCGTGCCGTTGCTGGAGGCGAAGGGGCATCGCGTGCGCCCGTCGAACACGATGGGCAGCATCCAGAGCATCATGGTGGAGGGCGATGCCTTCCTGGGCGCGGCGGACACGCGCCGCCCCGATGCGGCGGCGGTGCCCGCGCGCTGATCGCTGACGCGGGCTTGGCGGCGCGGGGGCGGGGGGCTATCCCGGCGTGGTGCAGCAATATCTCGATCTGATGCGCCGCGTGCTCGATTCGGGCGCGCGGCAGATGGACCGGACCGGCACGGGCACGCTCAGCGTGTTCGGCCACCAGATGCGCTTCGACCTGGCGCAGGGGTTTCCGGTGCTGACCACCAAGAAGCTCCACCTGCGATCGATCATCGTCGAGCTGCTGTGGTTCCTGCGCGGCGACACCAACGTGCGCTGGCTGCAGGACCGCAAGGTGAGCATCTGGGACGAATGGGCCGACGACAACGGCGATCTCGGCCCCGTCTACGGCAAGCAGTGGCGCGACTGGGAGACGGCGGACGGCCGCCATATCGACCAGATCAAGGGATTGATCGCGGATATTCGCACCAATCCGGCGTCGCGGCGGCAGATCGTGACGGCGTGGAACCCGGGCGAGCTGCACGCGATGGCGCTGGCGCCGTGCCATTGCCTGTTCCAGACGCATGTCGCGAACGGCAAACTGTCGCTGCAATTGTACCAGAGGTCGGCGGATATCTTCCTGGGGGTGCCGTTCAACATCGCCAGTTACGCGCTGCTGACGCACATGCTGGCGCAGCAATGCGGGCTGGACGTGGGCGACTTCATCTGGACCGGGGGCGATTGCCACCTGTATTCGAACCACCTGGAGCAGGCGCGCACGCAGCTGGAGCGCGCGCCCGGAACGCTGCCGCGGTTGGAGATCACGCGGTGCGCGCCGGCGATCGACGCCTACGAAGCGGAGGATTTCGTCCTCCACGGGTATGAAGCGCAGCCACATATCAAGGCGCCGGTCGCCGTCTGAGCGCGTTCAGGCGCGGTTCAGCACGTCGATTACACATGTAAACGCATGGTTCGGAAGGGAGCGGACGATGCGGGAATATGTATTCGTGGCGGTGATCGCGACCTTGTGCGCGCTGGCGCTGCAATGGAGCGCGACGCTGGGTGCCGCCGCCGCCCCGCCCGCTGCGACGGCGCGGCCCGCGGGCTGACTTTACGCCGCGCGCGCGCCGCGATAGCCGGGGCGGCATGATCTTCTTCGTCCTGGCGCGCGCCGACAATGGCGTGATCGGCGTCGACGGCCGGCTGCCGTGGCGGCTGCCCGCCGACCTGAAACGCTTCAAGGCGCTGACCATGGGGCGCCCGATGGTGATGGGGCGCAAGACGTTCGACAGCTTCCCCGCGCCGCTGCCCGGACGCCGGCACATCGTGCTGACCCGCGATGCGGCATGGCACGCCCCCGGCGCGGAGGTGGCGCATGACGTCGACGCGGCGCTGGCGCTCGCCGGCGCGGGCGAGGTGGCGGTGATCGGCGGCGCGGAAATCTACGCGTTGATGCTGCCCCATGCCGACCGGATCGAGCTGACCGAGGTGCATTGTGCGCCCGACGGCGATGCGCGCGTGCCCGCATTCGATGGCTGGCGCGAGATCGCGCGCGAGGCGCATCCGGCGGAGGGTGATCGCCCGGCCTATGACTTCGTGACGCTGGTGCGCTAACCTTCGTCCCGGCAACGGGCGGGGGAGAATCGTCGTGCGCAAATGGCTGATCAGCGGGGCGGCGTTGCTGATGCTGGCGGCGGCCGGCTTCTTCCTGTTCGCGCCGGCGTGGGTCGAAGGGTCGATGAACAAGGTGGTGCCGGTGCCGCTGCGGATCACCGCCGCCGCGCGCGGTTTCCCGGTCGCCGACATGCACGCCGATACGCTGATGTGGCAGCGCAACCTGTTGCTGCGGTCGGACCGCGGGCAGGTGGACCTGCCGCGGCTGATCGCGGGCGGCTATGCGCTGCAGGTCTTTTCATCGGTGACAAAGACGCCGCGCGGGCAGAATTACGACGCGAACGGCGCCGACAGCGACAATATCACCGCGCTGGTGATCGCGCAGCGCCAGCCGCGGCGCACCTGGGGATCGTTGCTGGAACGATCGCTGTTCCATGCCGAGAAGCTGGGCCGCTATGCCGCGGCGTCGGGCGGGCGGTTGCGGGTGGTGCACCTTCCCGCCGATCTGGATGGGGCGGGACAGCGCGGCGCGCCGGTGCTGGCGATGCTGTCGATCGAGGGGTTGCAGGCGATGGAGGGCGATATCGCCAACCTGGACCGGCTGTACGTCGCGGGGTTCCGCATGGCCGGCCTCGCGCATTTCTTCGACACCGACGTCGCCGGTTCGATGCATGGCGAGCACAAGGGCGGGCTGACCCCGCTGGGCCGGCAGGTGGTGCGGCGGATGGAGGCGCTGGGGATGATCGTCGACGTCGCGCATGCCAGCCATGCGGCGGTGGCGGACATTCTGGCGATGGCGCGCCGCCCGGTAGTGTCGAGCCATGGCGGCGTGCAGGCGACGTGCGGGGTCAACCGCAACCTGAGCGATGCGGAGATCCGCGGGATCGCGCGCACCGGCGGGGTGATCGGCATCGGTTACTGGGATGCCGCGATCTGCGGCACCACGCCCGACCGGGTCGCCGCCGCGATCCTGCACGTGCGTGATGTCGCTGGGATCGACCATGTCGGGCTGGGATCGGATTTCGACGGCGCGGTGACGACCGGGTTCGACGCGGCCGGCGTGCCGGCGGTGGCGCAGGCGCTGCTGGACCGCGGGCTGTCGCGCGACGATGTGGCGAAGGTGATGGGCGGCAACGTCTTGCGTGTCGTGCGCGCCGGGATTGCCCCGGAGGAAGCACGCCCCTAGAGCGCGGGGCATGGAGCGGCTCGACGGCGGCTCGGCGGTGCCCGCCCATCTGGCGGGCGGGATCGTCGCGCTCGGCAATTTCGATGGCGTGCACCTGGGCCATCAGGCGGTGGTGGGCCAGGCGGTGGCGCGTGCGCGCGCCGAAGGGCGCCCGGCGCTGGTCGCCACGTTCGATCCGCACCCGGTCCGCTATTTCCGCCCCGATGCGCCGTGGTTCCGGCTGACCACGCTGGACCAGCGCGCGCGGCTGTTCGCGCAGGCGGGCGCGGATGCGATGGTGGTGTTCCGGTTCGACGCGGCGCTGGCGGCGCTGAGCGCGGAGGATTTCATCGCCGAGCGGCTAGAGCGCGCGTTGCAGGTGGCCGGCGTGGTGACCGGCGAGGATTTCACATTCGGCCACGCAAAGCGCGGCACTGTCGCGATGCTGCGCGCGGCGGGCGGGCGCGGCGGCTATGCGGTCGACACCGTCGGCCCGGTGATGCTGGACGGGGCGCCGGTATCGTCCACCCGCATCCGCGAGGCATTGCGCGCGGGCGACATGCGCGGCGCGGCGCGGCTGCTGACCCGCCCGTTCGCGATTCGCGGAACGGTGCAGCATGGCGACAAGCTGGGCCGCACGATCGGCTATCCCACCGCCAATGTCGACATGGGCGATTACTTGCGCCCCGCCTATGGCATCTATGCGGTGCGCGGGCACCTGCCCGACGGACGGGTGGTATCGGGGGCCGCGAACCTGGGCGTGCGCCCGACGTTCGAGCCGCCCAAGGAATTGCTGGAGCCGTATTTCTTCGATTTCTCCGGCGACCTGTACGGACAGGAGATCGAGGTCGCGCTGATCGACTATCTGCGCCCGGAAGCGAAATTCTCAGGGCTGGACGAACTGGTCGCGCAGATGGACCGCGACTGCGCGCGCGCACGTGAGTTGCTGGCGGAATAACGGCGCGCTAAGGCCTGACATTCCATGGCCGATGCATCCGACACGCCGCGCGACTGGCGCGAAACCGTCTTCCTGCCGAAGACCGATTTTCCCATGAAGGCGGGGCTGCCGCAGAAGGAGCCAGCGATCCTGGCGCGATGGCAGGACATGGACCTGTACCGCCGCCTGCGCGAGGAGCGCGCGGGGCGCGAGACGTTCATCCTCCACGACGGCCCGCCCTATGCCAATGGCGACATGCACATCGGCCATGCGCTGAACCATATCCTGAAGGACATGGTGGTGCGCACCCAGACGCTGCTGGGCAAGAACGCGCCCTATGTTCCCGGTTGGGATTGCCATGGCCTGCCGATCGAATGGAAGGTCGAGGAGGAATATCGCAAGAAGAAGCGCAACAAGGATGAGGTGCCGCCGCGCGAATTCCGCGCCGAGTGCCGCGCCTATGCGCAGCATTGGGTGAACACCCAGCGCGAGCAGCTGAAGCGGCTGGGCATCAACGGCGACTGGGACAAGCCGTATCTGACGATGGATTTCGCCGCGGAGGCGACGATCGTCGCCGAGCTGATGAAGTTCGCCGAGACCGGCCAGCTGTATCGCGGCGCCAAGCCGGTGATGTGGTCCCCGGTCGAAAAGACCGCGCTGGCCGAAGCCGAAATCGAATATGAGGACATCACCTCCACCCAGATCGACGTCGGGTTCGAGGTGATCCAGTGCCCCGAATATCCGGGGCTGGCGGGCACGATCGCGCCGATCTGGACCACCACGCCGTGGACGATCCCGGTCAACCAGGCGATCGCCTACGGTTCGGCGATCGACTATCTCCAGTTCGAGAGCGGCGGGAATAAGTATCTGGTCGCCGAGCCGCTGTTCCCGGCCTTCTCCAAGCGCACCGGGCTGAAGCTGGAAGGGATCGTCGCGCTCATCAAGGGGCCGGTGCTGGAAGGCGCGACGGTGCGCCACCCGATGCACCATCTGGGCGGCTTCTTCGCCACGCCGCGCCCGTTCCTGGAGGGCGATTTCGTCACCATCGACGCGGGCACGGGCCTGGTCCACATGGCCCCCGACCATGGCGAGGACGATTTCGAACTGTGCAAGAAGCACGGGATCGAGCCGGTGTTCGCGGTGGATGCCGCGGGCATGTACCGCGACGACTGGGCGTGGCTGGGCGGGCAGGGCAGCGTCATCAACAAGAAGTTCGTCGCCAGCGACGGGCCGATCTGCACCGACCTGCGGGACACCGGGATGCTGCTGTCCGCCAGCGACGATTTCCAGCACAGCTACCCGCATTCGTGGCGGTCGAAGGCGAAGGTGATCTATCGCTGCACCCCGCAGTGGTTCATCGCGGTCGACCGGCCGATCGACGGGGAGGCCGACACGCTGCGCAACCGCGCGATCGCGGCGATCGCGGCGACGCGGTTCGTGCCGGAAAAGGGCCGCAACCGCATCGGCGCGATGGTGGAGGGACGGCCCGACTGGGTGATCTCGCGCCAGCGCGCGTGGGGCGTGCCGATCGCTCTGTTCGTCGACCGGCGCACCGGCCAGTATCTGGTCGATGCGGAGGTCAACGCGCGGATCGTCGCGGCCTTCCGCGAAGAGGGCGTCGATGCGTGGAGCGACGCGGCAATGCCCGCGCTGCTCGGCCCGGGTCGCGACCCGGCGGATTACGAGCGGGTCACCGACATCCTGGACGTGTGGTTCGATTCGGGCTGCACCCATGCCTTCGTGCTCGACAGCGGGCGCTGGCCGGAACTGAGCTGGCCCGCCGATCTGTATCTGGAAGGGTCGGACCAGCATCGCGGCTGGTTCCAGTCGTCGCTGCTGGAAAGCTGCGGGACGCGCGGGCGGGCGCCCTATGACGCGGTGCTGACGCACGGCTTCACGATGGACGCCAAGGGCATGAAGATGTCCAAGTCGCTGGGCAACACCATCAACCCGCTCGACCTGATGCGCGATTACGGCGCGGATATCCTGCGGCTTTGGGCGCTGTCGGTCGATTTCACCGAGGACCATCGCATCGGCAAGGAGATCCTGGCCGGGGTGGCGGACCAGTATCGCAAGCTGCGCAACACCTTCCGCTACCTGCTGGGCGCGCTGGACGGGTTCGACGAGGCGGAGCGGCTGGCGGTGGGCGAATGGCCGGAGCTGGAGCGGTACATGCTCCACCTCACCCATGCGCTGGACGCGCAGCTGCGCCGCGCGGTCGAGGCGTATGACTTCAACGGCTACGTCCGGCTGCTGAGCGATTTCGCGAACGAGGATCTGTCGGCGTTCTTCTTCGATATCCGCAAGGATTCGCTCTATTGCGATGCCGCGGGCGATACGACGCGGCGCGCCTATCGCACGATGCTGGACGTGCTGTTCCATGCGATGGTGCGCTGGGCCGCGCCGGCGCTGGTGTTCACCGCCGAGGAGGTGTGGCAGGCGCGCTTCGCCGATGCGGACGGATCGGTCCACCTGCTCGACTGGCCCGAACTGCCCGCCGAAGCCGGCGAGGACGTCGCCGCGCGCTGGGCCGCGGTGCGCGACCTGCGCGCGCGCGTGACCGAGGCGATCGAGCCGCTGCGCCGGGAAAAGACCGTCCGGTCCAGCCTGGAGGCGGAGGTGACGGTACCCGACCTGCCGCTGGACGCCGCCGCGCTGGCGGAGGCGTTCATCGTCGCCAAGGTGACGCCGGGTGATACGGTGACGGTGACGCGCACCGATTACCACAAGTGCGGCCGCTGCTGGCGCCACCTGCCCGACGTGGCGGCGGATGACGGGCTGTGCGGGCGCTGCGCCGACGTCGTCGGGGCCGGCGCGTGAGCAAGGTGCCGCGTGCGGGGCTGGCGGTGGCGGCGGCGGTGTTCGTCGTCGACCAGGCGGTGAAATGGCTGGTCACCGGGCCGCTGGGCGTCGATTTCCTGGGCGCGTACAAGACGATCCTGCCGATCTTCGACCTGCGCTTCACGAAGAATGAGGGCGTGTCGCTGGGGATGCTGCGCGCCGAGACGGAGCTGACGCGCTGGCTGCTGGTGGCGTTCACCGCCGCGATCGCCACCGGGGTCGCGATCTGGATGACGCGCGAGGACAAAAGCGCCGACCGGCTGGCGCTGGGGCTGGTGCTGGGCGGTGCGCTGGGCAATATCCTCGACCGCATCCGGCTGGGCTATGTCGTCGATTTCGCCGACCTGCATTTCGGCGAGTGGCGCCCGTTCCTGATCTTCAATGTCGCGGATGCGGCGATTACCATCGGCGTGCTGATTCTGCTGGCACGCGCGCTCCTGATCCGCGAGAAGCGGCCCGATCCTTCGGAGAATGTCCATGCGTAAGTCTGTCGTCGTGGTGGCCTCGCTCACGGCGCTTGCCCTTGTCTCGGGCTGCGGGAAGAGCGGTTACGACCGTGCGCGTCCCGACGAATTCGCCGTCGCGCGCCAGCCCCCGCTGGTGATCCCGCCCGATTTCGCGCTGGTCCCGCCGCAGCCGGGCGCCGCGCGGACGCAGGGGGTGAACACCCAGGCGCAGACGCTGGAGGCGCTGTTCGGCGGCCCGGCGCAGCGCACCGGCACGCAGGGCGCGGTGATCGACGAAGCCGGCGGCACCGGCGCGGCGCAGGCGGGCATCCGCTCCGCCGTGGGCGATCCGCAGACCAACGTGATCGACAAGGGGCAGACGACCCGCGACATCATCGCCGCGCCGCAGGGCGACGGGCAGGGCGCCCGCGCCTCCGCAGGGGCGACCGCCGCGCCGACCGCCACCGCGACGCCCGCGCCGCAGCAGTAAGCGACCGGGCGGGCCGGTCGCGGGCGAACGTTCGCGGCGTCATGCCGGACCCGTTCCGGCATCCACGCATCCGCAAACATGCCGGTGTCGGGATTCGCGGAGCAGTGGACCCCGGAACAGGTCCGGGGTGACGGGTTCCACGGGGCGGGCGGCACGCATTTCACGAAGACCCCAGCCTTCGCTGGGGGTGACGGTGGCCGATGCACGTCGCCCCAGCGCAGGCTGGGGCCTTTGCGTTGGGGGCGTCGCGCCAGTCGCGGGAGATCCCAGCTTTCGCTGGGATGACGGAGTGGGGGCGCGCGGCAAACGCCCGCTTCCTCCCTCCACTACTCCCCCCGCTGTTCCGGCCAGCTGCGGATGTAGACGTCCTGCTGGGCGAAGGGGATGGCGATGCCGGCGTCCTTGAACATCCACCACAATCGGTTGAGCACGTCGGAGCGGACGTTGCCGACGCCGCTTTCGGGGTCGCTGATCCACGCCAGTATCTCATGCTCCACCCCGTCGTTGCCGAACGCGGTCAGCCACACGTTGGGCTTGGGGCTGGCGAGCACGCGCGGGCTGGCCAGCGCGGCCTTCAGCATCAGGTCCTGCGCCAGTTTCAGGTCGCTGTCATAGGCGACGCTGACGGGGATGCGCACGCGCACGTTGCGGTCGGAATAGGACCAGTTCTCCACCTCGCGCGTCATCAGATCCTCGTTCGGGATCAGATGTTCCTTGCCGTCGCGGGTGACGACCGACACCGCGCGCACGCCGATCTTGTTCACCCAGCCGAAGCTTTCGCCGACGACGATCACGTCGCCCGGCTTGATCGAACGATCCATCAGCAGGATGATCCCGGCGATCAGGTTGCCGATCGTCTTCTGCATCCCGAAACCGACCGCCAGGCCGAACGCGCCGGAAAACACCGCGAAGGCGGTCAGGTCGATCCCGATCAGGTCGATCCCGAACAGGAAGGCGACGACCACCGCGGCGATGCCGGCGATCTTCTGCGCCAGGATCTTCTGCGTCGGGTCGAGCGCGGGGGTGCGGTC
>JAESGL010000393.1_pt1 | contig 23178 bp, 28 predicted proteins | sample 9269711 | NCBI WGS metagenome assembly JAESGL01 (sample SAMN14515918, study PRJNA621676) | algae metagenome | isolation source: Kastovskya adunca ATA6-11-RM4 and co-occurring heterotrophs from soil and... | place: Chile: Atacama Desert | collected 2011-06-27
GTTCGTGGTGATGGTGCTGGTCATCCTCATTCGGCCGGCCGGCCTTTTCGCTCGGGAGGCGTAATATGAATGTGACAGCCCTTTCCCCCTCTCTGCCGAAGTCCAACCTGGCGCGGTCTATTGGTCTCATCCTGCTGATATTGGTCGCGTCGATTCTGCTGCTCGCACCTCTGCTCACGTATCCGCTGTACCTGATCAAGATTCTATGCTTCGTGCTTTTCGCTGCCGCATTCAATCTTGTGCTCGGTTACGCCGGCCTGCTTTCTTTCGGCCACGCAGCCTTTTTCGGAGGGGGCGCATACATCGCGGCCCATGCGGCGAAGGTCTGGAACCTGCCCTTTGAACTCGCGATTCTCGCTGGCACGGCATTTGCGACGATAGTCGGCTTCATTTTTGGAGCGATCGCGATCCGTCGGCACGGCATCTATTTTGCGATGATCACGCTGGCCCTTGCGCAGATGATCTACTTTCTCGCAGTCCAGATGCCCTTCACCGGCGGTGAGGATGGCATTCAGAGCGTGCCCCGCGGCTACTTATTGGGATTCATCGACCTCCAAAACATCACTGCGATGTACTACACCGTCCTCGGCGGCACAGCCCTCGGCCTGGTGATCATCTGGCGCACCGTCAACTCGCCCTTCGGTCACACCCTTTCAGCAATCCGGGAGAATGAGACGCGGGTAACCTCGTTGGGCTTGAAGCCAGAGCGCTACAAACTCATCGCCTTCACCCTGTCGGCTGGCCTTTCGGGCTTCGCCGGCTCAATGAAAGCAATAGCCTTTCAACTGGCTTCGCTCGTGGACGTGACGTGGCACATGTCGGGGGAAGTCATCTTGATGACACTTCTCGGTGGCATGGGGACCCTTATCGGACCCATCGTCGGAGCAAGCATCGTTGTCGGACTCGAACACTTTCTCGCGACGAGTGGGCTGCCGATCACGTTCATAATCGGCCTTTTCTTCGTTGTTTGCGTAATGATGTTCAGACGCGGTGTGTTTGGAGAAATGAAGCACTTTCTCCAGCGACGTCGAGCGTAGGAAAGTCTTATTATGCAAGCGTGAGGCCGGAGAAATCCGGCCTTTTTCGTCCTACCGCAAATTATCTCGACCTTACGCCGAACAAGTAACCGATTGCCGCGGCCATCCCCAGGAGCGCTACAGTCGTCAAATCTGGAGATACCCCGTCCAGGCCGTGGTTTTCCGACGTCAGAGTCGGGGAGATTAGGCTGTAAACCGCCAAGGCCGCCAGCACCGACACGAAGACTACAAGGGATAGCACGGGCAAGGATGCTGCCCCACGAGCATCCGCGATCACACTTCCGCCAGATCGGGTGGAAAAAGCCTCTGCGGGTGCCGCGGGACGCACCGATTCCGTCGCGCCACCATGTTGCGCGGTTATTTTAATCCTGCCGTCCTGCTTTTGGGCGTCTGAGGTCGGCAGAGCCTTTCGGGCTTGAATCTCCTCTGAGAATTTTGCGAAGAAATGCCCCGCCATCTGTTTGGCCGTAACATCGATGAGCCTTCCGCCCAACTGGGAGAGCTTTCCCCCGATCTGCGCGGCGACGCTGTAGTGCAGCATGGTTCCATCATCCACGGCCTCCAACTTCACGGTTGCGTCGCCTTTCGCGAAGCCGGCGACACCGCCCTGTCCTTCTCCGCTTATCTTGTATCCGTGAGGTGGGTCGAGGTCGGACAGCATTACATTTCCCTGGAACCTCGCCTTGACTGGACCAATCCTCATGACGGCAACCGCGGACATATCGGTATCAGACGTTTTCACCAGTTCCTGGCAACCGGGGATACAGAGTTTCAACACCTCGGGATCGTTGAGCGCGGCCCAGACCTCTTCCTTTGTTGCCGGGATCATCTGCTGGCCCGTCATTTCCATTGGTTCTCTCCTCACCTACGTCCCTTTGCGACTGGATACCAAGCCGCACATTGATCGCTTGACATTCGTTCTTTAGGTCTAATAATGCAAGTGATTTTTGGGGCATCTCGATGATATGCAGCCGAAGCGTCTCGATAGAAGGACCATCGGCGGCAAGCCTCCGGTGCGATGGGGAAAGTGGCACGATGAAGCCGGCGCAGTTCGATTATGCAGTCCCCACAACAGTCGAGGAAGCGGCGCGGCTGCTTGCGGCATCGAACGGCGACGGCAAGATCATCGCCGGCGGCCAAAGCCTCATGCCCATGATCAACTTTCGCCTTGTAAAGCCGTCGATCCTCATCGACGTGAATCGGATCGCAGGCCTTAACCGGATAGAGCTAGTTGGGAAGCGGGTAAGGATCGGTGCGACCGTCCGCCATCATCAGACAGCCTCTGATCCATTGATTGCCAAGCATCTACCGGTGGTCCATGATGCCATGCGACATGTCGCACATGTCACGGTCCGCAACCGAGGCACCTTCTGCGGCAGCGTCGCCCATGCCGACCCGGCAGCCGAAATGCCGATGGTGACAAGGTTCTTGGACGGAACAATCATCGCCTTGTCGATACGGGGCGAACGACGTATCCCAGCGGCCGACTTTTTCTTGGGTTCTTTGGTCAACAGTCTCGAGCCGGATGAAATGGTGCTCGCAGTGGAGATCGACGTGATGCCCGATGAAGCCGGTTGGGGCTTCGAGGAATTCGCCAAGCGTCACGGAGACTTTGCGTTGGCCGCCTTTGCCGCCACACTCCGGACGGATAACGGACGTGCACGGGACGTCCGTATCGGGATGATGGGCGTCGGCGAGGTACCTCTGCGTCTTCCTGAAATCGAAGAGATTCTCGAGGACACGGAGTTGTCTCAAGGAGTGCTCCAGGCGGTCGCTGAAAAGCTCAGCGACATCTTGACGCCGAATACCGATATCCACGCCTCGGCTGACTATCGTAGGCATTTGTCCGGCATCCTCGCGAAGAGAGCGCTGCGCTCCGCCTGGGTTAAAGCGGGCGGCAGGAATGAGGCGACCAATGGTTGAGAAAACGATCACTGTGGGCGTCAACGGGATGTCCTACACCCGCACCGTCGAACCGCGGATGCTTCTTAGTGATTTCCTGCGTCAAGAGCTGGGCCTCACGGGGACGCATGTAGGCTGCGAACATGGAGTGTGCGGTGCCTGCACCGTACTTCTGGACGGTCGAAGCGCGCGCTCGTGTCTGACTCTTGCGGTCCAAGTCGATGGCTTGGAGCTCGAAACCATCGAAGGTCAGGGGGAAATTGACTGCCTGGGCAGGGTCCAGGAGGCCTTCCGCCAGCATCATGGGCTCCAGTGCGGCTTCTGCACGCCCGGTTTCATCATGGCAGTCACGGACCTTCTCCGGCATCACCCGCTCCAATCGGACGAGCAGATACGGGAAGCCCTCTCGGGCAACATCTGCCGCTGCACGGGATACGAGAACATAGTCAACGCTGTTCGCGAACTGGCACGGGAAAGAGGACCTCTCACATGAAAATGCACTTCCTCGAAGGTGGCCGGCTGCGCATGCGACGGTCGATCTATATCGCAGGAGCGCCAAAGGAAGAGTCGATCGAGCTTCCTGTACACGCCACTCTGATACGCCACCCGCAAGGAAACGTACTCTTCGATAGCGGCTGCAATCCCGAAGCCGCTATCGATCCCCAAGCGCGTTGGGGAGGATTGAGCAAAGTCATGACGCCGGCGTTCGTGCCGGATCAAACCGTCATTCATCAGCTTAACCACGTGGGTCTGACGTCAGATGATGTTGACGTTGTCATCTGTTCGCACCTCCATCCTGACCACTGCGGATGTAACGCCTACTTTGCCAAAGCCACCATCATCTGTCATGAGGCCGAGCTTCAAGCGGCACAGGCCGAAGGTGCCGTTAGCGCGGGCTATCTTCCCCGCGAATGGGATCAGCCGCAGGGGTTTCAGACATTCGCCAACGAGCATGATCTCTTTGACGACGGCAGGATCGTGATCATCCCGATGCCGGGGCACACTCCGGGGATGAGCGTTGCTAGAATAGAGCTGGACTGTGACGGCGCTTTCGTACTCGCGTCTGATGCGGCCCCTCTGCAGGAGAATATCAATAGCGGCATTGCGCCCAGGAATACATGGGATATGGAGCTCGCAGGATCGGCCCTCAAGCGTCTGAAATCCATGCGCGACAGGGGCGATAACGTCATCTCAGGACACGATGACGCTCAGTGGAAGGGCCTTCGGAAAGGATCGGAATTCTACGAATGACCGATCACCAACATCCCGCCGAACTTCGACCGAAAATGGTCGGGACCCGCGTCAAACGTACTGAGGACCCACGCCTTCTTGCAGGCATGGGGCAATACGTTGACGACATGTCTCCCGCCGGAACCTTGCATGTAGCACTTAGGCGTTCCGATCAGCCGCATGCTCGGATACTGAACGTCGATGTTGGAGAAGCGTTCTCGGTTCCCGGAGTCGTAGCCATCTATGACATCAGTGACATCGAAGGCGAGATCAAGCCGGCTATCCCGACATCGCGCATGGCCGGCTACTACGCCACTCCCAATTGGCCCCTAGCGCGTGGAAAAGTACGATACGTTGGCGAACCCGTTGTTGCGGTCGTCGCTGAGAGCCGGTACGCCGCCGAGGATGCCCTTGAGCACATCAACATCCAGTACGAGCCGTTGCCTTTCGCCATCCGGCAGGTTGATGCAGTCAAGGACGATGCGCCGTTACTCCACGAAGAGGCCGGAACGAACACCATAATTCGCCGCGAGTTCAAGCGAGGGGATGTTGATGCCGCCTTCGAGGAGGCTGCCGTTATCGTGAAGGGTCGCTTCAGGATGACCCGCAAGACGGCAGTCGCGATGGAGAACCGTTGCTACCTGGCCGAATGGGACGGCAGAAAGCAGTCGCTGACCCTCTACACGTCGTCGGGCAGCCCGGGTATCATACGCGACGTATTATCTAGTTGCCTGGATTTACCCGGAACACGATTGCGGGTTGTCGCACCCGACGTCGGGGGCAGCTTTGGCGCTAAAGGGTCGTTGTACCCCGAAGAGATGCTGGTCTGCGTCCTGGCGCGAAAGCTGAAACGTCCAGTGAAGTTCGTCAGCGATCGTCTGGAGGACCTATCTGCCACAAGCCAGGCCTTCGATGAACTAATTGAGGCGGAATTGGCTGTCACAAGCGACGGGCTGCTCATCGGGCTCAAAGCAGACGTGATCGGCGACGTCGGTGCGTACTCCATATATCCGTGGACCGCCGCACTGGAAACCGTACAGGTCGTCAGCTTCCTCCCGGGTCCATACCGGATGGAACACTACAGGGGCCGGATCAGGGGTGTCCTCACTCCCAAGCCGCCCACGGGTCCGTATAGGGGAGTTGGCCGTCCCTCCTCCACCTTTGCCATAGAACGGCTCGTCGAAATGGCGGCGCGCGAGTTGAACATGGACCCCGTCGAGTTCCGGCGAAAGAACTTGGTGCGGGCGGAAGAATTCCCTTACCGGACGGCTTCGGGGATCATCTGGGACAAGTCCGCCTTCCAAGAGTGTTTAGAAGGCGCTTGCGAGAAAGCCGATTACGCGGCCCTAGTTCGCCAGAGAGACGCGGCACGCAGGGAAGGTCGGTGGATGGGCATCGGACTGGCAAGCTACGCGGAACTGACGGGTATAGGCTCACGCATATCGGTCGCGCCTGGCATGCCCATCAACACCGGGACAGAAACGTCAAAGATCGAGATAGACGCAACCGGCGCGATTACAGCGTCTTTCGGGATCTCGTCACATGGCCAAGGCCTGGAGACGACCCTGGCACAAGTGATCGTCGACGAGCTTGGCTGCAAGCTGGAGGACATCCAGGTAAGACACGGTGACAGCGCACTCGTACCAATGTCCAGCGGCACCTACGCCAGTCGCTCGGCAGTGCTAGGAGGTGGCGCGGCCACGCTGGCCGCACGAGTGGTTAAAGGCAAGGTGTTACGGGCAGCGGCCTTTCTCATGGAGCAAAGCGTCGATGATCTGGATATTCGCGACGGTATCATTGCGAGCCGCCAGTCCAATCTAACGATGACGCTCAAGGAAGTTGCCTCAGCTGTGTATACTCAAATGGGGCGCATCCCACGCGAGCAACGCGAAGACCTCACCGCATCGGAAACCTACGATCCTTACTTGGGGACGGCTTGCTCATCCACGCATCTGGCGATGGTGGAGATCGATCCGGAAACCTACGGTGTTGAAATACGCCGCTATGTCGTGGCAGAGGACTGCGGCAAGATCATAAATCCCATGATCGTGGACGGGCAAGTACATGGGGCTGTAGCGCAAGGCATCGGTGCCGCGCTGCTCGAGGAGATCATTCACGACGACAATGGACAAGCAGTGGCTGCCAGCCTTGCAGATTACCTTGTGCCTGTCGCAGGCACCGTACCAAACATCAGCATCGTACACATAGAGGCCGACTTGCCAAACAACGTTGGCGGCTTCCGGGGAATGGGTGAAGGCGGCACAATTGGGGCTCCAGCAGCTATTGCCAACGCGGTATCTGATGCCTTGGCCCATCTTGGCGTCTCAGTCGAGACCCTGCCCATTACCCCCGAGCGGATATTCCAGTTGCTGCGCGACAAGGCACTAGCAGGTCAGCCGATCCAGACGCCGACGTAGCACTCGAAGCGAACGCGCCGGCCTCGCCTCAAAGGTTGAACGAGTAACTGAGCATGTAGTCGGTGTCCTTCGCCGAGATGGGCTTCTTGCATTCGGAGCAGACAACGACGGCAGAGAAATCATTGCTGCACTTCTTGTGCCGAAGGCGCATCGGGGGCTTGCCGTTTGCCAACCAGCGGTCGCCCCAGGCCATCATGACCAGCATCGGCTTGTAGAGATCGAGTCCCATTTCCGTGAAGCGATACTCGAAACGGTCTCCACTACCATATGGAGTCTTGCGAAATACGCCTGCCTGAACGAGTCGTGCAAGCCGATCGGAGAGTATGTTGGTCGCGATTCCAAGGTTCTCGCGCATTTCCTCGTATCGGCGGACGCCGTTCCAACCCTCGCGAAGAATAAGGAAACTCCAGCGATCCCCGATGATCGCCAAGGTCCGTGCAACTGAGCAAGGCCTTACTCTTTCCAGCAATGCGGGGTCCGAACTTCTCCTGGATGTTGGCCTCGCTTCAACGGATGTGTAACCGGCTCCCGGACCATCACGTGGCGCAACCTCCCGTGCCGTGAACGGTTCGAGACATTCGCTGCACACAGTCACCGGCCGACAGCTGCATCCGCAGCTCTTGTGAAGCAGTTGCAGTGGCGGTTCGTTACCGCCGGCGAGCCACTTGTCTCCGAATTCCATCAAAGAGAGCATCGTCGGGAACAGGTCCTTTCCACGTTCAGTAAGAAAGTACTGTTGCCCCGGCTCTTTCGGACGTTTGCCTAACGCTAGGATTTCATTTGATAGCAGTGACGCCAGTCTTGATGATAAGGTCTGCCGAGGGATGCCAAGGCGCTGCTGAAACTTGTCGAACCTCCGGACACCGAAGTAGGCTTCTCGGAGTATCAAGAAGTTCCACGTGTCGAGGACGATCTCCATCGTCCTGCGTACCGATGACTGCCGCTCCATCAAGACTGGCTTGGAGTTGGCAACGGCGTCTGTGATATCGTGTCTGTTCTGGTTATCCAAAAGCGCCTGCCGTTTGAAACTTCACCCAAATGATTGCAAAATAATAGGGCTGAAAGTCTAATAATGAAAGTTACTTTCTCCCGGCCAAGCGATCAGTCGTCGCAACCCGTCAGTGGCCCTGGCGGCGGGAGTGCGGCTGAACCCCCACTGTTCCTCTCGTAGGCTCTCCAGGACCTCCACAGCGACGACCTGACTTCGATGGTGACAAGGGGACGAGGAGCGGAAGGCCATCGACGAACTAAAGCCCTGTTGAGCAACAAGCGGCGATCGCTCCTCCAGCGTGCACGTCCACCAAAACGGCCTAACCAACATCATTGAAATCAACGACTTACGTTATTGGTGGGCCCGGAGGGGCTGCCGATTCGCAATAATATCAGCAACTTAACCCGCTGTGGGACGAAAAAACCCTCTTATAGATATCAATGGCTTAGCAATGCCGCCGTCCCACTTTTTCCGACCGTTTCCGGCCCTTCTTTTCCGGTGGTCTTGCACCTTGGGAGGGGCGCATGAGCGGGGCGCGGCCGTTCAGGGATGTGAAGCTGCAATGGCTTCAGCAGTTAAGCTGCGACAAGGGTCTGAGCGATAACGCCCGGTCCGTAGCCCTCTATATCGTCACCACACATTTGAACGGCCACACCGAGAAGGCGTGGCCGTCCTATCAGACGATTGCCGAAGCAACCGGCAAGAGCGTCAAGACCATTCAGCGCGCCGTCCGTGAACTTGAGGCAAAGGATGGTTCGAGATCCAGCGCGGAAACGGCGTCGGGCACAACACAGAATATCGTCCCTCGGCGGCGTCGATTCTACGCGCATCGGACGCCCGCGAGAAGACGGACAAAGTAGTCACCCTTTACCCAGAAAAAGGCGGCCAAAATCGTCCGGGAAGGCGGTCAGATATGTCCGATGAAGGGGGACAGATACGTCCACCAAACCCAGAGAGAGAAAAAATATATAAACCTAACCCGCGCGAGGAGGCCCCTGCCCGCGTCTACACGCAGTGCGCCATCCCGCTCGTATTCGTCGCCGAGATCAAGACGAAGCAGATCGAACAGTGGCGCATCTGGCTCCGTCGTCATGGCTTGCCTTCGCTTGAAGCTTTGGAGGTACGGATCACGAAAGCCGGAACGCCAGGCTATGCCTTGCCGGGGTACTGGCCGCCGGACGAGGCAAGCACCAAGCTGCTGGAATGGGTCAACTTCTTCAGCCAACGCCTTGACCACATTGCCGCAAACGCCGACTTTCGGAGCGCATCATGACGGCTGGCGCGTGGAAGACAGCAAGGCGGCCGTGTCATGCGGCGAGCCATCTGAGCGGCCACGAACAGCGCGGCCGCCAGGCCGCACACAAGCCGGTAAAGAGTATCGGAGCTTTCAGCATAGATGGGCTAATCGGCTTCTTGCCCCCTTCACATTCGCAGGGAGCAAGCTCCTCATGACCGCTGGTGGCGCGCTCCTGCGAAGCATCCGCCTTTATGAGAAACCCAGCCTCAACCCGCACCACGGCCTTCAGGAGCAGAACTGTGAACACCTTCCACTTCGTGGACTGGGCCTCTTGACCGGCCGGATCCTGTCCGAAAGCAGGCTCGTGGACGATCTGGGGCATATCTAGCCACTGCGCTGTGACAAAGCACCCGCAGGCCGGCGCCGTCTCTTCGCCCACCTCTCGACATCCTTGATTTCCTGCTGCAAGCTATGTTTGTTTTTTCAGAACGCCGAGGCTGCGATGAAACATTGGATGCCAAAGAAGACCGTGTCCGCAGTCGTTCTGTGCCTCGCGCTTCTATCGCCAGCCTTGGGGAACGCCGCTAGCGACATCTTCGTGTACGGGTGCACCTCTGACGGAAAACCAAGTCGGATTAAGGTGACCGCTTCGATCAAGGACAAGGGAGCCATTGAGGCCGCCTTCCGTCGGATTCTCCGCGACAAGCCCTCAGAGTGGCTTCTTGCACAGAAGCGAGCTCGCAACAGTCCTGAATGGAAAAGCACCTTAACGGATTTAGAACGCCTCAGCGGCGGTAGGCTCATGAAACAAGGCGCAGGTAAGGTGGCCGGAAGCATATCGATAGGCCAGACGGGCGCGTCTAAGAGGCACTATTGCGGCGACTAAACCCCGCCTACAAGTGCCAGCACAATCGAAGTCCGGACCGGCCGGAACCTTTCGACAAGAAGCAGAACAACAGGACCCTTGAAACCGACGAGCCGCAATATGGCAGCGGGGAGATGTTGCATCGTCTTACCTTTGGCGAGCTCCTGGGCGAACCTCTCGTGCCGGGCGTTTTTTCAGGACTGGCATGGGGTCAAGAGCTTTTGTGAGATTTCAGTCGCGCCCTATCCACAGGCCCCGTCGAGGTTACGAGAAAGCCCCTGTGCGTGAGCCATCAACTGGTGGCTGAAGACGATTGGTTGGGCCGCCTGGAGGTGCGTGAACCCCGGCGCTGGAGTGGTCAAGTGGGACGACGCCTTTCCCATCAGGGCGTCGGTCAGCGTCAGAAGCTCCTGCGAAACAACCTTCGCCTCCTCCCGCAGATATAGCTTGAGGTCGTTGGCGGCCTGGTCATTGCGCGAGCGGCCCGCACGAAGTTTGCCTCCCACGTCCCATGGCGCTCGATCAGGTGGCGTTCGATGAAGGTATGGATATCTTCGTCGCTAGCGGCTGGTTCGATCTCCCCGCTTGCCGACTCCGCGGCAATCGCGTCTAGTGTCGTCATGATCCTGCGGCACTCCTCATCAGTGAGACATTTCACAGCGCATACGCCGCCAGTCTCGTGGCCGTGTCCGCTAGCAGCCGGCAACTAGCCAAGGCATGTAAGGAATCGACATACTCAGCCTCGTTGTGGCTCAACCCCTTGTGGCAGGGCACAAAGATCATGCATGCTGGCGCCACCCGGTTAACAAACAGCGCATCGTGGAAGGCTCCGGAAAGCATGCCCTTCCATTCAAGATCCAGCTGTCCAGCGGCTGCTATAATCACCTCTTGCAGGTTTTGGTTGAAAGTGCACGGCGGCATCTCGAAGCTCCGGGAAATGTCCACGTCACAATGCTGAAGGTCCGCTGTGTAGGTGATGGCTGAGATGACTTCCTTCTCGATCTCATCTAGCCGCTCGGGCTGAGGATGACGAATATCCACCGTGCACATCACTTCGTCCGGAATTGCATTCACCGATCCAGGTGAAGCCGAGATCCTTCCTACAGTGAATCGGGCATTCGGATCCGACGGCATTATATTATGATAGAGCTGTGCAAGGGCAGCTGTCAGTGCCCACAGTGGATCTCGCCGATAGGCAAGTCCCGTGGTGCCTGCGTGTGCCGTCTGTCCTTTCACGGCAATATCGAGCCAGCGTGTGCCTTGGATGCCAGTCACGACACCTACAGGGATGCCCTCTGCCTCTAGCGAAGGCCCCTGCTCTATATGGACCTCTACGTAAGCGTAGATCGGGAACCCCAATGCTCGGACAGGAGCCTCAGGCAGGCTCTCAATCGTCGACTTCAGCTCGCTGGCGAATAAGGCGCCGTCAGTCCCCGTCTTTTTGTACCATTCCCCCGGGATAGATCCACGCGAGAAGGCCATCGATCCCATGCAACCAGGAGCGAAGCGACATCCCTCTTCGTTGGTCCACGAAACCGCCATGATGGGACGCTCAGTCTCAACACTGGCATCCTCCAGGCTCTCAAGGACCTCAAAGGCCGACAAGGTGCCAAGGGCGCCATCGAAGCGGCCTCCCGTGGGCTGGCTGTCGAGGTGGCTGCCCATCATCAGCGGCGGTAGGTCGTCATAGCGGCCTCTCCGGCGAATAAAGAGGTTCGCGACCTGATCCTGAAAGACGTCGAAACCTCTCGCCAACGCCAGCTTTGTCAGCAGCCGCCGCGCCTGCCGATCCCCTTCAGTCAGCGCCTGCCGATTGACGCCCCCTTTCGGCGTTGCACCGATGGCTGCGAACTGATCGAGCCGCGCTTCCAGCCGACTACCGTTAATCTCAACCATAATTACCCATCTTCGCGTTCGAGAGATAGGGAGCGTCGTGAAAAGCAATTTCCAGCTTCTGCACCCTACCAAAGATCATGCTGAGGCGGCTGCGCTCCGTTTCACTCATACCCTGCCCTGCTGCGTCCAGCTCTGCCTTCAGCCACAGCGCCTGCGCCGCAAAATCATCCTCCGCATGCAGGTCGACCCACTCCTTCAGAAGAACATCACTGATGTGACATTGTGCGGCCTGCTTCGACCAGGTCCAGTACATCCACTCGGCTGCAAACATTGCGGCGACTGTGTCGAGATAATCACCATCGTGCGAAATGGAATACATGCCATCGCGGAAGGCTGCGACTTCGGGAATGGTCGTGTCGAATGCGAAGGGATCGATACCGCGTTCGGCAAACGTCCGCTCGAAATAGGCGATCTGCTGGTTGGCGAGAGCATCCAGAACGCCAATCAGCCAGCGCTTCTGCGTAATTGTCTCAGACTTGGCTGCTGCGAAAGCGAAGATCGAGATCGCGGTATCGACGAAAGCACCCTCAAAAACGAGATAGCGTTCAAAGACCTCCTTCGAGAGGCGGTCAGCCTTGATGTCCGCAACGAAGCGATGATTGACCATCGCGTCGAGAACTGCCTCATTTTCGCGTAGTATCTGCTCCGAGAGCGTTTCAATCATATCAACGCTCCAGCGCAGGAAGGGCAGCCGCGACGAAGGCTTTGACGCGAACCGGCTCAACCGGGTTCCACCATACGCCGCCCTCCTTGAGCGACGATGCGACGATCACCCCGTTGGTGCGCTTCAAAATCTCAACAATGTTATCCTTGGTAACACCCGATCCCACTAGCAGCGGCAGGTGCGTGGCCGCGCCGATCGTATCTATCTCTTCCATGCTGGCGGAATTACCGGTGCGTTGGCCAGTCGCGATCACAGCGTCGGCATCGAAGAAGGCCAAATCGCGGGTAAGCTCTTCGATCGTGCGATCGGCGGTAATGGCATGGGCGCCGTGTTTGACGTGGCTGTCGGCGAATACCTTGATATGCTCTGCACGCAGGAGCGAACGATACCGCATGGCTTCCGCTGCCCGCCCTTCCATGAAGCCTTCGTTGGCGACATACGCGTTGGCCCATTGATTCACCCTGATGAACTTCGCGCCACCGGCCATGGCGATAGCGAAGGCGGGTATGGGAGCGTTTGCTAAAACGTTGATGCCAATCGGCACGCCGGTATTGCGGGCGATGCGGTCGGTGATGACCGACATGAAGGCGGACGTTTCCGGGCCTATGTCCTCTGGCTTGGAGAACGGAATGTCACCGTGGTTCTCGACAATCAGTCCGTGCAATCCGCCTTGGATCAAAGCGTCCGCGTCACGCATTGCCGCGTCGTATATCGCATCCAGCGAAGCTCCACGGTAGCGTGGCGCGCCTGGAAAAGGCAGGCAATGGATCATCCCGATCAGCGCCTTGTCAGTCCCAAATATTTCCCTTATGGCGCTCGAATTGTTGTCAGATATCGTCTGCATCTCATCCCTTTCCTAAAGGCCAGCCATGCGTGCCCATGTCATCGGTAACGTCGCCATCGACGAAACCATCTCAGTGTCGTCCATGCCTGAAGCCGGAGCTTCGATCTTCGGTCGCGAGGAGACCCGGGACCTGGGCGGCAAGGGCGCAAATCAGGCCGTGGTTATGGCCCGCACAGGGCTCCCGACCGCGCTGATTGCAGCCGTGGGCGAGGACTTTCGCGCCCAGACCATTCGTGAGCAGCTGGCGCCCGAGCCGGTTGAGGCAAAGCTTACCGTGATCGACGGACGCTCCAGTGACTTCTCGATTATCTTCACCATGCCCGATGGCGAGAACGCCATCGTGACCACCACCGATTCCGCTGGCTCTCTGACGCCTGACGATGCCATCGCAGGATTGAGCCGTGCCGTGACCGGTGATCTCGTTGTCCTCCAGGGCAATCTCGCAGAAACCACGACCCGCGATCTGCTTGCGGAAGCCAAACGCCGTGGCCTTGTCACGGCCTTCAATCCCTCGCCGCTTCGGCCCTATTTCTCGGACCTTTGGCCGCTCGTGGATATCGCTGTCCTTAACCGAGGAGAGGCTCTGAGTCTTACCCGCTCGTCGGACGCTGCAGCGGCTGAGCGCCTCCAACAGTCGGGCGTCCGCCACGTCGTTATTACCCTTGGGGGCGACGGCGCAATACTCGCCACTAGAGGCGATGGTATCGCCACCATACCGGCCGTCGCCACCCACGCCGTGGATACAACAGGGGCAGGAGATACTTTCATGGCAGTCGCGCTTGCGTCCGCGGCTTTGAGAGGCATTGAGCTCGATACGCGAGCCGTTGGTCATGCCGCCTGCGCCTCGGCGCTGACGGTTAGCCGGCGCGGCACCAGAGCGGCCTTCCCCACGAGCGAAGAACTGCAGGCAATCTTGGCGCGCTGATACCCGCAACCGATCCCTGCTCACCGAACCTCGCTGAGCCAGCCGAGGATGTTCCTCCATAGGCGACCATAGCCCTCCCACTCGCAGAATTCCGGCGAAAGCCAGTGCGGCCCGATATCAGAAGTCCAGGCAGCGCTGCGTCCACGACCGAAGCTTCCTGTTACGAGCAGCGGATGGCCACCCTGATCGTCCGGGAGGCGAGCAACGACTTCCACATCGCTGCGCTCTCGCACCTCGACTTCATTCACGCCGAGAAGAAGCGGCCAATTTCCCGAGAGGCCTGCAACGGTTGGATGATCCGCTTTCGTGATAACCGCCGTCGCGCCTTCTGGAATCTCCACGCGATCATCATAGGGAAGGCACGTGACCGGCAGCGTGTCTTCCACCGCGGTCCGGCGCCAACGAGCCTTCCCGTCGATACCTTGGAAGGAGAAGTAGCCGCCCACCATCAATAGGCCGCCGCCCTTTTCGACCCAAGCCTTGATCAGCTTCAGTCGGTTAGGAACCGTTTTCGACTGCAACCAGACCGCAGGAGGCAGGAGGAGCGAGTTCGCGCCGATATCGGAGAGGATGAGAAGGTCGTAAGCGTCCAGCCCCTCCATGTCGTAAGGGAACTTCTCCACGGCATCATGCGCCATCATATAGGTAAGCTCGAATTCGCTCCCTTGCAGGGCTTTCACCAATGGCTCTGCGCCGAGGTGAAAGGTCACGCTGCCGAACTGGTCAAACCCCTTGTAATGGGTGGCAGAGCTTACCCAGCTTTCGCCAACGAGGAGGACTTTCTTGGTCATCTTGGTTCCATTTCTGTAGTCAATGTCGGATTCAGCCCTGGGCGCGGAATACGGACCGGGGATTATCCCGCATAAGGATTTTGAGTTGATCATCGGCCAAGCCGTGGCGCTTCAGGCGTGGCAGGAAGTGTTTGAGGATGTATGCATAGCCGTTGCCGCCGTAACGCGTCAGCATCATCTTCAGGAAGACGTCGTGAGACAGGAGGATTCGGTCAAGGCAACCCCGCTCGATCAGCTTGACGATAGCACGGGCCGCCTCTTCATCGCTGGGGCACTGCACCTGCTGATCCGCATAGAAGAAATCCATGCCGATCATATCGTATTCGACAAAGGCTCCTCGGGAAGCGAGCTCGACCTGATAGCTGAGATCGTCGTGAGAGGGGTTCATGTGGCAGAGCACGGTGTGCCTCAGGTCAGCACCCTCCTCCTCCACAATGTTCAGGACGTTGTGGCCAAGGCGGAACCAACCCGGTAGATGGACCATCAGAGGCAAGCCAGTTCGCACTTGAGCGCGTGCCGCCGCCCGCAGTGATTTCTCTTCCTCGCCGGTAAATTCAGAAGAGACGCCTATCTCTCCAATCAAACCTACCTTGATGTCGGTGCCGTCAACGCCTACCATCGCCTCGTGCACAATCTCGTCGGCGATCTGGTCGACGGTCATAGCCGCCACCTTCGCCGGATGGGAGGAGGCGAGATAGTATCCGGCTCCCATCACGATATTGAGGCCACTGGCACTGGAGATGCGCTTTAGTGCCACCGGATTCCGCCCGATCCCTTGGCAGGTTGGTTCTACGACCGTGTTACCGCCGCATCTGGCGAATTCCTTTAGCTCCGCGATGGCCAGCGGCTCGTCATCAAGCGTGATGTTGTGCTTGTTGACAAAGGGATCCTGACGCAATTCCCCAAGTACCTCGATGCAGACGAAACCCTCTGCCAGATACTGCCGCTCTGGCGTCTTCGGTGCATGCCACCAGCAGCGGCAATCGTTGAGAATGTGTTCGTGCATCAAGGACAGACCCAGATCGGAAACGGCGATCGGGCCGGCCACGGTCATCACCTTGCCGGAGCGCACATGACCTTCAGAAAGCTCCTGGCTCACATTATCCTCGCACTTTCTTTCCGCCGAAGCGGAAGTTCGTGGTGAAGATCTTTGTGTTGAGCCAGATCGCAACCAAGATGATGGCGCCTGTCACGATCTGGGTGAAGAAAGGCGAGATGTGCATCAGGATCAACCCGTTGCCAATCACGGCGATGGTCAGCGTTCCTAACACTGTGCCTAGTATGCTGCCTCGCCCGCCCATTAGGGATGTGCCACCAAGCACAACGGCTGCAATGACCTGCAGCTCAAATCCGACAGCGGCGTTCGAGGAGCCGGAACCGAGGCGCGCGGCGATGAGCAGTCCGGCCAGCGCACTCGCGATACCCGAGACCATGTAGACAGAGGCCACAATCCACTTGGATGGCATCCCCACGCGTCGTGCGGCCTCAAGATTGGAACCGACAGCTACGACCTGCCGCCCATATTTTGTATAGGCGATGACGCCGTAACCGAGCAGAGCGACACCAAGGGCGATGAGCGCCGGCACAGGAATGCTGAAAAGCTCACCACGGCCTATTGCGAAGAAACCTGGAACGTCCTTGATGGGGATCGAGTAGCCCTGCGTCAGGTAAAGCGCAAAGCCGCGCAAGATGGAAAGACCGGCTAGTGTCACGATGAAAGCAGGTATGCCCTGGTAGGCGACGAACCAACCTTGGGCCATTCCGAGCAAGGCACCGAACGCGAGCATGCCGAGGACCACGACGGGCCAAGGATAGCCCAAGGCAAGGACCATTGCAGCGACAGCGTTCACCAGCGCCACCTGAGAACCGACAGAGAGGTCAATACCGCCGGTGATGATCACCAATGTCATTGCTACTGCCACAACGAGAATTGGAGCGGCCTGGCGGATGACGTTGAGGATGTTGCCAAGCGTCAGAAATGTATCAGTGGTGACTGAAAAGAAGATCAGGCAGGCGAAGAAGAACACGGCGATCGAGAGAACCTGGGCGTGTTCGGAGAGAAAATCCGCGACCGGTGACCCGGCTGCGCGTTCCGTATAGGCGGTCAATGCTTTTGCCCTCCGACGATAAGCTGCACGAGGTCCTGAAGGTCCGTGTTTCCAATGTCGCGCTCAGCGACCTTCGTCCCTTCGTACATGACCGCGATACGATCACATGCACGGAAGAGATCCTGTAGTCGATGGGTGATCAGAATGACGGACACGCCTCTCGCCTTCACCCGGTTGATCAGCGAGAGCACCGCCTCAACCTCGGCAACAGCAAGGGCCGAGGTCGGCTCATCCATGATGAGCACCTTCGGGTTGAAAGAGGCCGCACGCGCGATGGCAATCGCCTGCCGCTGTCCACCGGACAGCTTCTCCACCTTTGCACCGAGGCGCGGAATCCGTATTTCGAGAGCGTCCAGCATGGAACGGGCCTCGGCCACCATGCGTGGACGATCGAGGAATGGACCCTTTGTCAGTTCCCGGCCGAGAAAAAGATTACCCACTACGTCGATGTGGTCGCAAAGGCTTAGGTCTTGAAAGACCATCTCGATATTGCGCTTGCGAGCGTCGGCAGGTCCGGCCAGCCGGACCTCCTGTCCATCGATAGCAATCGACCCGCCGTCAGGGATGTAAGTGCCTGAGATAATCTTGGTGAGCGTGGACTTTCCTGCGGCATTGTCTCCCACCAGACCCAAACACTCGCCGGGATAGATATCGAGATCAACGCCCCGAAGCGCTTGATGAGAGCCGAAGTTCTTTTGGATATTCCGCAACGACACCCTGGGCTGACGATTGACGCCGTCTCCAGGTTGCCGGGGGATGTGCCCTCCCCCGGTTCCTGCGACAGCGGATTGATGCTGCCCTTCCGCCATCATTTGAACATGTCCCGATACGGCTCAACGTTGTCCTTCGTGACGATGGTGATCGGCACAGAGATCGTCTGCTCAACGCTGCCGCCCTCAGAAAGGGTCTGAAGGGCTTCGACAGCCGCTGCGCCCATGGCCGCAGGGTCCTGTTGGATGACTGCGGCAACGTAACCCGCATCAATGCCTGCAATTGCCTGAGCCGTAAGGTCCCACCCGAAGATCTTGACGTCGTCCTGCTTGCCCTGGCTCTCAACAGCCGCGATGGCCCCCATCAGGGCGGGTTCGCCGGTCGCGTAGACAGCCGTCATGTCTGGATTGCCCGTGATCAAGTTCTCTGCAGCGGCAAGGGCATTGTCCTGGATGTTCTGGCCATCCACGACACCCGCCGTCTCGACTCCTTCAGCACCCTGCACCGCCTTTTCAAAGCCTTCCTGGCGTACGTTCTGGATGAAGGAATTCAAGGCTCCGACGACACCGTATTTCACAGTGCCGTCCATGTTGCTATTCACGTAATCAAGGAAGAACTTGCCCATGTCAGCGCCGGCCGCGGCGTTGTCTACGCCGATCTGCGCCTTTTGCGGTCCCTCCGGCAAGATGGCGTCGATTGCCACTACAGGTATACCAGCGTCTGCTGCCTGCTGAACGGCTGGCATGATCCCGTTCACGTCAATGGCAACCACCGCAATACCATCAACCCCCTGTTGAATGTAGGTTTCGATGGCGCTGTTTTGCGCCGCAGGATCATTGTTGGCATTGAAGATCACCAGCTTCGCGCCGGCCTCCTCCGCGGCCTTTTGTGCACCTTCATTCATCTGGTTGAAGAACAGGGCCTGCTGATTGATCTGAACGAGCGCGAAGGTCTTCTGAGCGTCCTGCGCCTGGGCAGCGCCGAAGGACAGGCCTGCCATAGCGGTTGCCGCGAGAGCGGCAGTGAAGGTTCTGCGTCTTAGAAGTGTCATGAGTTCATCCTCTGGTTGGCGTTGGTCCCGCTGCTGTTATTTTCTCGAAGGCGGAGCAACGGAATTCCGCACGACGATTTCGACGGGTAACAGCTCTTCAGAAAGGAGGTCTTCCGGCTGCTCCCAGTTGGTGTCGACGAGAAGCGCAAGTGCGCGCTGTCCTATGGCCCGGACGGGCTGACGGATGGCCGTCAACGAGGGGGCAAATAGATGAAGCGGGCCCACGTCGTCGAAGCCGATGATAGAGACTTCCCGTGGAATGGATGCTCCTTGCTCCCTGAGAACTTCGATCAGTCCGATCGCTATCTCATCGGAACTCGCAAAGATGGCGGTTGCAGGCATCCCTTCACTGAGGAATCGTCGCGCTGCTTTGCGTCCGAATTCGACGGTGTATTCGCCTTCGTATCGTAAGAGGCCATCCATGGGTATGGACGCTTCGCGCAGCGCACGCCTCAATCCGGAATAGCGGCGGCGGGTACTGATCATCTCCTGCGGGCCCCCGACGTACAACACTCTCCGATGGCCGTTCTGGACGAGGTGCTGACCTGCAAGGTAGCCCCCCTGCTCGTTGTCGCAGAAAAGCTTCGGGACCATCGCATCGGGTACATCTTCATCGACGACAACGACTTTGCCGGTCTGGTTGATGCGCGAGGCCAATTCACCATCGTCCGGGTGATTTGTGACGAAAACCAGCCCGTCGACATGGTTGCGAGCCAGCGCGCTAAGATATGCAATCTCTCGCCCCGGTCTGTTCAATGTCGCGTACAGGGAGAGGGCCAAGCCACGTTGATCAGCTTCTTCTTCAACAGCTGAGACAAGTGTAGCGAAGAAGGGGTTGGCTATGTCGGGGACTACGAGTCCGATCGTGTCAGAACGCCCGCGACTGAGGCTTCGCGCATGAGGATTGGGCTCGTATCTTAGCTCTTGGATCGCAGCGTGGATCCGCGACTTCGTCTCCAACGGCAACTCGAGCGTGCCGTTAAGCAGTCGAGACACTGTTGTGACAGAGACGCCCGCTGCACTGGCGACGTCCTTCAAGCTGGTCGCGCGCTTTTTCACTACGTGTTCCCCAGTTAGATTCCCCGGCTGTTTGGTGACAGCTTCTTCTACTTGGTAAACCGCTTTACTAAACCGCTTCACCCTGGACACAGAAGATGACGCTGTCAAGCGTGTCGTCGAGCTTCAAGTCCTAAATTGCGCGGCTGCCGGGCCAACTCGATTCTATCTTCAGCGTGCACGTCGTCGAAACGGCCTGTTCAAATTATGGACGATCGTCGAGCTTTCAGCCGCTTGCGAAGTCTACGCCGACCCTCAACGGGTTCGCAGGCACCGGCCGATCGCGAAAGCGAGAGACGCAGCTGGCCCATACCATCGCCCGGCGCATCGTCGACGAAGCACTTCCTCCCTTCTCCTTCCGCTGGGACTTTGGCAACTTCGAACCAGCCGGTCGGGCCGATATCTACTTGACCGTCTTCACGGCATTGTTTGATATCGACGACGAGGACGCCCGGCGCTGGACCGACAAGGCGGAATGGGACGCGGCTCGCGATGAAGCCGCTCGCGACATCGTCAGGGCGCTGACGCGGAAGTTCGTGGTGACGAAGCGGCGGATCGTAAGCGAGCCCGCCGGCACGAATGGGCCTGTCGGCGGCGCCCACAGCATCAGCCACAGCCGGTATGAGGATGACCTTTAGATGTGCAATCTCTACAACGTCACCACCAATCAAGAGGCCATCCGCGCGGTCTCCAAGGCTTTCGACCGGCTGGGCAACCTCAAGTCTTCGCTGGATATCTACCCCAATCAGATGGCGCCGATCGTGCGCAACAATGGTGGTGAGCGCGAGCTGACGCGCGTGCGCTGGGGAATGCCGAGCTCGCAGCAGGCGATCTATCAGGCAGCGACGAAGCGAGCGGACAAGCTGCGGGCAAAGGGTAAGGACGTCGACTTCCAGGAGCTCCTGAAGATGGAGCCCGACGGCGGCACCACCAACATCCGCAACACGTCGAGCAAGCACTGGCTGCGCTGGACCGGCGTCGAGAACCGCTGCGTGGTGCCGTTCACCCGCTTCGCTGAGCCGGATCCTGCAAGGTCGAGCGCGGCCGCATCCCAAAACGCCTGGTTCGCCCGCGACGAGAGCGAGCCGCTGATGTTCTTCGCTGGCCTCTGGGTCAGGGACTGGCAGAGCGTGCCCAAGGTGAAGGAAGGCGTAGTCACCTGCGACCTGTTCGCCTTCCTGACGACCGAACCCAACGCCATCGTTGAGCCGATCCATCCGAAGGCCATGCCGATGATCCTGCGCGACCCGTACGAGGTTGACGCGTGGCTGACGGCACCCGTGGAGCGAAGACGCTACAGCGTCCGTTGCCAGAGGATGATTTGATCCTGCTCCCGCCCCGACAGGTGGAACGGGAAGCTGCGACGGCGGCTCAAGGTTCATTGCTATAGAGGCCGTGCGATGCCTGATGGCTGGCTTTTACGATCCTGGTGCTTGCTGCCCTTCTTGCTATTGCCGCCGTCGGTGGACACGCGGCCCGGTGGCTCGGGCTGATTTAAACCGCAGGGTTCACCATCCGCCGGGACGCGACGCGGCGCTTCGGTCACCACAACGGCTGCCATCAGCAGCACGTTGGTGGTTGTATTGGCAATTGCCAGGGTAAGCTGCCGGCGGATTGTAATAGCCACCACTGCCCCCGCAGTTGTGGTTCGCGCAGTAGGCAACGGCAGCCCCACCAATGGCGACCGCTGCGAGAACAGCGCCCGCCTGGTTCTGCTGCCGAACCATCTGTTGGCACTGGTAAGATGCGACGCCGCGGCGGCTCAGTTCTGCTGCTATTTGCTGTTGGAACAGCGGATCGTGGGTCTCCAGATAGGTCCGGCAAAGGCTGACCTTTGGCACCCCTTTCGGGTTCTTCTGAAATGCAGCCGGCGTTGTGGTCGTGCAGCCTGCCAGCGCAAGCGCAATCATTACGGCGGCTCCTAGCCGCGCAGTAGTAATGCTCATCACCTGAATTTCCCCCAATGTTCCCCAGGCAGATAGCCACACAACCTGCAGGAGAGTCCAGCTCGCGTTAGGAACTTGGTTACCTTAGAGGCACGGGTTCCAAACCGGCGGCCGCTCAACCTCCAGGAGCTTGTCCGTTTGCTCATCAAGCTGGTTTCCCTGACGCTTGGCGTTTTCGTACAGGGACATCGTCTCGCTGCCAGGCTCGCACTGCGCGCTCTGCACACTTGGGCGGCGCCGGTTGTAGGCTTCCAGCTGATCCGCTGTGATGTCGGAATTCCGGAATATGAATGCTTCCATCCGCTCAACATTTCGCCGGAGCGTTGCGAGATATTCGCCATCTTGCTCCGCCCGGCATGTGTCTCCGAAACGAAGGATGGAGCTTGAGATCATCCAGATGCACAGGACTGCGCCTTGGGGTTCGCTCTTTCCCGTCTCCTGTGCTCTGAGAGGATGAGCGGCCCCTGCAATAGCGCAGGCGACGAATGTCGCGATAAGGTGACGTCTCATTTTGTATCCTCTAGTTCGGCGTCGCCGGTCGAGGCCGTCAGCACCAGGGCTCTCGTCGACCGGCCCAGGTTCGAGCCAAACCCTCCGATACCAGGTGATCGCCGAGTGATTTTCCGTCGCGCACCACGACGCGTAGCTTACGCCCGTACTTGTCCTGGTCGCGGCCTTCCCAGGCTGCCAGCTGGAACGGTCCGGCGTTGAGCAGATCCCGAAGCCGATGCTTTGCCTTCTCCCCCAGACGCTGCTCTGCGGCGCAGCGCGGCTGGCTGATTTCCGGCGTGTCGATGTCGGCGATCCGGATCTTCATTCCGTTGAGCCAGAAGGTGTCGCCATCCACGACGCACGTTTCGCGGACGCTCTTGCAGATCTCGAAGTTGGCGCTGGTCCCTGGCCTCGGCTGGCTAGCGGCAAGTAGCGCAGACGCTGGCGCACTGCCAACAGACTGCCAGCCTTGGGCCAGCAGCCCACCGCCCAGGACTAAAGCGGCGACAAGCACCTGCCTCTTCCAATAGTTCTGCCGGGGCTGAGGTTTTCTAGGGCTGCATTGGCGCTTTCTGTATGGGTGGCCCATGATCTTACTCCCTTCCGCTTATTCTATGCCCGTACCCACTCAAGAACACATTGAGAAGATGGATAAAATTCTAATTTGGGACGGGTGCGAAAGGCTGCGCCAGAAGGAGCCCAGCGGCCACTTCCTAACGCTGTGTGCGGGTCAGGCCGAACGTTTGGGCGAGCCACCAAAACCAGGAAATCGTCGAAAATTCTGGTTGGTTAGTGCGGAGAGGGTGGACCTTCCCAATTAGCGCAGTTTCAGGGGTTTTCGCCCTTCCTGACTCCTTGATTGAAGCCTCGTCATGGAAAGCGCCCATGAAGATGGCCTGCGCGACGTGTGTAAAATCAATGACTTAAAATATTGGTGGGCCCGGAGGGACTCGAACCCCCAACCAAGCGGTTATGAGCCGCCGGCTCTAACCATTGAGCTACAGGCCCTGCCCGA
>JAESGL010000394.1_pt1 | contig 23134 bp, 18 predicted proteins | sample 9269711 | NCBI WGS metagenome assembly JAESGL01 (sample SAMN14515918, study PRJNA621676) | algae metagenome | isolation source: Kastovskya adunca ATA6-11-RM4 and co-occurring heterotrophs from soil and... | place: Chile: Atacama Desert | collected 2011-06-27
CCGCCTCGGCCTCCTTCAGGATGCCGATGATCTGCTCTTCCGTAAACTGCTTCCGCTTCATTTCGTCCGTCCCTTCGAGGGGCCGGTTTCTAGGTCCAGGTGGATGAAGAAACGGGGGTCACGTCATTGGCGAACAAGTTGCTTGCCCATGTTTCAGGTCTGACCCAACGCGCCATATCATGAGCTTCCGTTGGCGACGAACCGCTCAAGGTCCGCCAACCAATAGAACCGCCGACCGCCCACCTTGAAGCTAGATGGCCCGTAGCCTTTCAAGGCCCAATTTGCGAGCGTTGCCGGTGCAAAGCCAAGAAAATCAGCCGCCTCCTTACGGTTCAGACGAGCCATACCATGATCCACTTCAACGAAAACGTCGCGTTTTCGAAAATGCCCCGGAGTCGATGATTTGACACTCATACAATATATCCTTCATTGGTCAGGTATGCCGAGTCGCTCGACTCCGCGTGGCCTGCCTATGATCGGTTGGCCTGCGGCACAATGCTTAGTGTAAGCGATACTCTAAGCACTACCATCTACACTAGTAGACGACTATAGTAAGGACCACACTCTAGTGACTACTCGCTACTCAAAGCTATCGCGAAACCAACTTCGGTTGTTGCAACCCGGCCAGAAAGTGAGTGAGCGCGGGATCGAGGTCACACGGACCAAGAAGGGCGACCTAAGCTACACCGTTGCCATTATGGTGGACGGCAGACGCATTCACACAACCTTGGGGTTGGAAAGTGAGGGCGTAACTAGGCAGCAAGCCGAGGACGCTGTGGCGGCGTTTAAAACCCGTGCGCGTGAGGGGAGGCTCGATCTCCCAACTGGTCGCAAAACCCACCGGACATTTGCAGAGGCGGCAAAAGAGTACCTGCGCCGGATGGAAAGCGGCGGCGGTAAAAACATGAAGGCGAAGCATAACCATCTAGGCGAGTTGGCCACCGCCACCGGGAAGAAGCGCAGCAAGGCAGATGGGCCTTTGCTTCGCGCGTTCGGCAAATACCGAGCGGACAAGGTGACGACCTTCGACGTTCAGCAATACGTTCAACACCGTATGAGCGCGGGGATCGCTCAAGCGACTGTCAACCGCGAACTCGCGACCCTATCCCACGCCTTCAAGCGCATGATCGAATGGAAATGGATCAAAGCCGAGGACGCACCTGCGATCAAGAAGGGTGAAGAACCCCGCAAGGCGATTACCGTATTGAGCGACACCGACATTGCCGCGCTTTCGAAAGCTGCGGCCTCCGATCAAGACAGGCTTCTAGGGCTGTTCGTCGCGTGTGGCCTAAACACAGCAATGAGACATAGCGAAATTTTGCGCATTCGCTTCGATCAAATCGACTTTGACGCACGTCGAATCTTCGTTGCCAAGGCAAAAGCAGGCAGCAGAGAGCAACCGATCACCAACGGGTTGGCTGCTATGCTCAAAGCCGCGCAGGAAGCGTCATCGGATCGAGTTGGCTGGGTCTTTCCGTCTAGCCGACAGAACGGGAAATATCCTCACCGGCAAAGCATGGCAAAACAGTTTCTGCGTGCGGTGAACCGAGCCGGTTTGACCCCATCAAAGGTGACACCCCACATCATGCGTCACACGGCAATCACGACGTTGGTGCGTGAAAATGTCGACGTCCCTACGATCCAGAAGATTAGCGGGCATAAAACGTTCTCGATGGTCCTTCGCTACGTCCATATCCACGGGCGACACATCGACGATGCCATTGCGCGGTTGGATACACAGGAGTTTGCGATTTCACAGGATTTACACAAGGCAGGTTCGGCAACTTCTGCTGCCAAAGCTGCATAGCCCCAAAAACAGCGGAAAACCGCTGGTACGGACGGCGGGACTTGAACCCGCACTCCCAAAGGGAAGCGGATTTTAAGTCCGCTGCGTCTACCGATTTCGCCACGTCCGCAGGCAAGGGGCGTTCCAAGCGGATCGCCGCGCTGCCGTCAAGCCGCGCCCTGTCGCAGCGTCTGGATGATCCCGGAGAAATCGGTCGCGGCGTTGCCGTCCTCCACGAAGCGGGCGTAGAGTTCGGCGGCACGCGCGCCCATCGGCGTGTCGGCGCCTGCCCCCGCCGCCGCCTGCATGGCGAGCCGCAGATCCTTGAGCATCAGCGCGGCGGCGAACCCGCCCTGAAACCCGCGATCGGCGGGCGTTTCCGGCCCCACGCCCGCGACCGGACAATAGCTGGTCATCGACCAGCACTGGCCCGAACTGACCGACGAAATGTCGTAGAAGGTCTGCGGGTCCAGCCCCAGTTTCTCCGCCAGCGCGAACGCCTCGCAGGTCGCGATCATCGACGCGCCGAGCAACATGTTGTTGCACATCTTGGCGGCCTGGCCCGCGCCGCTTGTCCCCGCATGGATCACCGCCTTGCCCATGTCCGACAGGAACGGTTCGGCCTTGGCAAAGGCCGTGTCGCTGCCACCGACCATGAAGGTCAGCGCGCCGGCATTCGCGGCGGCGATCCCACCCGATACCGGCGCGTCGACCGCGTGCAGTCCCTTCGTCCGGGCGGCTTCGGCGACCTTCCGGGCGGTATCGACATCGATCGTCGAACAGTCGATCAGCACCGCGCCGGTATCGACCGTATCGAACAGCGCATCGTCATAGATTTGCGCGACATGGGCGCCGGCAGGCAGCATCGTCACCACCGCCTGTGCGCCGGCGGCCGCCTCCACCGCATCGGCTACGACCAAGCATCCCGCCGCCTTCGCGCGCGCCAGCGCCTCGGCGGACAGGTCGAACGCGCGGACGTCATGCCCTGCCTTCGCCAGATTGGCCGCCATGCCCCCGCCCATATTGCCGAGGCCGATAAAGCCGATGCGTGCCATTGCGTGCTCTCCTACCGCCCGGTCCAGTTGCCGGGGCGCTTCTCGACAAAGGCGGTCATGCCTTCCTTCTGGTCCGCCGTGCCGAACAGCCCGTGGAACAGGCGGCGTTCGAACTGGACCCCCTGTGCCAGCGTCGTGTCGAACGCGGCGTTGACCATTTCCTTGTTCGCCTTGACCGCCAGCGGGGCCATGGCGGCGATCGTCTGGGCAGTCTTCACCGCTTCCTCGACCAGATCGTCGGCGGGCACGATGCGCGCGACGAGGCCGCAGCGTTCCGCTTCCTCCGCACCGATCATCCGGCCGGTGAGGCACATTTCCATCGCCTTCGCCTTGCCGACCGCCCGCGTCAGGCGCTGCGACCCGCCCATGCCCGGCGTCACGCCCAGCTTGATCTCGGGCTGGCCGAACTTCGCGGTGTCGGCGGCCAGGATGAAGTCGCACATCATCGCCAGCTCGCACCCGCCGCCCAGCGCAAAGCCGGCGACCGCCGCGATGATCGGCTTGCGGGTGCGGGTGAAGGCGTCCCAGCCGCTGAAATGGTCGCCGCCATACATGGCCGCGAAGTCCATTTCCTGCATCTCCTTGATATCCGCCCCGGCGGCGAACGCCTTTGCCGACCCGGTGATGACTGCGCAGCCCTGGGTCGAGTCGGCATCGAACGCGCGCATCGCGTCCAGCAGTTCGGACAGGATCTGCGCGTTCAGTGCGTTCAGCGCCTGCGGCCGGTTCAGCGTGACCAGCGTCACGGCATCGCGGCGTTCGACGAGTATGGTTTCATAGTCGGACATGCGGGTTCCTCGAACTCAGTACGGCTGCCATTCATCGGCGGGGGACAATGGGGCAAAGATTCGGTCGATCATGTGGTCGCTGACCGCGGCCGGCGTGGCCGGGTCCCATTTGGGCGCATGATCCTTGTCGACGATCACCGCCCGCACGCCTTCCACAATGTCGGGCCGTTGGACGATGCGGGTGACGACGGCATATTCCTGTCGCATCTCGTCCTCGAAGGTCGGCATGGTCGCCCCGTCGAGCAGCAGCTTCAGCGACACCTTGCACGACAAAGGTGACCGCTGACGCAGCGTCGCCAGCTGTGCCTGCGCCCAGTCCGACCCGTCCGCCTCCAGCGCGGCCAGCACTTCCTCGAAATCGTCGCTGGCAAACAGCCGGTCGATCGCCTCGCGCTGCGACAGAATCGGCGCGTCGCCCGCCGGCATCGCATGGTCGGATAGGATCGCCTCCGCCGCCAGCGGATCGGCGGCAATCGCCTGCTTCACAGCATCCAGCGTCTCGGCTGGCAGCAAATGCGTCGCCAGCCCCAGCGCCAGCATCTCCGCCCCGTCCAGCCGCGCGCCGGTCAGCGCGAGATACTGGCCGATCCTGCCGGGCAGGCGCGACAGATACCAGCCGCCCCCGACATCGGGGAACAGGCCGATCGCGGTTTCCGGCATGGCGAAACGGCTGTTCTCGGTCGCGACCCGCAACTTGCACGGCTGCGAAATGCCGACCCCGCCGCCCATCGTCACCCCGTCCATGAAGGCGATGGTCGGCTTGGCATAGGTGAACAGCCGGTGGTTCAGCCGATATTCGGTCGCGAAGAAGGCGCGCGCGGCGGCGCCATCCCCGGCGCTGCTCTCGGCAATCATGCGGATATCGCCGCCGGCGCAGAAGCCGCGTCCCTCGGCATGGTCGATCAGGATCACGTGGACCGCCGGGTCCTCACGCCATTGCTCCAGCGCGGCGAGCATGGCGTCGCACATCGCGTGGTTCAGCGCGTGCAGTGCCTTGGGCCGGTTCAGCCGAATCCGGCCGGCATGGCCTTCGACCATGGTCAGCACGTCGCTCATTTCAGCAGGTCCCGCCCGACGATCATCCGCATCACCTGGTTCGTGCCCTCGAGGATCGAATGGACGCGAAGGTCGCGCCAGAAGCGTTCGATCGGATAGTCCATCAGATAGCCATAGCCGCCATGCAACTGCAGCGCCTGATCGACCACCTTCGATCCCGTATCGGTGGCGAAGCGTTTCGCCATCGCGGCGAAGCGCGTCTTGTCGGGGGCGTTGGCGATCACCTTGGCCGCGGCGGTATAGAGCAGCGCCCGCGCTGCCTCCAACTCGGTCGCCATGTCGGCGAGGGTGAACTGCGTGTTCTGGAAGTCCGCAATCGGCTTGCCGAACTGCTGCCGCGCCTTGGTATAGGCGATCGCCTCGTCGAGGCAGCGCTGCGCCCCGCCCAGCGAACAGGCGCCGATGTTCAGCCGACCGCCGTCCAGCCCCTGCATCGCGATCGAAAAGCCCTGCCCCTCGGCGCCGACCAGATTGGCGGCAGGCACGCGCACTTGGTCGAGGATCACCGCACGGGTCGGCTGCGAATGCCAGCCGAGCTTGCGTTCGTTCGCCCCGAACGAGACGCCCGGCATGTCCTTCTCGATCAGCAGGCACGAAATGCCCTTCGGCCCCTCGCCGCCCGTGCGGACCATGACCAGATAGACGTCATTGTCGCCCGCGCCGGAGATGAACTGCTTGGTACCGGTGACGATATAGTCGTCCCCGTCGCGCACCGCCTTGGTCTTCAGCGCCGCCGCGTCCGATCCCGACGACGGTTCGGTCAGGCAATAGCTGGCGAGCTTGTCCATCGTCACGAGGTCGGGGAGGAAGCGCGCCTTCAACTCGGCCGACCCGAACGCATCGAGCATCCATGCCGCCATGTTATGGATCGAGATGAAGGCGGAGGTCGACGGACAGCCATAGGCCATCGCCTCCATGATCAGCGCCGATTCCATCCGGCCAAGCCCGATCCCGCCCGATTCCTCGGACACATAGATCGCCGCGAAGCCCAGCTCCGCCGCCGCCTTGATCGTGTCGCGCGGGAAGATGTGCTTTTCGTCCCATTCGGCGGCATGGGGCGTGATCGCATCCGCCGTGAACCGGCGGGCAAGCTCCTGAATCTCGCGCTGGTCGTCGGTCAAATCGAACTGGGTCACGCTTCACTCTCCATTATCGCTTCGGCCTCGATCTCCACGCGCCATTCGGGGCGGAGGAGCGCTGCCACAACCAGCATCGTCGCGGCAGGCCGCACGCTGCCGAAAATCCTGCCATGCACCCGCCCCACCGCATCGGCATCGGCCGGGTCGGTCAGATACATGCGCGTGCGGACCACATCGTCGATCCGCTCGCCCAGTTGCTCGATCGCCTGCGCGATGATCGCGAAGCAGCGTTCCGCCTGTCGCGTTGCGTCACCCGGCGTGCTGCTGCCATCGGCCTCGACCGGAGCCGTACCCGATACGAGGATGCGGTCGCCGACACGCACCGCCCGGGCAAAGCCGATCGCGGCCTCATAGGGCGAACTGGAGGCAGTGTGTCGCCGCGCCGTCACTTCGCCTCGTGCAGCACGCGCTGCCGATAGAGGGGGTCGGCGATCGACAGCGTGTTGCGCTCATACCAGCGCGGTGCCGGCACGCCGTGTTCCCACGCCATTGCCTCCAGCAAATTGCCCTGCGCCGATGGGGTGTCGGGCTGCGCCTTCGCGATCGGATCGCGATAGGCGGCGTCGGCAGTCACGATCTCCCACCCCTTCTTGCGAAGGCCGGCCACCAGATCGGCGATCCAATAGGCGGCAAGGTCGGTTTCGTGCAGCAGCATCACCTGCACCGGCTGCCGCCCCAATGCCTTGCGGGCGAGGGCGTCGGCAAACTCGGCGGATTGGACATGAGTCTCCACATAGAGGTCGCGCAGGGCGTCCATGTCGATCGGCTTGCCCGCCTTGCGCGCGTCGGCGGTCAGGTTTTCGATGTTCCAGTCCGACCCGTCGACCGTGACATAGCCGTTCGACAGCTTGCGCGCGGCAAGCCCCGAGCGGACCGCATCGCGCTTCGCCTTGTCGGTGCCGCCTTCATCGAGGAAGGGAAAGCGGAACCATGGCCGCAGTCCCTTGCGACCCATCAGCCACCCGCTCGCCCGGTCGATATCGGCCAGATAAGCTTCAGCCGTCATCGACTTGAGCGCGGGGTGGCTGAAGCTGTGATTGGCGATGACGTGCCCCGCCCGGACATAGGCCGCAATCCGCCGCTCGCCCCCCGCCCCGTCCGGCGTCGCCAGATTGCCCGGCACGACAAAGAAGGCGGCCTGCCGCACCTTCGCCTCGCGCAGCCCGGCGATGATCCGCTCGGTCCGTTCTTCGGGCGTCAGAAACGGTCCGCGTGAGCGCGGCGCATCGTCGAAGGTCAGCGCGATACGTTTCTGGGCGATGGCGGGGACGGCCGTCGCCAGCACCATCAGCATGGCCATGATCAGACGTCGCAGCATCTTGGAAATTCCCTCGGGCACAGCGTGACCAGTCGACATGGTGCGATTAGCCCCCCTTCTCGTCACCCCGGACTTGATCCGGGGTCCCGCTTTTTCTCGTCCGCCGCAGAAGGAGCGGGACCCCGGGTCAAGCCCGGGGTGACAGGGAAAAGCGATGTCGGGACACACGTGACCGACCATCTCACCCCATCGTGGGAATGACGAACGCATCCTGCGTCCGCGCCGCCGCGCCGTCCTCGGCCTGGGTGCCCATCGCCGATCCGTCGGGCCAGCGCTGGGTGATCGTCTTCACCTTCGTCCAGAAACGCACGCCTTCTTCGCCATGCTGGTTCACGTCGCCGAACGCGCTGCGCTTCCACCCGCCGAAGCTGTGATAGGCGACCGGCACCGGGATCGGCACATTGATGCCGACCATGCCGACATTCACGCGGGCCGCAAATTCGCGCGCGGCATGGCCGTTGCGGGTGAAGATCGCGACGCCATTGCCGTACTGATGCTCGCTCGGCAGGCGCACGGCGCTTTCGAAATCGTTCGCGCGGACGATCTGGAGCACGGGGCCGAAGATTTCCTCGCGGTACGATTCCATCTGCGGCGTCACATGGTCGAACAGCGTCGGGCCGATGAAGAAGCCGCGCTCATGGCCCTGCAGGCTGAACCCGCGTCCGTCGACCACCAGTTCGGCGCCTTCCTCGACACCCTTGGCGATCCAGCCTTCGACCCGCGCCTTGTGCTGCGCGTTGACGACCGGGCCGTAATGGGCGTCGGCATCGGTCGACACGCCGACCCGCAGCGCGGCGATGGCGGGGATCAGTTTTTCGCGCAGCGCCGCCGCCGTCTTGTCGCCGACTGGCACCACCACCGGCAGCGCCATGCAGCGCTCGCCCGCCGATCCGAACGCCGCACCGGCCAGATCGGCAACCACCTGGTCGAGATCGGCGTCGGGCATGACGATGCCGTGGTTCTTGGCCCCGCCCATCGCCTGCACGCGCTTACCCGCCGCGACGCCGCGCTTGTAGACATAATGGGCGATGTCGGACGACCCGACGAAGCTGACCGCGCCGATCGCCGGATGGTCGAGGATTGCGTCGACCACCGTCTTGTCGCCATGGACGACCTGCAGGATGCCCTCCGGGGCGCCCGCCTCCAGCATCAGTTCAGCGAGGCGCACCGGCACCGACGGGTCACGCTCGCTGGGTTTCAGGATGAAGGCATTGCCGCAGGCGATGGCGACGCCGAACATCCACATCGGGATCATCGCCGGGAAGTTGAACGGGGTTATGCCCGCACCGATACCCACGGGCAGCCGCATCGAATAGACATCGATCCCCGGCCCTGCGCCCTGGGTGTAATCGCCCTTCAGCAAATGCGGCACGCCGCAGGCGAATTCGATGACGTCGAGGCCGCGCTGGATATCGCCCTTGGCGTCGGCGATCACCTTGCCATGCTCGCTCGACAGCAGCTCGGCCAGTTCCTGCATGTTCGCTTCGACCAACTGCTTGAACGCGAACAGCACGCGGGCGCGCTTCTGCGGGTTGGTCGCGGCCCAGCCGGGCTGCGCCGCCTGCGCCGCCGCCACCGCGCGGTCGAGATCGGCGGCGGTGCCGAGGCGGACATGCGCCTGCACCTCGCCGCGATTGGGATCGAACACCGCGCCGGTCGCGCCGTCCGTTGCCGTCTTGTCGCCCGCGATTACATGATCGATGACCCGCATAGTCTCTCCTGTCGGCTCGCGGTGGCTGGTCTGTCGCCGACTCATCCGCGTGTAATTTTATTGCTTTTGGCATAGCCGTACTCAGCGGGCAATCGCCGGAACCAGATTCCGGCGCGGTCGCTTGGGGCTGCAATGAACGACACCTCTCCCCCGGCCCGCGCGCAAGAGACGGTGAAGGTCCGGTCGCGCTTTCGCTATCGCCTGACCTCATCGGTCATCAACGCACTGATCTTTTCCTCGCTGATCGGCGCGGTCAGCGCGCTGGTACGGGTCGGGCCAGCGGGCTTTTGGGACGCGTTCGTTCAGGGCGCACCGATCGGCTTCATGACCGCGCTTCCCGCCTCGCTGCTGGTCGTGCCGCTGGTGCAGCGGCTGGTCGACCGGCTGTTCGGCATCGACCCGCCCGAATGACGGGAAGCGCGGGCAATCGCCCCTACCCCAGCTTGAACTCGTCGAACTTGATCGGGTCGCGCGCCGGATAACGCGTGTCGAACGCATAGGAGGTGAGCAGTCCGGTGCCGGTATCGAACACGGTATAGGCGGTGATGTCGTTGCTGGTCAGGAACGGCACGTTCTGCGTCGCGCCGGCCAGTTCGACCTGCGGATTGCGCAGGGTCGGCAGCGCCATCGGCCGGTCGTGCGGATCGTCCTCGCGCGGGTAATCGTCGGGGTTCCAGCGCAGCGAGGTGAGGCCGGCGACCTGCGCCTCGGTCGGCGGACCCGAACGGCGCGGCGACAGGTTGCTGACATAGGCGCCATAGCTGTTCCCGACGTTCGACGTCTCGATATAGTGCATGTTGCCGACCTTGCTGCGGCACCACAGATGCGAATGGCCGACCTGCACCAGTTGCACCCCTGCGGCGGTCAGCAGCGGTTCGATATCGTTTCGCCACAGGTCCTTCGACAGCGGATAGTCATATTTGACGTAGCGCATCCGCCCGGCGTCCAGCACCGGCTGAATCTGCCCGTTCCATGTCGCGCGGTCGATCGGGAAGGCGAACGGCCCCATGGTGCGGATCGCGCCGGTCGCGTCGGTGTACTCGAACGTCGCCTCGGTCTGCGCCATGACCGGCGTGGCATTGTCGCCAAGGCCGAACACCGACTGGTGGACGAGCACGATCTTGTACTTGGCCGAACGGAAGGCGTCGCTGGCCAGCACTTCCTGCAACCACTGATATTGCCGCGACCCCCTGGCGAAGGGATGGAACTGGAAATCGCCGAAGCCCCAGGCGGACGGATCGTTGATCGCCGCCGTCGCCTCGGTCAGCTTGCCGCGGCTGTTGGCGGTCCAGCTGCGCCAGATGCGGTTGCCGTCCATCGCGATCAGGAAGGTGTCGCCGATCCGCTGCGCATAATAGCGCCCGCCCTCCGGTCCCTGCGGCAGGGTGAAGATCTCCTCGTAGGAAATCGTCTCGTAGCTATTGTCCTGGATCCAGCGTTCGCGGATCGCGGCGTCGCCCGACGGGTTCACCGTCGCCGCGACGCGGTCATAGCGCAGTTCGGCATACCAGCGCGGCTGCGGATCGTTGAACATGGTGTTGAGGTTGTTCGCCGGGTTCCACCGCCCCGAATATTCGTGATTGCCGAGGATCGGATAGATCACGCCGCTCTGGAGCAGCGGCCCCCCGGTATAGGTCGATGCCGGCTGCCATTTGCGTATCGTCCCCTGCAACGCGCCGAAGAACGGCGGCAGGTTGAGCGTGCCATTGTCGAACCATTCCGACGCCCGGTTGGGCACGTTGACCAGATCGCCTGCGAACAGCACGACGTCGATCGGCGCCAGCGTCTCCGCCACGCGTTCGTAATTGGCCGACGCCATCTTCTTGAGCTGCAGGTCCGACGTCAGCAGGAACCGCGTCGCCTGTCCCGCCGCCGGCAGCGGTTGCAGCGTGCCTTCGCTGCTGCGCATCGTCTTGTTGCCGTCGCTGCTGATCGCGACATAGCGCTGCCGCCCGGCCGATGCCGACAGGCCGGTGACGACCGCTTCGTGCCGCCAGATGTCGCGCTGGGTCAGTCCCGCATAGCTGCGGCCGGTAACGGTCGAGCTGGCATCCTCATACATGCGCGACAATTTGGTCGAGGTCGCCAGCACCTGCTGCCCGAACCCGCTGCCGTAGCGGACGGCATGGTCCCTGCCCCGGAATTCGGTGAACCACACCACCCGCACCGAATCGGTGGTCGGCAGTTGCAGGAACGGTTCGGTCAGCACCAGCGGCTCGGCGACGAACGTCTCGGTCGGCAGCGCCGCGCTGGTCGGGGTCGGTGTGGGAGTGGGCGTCGGTCCCGGCCTGGCGATCAGCCCGCTGCCGCCATCGTCGCACCCGACCAGCAACCCGCTGGTCGCCGCCGCGATCAACCACCCCGTCCGCTTCGTGAAACTGCGCCGATCCATGTTCGCCCCCATGTCGTTCGTTCGAACGTCGCTACGCAGCGGCGATGACGGGGGCGTAACGAGCCCGTGACAGTTCGGGGACGGCCATAACGCGCAGCTATGCGCCCATGCCCCACCGCCATTCGTCGGACGCCATTGACAACGCAGTCAGATTAATAAGATAAATTGATTGCATAAATCCGGACGACTGCGTCACGGGTCAGGGAGAGGCAGATGCCGGCACGTTTTTCGACCATCCTCGCCATGCTATGCGCGGGAGTGTGCGCCGTTCAGCCGGCCGCAGCGCAGGAGGTGCTGGACACCGATCCCAACACGCTGGCCCCGTCGAAGGACCCCAAGCGCGTTCCCAACGGCTTGGCGCAGACGCCGCCGATGGGGTGGAACAGCTGGAACAAGTTCGCCTGCAACGTGAACGAAAAGGTCATCCGCGCCACCGCCGACGCCATTGCGTCGAACGGCATGCGGGAAGCGGGTTACGAATATGTCGTGATCGACGATTGCTGGCACGGGACGCGCGACGCCAACGGCTTCATCACCGAGGATCGCGAGCGCTTCCCGAGCGGACTGAAGGCGCTGGGCGACTATATCCATGGCAAGGGGCTGAAGTTCGGCATCTATTCTGATGCCGGCACCAAGACGTGCGGCGGTCGGCCCGGCAGCCAGGGGCATGAGTATCAGGACGCGATCCAATATGCCCGCTGGGGCGTCGATTACCTGAAATACGACTGGTGCTCGACCGGGGTCCGCAATGCCGAGGAAGCCTATGCCACCATGGCCGACGCGCTGAAGGCGAGCGGCCGGCCGATCCTGTTCTCGATGTGCGAATGGGGCAATAACCGGCCTTGGCTGTGGGGTCAGAAGATGGGCAATATGTGGCGCACCACCGGCGACATCACCGACAAATGGACCGGCAAGCATAATTACAGCTGGGGCGTGGCGTCGATCGTCGACATGAACGAGCCGCTCTGGCCCTATGCCGGGCCGGGCCACTGGAACGACCCCGACATGCTCGAAGTCGGCAATGGCGGGCTGACCGACACCGAGTATCGCGCGCATTTCTCGCTCTGGGCGATGATGGCCGCACCGCTGATCGCGGGCAACGACGTCGCGACCATGAACCAGGCGACGCGCGACATCCTGCTCAACCGCGAAGTGATCGCGGTCGATCAGGACAGGCTGGGCCAGCAGGGTCGCCGCGTGGCGCGCGACGGCACCAGCGAGGTGTGGGTCAAGCAGATGGCCGATGGCGGGCGTACTTTGCTGTTGTGGAACCGGGGCGAGACGCTGGCGCGGATCACCGCCGAGTGGACGACGCTGGGCCTGCCCGCCGACGTCCGGTTGAAGGCGCGTGACCTGTGGGCGCACAAGGATCTGGGGCGGATGTCGCGGCGTTACAGCGCCGAAGTCGCGCCGCATGGCGTGGCGATGGTTCGGTTGAATCCGTAGGGTCGTCCCACAATCCTCGTCACCCCGGACTTGATTCAGGGTGACGCTTCTACCGACGCTGGCGTCCAATCAATATTGACCGGACGTCATCCCAGCGAAGGCAGAGATCTCCCGGTGGCAGCACGGCGCAGGAGCCGCTGGAGACCCCAGCCTTCGCTGGGGTGACGCCCAGTATTTACCGCGCCCACACACCCTTGTGCCCCTCGATCGCCTTGCCGATCGCATCCGCAATCTTCGTGTCGTCGGCGACGTTGGGGTGGAAATGGCATCCGCCGAAGCTCAACCCCGTCACCGGCACCACCGCGAGGCGGGTTTCGCCGGCCGCGCGCAGCTTGTCGCCGACCTTGCCGACTTCGCGTGCGATCTCGCCCCCGGCCAGATCGGTCGCCCACAGCACGAAGAACGCCCGCGGGCTGCGGCGGCGCAGGTCCTGCACGAAGCGGACATAGCGGTTTTCGTAATCGGCGTGGAGCGCGTCGCGGCTCTTCCAGCGCTCCTCCGGTTTCAGCGGGGTGGAAAAGTCGTTGGTGCCGAGCGCAATGACGATCACCTGCGGCTGCCAGTCGGCATCGTCGGCGGGCGTCTTTCCGTCGAACAGCGCGTATGGATAAGCCTCGGGCACGGTCGGCGCGGCGAACCCGCCATAGTTGCGCACGATCCCGCGCCCGGAAATGGCGTTGACCCGGTAGGCCGCACCGTAGCGGCGTGACAATTGCCCGGCGATGCCCTGCGACGTATCGGTCGTCTCCCACACCTGCCCCTCGGTACAGTCGCGGGCGGGTGAGGCGTTGCCATAGCCAACGGTGTGCGAATCGCCGATGAATTCGATCGCGCGCGCCCGGACGGCCGGGGCGGCGAGCGGGGTCGATCCGGCGGGCGCGAACAGGCCGCCGAACGCAGTGGCGCCGGCCTGCGATTCGCTGACCACATCGACGCGGACGCGGTGGCGCCCCGGCCCGTTCGCCTTCACCCGGTAGCGGCCGGGCGCGGGCCGGACCAGCGCGACGGGGGCGGCGGCGTCGATGCGGACGCGCAGCGATACCTCGCCCGGCCCCACCGCGACATCGACCGCCGGCCCCTGAAAGCTGCCTTCGAAATAGGTGCCGGGCCATTGCCGGCGATAGCGCGCCAGATTGCCCTCCCCAGCGACCACCCGCCCGCCGATGCGCAGCGGCAGCGCGCGGCCGGCGGGGGCATCGGCGGGCAGCGGGCGGAGCGCGAGATCGGCGGGGGTCTGGGCAGCGGCACCGGCGGCGCCCAGCACCAGCATCAGCGGCAGGCCCGCGCGGAACAGGGACAGGGGCATCGACGTCTCCTCCAGCCGGCGCGCAGGCTGCGCCACAAAAACGGTGTCTTTTGCCGCGCATAGCTGGCACGCACGGCCCGTCCAGCGGAAAAGACGGGCGACGGAAGAAGAAGATGAGCGACTGGATCGACAAGGCCGACCGCGTGACCGAAGCGGCGATTCCGACGGATGCCGCCGGGTTCGATGCATTGCTCGATGCGGCGCGCCCGGTGGTGCTGCGCGGCCTGGTCGCCGACTGGCCGGCGGTGGCGGCGGCCGCGCAGGGGCCGGCGGCGATGGCGGCCTATCTGCGGCGCTTCGACGGGGGCAAGCCGCTGGGGCTGTTCGCCGGTCCGCCTGCCATTGACGGGCGTTTCTTCTACCGCGACGACATGCGCGGGTTCAATTTCGAACGCGGCAACATTCCGCTGCCGGTGCTGCTCGACGCGCTGCAACAGGCGGCGGGCGAAACCACTCCGCCCGCCTTCTATGCCGGGGCAAGCGCGGCGAAGGATTATTTCCCCGGCTGGACCCGCGACAATGTCCTCCCGTTGCCGACCGGCGACGCCACCGCGCGGCTGTGGGTCGGCAATGGCAGCCGAGTGTCGGCGCATTTCGACATGGCGAGCAATGTCGCGGTGGTCGTTGCCGGGCGGCGGCGCGTCGTGCTTTTCCCGCCCGAACAGATCGCCAATCTGTATATCGGCCCGCTCGACGTCACCATGGCGGGCCAGCCGGCGACGATGGTCGATATCGAGCGGCCCGACCCGGCGCGCTTTCCGCGCTTTGCCGAGGCGCAGGGTCAGGCGATCGTCGCCGATCTGGGACCGGGGGATGCGATCCTGATCCCGACCTTGTGGTGGCATGAGATTCGCGCGACCGGCGCGCTGAACGTGCTGGTCAATTACTGGTGGACGCGCGGCACCCCCGATGCGCCGTTCCTCGCGCTGGTCCATGCGATCCTCGCGGTACGCGACCGGCCGGCAGCGGAGCGTGCGGCGCTCAGGACATGGTTCGACCATTATGTCTTTGGCGACGACGCGCCGGCGGTGGCGGATCACCTGCCGGTCGAGGCGCGCGGGGTGCTGGGGGCGCCGGGGCCGGAGCGCGATGCGCGGATACGGGGGTATCTGCGGCAGATGCTGGGGGGTTGAGGGGCCCCGCTCGTCATTGCCGCACAGGCGGGAATGACGAAGAGGCGGGTCATCACTCCAACCGCATCAGCACCGCGCCATGCGACGGCAGGGCGGCGACCGCCGCCGCCGTGGCGCTGCGCATCTGGCGAAGGGCGCCGGCCAGCCGCTCCTCGTCCAGCGCATCGGCGACCGGGTCGTGGCCGACCGGATCAACCCCCTGCCCCAGCAGCACCGCGACCCAGCTGGGCATCGCGAACAGCTCGTCCTCATAGCGGAACACGCGGCCCTTGTGCCGGAACAGGTCGAGCTTGCGCGTCAGGCTGTCGGGCACGTCCATCGTGCGGACATGGTCCCAGAAGGGGGAATCGTCGCGTGCCGTCGCGTGGTAATGCAGGATGATGAAGTCGCGGATCGAACGGTAATTGTCCGCCATCTGCCGGTTATATTCGTTGCGCTCGACAGTTGAGAAGCTGCGGTCGGGGAACAGCGCGAACAGCTTGGATATGCCCTGCTGGATCAGGTGGATGCTGGTCGATTCGAGCGGTTCGAGGAACCCGCCCGACAGGCCGATGGCGACGACATTGCCCTCCCACATCCGGTGGCGCTGTCCGGCGGTGAACGACAGGCGGCGGGGGGCTGCGGTGGGGGCGGAATCGAGGCGGGAGAGCAGCAGTCGTTCCGCTGCGTCATCATCGATGAAGCGGCTGCAATAGACCACGCCGTTGCCGGTGCGATGCTGCAGCGGGATGCGCCATTGCCACCCCGCGACATGCGCGGTGGCGCGGGTATAGGGCAGCACCGGCTCGGTCCGTTCGCTCGGCACCGCGATGGCGCGGTCGCAGGGCAGCCAGTGCGACCAGTCCTCGAACCCCACGCCCAGCGTGTCGCCCAGCAGCAGCGAGCGGAAGCCCGAGCAGTCGATGAACAGGTCGCCCGCAATCCGGCGGCCATCGTCCAGCACCACCGCCGCGACATGCCCGTTGTCCGCGCGCTCGACGGCGACGATGCGCCCCTCGACTCGCGCGACGCCGTCCGCCTCGGCCCGGCGGCGCAGGAACGCGGCGTAGAGCGTCGCGTCGATATGATAGGCATAGGCCATGCCCGACAGCGGCGAGCGCGGATCGCCGACCGGCGGGCCGAAGGCGGCGGCGCGGGCGGCGACGGTGCTCGGTGAATAATCGGCGATCGGGCCGATGCCGGCCTGGCCGCGGAGCTTGAGCCACAGCTGGTGGAAATTGATCCCCTCGATATCGCGGCCGAAGCTGCCGAAGGGGTGGAAATAGCCGCTGTCGGGGCGGTGCCAGCCGGCGAACTCGATGCCGAGCTTGAAGCTGCCCTTCGTCTCGCGCAGGAACTCCGCCTCGTCGATGCCGAGCAGCTTGTTGAAATTGAGGATCGACGGGATCGTCGCCTCGCCCACGCCGACCGTGCCGATCGCGTCGGATTCGACCAGCGTGATGCGGCGCTGCCCGTCGTCGAGGAAGCGCCCGGCGGCGGCGGCGGTCATCCAGCCGGCGGTGCCGCCGCCGACGATGACGACATGGGCGATGGGGTCGGTCATGCGGAATAGTCCAGTGCGGCGAGTCGGGCGGCGAGGTCGTTCAGCAGGCGGGCGGCTTCGGCAGGTGCGACCGACAGCGCGATCGGATCGGGCCGTTCGGGCCGCATCCCCTGCCCCAGCAGCACCGCGGTCCACGCGTCGCGCTGGACCAGTTCCTCGTCCGCCGGCACCACCTGCCCCCGTCGCGCGAACTGGGCGAGCAGGCGGTCGAGCGATGCAGGGCAGCTGTTGTCGCGCAGGCGGTGCCAGAAGGATCCCTGTATGCGTCCGCGACCGTGATAATACAGCCCGAGAAAGTCGCGCATCCGACCGGCCTGCAGCCCCGCGCGGCGGTTATATTCGGCCTGCAACAACGGCTCGGGATCGCGTGCGGGGAGCAGTTCGAGCAGCAGCGCGAGCTGGCCGAGCGCGAGGGTGAAGCCAGCGCGGCCGAGCGGGCCGGGCTGCACCGCCGCATCGCCCAGCGCGATGATCCGGCCGGCAAAGGAGGCGGTCAGGCGGCCGGGCGCGATGATGATCCCGTCCTCTTCGGTTTCGACGCGGACGCCGGGCCAGATCGCGTGCCAGCCCTTGGCGGTCGCGCGGTAGCGGTCGGTCGTGCCGGGGTCGTCGTCGCTCGGGACGAAGGAGACGTGGTCGGCAGGCAAAGCGTCACGCCAATCCTCGAACGCGCGGTCGCTGCACAACAGGCGCGCGGGGCCGCTGGCATCGATCAGCAGGTCGGCGGCGACGCGCGTGCCGTCCTGCAGCCGGATGGCGTCGTCTGCCTCGACACCGGCAAAGGGTGCCGCAAAGCGCACCCCGGCCTGTCCGCCGATCGACGCCAGCGCCTTTGCCATGCGGGCTGGATCGAGATGCAGCGCCGGCTCGACGCGCGGGTCGGTGATCCCCGCCGCCGCCGCGACGCAGGACGGGTTCAGGGCGTGAAACGGCGGCACCCGCTCGCGGGCATTCCGCGCACGCAGCCACAGAGCGGACAGGCGCCCTGCGGCCAAAGTCGCGGCGGCATCGTCACCGACCATCCAGTCCGTGCCCTCGCGGCTCCAGTCGGCAAAGACGCTGGCATAGCGCGGCCGGGCGACCCCGCGCGCCAACAGCAGGTCGGGCGGCATGCCGATCCGCGCCAGCACGTCATGGACCGACGGCAGCGCCAGCGGGAAGCGGTCGGCCAGCGCATCGGCCGGGACCGGGGCCGGCACCAACGTCACCTCCGCCGCCGGCAATGCCTGTTTCACCGCCACCGCGCTCACCAGCGCGACAGGCCCGCCGCCGACCACCGCGACCGATCGCAACGCGCTACGCACGTTCATGCCAGCCGCTCCAGCGCCGCGTCATGGGTCGGCATCGCCGCCACCCGATCGGCGATCGCCCGGGCCAGCGACCCCAAAGCCCGGTCCAGCCCGGCAGCATCAGGCAAATCGGCGCGCGGGTCCCAGCCGTCCGGGACCACCCCCTGCCCCAGATAGACCGCGACCCAACTGGGTTCGAGGAACAGGCCATGGCTGTACTTCGACACTTGCGCGCTCCCCCGCCACAGCGCCAGCTTATCCGCCAGCGTTTCGGGGATCGCCATTGTGCGGACGTGGCTCCAGAAGGGCGAATCGTCGCGCGTCGTCGCGTGATAATGCAGGATCAGGAAGTCGCGGATGCGGTCATATTCGGCATCGATCGCCGCATTGAACCCGTCGCGATCGACCGGCGCCACCTGTTGCCCCGGAAAATGTTCGATCAGCGACGTGATCGCCGCCTGCACCAGATAGATGCTGGTCGATTCGAGCGGTTCGAGAAAGCCCGACGCCAGCCCGACCGCAACGACATTCCCGACCCAGCTCCGCCGCCGCCGCCCGGCACGAAACCGCAGGAACCGCGGCTCGGCCAGCGCCGGCCCGTCCAGTCCGGCGAGCAGTGCGGCGGCGGCTTCGTCGTCGGACACATGGCCGCTGGCATAGACATAGCCATTGCCGACCCGGTGCCTGAGCGGAATGCGCCAGCGCCATCCCGCCGGCATCGCCGTCGCGCGGGTATAGGGTTCGATCACCCCGTCGGGGCTGGCACAGGGCACCGCCACCGCCCGGTCGCACGGCAGCCAGTGCGACCAGTCCTCCCACGGTTCCCCCAGCGCTTCGCCCAGCAACAGCGAGCGGAACCCCGAGCAGTCAACGAACAGGTCGCCCTTGACCCGGCGGCCATCGTCCAGCGTCACCGCGCGCACGGTGTCGCCGTCACGCTCGACCGCGACGATCCGCCCCTCGACCCGCGTCGCGCCGCGTGCCTCCGACCAGTCGCGCATAAACGGTGCGAAGCGGGTGGCGTCGAACTGATAGGCATAGCCGAACGAGGTCGTCGGGTCGTTCGGATCGCCGCCCGGCCGTTCGAACCGCCGCTGCTCGGCCGCCGTTACCCCGGCGGAAAAGGCGCCGATCGGCGGCATCGCCCCCGCGCTCGCCCGGCGCAGCCAGTAATGATGGAACGCAACGCCCCCCAGCGGCCGGCCATAGGTGCCGAAAGGATGGATATAGCGGTCGCCGATCGCGCCGAAGTCGCGAAACTCGATGCCGAGCTTATAGGTCGCCTCGGTCGCCGCCATGAACGCCGCCTCGTCGACGCCGAGTCGTTCGAGATAGAGGCGCAGATGCGGTAGCGTCGCCTCGCCCACGCCGACGATGCCGATCGCTTCCGATTCGATCAGCGTGACGGTGCAGGCCGCCGGCAGCAAGCCGACCAGCCCCGCTGCCGTCATCCATCCCGCCGTACCGCCGCCCACGACGACGACCCGGACCGGATTGCACCTATCCTCCATCCCCTCGACCATCCGCTCCCGTCGCCCATCTGTCACCGTGAGGACACACTGACAACGTTATCGGCAATTGGGAAATCGATTTATACTATTTCTGTTGTGTTGCTGAAATCGCGGTCCTACCGGGACGATAACCCGCGATTGCGAGGTTGTTGACCGCGTCCATAAGGGACAAAGGGGAGGAAGCGTGATGGTGGTTCGCCATAAGCAGGTTGCTATGGACGGTTTGAAGGCGCGCAAGCGGCTGGGTGCGACGGCATCGATGCTCGCGCTGACGGTGGCGGTGCAGCTGGCTGCGACCGGCGCCATGGCCCAGACGACGGTTGCGCCCGCATCGCGCGACGACACGTCGAAGCCGCAGACCGAAGTTCCGCCGCAGACCGACGGCATTCCTGCCGGCAGCAACGCGGGCAAGCGCCCCGTGTCGGGCAGCACCTCGATCGAAAACCAGGGCACCGTCGACCAGTCGAACGTGACGGCATCCGACGTCCAGACCCCGGGCGCCGCTACGACGGACGGAGATGACATCGTTGTCACCGGCCTGCGTCAGTCGCTGGCGAACGCACAGTCGATCAAACGCAATGCTGACACCGTTGTCGACGCGATCACCGCCGAAGATATTGGCGCCCTGCCCGACCGTTCGGTCAACGAAGCGCTGCAGCGCGTTGCCGGCGTCGCGATCACCCGCTTCGCCGCCGCGACCGACACCGCGCACTTCTCGGTCGAAGGCTCGGGCGTTACGATCCGCGGCCTGTCCTACGTCCGTGGCGAATTCAACGGTCGCGACAGCTTCGGCGTCGGCGGCGGTCGCGAAATCGGCTTCAACGACGTGCCGACCGAACTGGTCGGCTCGGTCGAGGTGTACAAGAACCTGACCGCCGACATGATCGAAGGCGGCATTTCGGGTTCGGTGAACATCAACACCCGCAAGCCGTTCGATACCAAGGATACGCTGATCTATCTGTCGGGCAGCGTGAACTATGGCGACTATAACGGTCGCAGCGAACCGGCCGTGGTCGGCCTGTTCTCGAAGCAGTGGAACCTGAACAACGGCGGCCGTTTTGGCATCATGGCCAGCGGCAGCTACAACCGCCAGCGCAGCCGGTCGGACTCGGTGTTCTATTCGGCGTTCCTGCCGCGCTACAACGACGACAAGAACGGCAATGGCGTGCAGGATGCGGGCGAAGGCCGCGTGCTGAACGCCGGCACCCCCTATCAGTCGACGCTGTTCGACCGCTATCCGGTGCCGTCGGGCCGCAACCTCGTCTACGTGCCGCTGGGTGCCGGCATGCGAATGCAGAATTTCGACCGCAAGCGCGTCGGCTATTCGGCGGCGGCGCAGTATGAGAACGCGTCGCGCAACCTGTTGGTCACCGCGCAGTTCCTGCGCGCCGAATCGTCGCAGACCTGGCTCGACCGGACCGTCGAACCCAATGTCTATTACGCCGACGCCAACGCAATCTTCCCGGCGGCCGGCACCACGCCGACCTATGACGATGACGGCATCTTCACCAACGGGACGCTGATCCGCGAGGGCGGCGGCCAGTACACCACGCTCGGCAACCGCTACTTCTCGACCAACGGTCATACCCAGGACCAGTCGCTGAACGTGAAGTGGGATCCGACCGATCGCCTGCACCTGAATTTCGACGGGCAGTATGTCTATTCGAAGGCGCGCGATTCGGACGACGTCGTCGAACTCGCGAACTTCAACGGCGTGCGGATCGATGGTCGCGGCGACGTGCCGCAGATCAACCTGATCCCGGCGAACGGCCAATCGGTGCGCGATTACTTCGCCAGCCAGACCAACACCTATATCCGCGACGCGATGAACAATCGCACCCATGCGGATGGCGACGAATGGGCGTTCCGCGCCGATGCGCAGTACGACGTGTCGGACGATTCGTTCCTGCGCAAGGTGCGCGTGGGTGGCCGCTATGCGACCCGCGACCAGACGGTGAAGGCCAACGACTACAACAACTGGGGCGCGGTGTCGGACACCTGGACCTCGGCGCTGGCGACCGTCGACAAGTATCGCGACAGCATGTCGCCGGTGAACTTCGCCGACTTCTATCGTGGGCAGGCGGTCCAGCCGCCGACGGCATGGGGCATCCGCGACAACATCCTGACCGACCATGACGCGCTGACCGCGCTGCTGCGCACGGCGACCCGTCAGGGCGGCGGCGGCTACACCCCGCTGGAGGATCGCGGCGCGAACCTCGTGGACGGCTATTTCCGGCCGAACGAAGTCTATCGCATCACCGAAAAGACCTATTCGGGCTATGCGCGTCTCGACTTCGGCGTCGACGAGATCGGTGGCGGCGAAGCCAACCTGTCGGGTAACATCGGCGTGCGCTTCGTCCATACCGAGGACCAGTCCTTCGGTGCGACGGCGTTCCCGAACATCGCCAACACGCTGGGCGGGTTCCCGACCGTGGCGGCATTCTGCGCCAGCCCGAACACCACCGGCACCGTCCGCCCGATCTGTACGCTGACCGCGGCGCAGCAGCAGGCGATCGTCGCCTTCTCGAACAACGGCTCGCTCAACGACGTCGCTGCGCAGAAGTTCGACAAGTGGCTGCCGAGCCTGAACATCAAGTTCCAGCCGAACTCGCAGCTGCTGTTCCGTATCGCGGCGTCGAAGGCGATTTCGCGTCCGGGCTTCACCGACCTGCGCAACTTCGTTGGCCTCGCACCCTCGGCGTCAAACACGACCGGCGTCTATGGCTTCTCGGCCAATGCCCGGAACCCGTTCCTGCGTCCGATCGATGCGAAGCAGGTCGACCTGACCGCCGAATGGTATTTCGCCAAGGTCGGCTCGCTGACCGCGGCCGTATTCTACAAGGAACTGTCGAACATCATCCTCGACAATTTCGGGTATAGCCGCAGCTTCACCAACAACGGTCAGACCTTCGCCGCCACGATCAACGGTCCGGTCAACGTGCCCGGCACCGCCAACATCAAGGGCGCCGAAATCTCGTACCAGCAAACCTACGACTTCCTGCCGGGCGCGCTGCGCGGGCTGGGGACGCAGGCGACGTTCACCTACATCTCGCCGGGTCAGTTGCCCAACGCACGGCCGGACAACCGTCCGGAAGACGGCAACCGTCCGCCGCTCGACGTCGCCGGCCTCTATGACGGCCTGCCGCTGGCGCAGCTGTCGAAGTACAACTTCAACGTCTCGGCCTTCTACGACCTTGCCGGCGTCTATGCGCGCATCGCGTATAGCTGGCGTTCGAAGTATCTGCTGACCAACCGCGACTGCTGCTTCCCGTTCCTGCCGGTCTATTCGGACGCGACGGGGCAGGCGGACGCATCGCTGTTCTACACGGTCAACCCACAGTTCAAGATCGGCATCCAGGTCCAGAACCTGCTCGACGCGACGACCAAGACGTCGTTCGTGCTGAACAGCGACGGCCTCGAGGCGCCCCGCTCCTACTTCAAGAGCGATCGCCAGTTCCAGCTGAGCGTCCGCCTGACCCTCTGATTTCCTTCCCGGAAACACCTGACCCCGGGGGTCGCGACCAACTGTCGCGGCCCCTCACATGGGAGTTCTCAGGTCAAGAGGCTGTGCGGTAGAGCGTGCAGCCTCTTTCCTTCCGCACAATCATATCTGTTCTACCTTGCCGGTTCGGCTGCCAGCCGCAGCAATGAACCAAAACAG
>JAESGL010000395.1_pt1 | contig 23080 bp, 13 predicted proteins | sample 9269711 | NCBI WGS metagenome assembly JAESGL01 (sample SAMN14515918, study PRJNA621676) | algae metagenome | isolation source: Kastovskya adunca ATA6-11-RM4 and co-occurring heterotrophs from soil and... | place: Chile: Atacama Desert | collected 2011-06-27
TCCACACCCGATACGACCGTTGCGCCCACACCTTCATGTCCGCCATCTGTATCGCCGCCGCCGTCATCTTCTGGCTCAATCAATGAGTCCTGAGCCTAGTTTCGGGCCTTCATCAGAATATATTGCAGCGCAAAAATAAAGATCAGGAAAAGCGCGTATGACCCCGGCGTTCGCGCCGAGGGCTGATCGCCAATCACCCGATACGCCATGCAAAACGCCCGCCCTTCCCTGTCGGGAAGAACGGGCGTTCCGATTTGCTGGCTGAAAAGGCTTATTCAGCCTTGGCAGCGGCCTTCTTGGCGGGAGCCTTCTTCGCCTTGGGCTTTTCTTCGGCGGCAGCGTCCTCAGCCGGGGCTTCGTCCTTCTTGGCGGCAGCCTTCTTGGCCGGAGCCTTCTTGGCGGGCGCTTCCTCGGCTACGGCTTCGGCCTCGGCGGGCTCGGCCTTCTTCTTGGCAGCGGCCTTCTTCGCCTTGGGCTTTTCGTCATGGTCATGGCCGCAGCCCGGACCGTGGACGTGAGGCTTCAGATCGCCATCTTCGGCTTCGATCGCGGCTTCCAGTTCCTCACGGCTGACAGCGCGGTCGCTGACTTCCGCCTTTTCGAACAGGAAGTCGACGACCTTGTCCTCATAGAGCGGCGCGCGCAGCTGGGCGGCGGCCATCGGATCCTGGCGGACATACTGCACGAAACGCTCACGGTCCTGCGGGCTGTACTGCTGGGCAGCCTGCATGATGAGACGGTTCATTTCATTGTCCGAAACGACGACATTGTTGGCCTGGCCGATTTCCGACAGCAGCAGGCCCAGGCGCACGCGGCGCACGGCGATGCCGCGATAATCTTCCTTCTCAGCTTCCATTTCGGCCAGAGCCGCTTCCGGATCGGCTTCATGGCTGGCTTCATGCTGAAGCTGCTGCCAGATCTGGTTGAATTCGGCTTCCACCATGCTCGGCGGAACGTCGAAGTCGTGCGAAGCGGCCAGCTGGTCGAGCAGCTTGCGCTTCATGTAGGTGCGGGTCAGGCCGTTATGCTCCTGCTCGATCTGGCCCTTGAGCAGATCCTTGAGCTGGTCGAGACCTTCCAGGCCCAGCGACTTGGCGAAATCGTCGTCGAGCTTGGGCTTGTCGGCGTTCAGCACCGACTGCACGGTCACGTCGAAGGTCGCGGCCTTGCCGGCGAGGTGCGCGGCACCATAATCTTCGGGGAAGGTGACTTCGATGGTCTTTTCTTCGCCCTTCTTCACGCCGCCGAGCTGCTCTTCGAAGCCGGGGATGAACTGGCCCGAACCGATCTTCAGCTTCACGCCTTCGGCCGAACCGCCTTCGAACGCTTCACCGTCGACCTTGCCGACGAAGTCGATGACCAGCGTGTCGCCGTCCTTCGCCTTGTGGCTGGCGGCATATTCTTCCAGAGCGCCCTGCTGGGTGGCGATGCGGCCGGCCTGTTCCTCGACCTGCGCGTCGCTGACTTCGGCAGTCAGGCGCTCCAGCTTCAGACCGTCGATGCTCGGGGCTTCGATCACGGGCAGAACTTCCAGTTCCACCTTGACCTGCGCGTCCTTGCCGAATTCGAAGCTTTCGTCCAGCTCGACCGAAGGCTGCATCGCGGGACGCAGCTTCTGGTCGGCGATCAGCTTCTGAACGCTTTCCTGGATGGAATTGTTGAGGGCGTCACGCTGCAGGCTTTCACCATGCATCTTCTTGACGAGGTTCGCCGGCACCTTGCCGGGGCGGAAGCCGGGCATGCGCACCTGCGGCGCAATCGCCAGCACTTCCTTCTCAACGCGGGCGTCGATATCCTTCGACGTGATGGTCACGGTGTAGGCGCGCTTCAGGCCCTCGTTCAACGTCTCGACAGTCTGCATCTCTTCTCTCAAACGCTTTCTTAGCTGAATCTCGTTGGCGCCGGATCAAGCCAAGCCTGACACTGGTGCGGGCGAAGGGACTCGAACCCCCACATCTTGCGATACCAGAACCTAAATCTGGCGCGTCTACCAGTTTCGCCACGCCCGCATCGGTCGCCGGTCGGCGCGGCATAGAGAAAAGCATTGGCGAGAGCAAGGGATATGGATGCATTGGTGGAACCGGCGTCCTTGCCCGCGCGTAGCTTCTTCTTTGCAGGAGAGCATAGCATGGCCACCCAGCCCGATCCAGCGCCCGACACCCTGCCCCCGCCCGACCGGATCGAACCCCAGTCGCCGCCCGAAACGCCACCGCCCGCGACTCCGGACGAGACTCCGATCAACGAGCCGCCCGAAATCATCCCTGGAGAACCCGATTATGACCAGCCCGACAGCGCACCGGACGAGGTTCCGCCTGACATAATTTCGTAACCACGCAACAAAAGAAGGCACCTGAAAACTTTTTTGCAACAGGGTGGAACTTTTTATGGCGGATTACGGAATATGCGTAATCACGTGCTGGACACCCCCCGGAATCCATGATTGAAATGTGACAACAAAAAGAAATTCAGGAGAGGCGCGCTGACATAAAAGGGGGTCGACGTGCATAGGGTTCGCGCCAAGCTAGAGTGGTTCAAGACCGTGATTTTGCCGCAGGAAGCTGCCTTGAGGGGCCGCCTGCGTCGCATTTTGCCCTCCACCCACGAGCTGGAGGATATGGTCGCCGAAGTTCTTGCCCGTGCCTATGCCACGGAGAACTGGGAAAATGTCACCACCGGGCGCGCCTATCTCTTCACCATCGCCCGCAACCTCGTCATCGACACGGCCCGCCGCAACAAGGTGGTGAGCTTCGAGACGATCGCCGATCTGGAATTGCTGGGCGGCGAAAACACCATCGAGGCACAGCTCCACGCCCGCGAGGCGCTCCGCCAGGTTGAGGCGATCGTCGATTCGCTGCCCACCCAGTGCCGCCGCGTCTTCATTCTTCGCCGTATTCACGAAAAATCGATGCTGGAAATAGCGGAGGAAATGTCTCTGTCCGTTTCTACTGTTGAAAAACATCTGGCCAAAGCGATCGGCATAGTTATGCGGGCCTGGGCAGAACGTGAGGAAACGGATTTCGAACGTGCAGGCGTCGGGACCAGGTTCAAACAGCGGGGACAGGGACGCGATCGCGTTGGAAGCCGCGCGCCTGCTGGCCAGGCTTAACAGCGACCCTACTCCCCAGGACGAAGACGAGATATGTGCGTGGATCGAGGCCGATCCGCGCCATGGTGTGGCCTTTGCCCGCGCCGAAGCCGCCTGGGACGCGGCCGAGCGGCTGAAGAGCGCCGCCGCCGAAGTCAATCTGCCCCCGCTCGAAGCGATCGTCAGCGAGGAACAGCAGCGCCGCCTGTCGCGCAACATCATGATCGCCGCCGGCATCGCCATCGCCTTCTTCATCGTCGCCGCGATCGTCACCATCCGCACCTTCAGCGGCGTCGACCGCTATGAGACGGCGGTCGGCCAGATCCGCGACGTCGCGCTCGCCGACGGCTCCATCCTACACCTCAACAGCAATAGCGAGGCGGAAGTCCGCTTCACCGACATCGGCCGCAAGGTGCGCGTGCTGAAAGGGGAAGCCTCCTTCGACGTGGCCCATGACAAGGGCCGCCCGTTCGACGTGGAGGTGCGATCGGCCCAGATCCGCGCCGTCGGCACCGCCTTCAACGTCCGCATGCGCCCGTCGGTGGTGGAACTGACCGTTACGCAAGGCACGGTGACGGTCCATTCGGGCAATAGCGGACTGGAAAAGGTCAGCGCCGGCAGCGGCGCCGTGATCCAGTCGCGCAGCATCGACCTCACCCATCTCAGCCGCAAGCTGATCGACCAGCGCACCGCCTGGCGTGACCAGATGGTCGAGCTGGACGGAGAAACGATCGAGCAGGCAGCGAGCGAGTTCAACCGCTATCGCCGCGCGCCGATCCTGATCGGCGATGCGCGCGTCTCCTCGTTGCGGGTCGGCGGGCGCTTCCGCGTCAGCGACAGCAAGGAATTCCTCTCCGCGCTGCAACTGAGCCTGCCGATCCGCGCGGTGAATGGCGAGGATGGATCGGTGATGCTGCTTTATCGAGACGAACCCGACGGCGCCGACATCATGGCGGCACCCAGCGAATAAGGCCGGTCAGCCGAGCAGGTCGCTTACCAGTTCGGGCACAAGTTCGCTTGCCGGGCCAAGCCGGCTTTCCTCGAAAAAGCTGCTGCCCGCCGACGGATCGAGATTGAGCTCCAGCGTGCGGGCGCCATAATGGCGCGCCATCTGGACGAAACCGGCGGCCGGATAGACCGCGCCCGACGTGCCGATCGACACGAACAGGTCGGCCTGTGCCAGCGCTTCCTCGATCCGCTCCATATCATAGGGCATTTCGCCGAAGAAGACGATGTCGGGCCGCAGGCTGGGCGCGCCGCAACCGGCGCAGGCGCTGCCGGGCGGCAGCGGATCGGCCCAGGCCACCGCCTTGCCGCAGGCGGCACAGAGGGCGGACTTCAATTCCCCATGCATGTGGAGCAGCCGGGTCGCCCCTGCCCGCTCATGCAGGTCATCGACATTCTGGGTGACGATCAGCAGGTCGCCCGGCCAAGCGCTATCGAGCGCAGCCAAGGCTTCATGCGCCGGATTGGGTGCCACCTCCGCCAGCTTCGCCCGCCGCTCGTCATAGAAACGATGCACCAAGGCCGGATTGCGCGCCAGCGCTTCGGGGGTGCAGACATCCTCCACCCGATGCAAAATTGGAACTCCTGAACAATCTGTTGTTTCCCAATAACTTACGGCTCCCTTTGTCCGAAAAGTGGGGATTCCAGATTCCGCTGACAGGCCTGCGCCGGTCAGGATAACGATGTTTCGCACGTCTTTGAACATGGGCGAACGATACCGCTGCGCCAGTGATTCGCCAGCCATGATAAGTAGGGGATGGACACCCTCCCCCTACCCCACATGCTCCACGGTGACGGCGCTGACTGGTCCACCGTCGACGCTGACGATTTCGACCCAACCGACCTCGACAATCTGACCGAAGAGGAAAAGCGAGAACTGGGCCTGATGCCTGCCCGCCCCCGTTACTTCCCCCGTCGCGCGCCCGCATGGCAGACCACCGATGCCGAGTCCGAGCATCTGGACCAGCCCCATTTCGCCAGCGCCTTTGGCCGCCACCGCTGGTTCGCCCTTCAATCACTTCATCGCGCGATCATGCTGGAAACCGATCCGGTCGAAGCCAGTCGGCTGACGATGGAAGCGGCGGCGATGGAAATGATGGATGAGGCCGACCTGTTGATCGCCGACATCAGGAATCGCGATTTTTAGGCCTTATCGGCCCCCTCCAAGCGGTCCCGGCTAAGTAATCCCAGAATTGAAATTTCTGGGAGATTTATGAACAACGACACTACCAACACCCTCATTACGCCTGCCGTTCGCGCATCCGCCCCTGTCTGGCTTTTTGACGATTCCGGCCGCGTCTGGAGCCTTGCAGAGGCCCGCGAATATATCCTTGCCCGCGTCGAGGAAGACGAAAACGGCTGCTGGCTTTGGCAGTCCAGTCTGACCAAGGATGGCTACGGCCAGATTACCGATCGAAGCCTTGAAGCGACCTTTGGGATGAAGGGCGCGCATCGCCTGTCCTACTTTGCACACACCGGCCACAAGCCGCAGGGTCGCGCCGAACCCGTCATGCACAGTTGTGACGTCCGCAATTGCTGCAACCCCGACCATCTGAGTGTCGGCACCCCCGCTGAAAATATGCGCCAGATGTTTGAGCGGGGCCGGGCCAATCGCTCTTTTGGTGTCAATCATTGGAAGTCCCGCGTCACCCCGGAAGCAGTGCGGGAAATTCGTGCGCGTCATGCGGCGGGTGAAGGCCTTCGCAGTATCGCGGCCAGCTACGACATCAAGCCAGCCACCGTGTCATCCATCGCGCGCCGGATATCGTGGCGACACGTCGATTGATCGACGCGAACGTCGATTAATATGGACTGGTGAATCCCCTCCCCCGTATCATCAACTCATCGGTCGGCAGGTTTTCAATTTTAACAATTGTCTGTGTAACCCCTGTCGACCGACATCATCAGGAAGGTCATTTTCGATCTTCACCCGATTTTGAGCGCTCAATTTCTGATGATGATAGGTAGCCTTGGTTACCCAAGGGGTCGATCTGCGCGCAGCGGATCGGCCCTTTCGCATAAGTATTGGGTGACCCTTACTGACCTATTTCAGACGGATTATCGTCGCGTCCGCCACGCCGACGAACGAAAGAAAGTCCTGACATTGTGGCGACAATCCGTGATCGCGACGCTTCGAGAGAAAGATTTTTGGACGACCGGGCGCATTAGGCCTGCCACCGAAGGTGACTATGTCGTGCGATATGAACCGTTCTGGGATCGCAGGTCAGTTACCGAATTGGTCGACCTGCTGGAGGTGTTAGAGGGGCTGCGGCGACGGTCGAAGGGTCAGCCTAGACCGAATAATTTCGGCCCAAAATAGCCGATCAGAGGCAGGACGATCGCGGCGATAATGCTGCCCGCGACCATCAGCGATGACCAGCCAGTCCGTGCCGTGGTTTCGATTGTCGTGATACGAATTTCGTGATCGTTCAGCTTGGCTTCGTGCCCATCGGCGCGCGCAGCCATCGACGTCAGCGTGTTCTGGATGCCATCCAATTTGCCATCCAGACGGCCCAAAAGCATCAGCATATCGTGCGGGATCGGGTCAGCCATTACTTGGCAGCCGCGTCAGCGATAGCGGTGATGATGGCCATCGCCGTCGAACCCAACCCAATGCGGGCGATGTTGGTCAGGGCCACCGAACGGATCGGAGGCAGCAGCCAAAGCCACTTTGCGCCCTTGAGGGCGATGTTTCCGACCGTCTTGGCCGTTGATTTCAGTCGATTTTTAAGAGCGCGGGTCATGCTGGTATTTATGCCAACCCGGTCTTTTCAGCCGATCAGACGATCTTGACCCTACTGATCATGAGGCTACGTTGTTGGTGGTCCCAGCCATTTCCTCTTAATCCCCCCCGAATTTGGACTGGCTGGGACCACCCTCATTACTCGACCGTGTTCACACCCACGCGCTGCTGCGCGGTGCCTGATGGCGTAAAATTGCGCGTGATCGACGCTGTAAACGTCCGCTGGGCCGTCGATCGTTCGGGATCGGTGTAGGTCAGCGATTTGCTGTAGCTGTATGTGTATTCGATGAAGCCGGGCTGACCGTCCGCAGGTTCAGGGCGCACACCAAACAAGCCAATGTAGCCGGTGCAGCCGCCTTCGCTGGCTGCCTGTCCGCCGTTCTTCACAAGCGTCAGAGCGAACTGGCTGCCGTCTTTGTTGTCGCTCTTGTAGCCCGTGTGACCCGAACCACCGCCATCATCGACGATCGTGTAACCCTGCGATTGCAGCGTCGAAATCGCCGAATTGTAGTTGTTGCGGCCGGTCGCGTTGGCGGGATAGTCGGCGCGATTGACCGACGACCATGACCAGCTTGCATTGACCACGATCTGATTGCCGTTCGAACCAAACGGCCCGATCGTGGTGCTGGCATTGTTGGTCAGGACCGATGTCGCATTCGTGTTGCGCAGGGTGCCAGCCAGCAGCGCGCCGCCAAAGTAGGCCGAGCCGTCGTTGCGCAGATAGCTGGTCGCATTGGACTCGCTGCACTGGTTGATGTTGCCCAGCGCCGGGCCGAACCATTCAATAAACTGGTTATTGGTTCCAAACCCGCTTCCCGACACCTTCATTACGCTACCGTTATTGAAAATGATCCGGCCGTTGGTCACGTCGAACTGGGTCGATCCGGCGTTGTTGCGGATCATACCCGCGAAAACCGTGCCCATGTCGGCGGTGATAGCAGACAACTGGCCAACGCTTAGGCGGTTGGCCTGAACCGATCCGGTCTGGATATAGTCACCGTTGATGATCGTGCGACCGTAGTTGGCATTGATGTTGTTGCCGCCATGGTAGATCGCTACCAACACGTCATCTGGGTTGTTGCTCCAGTTGGTCGAAGACAACAGCGCATTGTTGCCCTTGAACCACCATATCCAGACTGTGGAACCCGTGAACGTGGCGCTGCCAGCGGACAAGCCGATACCCTGCAACGAATTAGAATCGTTGGTAAAGTAAACTGCGCCAGCCCCCCACGTCACGGTGTTGCCGCTGCATTGGAAGTTCAGGTCGGTGAAGTTTATCCCACGGCTGCCGACCGTCAGCTTGTTGGCCGTGATGGTGTTGGCCGCGATCGATCCGCCTTCGATCTTGGTGTTGTCGCCACCGTTGCGCCAGCTTGCCAGCGAGGTCGATCCACTAATCAGAATCTTGCCGGGGTCGATCTGGGTCGACGCCGCATTGACCTGCTTAGCCGGATTCATTTCAGCTTCCGTGGCATAGCGCCATCCAGCCCGATGCCATGTGATATCGTTGGCGGTGGCCATGCTGCCGATGCCACCGTAATGGTTCATCAGATACATTTCCGGTCGCGTGCTGTTGCCCGCATTCGTCGCAATCATTTTCCGATATGAATATGACTGACCGACATTGCCGTTACCGGCCACGAACCCGCCCGCGTCCGGGTCATTGGCGAAATTGAGGTAGGTGTCAGCCCCGCCGGTCGCGCGAACCAGAATGCCAGCACCTTGCAGGTTACCGCCGTTGAGCGTGATATCGGCTTCGATGATGATCCAACGCCCCGAATACAGGGCATAGCTGCCGCCGTTGGTAGCGCCGTCGCCGGTCTGGACCATGCCGTTTTGGCCATTGGCCGTCGCCGTGATGCGAACCGAATTCCCGCCGCGCTCGCCAGTGACCTTCGTGACCGAACCGCTGTTGCCCCAACTGTTGTAGCCGTCAGGGTAGCTTCCCGCCCAAGCGGCAAAGTTGCCGTTATAGGTCGAGAAGGCGGTAGCGTTGCCAAGCGCGTTGTTGATCGTGCCAAGCGAGAAACCCGTGCCACTGATCGTCAGCGTGGCAGGCAGGCTGGTCGCCGAATTGATCTTGTCGCCAGTAATTTCGCCAGCCTTGATCTTGGCCGCCGTCACCGCGTTGGTCTGCAACTGGTTGGCGCTGATCGAATTCGCGCCCATTTCGTTGACGGAAATCGACCCAGCGACCAGACGGTCAGCGCCGATGCTGCGCCCCGCGATGCGGTCACCCGCCAGCGTCCCAACCGTGATGTGATCGCTGATGATCTCGCCAGCTTTGATCTTGCTCGCGGTAATCGCGCCATCGACGATGAGTTCGCCCGCCATGGCCCTTGTCATGACCGGCTTCGACCAGAAGGTTGACGCGCCGCTTCCTGCGGTGCGCTCGCTCTGAAGACACATACGCAAGGCAGTCACGCCGGTCGGGACGGTGTAGATACCACTGACCTTGGTCCAACCGTTTTTCCAATCGGTCCAACCAACGCCCGTGATCGTGACAGTTCCGCTGACGGTCAGGTCGGCGTTGCCAAATGCATAGATATTGGCGCGACCAGCGTGTGAATTGTAGCACCACGCCGACATGAAAAATGACTCGCCCGGCGTCACGCTTACCGCCGCTGACACGGCCTGATCGCGACCGATCGACTGGATACGCCAACCAGCAGCAGGACCAGCGCCGTCATCGCGCGCAAAGTTGGTCACATTCTGCGTCGACCAACCATCAAGGTTGCCGGTCGACCAGCCATTATCGACCATGTTGGCCGTGTCACCGATGGCCAGTCTGCTGGCCGTGATCGTGTTCGCGGCAATCTGATTGGCCGTGATCGTGTTGGTTTCGATCACGCCGCCGTTGATCGTTGTCGAATTTCCGAAGCGCCAGTCAGCCAGTGTCGTCGCGCCCTGAATAGTGATCTTGCCGGGGTCGATGGTGGTCGACGCCGAGTTGATCACCGACGCGGGGTTCAGCGCGTTGGCGCGGATGGTAGCGGCCGACGTGCCGTTGATGTTGCCGGTGAAGTTCGGCGTGGCGGTGGCGAGATTGGTCCAGCCCGCAATGGTCTGGATTGCGCCGATTTCGATGCCGTTTTCGGTGCGGCGCGCCGCCGCGATACCAAAGGACATCACCGACGTCGGATCGATGCCTTCGAAGATGTAATAGGACGCCGCTGACGTGTTGACGTTCACGCTGACGGTCGCATCGTTGAGGCCCGGCGCGGTCGCCGCCTTCTTCCAAAAGATCATCAGGAAGTCGGCCTTACGGGTGCCCTGCGTATAGGCGGCCCAGTTCAGCGTGATATTGCGGGTGCCATTGCTGTTTGCCGTGATAGACGCGCTGGACGGGGTCGGCGTGTTGGTTGGGACACCCGTCACCCGGTAACCAGCGGTCCCGTCGAACGCGCCGCTTGCCTGCGTCTGGACCGTCCCGATCGTGTCACCAGAGGTGCCGACATAAAGGCCCGTAGGCAGGCGGTTATCCTCGATATTGCCACCGGCGACGACCGACATCTTGTTCGCACTGACCGCACCGACAGCGATCTTCGACGCGACGATGGAGCCGTCGACGATCAGTTCGCCGCTGGAGGCGCGACGGAAGATCGGGCTGACGGCCTGCAAACCTGATGCGGTCGAACTGGTGTCCTTGATGAACTGCATCGTGGCCGTGCGCGCGTTCGCGGGTGCGGTGACGATGGTCGACAGCAGGGGGAAGAAGCTGCCGGTCGAGTTGGTCCCGACCAGCGAATTGCTGATGTAGGCGCTCGCCGCGACGTCAGAATACCAGTTGATGAGGAACAAAGTCGGGATGCTGTTGCCGCTGTTGCGGACGCCAGCGCTGACGAAATAGTCCTTGCCAGCCTCGATCTGGATCGCGGTTGATCCGAACTCCAGACGATCAGTCGACGAAGCAGCCGACAGGAAATTTGATGAAGTGTAAGTCCCAACGGCAAGGCCCGTCGTCACCGTGTTGCCACGCCAGCAAGCCAAATCCGACATATTCGGATCGGGCACCATGTTGGAGGTGTCACCGATCGCCATCTTGCTTGCGATGATCGACCCGGCTGCGATCTTGGAAGCGTCGACCGAGTTGACCGACAGCTTGGTTGCCGTGATTGCGCCGTCGACGATCAGTTCGCCCGTCGTTGCGCGGCGGATAATCGGCTCACCGAAAGACCCTTGCGAAGCACTAGCCGAAGCCGCCTTCGACCATGTGAAGCGCACGGCGCGGCCATTCGCGGGCGCTTTGAAGATGCCAGAAACACGCGGCGCGCCGCCGTTTGTGACAGTGCTGGTGCCAACGATATCCGTCGAAATCAGCGCGCCACCAGTGGCTTGCGTAAACCAGTCGATCGCGACTGTGGCAGTGGATGCGCCCGTTTCAATGTAAGCATGGGTGCTGAAGTAATAGTCCTTGCCCGGCTCAGTTGCGGCGAAGCCAGTCGTGATCATCGACGCACCGGTCTGGTTGGTCGTCCGCATCCGGTTGACCGAAGCGATCGGATTACCCGTCGCGGTGATGGCGTAGTCACCCGCGTAGAACGCGGCATCGACCATCGCCGCATCGCCGAACATGTTCGACGTGTCGCCGATCAGCAGCTTGCTGGCCGTGATCGAATTGGCCGCTACCTTGTCAGCGGTGATCGCCCCGTCGACGATCAATTCGCCGGTCATCGCCCGGCGCATCACAAGATTGGCAAAACGCGCTTCACCGTCGTTGGTCGTCGCGGGTGACCGGCCAAGCAAGATTTTCGCACGTCGCGCATTGGTTGGCGACGTCACGATTGCGCTTGTCGTCACCTGCCCTGTGCCGATCCGCGAACCGATAACATTGGTGGAAATCAGCGCAGTTGCGGCAATATCCGAATACCACTCAACCGAGATGGTCGCGGTGGCCGAGGTCGCACCACTGCCGAACGGCATACCCGAGACGGTATAGGCGGTGCTCTTCTCGACAGGGATAGCGGCCGATCGAACCTGCTGCGGGGCCGCAGCAGTAGAGGCGATGCGCAGGTAATAGTCAGACGCGAAAATGGACGTCGAGGTCGACAGCACATAGGTCGAACCGGTCCAAGCCGACGTGTCGTTGAAGCCCGGATCAGGCACCATGTTCGACGTATCGCCGATAAAGACCTTGGTCGCCGTGATCGCCCCAGCGGCAACCTTGTCAGCCGTGATCGCGCTCGCTGCCACCTTGGTCGCGGTGATCGCACCGTCGACAATGATTTCGCCCGACGCTGCCCGGCGCATGACCGGTTCCATCAGGGTGGGAGACAGCGCCGTCGCACTGGCCGACTTGCTGACCAACACCATGCAGGCGCGCGCGTTGGCGGGCGCGGTGACGATGGCTTCGACCTTATTGTAAAGGCCTGCGGCGGTGATCGCCGCCCCTACCTGCGACGACGAAAGATAGGTGTAGGTGGTGCCGCTGTAGCTATACCAGTCGACCTTACCGGTCAGCGTTGCGCCGCTGCCAGAATGGAAGCCGATACCAAGGCTGACGTAATAATCCTTGCCCGTTTCGACCGGGATATAGCCGCTGGCAATATTGGCCGCCGCCGTGGTCGACGACATCCATAGGCGATTGATCGATGCGGCCACGCTGCCGGTCGGACCACTCGAAACCCCGCCCGGCGCAGTCCAGTAACTGGGGTCGACACAGTTCGCGTCGGTGACCATGTTGCTGGTGTCGCCGATCAGCAGCTTGCTGGCCGTGATCGATCCCGCAGCCACCTTGGTCGCATCGATCGAATTCGTCGCGATCTTCGTCGCCGTGATCGCCCCGTCGACGATCAGTTCGCCCGAGGCCGCGCGGTTCAGGATCGGATAGGCAACGTAGCCATTTCCGGCGTTGTTGATCCCGGCGGCCCAGACAACCTTGTAATCGAACTTGGCGAAGACCGCGTCGACCGGTGCCTTTGTGATCAGATTGTTGGTGCCATTGGCCGCCGCAGCCGCAGCGGTGCCACGGTAATCGCAGAGTGTCAGGGTCTGCGACGACGTGCTGGCCCCAGACCCATCGGCCTTATACCAATAGATCACGATCTGGATCATGCCGGTGAACCCAGCCGTGACATACCACGTCCCGTTCGCCCGATATGACGCGCCGCCTTCGATCGAATAACGCTGGCTTGCCTGTGTCGCGATCCGGCTGTCGGCCTGTGAGGTCGTGCCATTGCCGACGTCGGTCTTGAACGCTTTGGGCACCGCCATGGCGGTGATCGCCGCGCTATCGGTCGAGAAGGTGCCTCTGGTTAGAACCCAGTAGGCTTCATCGCTGAACGTCGGGTCTTGGACGTAGTTGCTGACGTCTGCGACGACCAGCTTGGATGCGGTGATCGAATTGGCAGCGACCTTGTCAGCCGTGACTGCGCTGGGGCCAATCTTAGCGGCAGTGACCGCTTCCAGCCCGATTTTGTCCTCTAGGACCGAACCGCCCGCCAGCTTGTCCGAATTGACCGCGCCGTCGAACAGCTTGGCCGTGGTGATCGCACCATCGCCGACTTTGTTGACCGTGACCGCACCGGTCGCGATCTTGGCTTCGATAACCGCATTGGTGGTCAGCTTGTCCGAATTGACCGAGCTATTGGCCAGCTTCCCCGCCGAAATGGTCAGGTTGGCCATTTCCGCCGCCGTGACGGCAAGCGGTGCGATGTTGGTGGTCTTGACCTCGTTGGTGCCGATCTTGACGCTGGTAACAGCGCCGGTTGCGATCTGGGCTTCCAGCACCTGACCGCTGATCGAGGCCATATCGATGGCCTTTTTCCACGCTCCGCTTTCCAGCACATAGAGCGCACCATCGCCCGTGTTGCGGATCAGCTTGGAGCCGGTCCACGATGCGACGGTCGGAAGCGCACTGACTTCTTGCGGGATCGTCAGCCCAAGCGTCGGATCAAGATCGTCAAGGTTGACGCCCTTGCTGGTCGTGGCCGACACGACCCCACTGAAACCGCTGGCGTTGCCGCTGGTGTCGACCGCCTTGGTCCAGTAATAGCGCAGGGCCGACGCAGGCAGACCGCTGCGACGATAGCCGCCAATCTGGCCCGCCGAACCGTTGACCGTCATGATCTTGGTGGCCGCGCTGCTTGAATTCGCTGTGTGTTCGTAAATCTCGATACGGTCGAGGTCGGAGGCGGTCGGGTTCGTCCAGTTGATCTGGATCGCGTCCAGCGCCTGCGCTTCCGCCGTCATACCCGTGGGCGCAGCCGGGGCCGCCGTGTCGCGCGCAGTCGTGACGTTGACGATCGTCGACCAGTTGCCGAGGTTGGCGCTATCGTCATAGGCCGCGACACGGACGCGATAGACTGTGTTCGCGAGGATTCCCGCCGAATATGCATAGGTGCTGGCTGACTTCCCGACGTTGCCGACCGGGATGAACGTGGTCGAGGAAGCGCCTTGGGCGATCTCAAGCGAATAGCCCGCGAGGTCAGCCGCCGTCGAAGCGGTCCAGCTAATGTTGAGGGTGATGATCTGGCCGCCGACCGCGTCAAACGCAGCCGTCGACGTGACGGTCAGGCCGGTAACCTGATTGGGTGCCGTGGTGTCGATCGGCTTTGCAGCAGCAGCCTGCGCGACCAGCGCGGCGGCATCGACGCCACCGACCTTGCCGATGAAATTCACGGTCGCCGAAGGCTGATATGGATTGGCACCCGACCGCGTCGACTTGACTGCCGTCGAGACGATCAGGCCACCGCTTGCGACATCGGGATCGACGACGCGATAGGCCTGAACATAGAAGGTATAGAAGCGGTCAGCAGCGGTGCCATACAGGCTGAAGGCGCGGCGATCGGCAGGCAGTTCGAACGCCTGTTCTTCGCCAACTGCCCCGCCCAAGGTGTAGGCGCTGGAGGACGTCGACGACCGCACGATGACCCGGAAACCGTCGATATCATCGTTCGAACCGGCCCAGTTCCAATTGAAGCGGATATCGGCCGAACCATCGGTGTTGGCGGTCGAGGTGATGGCCGTGCCATCGGTCAGCAAGGTGGGCGCAGTGACCGGGCTGGCATTGCGATCGTTGCGAGTGTTGAAGTTGGTGACCGCGTTGGCGACGGTGGAAGCAGGCAGGCTGCCCACCATGTCGGCGGCAAGGCGCGCGATTTCGTTCAGCAGCGCCTGACGGGCCGTATAATAACCATTCCACCGGCTGTTCCACGTCGACCGGGTGATAGAAGTGTTCTGGGTCGTGTCGGTGTATGCCGGTGACAGGCCCGACAGGTATGACGACAGGGTGTTGTAGGCGCTGGTGTATGCGGTCAGCAGCGTGGTGATGCCCGCGCCTGTTGCACGGCTTTCGATCCCGGCCTTTTCCGCCGTGACCTGCTGGATTTCGCGAACGATGATCGCCTTTTCCGCGCGATCAAGGATGCCATCCGCACCGATATTGTCGATCTGCTGAAGGGCTTGGTCGGCATCAGCCTGCGCGGCATCGGCCGCAGCCTTCGCCGCGTCCGCCGCTTCCTTGGCCGCGATGATATCATCTTGGGCTTCCGATAGCGCCGGGCTGATTTCATCCGCACTATGGACGGCCCAGCAGCGGTTATAGCCGACACGAACGCGATAGACCGGAGGTGCGGCCTCATTCTGGACAATGCTGCGGACCAACGGCAAGGCGCTGCGATCTTCCCGCAATGCGGTAGCTGTAGAGGTCGCGTAATAGTTGCCTACCTGCCAATTACCCAGACCATCGGCCATGAGATAGCCGCCAGCCTGCTGGAGGGCATCACGGGCGACATCGCCAATCTGGACCTGCGCCTTGGTGTAGTAGCTCCATGCAACACCGCTGAACGCGGCAAAGCTGCTGGTCTTGATCTTCGCCGCAGGAACGCCAGCGGCCTTGATCAACAAGGGAACGATGGTCGCGATCGACGCGGGATAGGTCGACCCGTCCTTGCCACCCTTCACGTCAGCAGTGATCTTGCCGGTCGGTTCTGCGCCCAAGCGGAAACAGCCGATCGCCGGGGCCTTGATCCACTCACCGGGTTGCAGGGTGGCGTCACGCAAGCTGTTATAGGTCGATGCCGTGGTGCTGGCCGGGCCAAGGGTCAGCGCCTGCTCATAGACAGCCGTGACGTCCTGCGCCGCGCCGTTGTGGATTTGATAGATGAAGCGGACCGGGTCGATCAGGATCGGTTCGATGTTGAGACAATCGCCCGCAGCGAATGGCTTCAAAGTGCCCTTCAGTTCGCTGGGGCCTTCAGCGTTGCCCGTGCCCGCATAAGAGGCCGTCAGCAGGTTGCGATTAAGGGTGGCTTCCGACCCAGACAGGTTGATGGAGCATTGGGCACCCTCGCGCTTGATCGCGCTGGTCGTGCCTGACAGCACCTGACGATATTCCGCCCAAGGCGCACCGATCGGGGCCACGAACATCGCGAAGGTCGCGCCGTCCCACTGGAGGGTTGCCCAGTCCTGATTTCCAAACTGGGGCGCGCAGACGAAACCAACTTCGCCGCCGTTGCCCTCAAAGGCCTGCGCCACACCATCGGCCGCGAAGCGCCGGGTCGTGATCGGGGTGCCGTTCACGCACGGCATCCACTGATAGCCGTTCAACTGGGTGCCGCGATCGTCCGCCCCCATCAGGGTCATGCGGACGGTTACAAACGATGAAGTAGCGGGATTGTAAGGCGTCGCCTCGATCAGGATATTGTTGGTCACGGCATATTTAGTCGCCGTGGATCATCACCCGGTCAGAGGCTGGTCGACGTCACAGTGAGGTCGATATTCCAGTAATAGGGGGCCGACCATTTCGGGGTCGCCTTGGAAATGAACCCGAAGACCGCGTCGTTTTGCTCCATCGCCGCAAAATGGGTGTCAGCGGTGGCGGTTTGACTGGTGGGACACCAATCGACCAAGCCCGATCCGGCCGTGATCTGAGGTGAGGCAAAGGTGTTGGTCCCGACCGTGGCCACGTCAGAAGCGGTGAGAGCCGACCCCGCCGGTGACATCGCCGGATAGAGCCGGATGCGCACCGCAGTGTTTGCGCCATTGTTGGTGATCGGCCGCCAAACGCGCCAATAGTCACCCGCGTCGACAACGCTACCAGCCACACTGGTCGCGCCAGTCGCAGGGTCCACATTGACCGCCGCGCTGGAGGTGGTGCCCCCCGTGAATTCGACCAAGAGGCGCGCGATAGGACCAGCGCCCTTTTTCAGATAGAAGCTGGCCGAGTATGCCTGCACGTCCGTCGAAATCGCGGCGCTCGCCAATCCATAGGCCAGCGCAGTGGTCGAACCGTCATAGATGGTCGATGCGGTCAGGCTGCCGTCAGGCGCGTAATCGGCGTTCCGGGTCCATGTCATCGCACCACTGACCGACCAGCCATTTGTCGACGCCATCGTCTGGCTATCGCGCAGTAAATTCGTGTTTGCCTTGAGGTCATACGCAGGCACGAACAGCACGGCCGAACTGTTGCCCGCCGCCGTCAGCGTGCGATGCCAATCGCGACGATATTGCTGTTCGGTGATCCAATTCACGGGAGCCTTGAACGATTGGGTCTTGGCGTATTTGTCCCACCCGGTGTTGCCCCGATAGTCATAGGACTCCGATCCGTCATTGATGGTCACTTCAACGTCCTGACCGATCGCGCCGAACTGGTTGGTAGCGCTGGAGCCGATCACAAGGCGGCCGATCTGGACATAGCCATCGGGATGACCCGTGGCCGTGATGTCGATGCGGACATATTTGCCCGAAACCGGTGCGGGAAGCCGCAGAACGGTCATAGCCTTAGTCTGGCTGCTCTTGATCCCCGACCATGCGGGCATCTGGATATCAACCGGGGCAGTCCCATCCACGTCGGTCTGTGTGTCGCCGATGCGGATGCGCACCGCGTCGAAACAGCGCAGGTTGGTATTGACCAGCGCCACTGTGTCGATCGGCGTCGGCGATCCCGACAGCACGGTCAACGTGGGTGTCAGGGTGGTCGACCGGTAGATCAGGCCCACGTCATCGGCCAGCAGATTGACCGCCGGGGCCGTGGTCTGTGCCGCAGCGCTGATGATGCTGAACGTTTCCGGGAAGCAGACGAACGCGGCCATTATCCGCGCACCGTCAATTTGGTGATGCCGGTAGCCCAGTCGATTTGCTGCTGTTCCTGTCGGGTCGTCCGGTTGGTCACACGGTGCGTGTCAGAGGTGACCGCAAAGGTGGACAGCGATCCGTCGCAATCTTCAGCATAGATGACCTGATCGATTTCAATTTCGAACGACATTGCCGGGGTCTTGGCTGCGGCCAGCATGTTGGTGGCAAGGGCCGCCGCGCTTGTCTGGTCGATCTGGGTGGGCAGTTCGATTTCGCGGGCCGCAGGGTATGCGGCCAGCACGGTGTTATCGGTCTGGACTTCGTAGCGATATTCTCGCTGAACAAATGTTGCGCGGGTGGGATCAAGGGCCATGTCGGTATTTATGCGACCTTGACCCCATTGATGTAGTTGCCCGCGCCGCCGCTGTAGATGGTCCCAGCGCGGCTGTTGATCTGGTTGGCCGCCTCAAGCGCTTCCAGAATTTTGGCCAGTGTTTCGTTGGTCACCGCTGCCGCCGAGGTCAGGGCCGCCGTCTGCTGCTGGACAGCCGCATCGGTCGCCGAGGTGTCGACGGTGATGGCGGTGGTCGTGGCGATCCCGGCCGCGCTGTTGATCTGGTCGGTCAACAGACTGGCGAACTGGTCCGACACCCCAATGAGGTCGGCGCGAATGCTTTGGAACTGACTGTTTGCCGTGCCATAGATATCCCGCGACAGGCCGAAGATTTCCTGTCCCAACTTTGTGAAGACGTCCTGATCCACGGCCTTGCCGCTGGCGATCTGGGCCTTGAGAGCGTCAAATTCCGTCTGCTTGGCCGTCAACTGGGCAAGCTGGGTCACGCCGCTGCCCTCCCCGTTCAGCATGGATTTGAAATCCTTGAGGCCAGCCAACTGCTGTTCCGTCAGGGCCTTCAGCTTCTCGCTGCGGAGACGCTCGATATCGGCCACCTCCGACACGGAAGCGCCAGCGGTCTTCATCTTGCTGATCAACTGGTCGATCGGGTCGAGGATGCTGGTAACGCTGTATTTCAGCGGATCGTCGATCGACGCCAGTTCCTTCAGCGCGTTTTCGTAGCTGGTGGCCAGACTGACGGCGCTATCAAGGCTGTAGTTCTTATCGTTGAGGACACGCTGGGTGAAGGCCTTCAACCCGGTCAACGCGCCATCGCTGATAGCATCGCGGATAGCATATTCGATGGCTTCCGCCTGCCCATCCTTGCCGAAATCCTTGATATCGGTGCGACCCGACCCGCCCTTCAGCTTGCCGTCGCGGCCCGTCGTGCTGACCCGCCACTTGTCCTTATAGGTGCCGATGCTGACCAGATAGCTGCCAACCGACGTGCCGAACTGGTCGGCCAGTGACTGAAGCCCATCCTGAATCGAGGCCGCAGCGCCGCTCGCATATTCCTTGCGCGACCCGCTGTTGCCCGCTGTGCTGATGCCGTTGGCGTTCTGGCCGGTAACGACGCTGGTGCCCCATTTCGTTTTCTTCATCAGCCCGCCCACAAGGCCGCCGACAACACTACCAGCCAGCGCCCCCCACGGCCCAAGCTGCTTGACCATGCCACCGAGCGCGCCGCCGATCGCCGCGCCTGTGCCGCTCGACTTCACACCAAGCGCCTTCAGGGCCTTGTCCGACACACCGCCGAGGGCAGCGCCCTGCGCCATGCTGCCAACCATGTTGCCGAAATTCTTCATGAATTCGCCGCCCTTGCCAAACAGGTTACCAAGGTCGTCCTTCAGCCCCTTGAACGCGCCCTTCATTTCACCCATCGGGTCTTTGAAAAGCTTTGTCGGGTCGACTTCGCTGAACTGCTTGGCACCTTCTGTGATGCCCTTGCCCAGTTCGGAATTCTTGCCGCCGACCAGTTGCAGCAGCCCGGCAATACCACCCATCTGACCACCGTTGGCCGCGTTCACTATTGTTTGGAGCGCGCCCGATAGAGACTGGACCACGCGGCCGAACTTGCCACCGAACGAATTCGCTACCGTATCGACACGGTCGAGGAACTCATTCTGGAAATGACTGCCGACGTCCGTGACAGCCTGATCCATGCCCTTCATCACCGAGTCATACAGGTCGCGGCTGATCTTCTGCCCGTCGATCAGGGTGCCGCTTTCGAACGCCATTTTGAACTTGGCGCGATCGGCCTCAATCGACTTGATCTGCGATGCAGCATCATACTGCGGCGAATATGACGATGCGATCGACGCTGCCTGCTTGGACAGGTCGCCACGGGCCTTGATGGCCGCATTGCGCTCCAGTTCCTTCTTCAGCGCCGCTTCCGCGATCGTGAAATCCTTGCCCGCGATATCGACACCGCTGGTCAAGGCAGACAGGCGGTTGCTGAACAGAGCGTCCTCAACAGCCTGCTGCTGTTCGGTCAGGCCCAGCTTCTGCTTGTCCAGCAGCCCATTTTCCAGCGCCAGCTTGCGGGTCTGCTCGCCCATGCTGCTGATCGCCTTGCCGGTCGCGATTTCCTGTAGCTTCAGCGCGATCTTGTCCTTGGCAGCGATCAGCGCGGCTTTGTCCTGATCCGACAGCTTGTCACCGTAGAGTTTTTGCAACTCCAGCCACTTCGTGTGCTTCTCCGCTTCCTGCGGCAGCATCTTCGACAGGGCGACGGTCTGGTCGAGGGTCTTCCAGTAATCTTCGATCGACTTCAGGCGCTTGGCTGCCTCATCGGCCGCCTTTTTGGCGCTGTCGTCCTTCTTGCCCGCATCGGCCACGGTCGCGGCTTTTGGATTGGGCTTCAACGCCTCCGACGCTGACTTCAGCCCATGCTTCCGCTGATTTGCCTTGTCGTTGGCATCATTGAAGAGGTGATCAAGGCCACTTTCGACCTCATTGCCGAAGCCGCCCATGTAGGCCGCGCCCAGCTTTTTGCCGAGGTCGGCCGCACCGGCGGTGTCCATACGACCCAATTCCACCGTGCCAATCTGGCCAAAGCCAGCGCCCATCTTGTTGGCGAAGGCCAGCACCATGTTGATAGCGCCGATCGTGTTGTTGATGAACTTTTCGATGATCGCAGCCGCACCATTAACCGCGACCGTGAACACCGCCGAAAGCGCCTGCGGCAGATTGCCGAATATCGTGGCGATGGCGGTGTATCCGCCACGGAAATGGCCGACGACAAGATCAAGGGTGCGAGCCGATAGGCGCAGAAAACCAGCAAGGCTGAAATCGATCCCATCGAAGAGAGAGCCGACCTTGTCCCCGATCGCGCTAAACGCGCCACCGAAGAACCCGTCGACTGAGGTCAGGACGCTGCTGGCCGCCGATTTGAAGGTATCGAAACCGCTGGTGATGCCTGCCCAGACCGGCCCCATGGCCGTGGTCGCACTGGTCCACATGTCGGCGAAGCCGCTGCCGATCGACGAAAGGACAGAAGACGCACCATCCATCTGGCTGGTGAGGCCGGAGCCGATCGCGTCGAACGCAGCCGAACCAAGATCACCAAGGCTGGCAAGGTTGCCGCCACCGATGTTGATGGCATCGCGGAACTGATACAGCAGCGCCACGGCTGCGGTGATGCCGACCACGATCGCACCGACCGGGTTGGCGGCTATGGCAGCGGTGAAGCCGTTCATAGCGGACTGGGCCATTTTCATGCCCACGCTGAAGACGGCCGATGCAGCGCCACTAGCGCCAAGGGCTTTTTCAAGCGCGATGACCTGACCAACGGCACCGGCCACGCCCTGCAACATCATGGCCGTGCGAAGCGCGACGAAGCTGACGGCTGCCGTCTTTGCCACCGTGCCGATCAGGCCGATGTTCGACGAAATTAGGCTGATCACCGGTCCGACCACGGCCGAAACCGTGTCGAAGGCTGATCGGATATTCTGACCGATGGCCTCAAACGTCGGGGCCAGCCTAGTTGCCATACCCTGCACTTGGGCAAGGAAAACCGCCAGCGAAGGGGCGATATTCAGCCCCCTGCTGAACGCACCGATTATATCTATCGCCGCGTTCGACGCCGCCGTTTTGATGTCGGCGAAGCTGACAGGAATCTTGCCGAATTCCTTTTCAATCTTTTGGACCATCTTGGGGTCCGTCAGCGCCTTGGTGAGGATATCCGACGTCAGCTTGCCTTCTGCCGCCAAGTCCTTCAACGCACCCTTGGGCTTGCCCATGCTGTCCGCCAGTAGCTGCATCAGTCGGGGCGCGGCTTCGTTGACCGAGTTATATTCGTCGCCACGAAGGGCACCGCTAGACAGAGCCTGACCAAGCTGACGGATCGCGCCCGCAGCCGTGTTGGCATCGGCGGCGCTGATCTTCATGACCATACCGACCATCTGCGTGGCGCTGGACACTTGCCCCTGTGACAGCCCCAGTGCAGAGGCTTCGCGGGCAAGGCTGGCATACAGGTCGACGGTGGCACCAAGATCGGAACGGCTTGCCGCCGCGATCCTGCGGACATCTTCCTGCGCCTGCGCCAATGACCCAAACGACTGGGTCGCAAGGATCAGCTTGCCGTCAATTTCGGAAGCCTTGTCGGAATAGTCCTGAAACCCTTCGACCAGTCCCAACACTGCGGTCGTGGCAGCGTTGATCACGCCCACCGCCAGACCGCCGATGAAACCCGCCATCAGCGACTGGGCACCGCCAAGGCGACCCATCAGGCCAGAGAACCCCCCAGACAGATTGTTGACGCTATTGGCCGCCTGCTGCGCGTTGGTGTTCGCCGTCGCAAGCTGCTGGTTCAGCCGCGTCGTGGCGTTGTTGACGTTGATGATGTTGACGGTGGTGCCAGCAAGGGTCTGGTTCGCTGCACCGAAATGGCGGCCGAGAATCTGGGCAGCCGAACCGAAGCCGGTGACGCCATTCTGCGTCCGCTCCAGTTGCTGCCCAAGGATTTGCGCAGCCGAATTGATCGACTGAAGCGCCGCATTCGTCCGGGCCGCACCCTGCGTGGCGGGACGATAGTCGATACCAATTTCAATGCCGTATTCTGTCACGACCTATTTAGTCGGTGACTTTTTCGCCTGATTTTTTGCGGCTATGGCCATTTGAGCGCGATCCAGATGCTGGATCACATAGAGGAGAAACTCAGTATCGGCGCGGGACAGCCGGTTAAATTCCGCGTATTTCAGAATTGAACCGTATGGGATCGGACCCGCCCCACCCATGCCGATCGGCCGTTCGGTGCCCAGTTCGATAAAGGCTTCCCAGCAGTAAGCTTCCAATTCGCCAATGGGGGGAGCGCCTTCCATGGCCTTCACTGCTGGAC
>JAESGL010000396.1_pt1 | contig 23067 bp, 21 predicted proteins | sample 9269711 | NCBI WGS metagenome assembly JAESGL01 (sample SAMN14515918, study PRJNA621676) | algae metagenome | isolation source: Kastovskya adunca ATA6-11-RM4 and co-occurring heterotrophs from soil and... | place: Chile: Atacama Desert | collected 2011-06-27
TCGAACTGCATCCCGGCCCGTGGCCAATCAGGCCACATCGAGAGGCCTGACACACGACCGATAGAACTCCTTGTTCGCAAACAGCCGTTAAAAATCTTCTTGCCAAAGCGGGGGCATCCACACACGCGCCGGGAGGATGCGGGTCCGGACACGCCGGTCTTCCGGTGGCCGGCCTCGCGATGCAATGTACAACGGGTGTAGGTGTGTAAAGCGTGACAGCACGCGAGGCTCGGCCGAAACCCTCACACGCCTATTCCGACTACGAACGGCGTATTGTCTCTTGCGTCGCCGTCCTCGACAATGCCGCCCATGGACACCCCGACCGAAACTCTACCCGAAAGCCGAGCAGCGCGCAGCGCCCGCCTCCGCCGGGAAGCCGTTGATCGAACGCGCGCCTGGAGAGCCGAACGGCGGAAGGCACGAGTGCCGGAATCCCGAGATGCCGACCGGGCGGTGACCGAAGCGGCTGCTTTCCTGATCCAGCTTTCTACGCGTAAGCCCGTCCTGATCAACCTTCGGCACCTGTTCCGGGTAGCCGTGATCGTGCTGGTCCGTGACGGGTACGAACTCATGGCAGCGCGCAGGGCAATCGGCACACGCTTGAAGCCGCGCCCGGAGCACTCGAGCGCCCTACTTATGCCGTCCATTGCACTTGCTACTAACGATGCGGTTGCGCCCCCGAAGGGTGGATCCTGGACCCAGGCAGACCTCGACCTGGTTCGCAGCCTGCCTACTGAAATCGCCGGAGCCGAGAGGCACGCCGTAGGTAATTAAGGTGTCAGCACTCATGTTACCTCTTCATACGGCGTATCAAGAGCAACGCAGGTCTGACACCCGGCCCCAGCATTGCGCATTCCCCGATAGGTACTCGGGTCACATCTGTCGTATCGCGAGCAACACCAATCTCGGCGAACCAGTCCGCAGGACTGCGGTTCATGTGGCCGACGAACTTCAGGATGTTTCACCTGCTGGTCGGCGGAGACCGCTCCATGACACCACGAACGAGAGCCGTGTCAAATTCCTATATCCTTTAGGGACATAGAGGAAGTGATACACCCCCTTCCGCCTCTCTCCACCTGCGGCGGCACGGAGCAACGCTCAGCCGGTGATCCGTGTCAGAATTCCTATTAACTGGAGTCTCGGACAGATATAGGGGAAGTGATACACCGTTGCCGCGTCCCACTTCCCGCCTCTCTCCACCCGTGACGTGAGCGGGGCAACGCAAAGCCGGTGAACCGTGTCAGATTTCCTATTAATGGGTCAGACAGGAATAGTGGAAGTGATACACCCGTTAACACCCCTCTTCACCCGCGGCGTATGCTGAGCGATTCCTTCCTGGTGAACCGTGCCGGGTGCCCCTTTGTAGCTGCAACACGGTATAGAGGAAGTGATACACTCGTCGACAGGTCCAGCTCAGCCACGCGGAAGTCATGATGCGTCTCTAGCACCTAACTTCCGCTCTCCCCACGTATTGACCTCCCGAGCGGGTGGTGTATCTTTTTTCCACGAACCGGAGCGGGGCTGATATCCACCGCCGGAACAACGCGCTGCCGACGGCAGCTCCCGGGCCTCGACGCCCTAGTATCACGCGATTGATCCCAAACCTTCAGGCCAAGGCGTTCACCAGCGCCGCTGGCAGCAACCGCCGTAAGGCAGCCCCACAAGCGGCCGCAAGCCTCGCCTAAGCTGGTATTCATGAATAAACCTACTCTTCCGATCATCTATAAAGATGCCTGGCAATTAATAAAACCTGAAACTTGGATGTGGGAGCGGCTGCCGCCAAGGAATAACCTCAATATGAGAGCCAGGACAGCGGTTAGATCTGCTGCCAGGGGATACCCAATCTCTGCGGACGAGATAGACACGCTATCCAAATCTTTAGTCCGCTACATCGTAGAGAACTTCGATGTGAGCAAAAGGAAAGCCCCGAGCAAGACAACCCGGAAGGACCGAGAAGCGCGTGATCGCTATATTCATCAGGTGTACCTATCCCGCAGAGCGGCAGGTGAACCTCATAGTGCCAGGGCGATATCGAGAGCGACAAACTATTCAACCAGCTTGGTCAATCGCGCCTTGCAGAAGAATGGCGTACAAGATTCCAGAACTACCAAGCAAAGTCGGTTTTCTCCTTCCGCGCAGGCTCTTCTGAAACTGCTGTCGGTACATCTACATACGGCAGGCAAGCTACTGAACTTAGAGCGAGCGACGGTGGAGGAGCTAGTACTCGCCATTCCCGCGGCGGCTTCTCCGGTACCAGTGGATTGCGTCTTGGCTGAGCTTACCGTTGGTGGCTTGGGCATCAAGGCGATCCCAGCAGGACGTTTGATAGGTTTCGCGAGATCCCCACGACAGAGCAATGGTACGCTGTCTGAGCGCGTTCTGTCACTCGCTCCCTTGCCCGTAAGAGCAGGGGTACCGATCCTCCTCCAAATCAAGTCCCCTGTTCATCGCGATCTCGCAAGTGCAACGGAGATATGCCACGGCACGGATGACCCCACGGTTTGGACAATCTTCATCAAGGCAACGCTTGCGTCGACCCCTTTGGCTGCGACCTTGGGAGGTCAGCATCCGGACGCTCAGCTTGTCATCTACGATGACGTTGAAGGGTTGATAGCCAGAGTCAGAAAACTCTTTAGAAGAGTGCACGATGAACCAATCCTGCAACTTTCTAAATTCGCCTTCTCCGGCGATCCAATGGCTGCCGCCCTTCAACGGCTCTCCACCTTGGTTTCAGAAATGATTGATCTGCCTCTGACTGATGCGATCAGTCTATGGCTTAGAAGCACGGTGTACCAGGAGAGGCTATCACTGCAAAACATGCCCAGGTCGCATGTGGACGATGTCCGCACCTTTATTGACCTGCTGCCACGGTACGAGGAACGGCGCCACGAACTTTACAGGTTTCTTTCATTCCCCGAAGCCAGTGCCGCACACGACTGGCTGAATGTCGCAAGCCAGGATAGCACGCCTCGTGACGCGTGGGAGGATGAAGCGTCTGACGAAGACATCTCTGGTCCTGATCATCAACTGCAAAGCCCCGAAGGGATCTTCGGCTACGACAGTCATGAGGGATACATCCCTGACTGGGAGGACCTCGTTTCAAGGCAGTACGGTGACACGGATGATGAATAGAGTGGACGCTGCATTTTTCGCCGCCCCTCTCCAGTACTCCCAAAATACCGCTTCTTATACTAGTCTTCTCACAGCCTCTCCAATCAAGCGAGCGGCTTCTCGAATATCTGCTTCAGTAGTGTTGTGGAGAAGGCTGAACCGAACCGATCCCGCCGCCGCCTCACGCGTTACTCCGATAGACGTCAGCACGTAGGAGGGTTCGAGGGATCCTGACGTACATGCTGAGCCCGTGGAAGCGGCGATGCGGGGTTGCAAAACGGCAATAAGCTGTTCGGCATCCACGTTCTCGATAAAGAGGTTGGCATTCCCAGGGTGTCGGTAGCGCAGGTCGGACGCGCCGTTCAACTTGAATCGCAATCCCTCAGTGCGGAGAGCTTCCAGAAATTGGTCACGCATTTTCGCCAGCCCTTTCCTGTTCTCAGCCCCTGCTCTGGCGATGTCACAGGCAACCCCCATTCCTACGCAAAGCTGCAGTGGCAATGTGCCCGGCCTGAAACCACTCTGTTGGTCGCCGCCGTACATGATGGGCTTGATCTTTCTCTGAACGGAGCGAGCCACGTACAACGCACCTATACCCATGGGACCCCGCATCTTGTGCGAGGAGAGGCTCATCAAATCGCAATGGAGAGCGCTCCCGGCCATTTCGACCGCTTCGGGAGCCTGTGTCGCGTCACAATGGAAAAGCGCCTCGCCTCTCAGGTCTCCGATCGCCGCGATGTCCTGCACGGTTCCGATCTCGTGGTTGACGTAAGCCGTAGAGAATAGAACAGCCCGGTGGAGGCATCCTCCCCCGAGATGATCGAGGTCGACTCTGCCGATGCTATCCACGGGAATGGCCTCCACCCGAAAGCCATATTCTTCAACGAGCGCATCACAGGCGGCGAGCACGCTTTTGTGCTCGATGGATGGTCGCAGCACCCGGTCGCGGTCTCCGTTCCGCAACTTTCTGACGCCCAGGATGGCGAGAAATCGCAGAGTACAACAAGCTCGTCTCCAACGCCGAACGGCTGCCCTATATTTACGTCATCCACGATGAAATGGCAGATTGGATGGCGAGCTCAGACGAGTACCGCAAGGTCATCCAGCAGAAGGTCACGCGCCTTGCCGCGAAGGCTAGAGCGTGCGGCATCCACGTCATCATGATCACTCAGCGCGCGGCGCAGGAAGCCATTCCGCCGGGGATAAGAGACAACCTCAACAATCGTCTCGTCCTCAGGTCGCCGGCGAAGCGGGCAGCAACCTGGCACTGGGCGTGAAGGGAGCCGAGCGTCTGCTGGGCAAGGGGCACTTAGCAGCCAGGCTGAATGGGGACAAGCCTTCCGGCGAAGAGTACTTCGTTGCGCAGGTGCCGTTCGCTGAGACCGATGACCTAGCGATGTATGCAGATGCTGCGGTAGAGGCGTGGCGGTGATGGGTTAAGCCCGCATTTTCAAACCCCGGAAGGGCGACCTCATATCGGTCACTAGGTCTGCTTCCCTCTCCACCTGGACTGCAAAATGGGAGGAGGCGGGGCCGGCAGCTACTATCAGCTTTGGGCGATCACCTTCGTTAGTGGGTGTAGGGAGTGTAGGCGCACCTCTACGCCTTCAAGGCGACCTTTACGATGTTTGGGGAAGCAATGGGACGTCAAAGCCTGCTTGTGGCCCGGATGTCGGCAAGCGGAGAGACCGGCCGGTGACCTCCAACAGGCATCAGCAGGACTCCTTTGAATCCTCGGACCTCCTGCATGTATCTCCCTCACGCGATAAACAGTATTTCCCTAGACACCTCTAAGTTCCTAGGGAGCAGTAGGCCGTTTCAATGAGTATTCCACCTTGGAAGCCGATCGGCAAGCAGACAGAAACTGCGTGTCACTTACCTTAATTGAGTTGACCGTCGGGGTCACGGCGTCTGCCGGCGACAACAACATTTAGAGAGGATCGTTCGGATGGGAGATGCTGGTGAAGACGGCGCTACGGCTCACAAAGAAGCGTTGAGCGCTTACCGGGCTTTGGCCGAAATCGGCGGGCTAGAGCCGGCAGGTCGGGACGAGGACTTAGTTACGATGCTGATCGAGAGGCTTTCTCCCGGTGCACCGGACATTGAGACTGCCTTGGACGGCAAGCCGGTGTCGGCGCTGCTGGGCTCGATGCTTTCCGCAATCCAGCCGTTCACCTCCATGTTCCGCGATATCCTTGCATTCTTCGAACGGGCCAAGGCCCAGTACGGCCAGGCCCAGTGGCGGCTGTCGGTAGGCGAGGAATTCCCGGAACTGGAGAATTTTCGCGAATTCCTGGATGCGTCGTCGGAGATCGCCATTGACTTCGATGCGCCGGCCATCGACCTACTCTCTGCTTGGCGAGTTCTGGATATTGTCAACAAAGACATCGCGGGGTGGACAGCATGGTCGCAGGCGCTGCCGGAACTAAGGAACCCGACTAATTTACCTGATGTGGACCGGTGGCTCGGCGCCTACGGCGAGGGCTACTACATGCCATTCCCGGAAAGTCTTCGCCCAGAGGAGTTTTCGGAAGGCTGGGACGACCTGGCTCGCCTCATATTGTCGGTCCTCCACATGCTGAGAGAGACTGGAACTACACGAAGGGAAATACTGGATGCGATGTCGAGGCCATATTCCGAAGCAGTTCCCGACATCTTCGATCTTCGCAGCCTGGCGGCAATGGAGTTGGACGGTTGGTTGGGCAAACACGCCAGACTGCTAGCGGGTTCAACGCGATTCAAGCCGGCCACCACCCGCGCTACTGGCGCTGCACTCCATGACTTCTTTTCGCCCTTTGGCCGCAAGAACTTCAGTTCGAAGGCTCGCATTGAGGATCTCCGGGGTATCCTGTCCCTGCCAGCTTGGAAGAAGCGATACGAAGCGTATGGCGTATGGGTTGCCACGCGGATAGTGGATGCCATGGAGGGGCACGATATCCAGATTCGCCACGATCGGGGAAACCTCCCATTCGCGTTCAAGGAGACCATCCTTGCCGAAATCGGCACGGCGCGACCCCCTATGGTCCTATTTACGGAGCGTAAGGTGCCCTTGGGCTCGCCGGTAGGAAAAACCCGGAAGAGCAACGCTCAGCCTGACTTCAGCGTGTGGACGGACGAGGATTACCCGCGCTGCGTTCTGGTAGTCGAGGTCAAGCACTACAAGAAGGAATCCCGGCGGAATTTCGGTGATGCCCTCGTCGACTATGCCGCCGCTCATCTCCACGCTGACATCGTCCTCGTGAACTACGGCCCGGCCAGCGACGACTATGCGGCTCTACGCGGGGTAAAAAGAGCAACGGCTATCGGGCATTTCGCTCCGGGTGTGCCCAGTACTTCCGATAAATTTCGCAAGCTCGTGCAAGAGGCTGTCGGGCATCCAGTCAGGGTCGAAAAACCGGAGCTCGTCCTTTCCCGGACAGAGGCAATCGTCATCGACGTTTCGGGGTCGATGGCGGACGTACTGACAAGTACCTGGTTGCAGAGATTGTTGGGGTTCGAACCTCATGCGACGGTGCATCTGGTCGATCATGCTCTAAGGGCAACCCTCCCTGCAGGCGAAGTTTCGAAATGGTTGTCTGAAAACGGAGCCGGTTCCTCCACCTCACTGATCACGTCGCTTGACGGTGTGCTGGAAGAACACGCATCTGTTCTTCTCGTTACAGACGAAGATGGAGCAGGATCGCTGTCACGGTTGAAGGTGCATCCTGTCGAGATGGAAGGCGTTCATCCGCAAGTCAGGTTGTTGCGCGTGCAGCGCACGGCCTAAACCCTGCCTTGATGGTGACGCAGCCGCGTTTCACCGTATCCTGACGTGGGCCGCAGCCGCTGAAAAATCAGCATCGGAACGACGATGGAACAGCGAAACGCGGCAGGTGCTGCCCCTTGCATAAGCCTGCGGGAGCGCCTGGCGATACATCGCTGATTGTCCTCAGTTGCTCACTGAGAAGGCTCATCAAGTCGATCGAAAAGAGTTGTATTTCCACCCACTAGACGTAGTAGACTGCGTCGAGCATCGCAGCCCTGACGTCCCAAAGGCGAGCCTCGTCCCCGTTCGCAGGACGGGGTGAGTGATACCACCTAGCGGCCCGCATGGGCTCCACGACCCGCTCCCAATAGTTGTGAAGGCCGAGCGAAGTGTACGCGAATCCGAGGTCCTTACCGGCGGCCCTCTGGTTCGGCTTGCAGATGCAGAGAAAGCTGTCCGGTCGCTTCATGGCGAGGAAGCGCGATGCGGTCGCAATGCCGCCGCTCCGCGTCGTTTCCCTAAATGCCCTCTCGAAAGTATCGATGAAGCGGCGGTAATGGTCCTCCGTGACATCGCCTTGTAGCGGTATGGTGTTGATGGCTTTCGCCAAACGGCTGTCGTTGGTTCGAACGAGGCCTCTCAGGTCTCCGAAGCCCTGCATTGAACCGAACCATCCCCAATCACCGCTGTAGTCAAGTCCGGTGCGCTCCTTCACGCCGACGATCCCTGCAAGGGCCTTCCTCTGCAACTCATCCATGCCGCGGAAGTCCGGGCGGGATGCAAAGATCTTTCGTGCGGCGTCCAACATATCCAGCCGCCGGTCGACATAGTCCTTCTTCACCGGCTTGAATCTTGCAACGTACCCAGCCCAGTCGGTGCTGATAAAATCGAGTGTGGCAACAGGATCCAGTCGCGGACGCGATGGAATGGGATCCCGGCTTGGACCTCTTCGACCCTTCGCAATACTGACTTGAACCCTGTAATCCGCCACGAGGACCTCGTCGACCTTCGATCCGGCTTCGGCGGCTACTGCGACTGTGGCGAAGACTTCTACGAAGAAGGGATTCGTGGCATCCCCCTCGAAGAGCGTAGACGCTTCGAAGTTCTTGCTCATGCCGCCGGCGGTATAGTTGGCACTGCCTATTATGGCCGCCGCACGCCCCTTGCTTCGGAAGGCGTAGATCTTCGGATGAAATGTGCCGCCGGGATGCCGCTCGACCACATAGGCGTTCTTGACGTCCTTCAATGCTGCGACGAGATCGGGATCCGTTTGAGCGAACGCCAGGCCGAAGACGACGTTGCGGAATTTCCGCCTTTGCTCGATCAGGCGCGACCATTCATCCGCATCGGAACCCCATGCCACTGCCCAATGGACTTCCTGATACTGATCGAGCAACCGTCTCAATTCTCGACGCACCCCGACGGCGTCTAGCAACGTCACGTCCATGAGGGACTGCCATGTACTCTTGGTGTTAGAATGACCATCTCGCCTTTGCGGGCGGTTAGGGGCACATTAGCCTCAATACGTCTAGCGGGTCCATCAGAGGCGTTCTGCGAGAAGCAACTGTCTGTCGCCCCATCGGGGGCTTTGGGGAAGGCATGGTCGATCTCAATTTGCGGCGCGAGGGAGCGCCAGTGGTCAATATCGACGTTCCGGCGGTGGTCAGCCAATTTCTCAGCGAGCTTACGACCTTCGACCTTGTGGTAGAGCTTGTCCAAAACGACCTCGATGCGGGGGCGACGCGAACCGAGATCTCCTTCCTGGACGATCGCATCGAGTGCGTCGGTAACGGCGCTGCGATCGATTCGAAGGGTTGGAAACGCCTTGAGGTGATCCTCGGGGCCGGGACCAAGGTGGAGGCGAAAGCCAATGGGATCGGTTCAAAGAACCATGGCCTCAAATCGGCGTTCCTGTTTGGCGACCAGATCATCGTCCAATCTGGCGGACACCGTACCGACCTGACGGTGAGGGGCGATCTCGAGCGTCCACACTTGTTCTATCCCGCTACCTGGCCGCGCATCGCCGACCCCGACGCTCCGCCCACCGGCGTGAGGATCACGGTGCCGTTCCGCGCGGATCGCATCGACGTGCCCGAGCGCAATCCTCTGACGCCGCTCATGTCCACTGAGAAGGCCCTCATAGTCGAGGATGCGGTCAGCCGAGCGGCTGATCGCTTCATCTGCGCGTCCGCCCCTGGTAAGCCCTGGAGCTACACCCTGGTGATCGCGACCAGTGAACGTGTCCTCACCTTCAGATATGCCTGCGCCAAGTCGAGCCGGACCGGGCTTTGGCAGCGCACCTGCACGCTGGCGACGAACGGCCGGCGACCCATCACGGTGGCGCGACGGCTTTGCTACCCATTCAGACTCGAGCTACACCCCGACGATCAGGCCAAGGTGCCGCGACTCTTTCGACGCGGTACCGGCTTGGTAGGTGAGATCAGTTGGCTCACCGGCGACAGAAGCAGGCCCGTTCCTCAAGACGGAGGCTATCGTTATACAATCGCCTACCCGCGCGAGCACGTCTCGAGCGGGCTGGGGTTCGACATCTCCGGACCTTTCATCTCCGGACGAGCCCGTCACACCATCAGCGACGATGCGCGCAACGCCCTGATCACCAGGGCCGGGCAACTGGCATTCGTCGAGTTGATGCGAAATCGACTCCTCCCCCAGTTCGGGCCCGAGGCCCTCGTTCTCGCCGCCAGTGCGCAGCGCCAAGACCACGAGGTTGAGGAGCGCATCGCAGAGGCGCTGCTGGACGGACAGGCGTAATGGCGTCCTTGCTGAACAGCGAACGGGGAGGGTCACAGGAGACGTCCGCCCAGCTCTGCCGACCGAGACGATTCTGGCCATTCCGACCTACGCAGGCGAACGCATCGTGCCGCGGCTCGCCCGGATCGCATCTGCCGTCGGCCAGGTCCTCCACCCGAGAACCCCGCAGGCCTTCGTCGCCGCGGCTGTCCGATTGGCGAGGGCCGGCTCCGGCAACCTGCGCCTCTACTCCGAGGTCGACGCTACCGAGGACATCCTCGTGTGCCCGCCCGCCGAGGGTTCCGAGGCATTCAACGTTTGGCTAGCGCGCTGCGGTCACCTCATCGCCGAACTGGAGCTGGGCCGCAGCAACGCCAGTTTGCCGCCGGACTTCCTTAAGGCCCTCCCTGGACGAGCGTACCTGCCGACTAGCAAAGGCACCGCCGCGAGATGGAACAACGTTCGCCGAGCGGGGAGCACTCCGCCCCAGGTGCCAGGTGTCAAAGCGCCGGCATTGTTGCATCAAGTTCTCGGCAAGGCTGCCCTCCTGCGCGAAGGCCATTGCAAGGTCGCGCTGTTTGACCTCGATGACTACCTGTCCCGCGTCAAATTCGAATCGACGGCGGCCTCGGCCCGCAACAGCTTCTTCAAGTGGCTTCGGAACGGCCACACCCTGCTTAAGCCCAGGACGCTCGCTACCATCGGCACCTATCCGATCTGGCCGTCGGCTGGGGGCACATACCATGCGCTCGACTACTATTGCCTCCCGACCGCGCAGTACCTTCGCGACGTACTCGCCGAGGTTCGCGACGTGCCGGACGCATCTCTGATCTCTTTCCCAGGCCTGCGTCGATCGTCGACCGGAAGCCTGCGCCTGCGCAAGACCCCCACCATCGTGGAGCTCGAGGCTTGGCACCAGAAGGCGATGTCCGACGCCGAGGCGGCCTATAACGCAGAAAACGGGCAGGTCGCCGCAGTCATCACCCGAACCGAGGCGGTCCTGGTCAAGCTACGCAAGGACGGCTATCCCATCGCCGAGATCGCCGCGGATCACCGCTCGCTTTCGAGGGCCGGCACATTGCATGACGTGTCCGAACTCCATGTCGAGACTCCCGCAGTGGCCGCCTGCCAGCTGCTCGACGAAGATCTCGCCCATGGGGCCCCTGCCGGCTTGCTCGAACACCTGGGAGCCAAAGGCTCGGCCTCGCCCGCGGCGATTGTGCGGGCGCTGCGCGGGCTTCCGCGCATAGAGGCCCTGTTCTCACGGCTAGCTGCCTACGCGGACCGCGGTCTCGACCTCGGGAACCTTACTGAGGAGAAGATCCTCCTCGCCGCCGGAGCTCTGCGCGCACCCTGCACGCTGTGCTTCAGGAGCTCAATCGATTGGTGGGGCAAGTGGAAGACGCCTCTTGAGGAGGTGCCATCTATACCCGAGCACGTAGCTCTGCTCGAGAAGGTGGGGGTGGTTCGCGCCAGTCTCAGGGAGGACTGGTCGCGAGGGTTCTTCGATTGGCTTGGGACCCAACCGGCCGACGTGCAGCAGGCGCACCTACCTCAGGTGATCCGCCACTGGAATGAGCGAAAGGCCGGTCCGGGCCGTTGGGCGGAGAAGACTTCCGACCAGAAGTGCGTGCCGGTGGTCGACCGCAAGGGTAGGTTCGAATTGCAGACCCTGAAAGTGGCCACCTCTTCTCGAGGATGGACCTATCTTCCTGACTTTGAAGAGTTGAACAAACACGTGCTCGACGACACGGCTAAGCTGCGCCTCGCCGTCTTGGAAGTACGCGGGGTCGAGGGGTCCATCGTCGACGTTCTGCGCAAGGCGGGTATCCGGTCGTTGCGCGATCAGGCCGGCGACCCGATACGCACCGAATTGGTGTCGGCGATCGACGAGGCTCCGGAGCTTGACACCGAACTGGCGTTGGTGAAGTCGCGTGCCAGCGATCTCACCAAGCGACTCGCCAGGAGCGACGTTGATACAACGTTGCTGCGCCACAAGTGGCGCCACCTGTTGACCGAGCTCAAAGGCGTACGAACTGCGCGGAAATTGACGGCAATCTACAGGGTCTTCGGCCGCGAGTACGCGAGATCGACGCACTCCGGCGTCGACCCTGCCACGCACCAAGTTTGCGTGACGCTCGGACCCGAACAGCGCATGCGGTTCTACTCGGCGCTCGCGCGGCATCTGTTCGAGCCGGGCTCCAGTGAACTCTATGCCTATGGGCTGATGGTGGCGGTTCACAGCGAAAGACAAGCCGACTTGTTCGCCGCTCTCGCCACTGAAGCCGGCGACGAATTCCAGCTCGAACCTACGCCAGACGCTCCAAGCATGGGGCATTCCGGCAGCGGTTCAGGGACCGCCAATACGGCTCCTGAGCCCGAGCCGCTGGCGCCGATCACCAACCCCACATACCTTAATGGCCCAGAAAGGGGACGTCGTCGCTCCCCCCTGGGGACCGGCACCGCCGCCAGGCGCAACAGTCTGGAGGAAGAGGAGCACAAGCTCCAACTCAAGCAGAACCACTACGCCTGGCACTGCCAAGCCTGCCTCGGAGCAATGGACGTGGCGACCGCCACGCCGCCCGGGACCTATGTGTTCCTCGCCCAGCAGCGCAAGGCGCTTATCGAGGCGCACCATGTCAGGCATCTTCAGAATGAGGGTGGTCTGGGCGGAGAGAACCTCCTGATCCTTTGTCAGTACCACCATCGGCTGCTAGGTGACGCCATCTCGCGCGATGCGGTGCTAACGGCTTTGACCAAGCCGGCGCGAGCGACACGCCAGTTCCCCCTGGGAGGGGGAGACGGGTCGGAGACCAGAGAATACGAAGGCCTCGTCGCCGTGCTCGAACTGCCCACGACGCCGTTTCGTTCACCGCTGTTCTTCACCCCGGAGCACGCCACGGCCTGGCTCCGCGGCAAACCGGGCAAGAAGCGCAAGGTGGCGTTAGCGCCGGTTGCCGATGCCGAGGGATGAAGCGCAGGCAACTGGGAGCTGGAGGGGGTAAAGTGTGAGGCACGACGAGTACACGCTCGGCGATGACCAGCCGAAGAAGGACATCAGGGATGATCGGCTCGGCTATGGACCATTCGCAGAGCGCTTGGCAAACGTCATCATCAACATGAAGGTCCCAGCCGGCTATGTTGTTGGACTCCACGGCAAATGGGGTTCGGGTAAGACAACCGTAGTCAACTTCATCCTTGAGCACCTGAGAAGGCACAATGGGAAAATCACCGACGATACGGAGAAGGTCGAGCACATCGACTTCAGGCCGTGGATAGTCTCTGGCCACCAGGATCTTATGGCCGCCTTCTTCAAGCTCCTGGCCGAAGAGCTGAAGCCAAAGGAGGGCAAGATCAAGAAGTCCTTCAATTTCGGCATGCGGACTGCCGCCGAAGGCTCTGACAAACTGGTCCAAGCGGCCGCCACGATGGCATTGGCTATTGATCCCACCGGCGGAGTGATCTCGGGGATCGCCGGACACGTTGGGAAAAAGACGCTCAAGTCGATGCTGGGACAGTACCTCGAAACGCCTAGTCTCCAGCAGGCTTACGAGGACTTGAGAACTCTGCTCATTAGCAGCGGCCGCCGCTTCGTCGTTACGATCGATGACATCGATCGCCTCGAAGATGACGAGATTAAGTCGATCATGCAGATGGTAAAGACCATCGGCCGGCTGCCAAATGTCATCTACCTACTCGTATATGACCGGGACATCGTCTACCAAGCTCTCGATGAAAAGGTCGATCGAGTGGGCCCCCGGTTCGCAGAGAAGATCGTGCAGCAGGAGGTGGAGCTCCCGTTGCCGGGCAAGAATGCCCTTCTGACGATGCTCGACGAAGAGATTAAATTCATCACATCGAGCGGCGAAGAATCGACCAGGTGGCAGTACATCGTGCGCGACGGTGTGCAGCGCTGGATAAACTTGCCTAGGGACGTGCTGAGGTACTCCAATGCACTGAAGTTCGCTTGGCCGGCGCTAAAGGGCGAGTTCGATGCCCAGGATCTCGTCGCCGTTGAGGGTCTACGGCTTTTCGACCCAACAGCTTTTGACTGGATCCGCCGAAACCGCGACTTCCTCTTTGATGAGGGCCGGTACTTCATGGGAGCCGAGGACGAGCGCATAACGAACGTTGAAGCGCTGAAGGCCTCCCTGCCGACGGCAACGGTTGGGCCAGTAATCGAGCTCCTCACGGTGCTGTTTCCCTCGCAAGGGAAATGGCTCGAAGGCAACCGGTACACGATCCGCGAAAACCATGTCGCGTCGCAAGCGCGGCGGGGCATAGCGACGGAGGCCGGCTACGATTCCTACTTCGCACTGCGCCCGAGCGTCGACGCGATCCCCAAAACAACGATCGACGCCGTCTTTGAGAACCTTGGCAACGAGAAGAAGCTAAAGAACACCCTTCGCACCTTCATCGGCAAGAACAACAGCCGCGGCCGCGCGATGATCGGCCTTTTTCTCAACGACCTGCGGATCCGTTTCGGCGTCCATCCTCGACCTCACCCAACTCAGGAGCTGCTCAAATCCCTGCTGTCGATCGGCGAGGATGTGTTTGCTCTCCCGTGGAGCGGCGAAATGTTTGCGCTAGAGCCCAGCGGCACCCTGCGGTTCCTCGTGAAGGACATTCTCGAGATTTGGGGCGCGGAAGAAGCGGGTAAGCATCTGATCGCCGCCTATGAGCAATCCAACTCGGCCTTCGTGCTCGCGGACATTTATGTCGATCGCGGCAGAGAGCTCGGCGTTTTCCCGAGCGATGGCGGCAGTAGACCTGTCATCAGCAAGGACGATTTCGACAGAATCGGCGCGATTCTGATGTTCAAGATCCAGGCTGCGGTCGACGATGGTTCGCTGGTTGATGCCCCTTTCTACTGGGACGTCGCTCGCTCGTGGAAGCATTTGGGTGATCCCGCCTCCGCGAGAGCGTGGCTACGGCAAGGCATGGAAGCCGATGGGAAGTTCACGGCGAAGGTCATCAAAGGCATGGTGACGCAGAGCTCCTCAGGCGACAACATCCGCTACACCTACAGGGAGGACCCGGACGAAGAGCTCTACGATATCGATGCCACGTACGAAGTGGCGAAACGGCACCTCGACAGGGAGAAAGACCTGACCTCGGATGAGCGGTCTCTATTGAAGGCCTTAGTAAACGGGGTCGACCGCATTCGCGCTGGCAATTCGCCAAATGGCTTGGAAGCAGATGAAGATGCATGATGTCTGCTCATGACGACAAGCTGACGTTGCTAGATCGTTACCGGAAGGACAGCTTTCCACCCCATCCCGAGGCGGTAGCCGGATTGGACGACCGTCTTCTCGGAAGGCTGGACCTGCGAACGAGGATAGAATTACAAAACCTCGTCGCCCCCGTTCAAGTTGCCAAGAGAGTGTTCAGCCTGAAGTCGGTTATCCCGCAATCGTCCGAAAGGCTAGATCTGCGGGATAAGCCGCCCGAGAGCACGACGGCCTTAGCGTAGCGGAAGATCCAATGTGACAACACGTCCTCGCCCAGGCTGCCGCCCACCACTTCGCGCCAGGAAGCACGGTAGCTTCGAGTGGCGCAACTGGGCGATTAAGCTGGCGGACTACATCTCCGCCATGCGCCGGTACCTGGCCAAGCTCGAGGCCGGCCTGGACATCGACGCCGAAAGCGGGCTGCCGCATTGCGCGCACCTGATGGCCACCTCCGCTATCGTCATCGACGCGCGGGCCGCCGGCACCTTGATCGACAGCCGCTGGCCGACGCCTTCCTGGCCGACGAGATGCAGCGGATCCCGAACTGAAGAAGGGCTGGCCTAGGGCGGCCTGAAAAACCTTCACGGTTTGTGGATTCCACTGAGAGTTACGGATCCATCGTGAATTTCATGTGACTTCACAAGCACCGCATAGAGCCCAGGCCCCCATCTTCGTCCGCCTGACGCGAGCCGGCCCTCCGCATTGCCGGCAGACGAACCGGGAAACATGCGCATAGACGTGCGGCAGCTCAGCCAGTTCGTCTCCGCCACCGATCCGCAGGGCAAGTCCGCCCTAAATGAAATCCTCGAACGTGTCGATCACCTGGGCCTGAGGCGCAAATCTCGCGAATTCACCCGACATCACCACCAAGAGATCGCACCAGCCCCGAGGGACCTTATGCGGCACGACCTCCGGCCCCAGGCCTGCCAGCTCTACGATACGAACGAACCCTTTGTTGACCTGGCCGACAGCCTTGCCTTTGAACTCGACTACGAACCTTTGGTCCGGGTTCAGGCGCTTCCACCGCCGCAGATGCATCAGGAGGCGACGTGGCACCAAAATGGTCGGCTGGCGCTTGGTGGTTTCGCGGGCCCCCTCCTCCGCCCGGTAATACAAACCCGACTTCAGATCGATCCAGCCGTGGCCGGGGATCGGCTCGAACGCCGCAGACCCGATCGCGGCCGCGCGCGTGCCGGTGTATGCGCCGACAAGGAGGAAGCGCGCAATGTGCCTCGCCGGCCGCTTCGCCAAGACGGCAGCCGTCGCGCGAGACAGAGCGCGTGCCATCGGCCGCCAGCGGCGCGACGATACCCGCGTTGAGTGAGGCCCAATTGACTGAGCGCGGCAGCAAGAAGCCCTGTTTGCGATTGGAATCGAGTTTTGTGCCTGGCGCGGGCAGGATCTTGTCCGAGATGTAATTCGGGGTACGGACTTCCGAGATGTCAGTGTCGGCATAGTCGACACCGACGTGGAAACTGCCACCTCCGGTGCTTTCGAACTTCTCAATGGGGAACTGCGCATGCACCCGCCGCAAGAACTCCATCACCTTCTCTTCAGTCGCGAAGAGAAGGTCGGCTGGCGTGTTGTCGAGCGGATTGCATTCACGAATCCATCTGAACAGCTGGCCCGTGACCCCATGGTAGCCGTACAGCGTCAGAGCCGTTCCCTCTTTCACTTCGATTTGCTGGACACGACCGTTGTAGCGCTCCGCTAACTTGTAGTTCCTCATCGGCAACTGCAACTTGCGCAGAGGGCGCCTGAAAGGGATTGCCCATTTAGGCGCGTTGCACACGCGGACGAACGTGGAGCGGCCGAAAACCTGGTCGGCGATCGCAAGGATTGCCTCGGAAGCGGCCGGATCGAAGATGTCGCTGTCGACGACGAACAAACCTTCGCCCTCTTCACCCGACGCATCCCCAGTTTGCAGGGCCGCGTTTTGCGCGAAGCTGCCCTTCGACGTAGACCAGTATACAATGTCATCGGGAGTTGGCAGCTGCCGATCCATTTTGTGGACGGCGACAGGGCGGATGGGGTCGCTACCGGTTGGATTAGCGGGACGTCTCTTTTCACCCGTATCGTTTGTCTCCGGGAAAATGCACCATTTGTTATCGAGCAGGCGAGCCCCAACCGTCTCGAACCAATACGCTTGGTCCGCACCGACCTGGGCAAGTTGCGCCCGGTACCCCGCGTAACTTTGTGCCCGCTTGTCAGGCCGCTTACAAGCCGCGCTGCCGCTGCGCGTGGTCGCAGAAAAGCCCATGGTAGTCTCACACATTGACGTCTGCGCGCGGTCTTTGCTCCTATACATCTTGGGGCCTATCGTCCGCGACTGTCTGTCTATGGGCTGCATCAAGAGTATAGCAAATTACTGCACCTGAACCGAACCGGAAGTCCGATGCAAAGCCCTTGCACGTGCAAGAACTCGCTACCAAAGTAAGTGAGCTGGCGGACAAGTAGGCCTGGACCGTAATCTCCGCACGAGGGCCCACATTCAGATAACGTCCGATTATCGGAACTCGTCCAACACGATCCGAGTAGTGGGAAAAGTGCGTTTACCTGCCCAGTCGCTCTGCAGCGTCTTGTACCGTCCGCGCTCTGACCAGAGTTTTCGGCGCCACTGGAGAGCGGCCATAGCCTTTACCCCTCGACGGTAGGTCAATACCGTATTGTCGCATGGCGTCCCGCAATCTTGGCTCGGTAGTATCTAACCGCCAAGCTAGAGTTTTTACCGACGGCCGATGAACCGGATTGCTAAACACCTGGCGCAAAAAAGCGAGAAGGCGATCATCCCAGTGCATTGGTGGGCCTGGGTCGTATGGCTCCTCAGTCATTGGCAACTCTTGCCAGCCGCGAGGACCTTCTGCCGGCCTATATCCAAAAAAATATGCCAGTCGAAACAAATTTGGTTCCGCAGTCCCAGCGCGGATCCGGTAGGCGGTCGACTGAATAATTCCGAGAGCGTAGGCTAGTCGAACCCCACCACCATGAGCTGAGAACTCTTCATCCATCATCCTTAGAAGCTCAAGATCGGAGATTGTGAACCGCCTCTCCCGCAGAAATGAGGTGAAACTTTTGCTGTGTGTCATACCGTCTCCTAGCAAACTGATGCGGCTGTCAACTCAACAGAGCAGCGCTTGCCTTGGCCTTGTCAGATCAGACTTCATGATGAACAAATGACGTCGAATCCTACAAACAGAACGTGACACCGGCTCCTCGCAAGCATCAACCCGATTGTAATTCCCGACATAAAAATTTGTGAAGTTCTGCAGCTAGCCGGGCTTGCACACGTAATCGGGTCTGCCGCAATCGTCCCACTCCACTGCCACCTACGCGGTCGGCATCACAACGCCGAGGCTGCTGGTAGCACCGACCGTCGCCGAACGTCTGGTTGCGCGGCTCGCCCCTGCCTGGATGACCGGTGGAGCTATTGGTGCTTTCACGCTTGCCACGGGGGCTTTCGGCACTATGGCCGTGAAGATGTCGGGCACCTGCAGTTCATCCGCGAAGCCCAGACACCGGGTTCTCCCTTGAAGAGATACGTGAACTACTGGAGCTCGATGCCGGGGGAGACCGAAGCCGAGTCCGAGCATGGGCAAGGGAGCGCCTTGAAGTGCTCAACAGGAAGATTGCCGGTCTCCAGCGGGCCAGAGAATCCCTGGAGCGTTTGGCCCATGAGTGCGCCGAAGGCACTGAAGGTCCCTGCCCGATCTTGTCGGCGTTCAAGCTCTGAGCAGGCGGCCGACGGGTAACCGGCCGCTCTGGGAGCCTGGCTGAGCCTGCTGTCTCAACCGTGGATACCGCGTTTAAGCGGTGACGCTCGCTTCGGGTAGACCGTTTCTAACGCCTCCCGCTCCTAGAATGTGTGCCAGAGGCGCCATGTCTTTAATCGACGAACTCTGTGCGCAGACCCACTCGGTCCAGATGGTTCCTGCCGCATGACGGCTCACTCACCATGACTCGGCTATTGCCCACAACGAGACAATCTCTGCCGAAGCCTTGCCCAGAAGGCGAAGCAGCCCACAGTCTCGGCTAGAGCGGCACCAGCGAAGACAATGGCCGTGGTGGCACAGATCGGCATCATCGATGCTCCGTGCTGCAGTGGCCATGATCTGCCAAGGCCTCGATAATCCGACAGTCGCAGATCCTGCCATGGCCGCACTCCTCGATCATTCGTGTAAGTTCGTTCTTGAGGGCCTGCAGGCTGGATATGCGGCGGTCGATCTCCGACAGGTGACTGCGGGCTATGCTGTCGGCCTGGTGGCACGATGCCTGTGGCTCCGAGGTCATCGCCAGCAGGGCCCGGATGTCCTCGACCTCGAACCCGAGTTCGCGGGAATGCCGGATGAAGTTCAGCCGGTCGGCCTCCGCCTTGCCATAGCGGCGCTGATTGCTCTCCGTACGAGGCGGCTCCGGCAGCAGGCCGATCTGTTCGTAGAACCGGATCGTCGGAACTTTCACGCCTGTTCGCTTCGACAATTCGCCGATTGGAAAATTCATCGGATTACCTCTTGATGCTCTAGCGACTAGAGGCATTAGCATCGGGCCGACTCATTAGGAAGACTGCCATGACCGAAGCCATAGCCACCAAGTTCCGCGTCGGCGGCATGGACTGCGCAAACTGCGCGAGCAAGGTCGAGAAAGCCGTCTCCCGGGTGCCTGGCGTCACTGAGGTGGGTGCCTCCTACACCGCCCAGTCGATGACGGTTACCCATACCGGCGTCCCCCTCGCCGCCATCCGAAGCGCCGTGAAGGCAGTTGGCTATACCGCCATAGCCACCGATGCTGCGACCGAAGGGGGGCATGCTGACGATCCCTTTGAACTCGGCGATGGACCGTGGTGGAGAACCCGGAAGGCCATCCTGACTTGGGGCTGCGGGCTCGCCTTGTTGGCGGCTTACCTGATCGGCCAGATGCTACCCCAGGTCGGACATTGGGCATTCCTTGCGGCGTTGCTGGTCGGGTTGGTGCCGATCGGGCGTCGTGCCATCTCCGGCGCCATGCACGGGACGCCGTTTTCGATCGAAACCCTCATGAGCATCGCTGCCATCGGTGCCGTGTTCATCGGCGCCACGGAGGAAGCGGCCACCGTGGTGCTCCTCTTCCTGGTTGGCGAACTCCTCGAGGGTGTCGCCGCCGGCCGGGCGCGTGTCAGCATCCGGGGCCTAACGAACTTGGTGCCTAAGACTGCCTTGGTGGAGCGGAACGGGCAGACCGAAGAAATCCAAGCTGACGCCTTAGCCATCGGCGATATCCTGATGATCCGGCCAGGCGACCGTATCGCCGCCGATGGCGACATCCTGGAAGGCAACAGCTCGATCGACGAGGCACCTGTCACCGGCGAAAGTGTGCCCAAGCGCAAGGGCACGGGGGATCCTGTGTTCGCCGGCACCATCAATACCGATGCCGTGCTGCGCGTGAAGGTCACCGCCGCTGCCGCCGACAACACCATTGCCCGCGTGGTGAAGCTGGTCGAGGAGGCCCAAGAGAGCAAGGCGCCGACCGAGCGCTTCATCGACAGGTTCTCGAAGGTCTACACGCCCGGCGTCCTGATCGTCGGCGCACTGATTGCCGTTGTGCCGCCCCTGGTGCTGGGGTGGGACTGGAACGAGTGGATCTACAAGGGACTGGCCGTTCTCCTGATCGGCTGCCCATGCGCCCTGGTGATCTCCACACCAGCCGCTATCGCGGCGGGACTGTCGGCAGGCGCACGTCGCGGTTTGCTGCTCAAAGGCGGCGCCGTGCTGGAAGGCTTGCGCAAGATCACCACCGTCGCCTTTGACAAGACCGGTACGCTGACGGCGGGCAAGCCGGTTGTCACCGACCTTGTACCAGTCGGACGGACCGAGACCCAGTTGCTGTCCATGGCGGCGGCGCTGGAGAGCGGGTCTTCGCATCCCCTCGCCCTTGCTATCCTGACCAGAGCCAAGGAAACCAAGGCGCCGGTGCCCCCCGCCTTCGGCGCGAAGGCGCTGGCCGGCAAGGGGGTGTCGGGAAACGTCGGCGGCGTCGACGTGCTGCTGGCGTCACCATCGGCCGCCGCGGAGACGGTCGCGATCCCCGCTGACCTGACCGCCCGCATCGAGGCGTTCAACGACGAGGGCAAGACTGTATCTGTCCTACTGGCCAACGGTCACCTCGCAGGTCTGTTCGCGATCCGGGACGAGGCCCGTCCGGATGCAGTCGCCGGGTTGAAGGCGCTGCGGGACGCCGGGATCGCCACCGTCATGCTGACCGGCGATAACCAGCGCACGGCGACGGCGATCGGCGCAGGGCTGGGGATCGAGGTCAAGGCCGAGCTCATGCCGGAGGAGAAGCAGCGGATCGTGCGGGAAATGCAGTCAGCCGGTCAGGTCGTGGCCAAGGTCGGCGATGGCATCAACGACGCACCGGCTTTGGCTGCTGCCGATATTGGCATAGCCATGGGCACCGGGACCGACGTTGCCCTGGAGACCGCGGACGCCGCCGTGCTGCACGGCCGGGTTGCCGACATCCCGGCGATAGTCGATCTGTCGAAGACCACCATGGCCAACATCACCCAGAACATCGTCATCGCCTTGGGGCTGAAGGCCGTGTTCCTGGTGACAACGATCGTCGGGATAACCGGCCTTTGGCCAGCCATCTTGGCAGATACCGGCGCTACCGTTCTGGTGACGGCCAACGCCATGCGGCTGCTCGCATGGCGTTCGGAGCGGTAGACTGGACCGTTCGGTGCGCTTGCCATCGATTGAAAGCGGAGACCCTTCATTCACACCAACTCAGTTGCCTGCGGCACACCTGACCGTCGGCCCCCAGGAGATGGATATGAACGCCCGAACGGCAAGAATTGGGGCGAAGCGGCGGGTAAGTAAACCGGTGAAAAGCGGTGTCAGGCGGTTGCGGATACAAGCGCCGACCGCGATCGCGAAGTGGCCGAACCTATCCGGTGGCTCGTAGGCTGCCAGTACCGCCAGACGCCACCACAGATCGAGCGCCCACGTCGATTGCCGCTGCGAGGCAACTCAAGCTATCCATGCCATCGAGCCACGCGTTGAGAAATCCAGCGTTGAACGCGTCACCGGCACCAGTGGTGTCCACTACCGCAACCTTGACGCTTGGGAGATCCATGATCTCGCCGTGGGCCGCCAGCATCGCACCATCAGCTCCGCGCTTCAGCACCACCACAGGGAAATGCTGCTGCAAACGCGACAATGCCGCCTCAGGATCTCCCTGGCCCGTCAGAGCATGGGCCTCTTCCATATTCGGCAAAAACACGTCGGTCCCGGCCGCACGCTCAAAGAACATCGGATCGCGGATCAAGCTTTCATCCCAGCTCGGATCCAGCGACACAGTTAGCTTGTGCTGCTTTGCAAGAGCGATGGCGTCCGTCACCTCATGGAGCGTGGCATACTCGGCGATGTGAAGGTGAGCCGCCTGCTCCCAAGCCAAACTTTTCTCCAGCGTTGCCGGGCGCGCATGACCAGCGCGTCGTGACAGAAATGCGCGATCCCCCTGATCCACCATCACGACGGTTAGCTGAGGGCCTGCGGAATGATCTTGGTCGAGGAACTGCAGGTCAATGCCAAGCTCTTCGATGCGGGGCGCCAACGAGGCAGAAAGGTCATCTGTACCAAAGCGCGCCAGCAAGGCAGAGGGCCGGCCAAGTCCCGCCAAATGCGCCGCCGTGATCAAGGCTCCGCCGCCGGGGGTTACTTCGAACTCGCGGGCGAAAACCTCACGGCCGAGTTGAGGCATCCCATCAAAGCCGCGGAACACAAGGTCGCAATATACTCGACCAAGGCTAAGGACGGCCCGAGGTTCAATGGAGGAGGACGTCATGCGCGGCCCAGAGCCTTCTCGGTCGCTGCGTCGAAGAGATAGATCGAGCCTGCGCCAGCCTGGATTGAGACGGTGCTGCCCACCTTTGGCACCAGGCGACCCGGCGCGGTGGCGACCACCTGAACCTTGCCGATCTGAACGTGCACGAGAGTTTCCGAGCCGAGTGGCTCCACTGCTTCAACAATCCCCGACGCGTTAAGTCCCGGGCCGGACCCATCACCGACAACAAGGTCGTGCGGGCGCACCCCTACCAGCACCCTGCCCTCATGTACCGGCAGGGCCAGACCCAGAATTTCCGCGCCTTCAACACTGAGGATATTGTTCCTTAGGTTGCCTTCCACCATGTTCATGGATGGGCTGCCAATGAACCGAGCCGTAAACACGTCCCTGGGGTTCTCATAGAGATCGGTGGGA
>JAESGL010000008.1_pt1 | contig 22820 bp, 17 predicted proteins | sample 9269711 | NCBI WGS metagenome assembly JAESGL01 (sample SAMN14515918, study PRJNA621676) | algae metagenome | isolation source: Kastovskya adunca ATA6-11-RM4 and co-occurring heterotrophs from soil and... | place: Chile: Atacama Desert | collected 2011-06-27
GCCGTACATCACGCCGATCTTCATGCGCAGCTGGTTGATGAAGATCACCATGCAGCGCGAACGGCTGATCGATCCGGTCAGCTTGCGCAAGCTCTGCGACATCAGGCGCGCCTGCAGGCCGACATGGCTGTCGCCCATCTCGCCCTCGATTTCCGCGCGCGGCACGAGCGCTGCGACCGAATCAACCACCAGCACGTCGATCGCGTTCGAACGGACCAGCGTATCGGTGATTTCGAGCGCCTGTTCGCCGGTATCGGGCTGCGACACGATCAGTTCGTCGATGTTGACGCCCAGCTTCTTCGCATAGACCGGGTCGAGCGCGTGTTCGGCGTCGACGAACGCGGCGGTGCCGCCATTCTTCTGCGCCTCGGCGATCACATGCAGCGCGAGCGTCGTCTTGCCCGAGCTTTCCGGCCCGTACACTTCGATCACGCGCCCGCGCGGAAGGCCGCCGACGCCGAGTGCGATGTCGAGGCCGAGCGACCCGGTCGAGATCGCCTCGACCTGCATCGCTTCCTTCTGGCCCAGCTTCATCGCCGAACCCTTGCCGAATGCCCGGTCGATCTGCGCCAGCGCGGCGTCGAGCGCCTTTTGCCGTTCGCCCGCCGCCTTGTCGTTCGCTGCCGCCATCTTGCTATCGACCGCCTTCAGATTTGCCGCCATGTCCAGCCTTTCGCGTAGAGCAACCGCGTCGAGGGTTCAACGCGCCTTTGTTGGATTTGCATGTATTCGTTTTGTTCCCATTCCGCAAGAGTTGTTCGCTTCGGCGATAAACGCGATCGTGGTGCTGGTAGACCGTGCCGCCATCAAGAAAGACGATGGGCCACCAAGGAGGGAGAGCGACATGACGACACGGACATGGCTGGCGCTGGCGACTGGGATCGGCGGACTGCTGTCCACTGCGGCGACCGGGCCATTACCGGCATCGTGAACACCGCTTGACGACAGCGACGCTTCGCTTTGCACGCCAGCGGAAACGCCGCTGGCCGTCTGCACGATCGGCCGCAAGCGCGTGTCGATTTGTTCGCAGGGCAAGACATCGGTCTATCGCTATGGCCAACCCGGGCGGATCGAACTGGTCGCGTCCGACCTGTACTGGGCGAGCACCGGCTATTCGGGCGGGGGCGAGTTGCAGGTTACCGCGCGCAACAAGGGTCATTCCTACACGCTGTTCGATCGGATCGTGCGGACCGGGTTCGGGGCGGACGGGCTGAACCATCCGAAGGCGGACTCGGGCTTGGTCGTACGGCGGGGCGCGAAGATCGTGTCGGCGCGACAATGCAACCTGGTGCAGCCGATCGCGGCAGAAGTGCGCGAGCGGCTGCCAGAGGGCGGGATGGTGGAGCATTGAGCGGCTCTTCTTCCCCCGTGCCGTGGCGCCTATTGCATCGGCGAGCCGACCGGGGCGATCTGGTCTGCTGCCGCTGCCGTGGCTGCTTCCGCGACCCGGCGCTTCTGCGCGGCGCTCATCGCTTCGGTCTCCGTCAGGTCGACGATGTGCGTGGTTGCCGGCCCCGACCGTTGCGCGATGCGCGTACCGGTTACGAAGTTGAAGGTCGATCGGATCGTGAAACGGTCAATCCGGTAAATGCCGGGATGCACCGAGGGTACATCCAACGGAATATACCGCCGTTCGCGGACCTGTTGCAGCACGGCACGTTCCCATCGACCCAGTCCGGACGGGGTCAATATCTCCGCATCCGCGGTTCGTCCGTCCGGCCGAATCCAGTATCCCACATCCGCCAATGCGATATCGCCATTCGCCGCCCCGTTGGAAATCATACCATCGGGGGCGTTGACGTCCTCCACCGGTCGCGAAGACAATAGCATCGGACGGGCGACAGCCGACTGGCGGAGCCGTGCGGCCAGCGCATCGATCGCACCAGCATCCCCCTTGCGCAGGGCGATGCGCGCCAGGAATATCGCGCGCAGATCGGCCATGGCGCGGTTGGCCGGGCCGGCGATCGCAACGGCTTCGTCCATCAGTTGAATCGCGCGCTTCTCGTTGCCCGACCCCATTTCCAGCCACGCCCGGCGGAACGTGGCTCCTGCTGCGAGATCCTTCTTTCCGGTATTCAGCGCCAGGCGCTGAACCTTGGTCAGGATACCGGATGCGGTGGAGACATTTCCGTTTTCCACCAGATCACGGGCGAAGCCCATCTCCTCGACCAATGTCGAAGGGTTGTCCTCGCCCATATATTTGCGAAGAACCTGTACGTTGCTGCGCGACGCGGAAACCCATTCCCGCTGATACCCCTCATGTTCCGCGACAGTAGCGAGCGTTGCATACAGACTGGAAACCGGTCCGGGCAGTTGAGCGGCATGACGGCGGTTACGCGCGATGGACCGCAGCAGCGTATGCCGGGCCTTGGCATATTGTCCGCCGGAGAACATCTCAACCGACGCTTGCAGTGAAGCCTCTACATCCTCGGCCGGCGGGCATTGGCGCGACAGGCAGGCTGCCAGTGCATCCGTCGCGCGGTGACCGACGACGACGATCTCTTCGGTCGGAACGACTGTAGGCGGGACGGTCGTCTGTGCGGCCACCAGCAGGATCGAGGACAGCATGGTATCATGCTCGCTGTCCCACCAGGATGTGTCAATGGGTCGTCGCCAACTCGACGCCCCAGATCACCCCAGGTCGTTCAGCGCCTGCTCGACCGCGTCCATCGTGAACGGCTTCGACAGGACCGGGCGGTCGCGGTGCGCCGGTTCGATCGTGTCGCCCGACCCGCCGGTCGCCAGCACGAACGGGATGCCCGCCGCCGCCAGCTTGTCCGCCACCGGCCAGCTCTTTTCCCCGCCGCGCAGATGCACGTCGAGGATCGCGCCGTCGATGCCACCCTGGTCGATCGCCGACACGGCGGACGCCACGCTGTCGGCGGTCCCGGCGACGGTGCGGCCGAGCATGTCGAGGAAATCCTCGAGCATCATGGCGATCAGGGGTTCGTCCTCAACCAGGAGGATACGCGCAGGCGACGTCATACGCGCCGACCCTTAGCGGTCAAAGCGGGAACGCCGCAACCGATTTCGTCGCGCCGGTCAGGACTTTGCCAACGCATCGCGCGCCGCCGTCGCCAGTTGCTGTACCGAAAAGGGTTTCGGGAGGAAAGAAACCTGATCCAGATCAATCGACCGTCGCAACTGTTCCTCGGCATAGCCCGACATGAACAGGATCGGCAGCGTCGGATAGACCTTGCGGACATGGCGGACCATCGTCGGGCCGTCCATCGTCGGCATGACGACGTCGGAGATCAGCAGGTCGATATGCGGCCGGTCGGCGAGTAGTTCGAGCGCGGCCTCGCCATGTTCGGCGGTCATGACGGTATAGCCCTGCCGCGCCAGCGCGCGTTCGGCGATGGCGCGGACCATGTCCTCGTCCTCGACCAGCAGGATCGTGCCCGATCCCCAGGCCGGCTCGGTCGGCTCGCTCTTGAGCTTGGGATTGGTGCCAAGGCGCGGCGGTTCGGCGGCGGCGGCGTGGACCGGCAGGTGGATGGTGAAGGTCGACCCCTGTCCCGGACGCGATTCGGCAAAGATATAGCCGCCCGACTGCTTGATGATGCCATAGACGGTCGACAGGCCGAGGCCGGTGCCCTTCCCCACTTCCTTGGTCGTGAAGAAGGGTTCGAAGATCTTGGGCAGCACGTCGGCGGGGATACCGGTGCCGGTGTCGGATACCTTCAGCGTCACATAATCGCCGACCGGCAGCACGTCGTCGTCCATCGCGCGGACTTCCTGCGCGCTGGTCGCCAGCGTCTCGATGGTCAGCACGTTGCGGTTGCCGCCCTGCGAGAGCATCGCGTCGCGGGCATTGACCGCGAGGTTGACGACGACCTGTTCGAGCTGGCCCGGATCGGCGCGGACCGAGCCCAGCCCGCGACCATGGTTGACGACCAGCTGGACGGTCTCGCCGAGCAGGCGCTTCAGGAGGTTCGACACCTCCGAAATCACGTCGGGCAGCTGCAGCACCTGCGGGCGCAGCGTCTGCTGGCGCGAGAAGGCGAGCAGCTGGCGGGTCAGGCTGGCGGCGCGGTTCGAATTGGCGCGGATCTGCTGGATGTCGTCATAGTCGCTGTCGCCGGGCGAATGGCGCATAAGCATCAGGTCGCAATGGCCGATGATCGCGGTCAGGATGTTGTTGAAATCATGCGCGACGCCGCCGGCGAGCTGGCCGACCGCCTGCATCTTGGTCGCCTGCGCCACCTGCCGCTTGAGTTTGCCCTCCTCGCCGGTATCGCGCAGCGAGAGGACGACGGCGGCTTCGCCCAGCCCGCGCGCACCGGCGATCGACAGCGCGATCGGCTCCTCCGACCGGTCGTTGAGGCGGACCGCCATGTCGGCACTGTGCTGCGCCCCGCCGGCGAAGCGGCGGACGGCATCGGCGAGCGCGGCCTTGTCCTCGCGCACCACCAGGTCGCCGGGATAGAGCGGCGGCGCGACCGGATTGACGCCGGTCGCGCGGACGAAGGCGTCGTTCATGTGCAGGAAGCGGCCGTCGCGATCGACTAGCGCCATGCCGACCGGCAGCAGCGAGACGAGCGCGCGGACCTGCGCCGCCGATCCCGGCGCGGCGATCGGCATCAGCCCGACGGGCGCCTCTTCCTCGTCCAGCATCGCGACCAGCATCGGGCCGTCGGGATCGTCGACGAACGGCACCTGCACGATGCGAAGCGGGTCGCCGCCCAGCCCTTCGCGTTCGAAACGGACGCGGCCGCGGCTGTCGGTGACGAGGAAACGGGCGAAATCGCGGCCCTCGATCGTGGCGTCCTCGTTGCCGACGGCGCGGGCGCGGAAGACGCGGTTGGCGGCGCGGATACGGCCATCGGCGCTCAGGAGCGCGACCATCACCCCCGCCCCGCCCAGCCGTTCGCCGACATCGCCCGCGATCATCGCGCGCATCGTCACCGCCTCGGCGATCGCCTGTCCGCCTTCGAAACGCCAGACGAGCATCGCTTCCCCGGCGCGGGCGAGCGTCGCGACCAGCGGGGCGTCGCCCTGTCGCACGGTGACCCTGGCATCGCCGTCGCGCCACGCCGACCGGGCGGCGCCGGCCAGCGCGCTGGCATCGACGCCATCGCCCAGCACGCCGGGCGGAGTCGGATAGCCGCCGAACAGCGCGGCATAGCGGTCGTTGGCGCAGACGAGGCGGCCGGCGCGGTCGGTGACGGCGAGCGCGTGCGGGCTGACCGAGGCGAGCGTCTGCGCCAGCGACCAGTCGACCACCGGCTCCGTGGCTTCAGCCGATCCGGTCCAGTGGCGGACGCCCAGCGCAACGCCGGCCAACACGACCGCCGCCGCGACGAAGCCGATCGCCACGGGCAGGCTGCCGATCGTCCACAGGATGATCCCGGCCGCGATGGCCCCGGCGACCAGCGCGATGGCGAGCGGCAGGACCGGCGAAGAGGCGGACGGGGATTTCGACAGCATGTCGAAGCTGTTGCGGCGCTTGGGGGGGCGGCGTCAAGCGGCGGTTCGGGTGATCGGACGTAGGGGCGCGATCGGGTAGGGTTTGGTGGGTCGTGTGGGCGTGCGCTTCGCTATCCGTACCCCCGGGCAGGCGGAACGAGGTTTGAGGAAGACAGGATCGCCGCACTATCTCGTCACCCCGGACTTGATCCGGGGTCCCGCTTTCTTTCGACGGTCGAGAATAAGAAGCGGGACCCCGGGTCAAGCCCGGGGTGACGGAGGGAGGTGAGGTATCGCCCCGCCCCATTCCCGTACTCCGGCGGAGGCCGGGGTTCAGTTGGGTTACGGTCGTGAGGAACAAACGCATGTTCCGTAACTGGCCCCCGGCCTTCGCCGGGGTACGGTCATGGAACGTGCCAGTCCGCTTACCAGATGCGGACGCGCTGTTCGGGGGCGAGGAAGAGATATTCGCCCGCCGCCGGCTTGTAGCCCTGATACCAGGGGTCGAGGTTGCGCACGACCCAGGCGCGCTGTTCGGAGGGGCTGTGCGGGTCGGTCAGCAGCCGCTGGCGCAGATTCGCCTCGCGGTAGCTGCGCCGCCACACCTGCGCCCAGCCGAGGTAGAAACGCTGTTCGGGGCCGAAGCCGTCGATCACCTTCTGATCGTTCGGATAGGCATGGGTATAGGCGTCCCACGCGGCGGTCAGGCCGGCGAGGTCGGCGATGTTTTCGCCGAGCGTCAGTTCGCCCTTCACATGCAGGCCGGGCAGCGGTTCATAGGCGTCATACTGCTTGACCAGTGCCGCCGTGCGTTCCTCGAAGCGCTTCACGTCCTGCGGCGTCCACCAGTCGGTGAGGCTGCCATTGACGTCGTATTTGCGGCCCTGATCGTCGAAATGGTGGCTGATCTCGTGGCCGATCACCGCGCCGATCGCGCCGTAATTGACCGCCGGATCGGCGTTCGGATCGAAGAAGGGCGGCTGCAGGATCGCGGCGGGGAATACGATCTCGTTCATCACCGGGTTCGCGTACGCGTTCACGGTCATGGGGGTCATGAACCATTCCCACTTCTGGATCGGCTTGCCCAGATGCTGCACGTTGTAGCGCTGCTGCCACTGGTTCGCGCGCAACATGTTGCCGAAGGCGTCTCCCGGCGTGATCGTCAGGTCGCTCATGTCGCGCCACCGGTCGGGATAGCCGATCTTGGGCGTGAAGGCGGCGAGCTTCGCCCGCGCCTTCGCCTTGGTCTCCGGCGCCATCCAGTCGAGATTGTCGATCCGGCGCCCCATGGCCTCCGTCACGTTGCGGACCAGTTCGTCGGCCGCCGCCTTGGTCGCGGGCGGGAAGAATTTGGCGACATAGGCCTTGCTGACATCGTCGGCGACCGCTTCCGAAGTGAAGTCGACCGCGCGCTTCCAGCGCTCCTCCTGCTGCGGCGTGCCCGACAGGACGGTGCCGTAGAAGGTGAAGCTTTCCTGGTCGAACGCCTGCGGCAGGACGCCGGCGAACCCGTCGAGCGAGCGGACGAGCAGCTGGTCCTTGAGCACGGCGAGCGGCGCCGCGCCGATCACCTTCGCCATGCCGGTGAAGGCGGTCGGCTGGGCGACGATCACGTCGGGGGTGTTCGCACCGAGCGTGCGGAAATAGGTCGCGAAGTCGAAGCCCGGCGCGCGACGCTGCAGGTCGGCGACGGTCATCTTGTTATAGGTCTTGTTCGCGTCGCGGCTTTCGATCCGCGTCCAGTGCGCGCGGGCGATCTGCGTCTCGAACGCGACGATCGCGGCAGCGCGGGCGGCGGCATTGGGTTCGCCGGCCAGCGTCAGCATCTTGGCGAGATGCGCCTGATACGCCTTGCGCTGTTCGACCAGCTTCGCATCGGTCGACAGGTAATAATCGCGGTCGGGCATGCCGAGCCCGCCCTGCGACGTCTGCAGCGCATAGACGGTCGGGGTCTTGTCGTCCGGGCCGACATAGGCGCTGAAGGGCGCACCGACGCCGGCCTGCGACGCCTTGGCCGCCAGCGCGGCATAGCCGGCCTTCGACGAAAGCCCCTTGATCTCGGTCAGCCACGGCTGGATCGGGGCCAGCCCCTTCGCCTCGATCGCGGCCTGGTCGAGATAGGTGGCATAGGCGACGCCGATCTTCGAATTGGGATCACCCTTCGCCGCGTCGAGCAGTTCGCGGGTGCGCGACTTCGACAGGTCGTCCAATGCGGTGAACATGCCGTAGTTCGACTTGTCGGCCGGGATCGGCGTGATCTTTTCCCAGGTGCCGTTGGCATATTTGTAGAAATTGTCGCCGGGCTTCACGCTGCGGTCCATGCCGGCGACGTCGAAGCCGAAATCGCCGATCTCGGGCTTGGGCGCGGGGGCGGCGGTTTCGGTTACCGCGATCGGATCGGCATTGCCGGTTTGCGGTGGCGGCGTGGTCGCGCAGGCCGACAGGGCCGACGCCGCAAGCAGGGTGGTGAGGACGAAACTACGCCGCATCGAATAAGCCTCTTCGTATCGGGTGATACGTTATGCTGCACCCGGGCTTATCGATCGTCAATATCTAGCTTGGGTTGGGTGCGATCCCTTGCTCCTTCCCAATCCGTTTGCTTCGAGCGCAGGTTCGAGCCTGTCGAGAACCGAAGTCGAGAAGGGGTTGCCGCAAACAAGCAGTTCTCGACGGACGCTTCTCGACAAGCTCGAAGCTGCTCGAACCGAACGGAGGGTTAGATGGCGGATCGCCCATGCCCGCGCCGCTTCCACTTCGCCGCGATCCACCACCGCCAGCCGAGCGCGGCGATCGCGTACCCCAGCACCGCGCCGATGACCGAGCATACGACCATGCCGAGCGCGGTCGCCGGACCGACCTCTGCCACCAGCCATTCGAGCCAGCCGGGCGGTGCGGCGACCGCGTCGCCGATCGGGTCGCCCGGCACCACGCGGTCGATGTGGAGCAGCCAGGCGCCCACCTTGTAGTAGAGGATGAACAGCAGCGGCGTGGTGATGGGGTTGGTGAAGAAGGTGGTCAGCGCCGCCGCCGGAACGTTTGCGCGCAGCGGAAGCGCAAGGACGGCGGATGCGGGAATCTGTCCCAGCGGGATCAGGATGCCGGTGAACATGCCGAGTGCCACGCCACGGGGAACCGAACGGCGGGTGAAGCGCCAGAGTTCGGGGGCGAGGACGCGGTGCGCGACGGGGCGCAGGAAGCGGATCGATTCGATCGATTCGCGGGTCGGCAGGTTCGCACGGACCCAGCGCAGCGCACGGCTGCCCAGCCGCCGGTCGTCGTCGCCGCCTGCATCAGCCACGGTCGCGGAGCAACCTTCCCTGTTCACGCTTCCAGTCCCGCTCCTTGATATGTTCGCGCTTGTCGTGGTTCTTGCGACCCTTGGCCAGTGCCAGTTCGACCTTCGCCCGCCCTTTTCCGTTGAAATACACCGATAGCGCGATCAGCGTCATGCCGTCGCGCGCCACCGCCCCGTGCATCTTGTTTATCTCGCGTTCGTGAAGCAGCAGTTTACGCGGGCGGCGCGGTTCGTGGTTGAAGCGGTTGCCGTGGCTGAATTCGGGAATGTTCGAATTGATCAGCCACACCTGTCCGTCGCGGACATCGGCATAGCTTTCGGTGATCGACCCTTCGCCGAAGCGCAGCGACTTCACCTCGGTCCCGGTCAGCGCGATGCCGGCTTCGTAGACCGTGTCGATTTCGTAATCGAACCGCGCGCGGCGGTTTTCGGCGACGGTCTTCTTCTTGTCGAACAACTGGGGACGCGGACGGCTCATGGGCGGGACATAGGGTGTCGGGGGCGTGGAGGGAAGCGTCCGTCGTGCTCCTCGTCGCTCGCGGGGAGGGACCGCGGCGAAGCGGGGGTGGAGGGGGTTGGCCGCGAACGCTGCCGTTGTGTGTGCGGCGGCCCCCCTCCACCAGCCTGCGGCTGGTCCCCCTCCCCGCATAGCGGGGAGGATCTTGATTACGCGTCGAGGGCTTCGCGTACCTTTCTTGCCAGTTCGTCCACGCCGAACGGCTTGGGGAGCAGCCGCGTGCCGGGGTCGAGCACGCCGTTATGGACGACCGCGTTGCGGGTATAGCCGGTGGTATAGAGCACGCGCAGGTCGGGCCGCATCGCCAGCGCCCGGTCGGCCAGTTCGCGGCCGGTCATGCCCGGCATCACGACGTCGGTGAACAGCAGCCTGACGCGCACCCCCTGTGCCAGCAGTTCGAGCGCCTCCGGTCCGTTGGAGGCATGGAGGACGCCATAGCCCAGGTCGCGCAGCACCTCGACCGAGAAGCTGCGGACGCGCGATTCGTCCTCGACCACCAGCACCGTTTCGTCCGGGCTGCCGCGGCGGATCGGCTGGAGCGCGGCGCGCGGCGTGGGTGTCGGCGTCTCGCCATAAAAGCGCGGCAGGTACAGGCGGACGGTCGTGCCGACATCGGGTTCGGAATAGATGCGGACATGGCCGCGGGACTGGCGGACGAAGCCGAACACCTGACTGAGGCCAAGGCCCGTGCCGCGCCCGACCGGCTTGGTGGTGAAGAACGGCTCGAACGCCTTGGCCAGCACGTCGGGCGCCATGCCGGTGCCGGTATCGGTGACGGCGATCATGACATATTGCCCGGCGGCCATGTCGGCCTCGCGCACATAATCGTCGCCGACATGGGCATTGGCGGTCTCGATCGTCAGCTTGCCGCCATCGGGCATCGCATCACGGGCATTCACCGCGAGGTTGACGATGGCATTTTCGAGCTGGCCGCGATCGGCCTCCGCCCGCCACAGCCCGGCGCTGAGCACCGTCTCCACCGCGATCCGTTCGCCGAGCGTCCGGGTCAGCAGCTCGGTCAGGTCGGCGATCAGGCGGTTGCCCTCGACCGGTTCGGGCGCCAGCGGCGACTGGCGGGAGAAGGCGAGCAGGCGCTGGGTGAGCGCGGCGGCGCGGGTAGCGCCGTCCTTCGCCGCCTCGACATAACGCTCGACATCGCCGCGCCCGCTGGCGATGCGGCGCTCGATCATGTCCAGCCCGCCGATCACGACCGCGAGCATGTTGTTGAAATCGTGCGCGATGCCGCCGGTCAGCTGGCCGACCGCCTCCATCTTCTGCAACTGGCGCACCTGCGTCTCGGCGGCGGCGCGGGCGCTGGCGGCATTGTGCAGTTCGGTGGCGACGCGTTCGAGCTGTGCATCCTGCCGCCCGACCTTCGCCTGCAACCGAAGCAGCGCGTCGGCGCGCTGGACGGTGACCCAGCTGATCTCCGCCACTTCCTGCAACAGCGCGATTTCGCCCGGCAGCCAGTGACGCGGTGCGCCATGACCGACGATCAGCAGCCCTTCCAGCCGCCCGTCCTGCCGCAGCGGCACGCAGAAGCCAGAGACGGCTGAATAGGATGATGCCTCGCTACCGACGAAATCGGGGTCGATCGCGAATTCGTCCGATACGATCGTCCGCCCGGCGCGCAGCAGCGCGGTATTGCCCTGCCCGAAGCGGTCGAGCGAATGTTCGCCGGTCAGCGGCGGCAGGACCCCGTCGTTCCACCCGCCCATATAGCGCACGCGGTTGGCCGCGACGCGGGCGAAAGCGACCCGGTCGACGCGGAGCCATTCGCCAAGCGCGCGGGCGGTGAAGCGCATGATCGCGTCCGGATCGGTCGCGGCGCGTTGCCGGGCGCTGAGCGACAGGACGAATTCGCGCTCCGCCTTGGCCGCCAGCGCCGCCAGTTCGGCCTGTTTCCGGTCGTCGATGTCGTAGCTGACGCCGGGAAAGCGCAGCGGGCGCCCGCTATCGTCGAAGGTGCAGCGGCCCTGCGCCGACACCCAGCGGCAATTGCCGCCCTGGTCGACGACGCGATATTCCGAAATGAAGGTGCCGTCGCCGGTCGGGTCCATCGCGCGTTCGATCGCGCGCTGGGCCATCGGCAGGTCGTCGGGATGGATTCCTTCGAAGAAGCGGGCGATCGGCGCGCCCTGCTCCGCCATCTTCGGATCGACGCCGTAGAGCAGCGCGAACCGGCTGTCGGCGCGGATCATGTCGGCCTGCACGTCCCAGTCCCACGCACCGATATTGCGCCCGGCGGACAGGGCCAGTTGCAGCCGTTCGTCGGCGGCCGCCCGTTCCCGCTCGGCCACGATGCGCGACGTCGTCTCCCCCGTCACACAGAACAGGCCGGCGACCTGCCCTGCATCGTCAAAGGCCGGGGAATAGGTGAAGGTCCACCAGCTCTCCTCCGGCTCGCCGGTGCGGGCGAGGTCGAGCTTCATGTCGGTGGCGACGATGCTGCCGCCGGCAAGAGTCTGGTCGACCAGCGGGACCAGTTCGTCCCAGATGCTGGCCCAGACGATATCGAAGCGTTCGCCCAGCGCGCCGTCGAGCCGTAACCCCAGGATCGGGCGATAGGCATCGTTGTAGAAGCAGCGCAGCTCCGGCCCCCAGGCGAGGAACATCGGCGTCGGGCAGGACAGCATCATCGCCAGCAGCGAGCGCAGCGACACCGGCCACCCCTCGATCGGGCCCAGCGGGGTCGTCGACCAGTCGCGGGCGGCGATTTCCGCACCGGTCACCGTCTGGGTTGAGAGAGGTCCGTTTGGCATAGGCCCTGCGTGTTACGCCGCAGCCCCCGCTACGGCAATGGATGCATCCCCCCGCTTCGACCTTCCCATCCTCAGCGCACCAGCCCGGCATGGGCGAGCGCGGCATCGACCGCCGCGCGCGAGGCTTCGGACGCGGGCGTCATCGGCAGGCGCAGGTCGGTCGGAAAGCCCGGGCGGACGCGGCCCATCGCATATTTGACCGGACCGGGCGACGCATCGCTGAACAATGCGGCGTGCAGCGGGAACAGCCGGTCCTGAATGGTCAGCGCCCGGGCAAAGTCGCCGGCGGCGCAGGCGTCCTGAAACTCGGCGCACATGGCGGGCGCGACATTGGCGGTGACCGAGATCGCGCCGACCCCGCCCATCGCCATGAAGGCGAGCGTCATGTCGTCATTGCCCGACAGCTGGGCGAAACCGGTGCCGCAGCGCGCACGGTGTTCGGCGACGCGCGCCATCTGTCCGGTCGCGTCCTTGATGCCGACCACTACGTCGGGGAACGCCTTCACGATCCGCTCGACCGTCTCGACCGCGATGTCGGTGATGGTGCGGCCGGGCACGTTGTAGAGCACGATCGGCAGGCCGCCCTGCGACGCCAGCACCTCGAAATGGCGGAACACCCCTTCCTGATTCGGGCGGTTGTAATAGGGCGGGACGAGCAGCGCGGCGGTGGCGCCCGCGGCCTTCGCGGCATGGATGTGGTGCAGCGCGACGGCGGTGTCGTTCGACCCGCAGCCCGCGATCACCGGTACGCGGCCACGTGCCTGATCGACGCAGACGCGCACGACATGGTCATGCTCCTCGATCGTCATCGTCGCCGCTTCGCCGGTGGTGCCGCAGGGAACCAGCGCGCTCGACCCGCTCTCGATCTGCCAGTCGACCAGGGCGCGGAACGATGCTTCGTCGAACCGACCGTCGGCGAACGGGGTGACGAGCGCGGGAATCGAACCGGAAAACATGGAAAACGCGCTCCGCAGACAGGGTTTCGAGCCGAAAAGGTGGCGACAGATAGGGCGGGCTTCCATATCATGTCCAGTATGCTGACCACCGTGTTCAAGAGCGCGTTCCTGCTCACCGGCGTCGCGAGCGCCGCCATGGCCGCCGGGATGTTCCATCCCGCCGCGCAGATCTCCGTCCAACCGCTGCCGCCGTCGATGGTGCAGCCAGCGCCGATCACCGTGCGACCGATGGTCCAGCCGGTGGCATCGGCCCCGGCCTATGACCCGATCCAGCCGGTGCTGGCCGATTGGAAACGGTTGCAGCAATCCGACAATTATCCCTTTACCGACTATGCCCGGTTCCTGCTGGCGCATCCCGGTTTTCCCGGGGAAACCAGCCGGCGCGCGGCGGCGGAGACGGTGCTGGCGGACGGCGCGCAGGACCCGGCGACGGTGCTGCGCTTCTTCGACCGCTATCCGCCGCTGACCGCCGCCGGGCGGCTGCGCATGGCGGAGGCGTTGGCGGCGAGCGGGCGGATGGCCGAGGCGCATGAAGCGGCGCGCACGGCATGGCGCCGGGGGGCGCTGCGCACCAATGACGAGGCGAAGCTGCTCGGCCGGTTCGCCTCGGCGCTGACCCCGCAGGATCATGACGCGCGGATGGACCGGCTGTTGTGGCAGGGCGCGACGACCGCCGCCGGGCGGCAGATCGGCTATGTCTCGGCGGCGATGCGGCCGACCTTCGATGCGCGCATGGCGTTCCGCACCAATGCGGCGGATGCCAGCGTCCGGGGCGAACAGCCGGGCGTCGACCGGACCGATCCGGGCTATATCGGCGACCGCGCCAGCTGGCTGCGCGCTACGGGTCAGTCGGTGGCGGCCCGCTCCTACCTCGCGCAGCCGCGCCGTCTGTCGCGCAGTCCGGGGGATGTCGAGGAATGGCTGGAGGTCCTGCTGACCAATGCCAAGGCGGCGCAGGCGGACAGCCAGTTCGACCTCGCCTATCGCATCGCGTCGCAGATCGACGATGCGTTCCCGGCGGGGACGGTGATCGCCGACGCGGCCTATGGCGAGCGCGACGACTATACCAGCCTCGCGTGGCTGGCGGGGACGGTCGCGCTGCAGAAGCTGAACCGGCCGGCGGATGCGACCGGCATGTTCGCCCGCTATGCCAGCGGATCGCGCACGCCGACCGTCCGGACCAAGGGCTATTACTGGGCGGGGCGCGCGGCGGAGGCAGCGGGCGACCGCGCCACCGCCGACCGCTGGTACGCGCAGGCCGCCGATCTGGGCGACCTATATTACGGACAGCTGGCCAGCGAGCGGATCGGCCGCCCCCTGCGTGCACCGGGCAATACCGCCGATCCCGCAGCGGTCCCGGCGGCCGTGCGCGCGGCGTACATGAACAGCGATGTGGTCAAGGCGACGCGCTATCTGGGCCGCACCGGGCAATATGGCGATCAAGGGCTGTTCGTCCGCAAGATCGCCGAGGACGCACGCAGCGACACCGATCATGCGCTGGCGGTCGAGCTGGCGCAGGCGATCGACCGCCCGGACCTGAGCGTCATGGTCGGGCGCAGCGCGCTGCTGAACGGGCATAGCGACTATACGCTGGCGGGCTATCCGTCGGTGCAGGTCAGCGGGGCGCAGCGCGATCAGTTCACGTTGATCCACGCGATCGCGCGGCAGGAAAGCCAGTTCGACCGCACCGCCGTCAGCCGCACCGGCGCGCGCGGGCTGATGCAGTTGATGCCGGGCACCGCGCGCGAGACGGCAGGGAAGCTGGGGCTTTCCTACAATCCGTCCTCGCTCAATGATCCGGCGTATAACATGGCGCTGGGGTCGAGCTTCATTCAGCGGATGCTCGATTATTATGGCGGCTATTATCCGCTCGCCATTGCCGCCTACAATGCCGGGCCGGGCAATGTGAACAAATGGCTGCGCGCCAATGGCGACCCGCGCACGCCGGGAGTCGACATCGTCGATTGGGTGGAGAAGATTCCGTACACCGAAACGCGCGGCTATGTGCAGCGCGTGCTGGAAAATGCGGTCGTCTATGACCTGATCCATGCCGACAAGGCACGGTCGAAGGGGCCGAACAATCTGAGCTGGTATCTGGGGAAGAACCGACCGGGATGAGCGAACCGCGTCCGAATTACATCACCCCGGCGGGTTATGCCGTGTTGAAGGCCGAATATGACCAGTTGCTGGGCGAGGAGCGGCCGAAGCTGGTCGACGTCATCGCCTGGGCCGCGGGCAATGGCGACCGGTCGGAGAATGGCGACTATATCTATGGCCGCAAACGGCTGCGCGAGATCGACCGGCGGCTAGGCTTTCTCGCCAAGCGCATGAAGGCGGCGCGGGTGGTCGATCCGGCGACGCAGACCGAGCGCGGCCGGGCATGGTTCGGTGCGACGGTGACCATCGCCGACGAGGACGACAACCACCGCACGCTCGAACTGGTCGGCGACGACGAGGCCGATGCCGGCAAGGGGCGGATCGGGTGGAACTCCCCCATGGCGCGGGCCTTGCGCGGCAGCGCGGTCGGCGACGTGCGGACGGTCGCCCTGCCGGCGGGGGCGAAGGAAGTTGAGGTGATGGCGATCGTCTATCCGTGATTCGACGCTTGGCGGGGGAATGATGTGCGGTTGCTCATGGCGACGATCGGGTTGTTGCTGTCGGGTTGCGGAGGCGCCCCATCGGACGCACCCGTCATCCATGTCGAGACCCACAGAACCGACGCGTCGACCGGCAATGTCCCCGCCCTCCCCGCCGATGTCGTCGCCTTTCGCCTGAAACGCGATGAATGCGACCATCTGCGCGGCGAGGAAGCGACCGGCCCGGCGCGTGCGGCGTTCCTGAAATATGGGATGGAGCGGACCTGTACTGGCACCGACGCCGCCCTGCGCTTGCTTCGCCAGCGCCATGCCGACGACCCGGCCGCCATCGCCGCACTGGCAGGATATGCCGACGATATCGAGTGATGACGCGGCGTTACCGACTGCCATCGGGCGGTAAATTTGGTACGTTGACGAACCCAGCCGCCCTGCCGTCCGTTCGCTTGGGAGGAACCCGACCGAGGAGACCCGATGCCCCATTACACGCCGCTGATCGGAACCATCGTCACCGCACTGGTCGCGGCGTTCGCGCTGGGGGCGATGGCGCACAAGCTCAGGGTGTCGCCGATCGCCGGATATCTGCTGGCGGGTGTGCTGATCGGGCCGTTCACGCCCGGCTTCGTCGCGCATTCGGGGATCGCCACCGAACTGGCGGAGATCGGCGTCATCCTGCTGATGTTCGGGGTCGGGCTGCACTTCTCGCTGAAGGATCTGTTGTCGGTGTGGCGCATCGCCGTGCCGGGCGCGGTGGTGCAGATTGCCGTCGCGACGACGATGGGCTGGGGCCTGTCGCAATTCCTCGGCTGGTCGCTGATGGCCGGCATCGTGTTCGGCCTCGCCCTTTCGGTCGCGAGTACCGTCGTGCTGCTGCGCGCGCTGGAGGCCCGCGCGCTGGTCCAGACCGAGCGCGGGCGGATCGCGGTCGGGTGGCTGATCGTCGAGGATCGGGCGATGGTGCTGGCGCTCGTCCTGCTGCCGGTCGTCGCCGTCGCGGTCGACCCGGCCAAGGCCGCCGCGCCCGGTGCGATCGTGACCGCGATCGTGATGACGCTGCTGAAGGTCACCGGCTTCGTCACGCTGATGCTGGTCGTCGGGCGGCGGGTAATCCCCTGGGCGCTGCACTGGGTGGTGCATACCGGATCGCGTGAGCTGTTCCGGCTGGCGGTGCTGGCTATCGCATTGGGTGTGGCGTTCGGGGCGGCGCTGGCGTTCGACGTGTCGTTCGCGCTCGGCGCGTTCTTCGCCGGCATGATCCTGGGCGAAACGCCGCTCAGCCGGCGTGCGGCGCAGGAAACGCTCCCCTTGCGCGATGCGTTCGCGGTGCTGTTCTTCGTGTCGGTCGGCATGTTGTTCAATCCGCAGGTGCTGGTCGAACAGCCCGGCCCCCTGATCGCGACCATCGCCATCATCGTCATCGGCAAGTCGGCGGCGGCGTTCGCCATCGTCCGCCTGTTCGGCCACCCCAACCGCACTGCCGCGACCATCGCCGCCAGCCTTGCGCAGATCGGCGAATTCTCGTTCATCCTCGCCGGCATCGGCACCAGCCTGAACATTTTGCCGAGCGAGGGGCGCGACCTGATCCTGGCGGGCGCGATCCTGTCGATCATGGTCAACCCGTTCCTGTTCGGCGCGGTCGCCGGACGCGGCGAGGAGCCGGGCCCCGCGCAGGAACGCGAGGCGGCGCGCGAGGAAGCGCGCGAGGATCATGTCGTGCTGATCGGCGCGGGGCGGGTCGGGCGGCTGATCGCCGAAGGGCTGCGCGATGCCGGCCGCGCCTTCGTCGTGATCGAGGACCAGGCCGATACCGCGCGCACGGCGCAGGCGCATGGGTGGAGCGTGGTGCTGGGCAATGCGCTCGACCCCAATGTGCTGCGCGACGCGGGGGTAGCGGAGGCGACCAAGCTGCTGATCGCCATCCCCGGCGGGTTCGAGGCGGGCGCCATCGTCCAGCATGCCCGGGGCATGAACGCCGGCCTCTACATCCTGTCGCGGGCGCATTCGGCAGAGGAGGTGCAGTATCTCACCCGCCACGGCGTCGACCAGGTCGTGCTGGGCGAGGAGGAGCTGGCGCGCACCATGTTGCGCCGGGCCGAGGAACAGCGGTTGCAGGAGGCATAGCCGCCGCCGCCGGGACAGGATAGACGAACGCCATGGCCACCCATCACGCCCCCACCGGCAACGTCGCGTTGCTGATCGATGCCGACAATGCCGGCGCCGCCTATCTCGATTCCGTGCTGACGGTGCTGGCCGAGTTCGGCACGGTCAATGTCCGTCGCGCCTATGGCAATTGGGAGAAGCCTGGGCTGAAAAGCTGGAAGGCGCTGCTGATGCGCCACGGGATCGAGCCGTTCCAGCAGTTCGACATCACCAAGGGCAAGAACGCGACCGACATGCGCATGACCATCGACGCGATGGACCTGCTTTTGCGCGGCCGCATTACGGGTTTCGGGATCATGTCGTCGGACAGCGACTTCATGCCGCTGGCCCAGCGCATCCGGCAGGAAGGAGTGCCGGTTTACGGCTTCGGCACCGACCGGACGCCCGAAGGGTTTCGCGAGAGTTGCACCCGCTTCATCGACGTCGCGTCGCTGGATGTCGAGGACGTGGCGAACATGCCGCTGCCGCCGGCGATCGGCGGCGTCGCTGCGCCGGCTGCGGCGCCTACCGCCAGGCCCGCCCCTGCCCCGGCGCGCCGCCAGCAGAAGGTCGATGCGGCGCTCGTGAAGCTGCTGTCCGATGCCTATGACGCGTCGAAGGTCGACAAGAAGGGCTTTGCCAGCCTGTCCGAAGTCGGCCAGCGCGCGGCCAACCGGTCGAGCTTCGACACGCGGAACTACGGGTTCAAGCGGCTGTCGGACCTGATCGAGAAGGTGAAGGAGTTCGAGGTGGAACGGCGCGATACGGGGGTGTTCGTCAAGCGGGTTTGAGGGGGACGCCTGCCTTTTCCTCACGCACTCCGTTTGCTTCGAGCCTGTCGAGAACCGTCCGTCGAGAAGGCGGGGCCACAATCGGGCCGTTCTCGACAGACGCTTCTCGACGAGCTCGAAGCTGCTCGAACCGAACGGGTAACAGGCGGGATTTCGCCCGCATCCGTTCGTGCTGAGTAGGGGCTGAGCGAAGTCGAAAACCCGTATCGAAGCACCGGTGGCGGTCCTTCGATACGCCACTTCGACAGGCTCAGTGGCTATTCAGGACGAACGGTGGGGAACGCGGAAAGGTCTTTTCGACGGTCGGTTCTCGACTTCGCTCGAACCTGCTCGAAGTGAATGGATTGGAGGAGGGGATAGCAAATGCCCTACACCGACTCCGGCAACGGCATCACGAACGTCACCTGCGTCCCCGGCGCCGCATTCTCGAAGCTGAGCGTCCCGCCCAGCTGCCGCGCCAGACTGCCGACCATGCGCATGCCCAGACTCGTCGGTCGCGCCGCGGTCGGATCGAAGCCGGCCGGCAGCCCCTGCCCGCGATCGACGACTTCCAGCCATAGCTGCCCATCGTCGCAGCGCGTCGCGATCCGCACCGCCCCGCCGCCCTCGCCATAGGCATATTTGATCGCGTTGGTGACCAGTTCGGTCAGCAACAGCCCGAGCGGGATCGCGGTGTCGCCGCTGACCACCAATGGCGCGATGTCGCAGTCGATCGCGTGGTCGGGCGCCTGTTCCTTCAGCTGGTCGACGATGCCGCATAGCAGCCGCTCCAGCGCAACGACGCCGACCCGATCGCCCTGCCACAACTGGTCATGCGCCTGGCCGATGGCGACGATCCGCGCCTGCGCATCACCCAGCATCCGCTGCACCCGCGGGTCGTCATCCTCGCGCATCTGCAGGTTGAGCATGGCCGACACCATGGCGAGGCTGTTCTTGACCCGGTGCGACGCCTCGCGCGTCAGCAGTTCCTGATGCTCGATCGCGGCGCGAAGCGAGGCTTCGGCCTCCAGCCGTTCGATCGCGACGCCGATCAGGTTGGCGAAGCCCTGCATGAAGGCGAGGTCGTCTTCTTCGAACCGGCCATCCTTGCGGCTGTCGACCTCCAGCACGCCGAAGCGCTTGCCGTTCGCTTCGACCAGCACGTTGATCGCCCGCTTGACGCCGTGATCGGCCATGAAGTCCGGCGTGCGGAAGCGCTTTTCGTCGCTCAGGTGATTGGAGATCACCGCCTCGCCGGTGCGGAAGGCGAAGCCGGCGGGCGAGGCAAGGTCGTCGCCCATCTCCGCCTGCCCGACCACGCCCTCGTTCCAGCCGATGCCGGCGCGGACAATCAGCGCGCCGCCCTGGTCGTCATGATGCAGGAACTTGGCGAGCCGCGTCCGCATGCCGCGCGCGGCCAGTTCGACCGCCGCCCGCACGATCTCGTCGATGTCGCGGCTGCGCAGCGCGATGCCGCCGAACTCGGCCAGAATACGCTGCTGGTCGAGGCGATAGCGGATCGCATCGCCGGGATCGTCCGACCCCGCCCCATTTTCCTCGACCACCGGCATGACGATCAGCGCGTCAGCTTCTTGTACGCCAGCCGCGTCGGACGATCGGCCGCATCGCCCATGCGGCGGCGCTTGTCTTCCTCATAGGCTTCGAAATTGCCTTCGAACCATTCGACATGGCTGTCGCCTTCGAACGCGAGGATGTGGGTGCACAGGCGATCGAGGAAGAAGCGATCGTGGCTGATGACCACGGCGCAGCCCGCGAACGATTCGAGCGCCTCTTCGAGCGCTCGCAGCGTCTCGACGTCGAGGTCGTTGGTCGGTTCGTCGAGCAGCAGGACGTTGCCGCCCTCCTTCAGCATCTTGGCGATGTGGACGCGGTTGCGTTCACCGCCCGACAGCTGGCCGACCTTCTTCTGCTGGTCCTGCCCCTTGAAGTTGAACGCGCCGACATAGGCGCGCGTGCCCAGTTCCTGCTTGCCGAAGCGGAACACGTCGAGGCCGTCCGAAACCTCTTCCCAGACATTCTTGTTGGGGTCGAGGTCGTCGCGCGACTGGTCGACATAGCCGAGCTTCACCGTCTGCCCGACCTCGATCGAGCCGCCATCGGGCTGCTCCTGGCCGGTGATCAGCTTGAACAGCGTCGACTTGCCCGCGCCGTTCGGCCCGATCACCCCGACGATGCCGCCGGGCGGCAGGTTGAAGTCGAGATTTTCGAACAGCAGCTTGTCGCCATACACCTTGGTCAGGTTCTTCGCCTCGATCACCTTGCCGCCGAGGCGTTCGGGGATCTGGATGAGAATCTGCGCCTTGCCGACCGCGCGGTTTTCCTGCTTTTCGACCAGTTCGTCGAACGCACGGATACGCGCCTTGGATTTGGTCTGGCGCGCCTTGGGCGTCTGCCGCATCCAGTCCAGCTCGTCGCGGATCGCCTTTTGCCGGCCGGCTTCCTCGCGCTCTTCCTGTTCGAGGCGCTTGGCCTTCTTTTCCAGATAGCCCGAATAATTGGCTTCGTAGGTGTAGTAGCGGCCGCGATCCAGCTCGAGCACCCAGTTCACGACGTTGTCGAGGAAGTACCGGTCGTGGGTCACGAGGATGACGTTGCCGGTATATTCCTTGAGGTAGTTTTCCAGCCACGCGACGCTTTCGGCGTCGAGGTGGTTGGTCGGTTCGTCGAGCAGCAGGATCTGCGGCTTTTCGAGCAGCAGCTTACACAGCGCAACGCGGCGCTTTTCACCGCCCGACAGATTTTCGACCGAAGCATCACCCGGCGGGCAGCGCAGCGCTTCCATCGCGATTTCGAGCTGGTTGTCGAGGCTCCAGCCGTCGACCGCGTCGATCTTCGCCTGAAGCTCGCCCATCTCCTCCATCAGCGCGTCGAAATCGGTATCGTCCTGCGGATCGCCCATTTCGGCCGAGATGGCGTTGAAGCGATCGACGAGGTCGGCGACCGGACGCACGCCGTCCTTGACGTTCTCCATCACCGTCTTGGTCGGATCGAGCTTCGGCTCCTGCGGCAGATAGCCGACCTTGATCCCCTCGGCGGCCCAGGCCTCGCCGGTGAATTCGGTGTCGATGCCGGCCATGACCTTCATCAGAGTCGACTTGCCCGCGCCGTTCGGGCCGATGATCGCGATCTTCGCGTCGGGCAGGAACTGCAGGTGGATATTGTTGAGCACCGGCTTGTTGGCGCCGGGGAAGGTCTTGGTCAGACCCTTCATCACATAGCTGTACTGCACGGCCATTGCCGACGGCTCCGTTTCGAATATCGGGTGATATAAAAGGTTCTGGCGCGATGTAGCGATGGGCCGGCGAATTGGCAACGCGGGCGCCATGGACCGGGCGCGCGGGCGGTCGGCCTGATTCGACCGTCGCCGTCGTCCATTCGGCAGCGACTCGATCCGGTGGCGGCGTCGTTCCGGCGGCCCGGGCCGATCGACGGCGGCACCCTTTCGCGATTGCAGCATGACATCGCGTTTTCCGCCATTTTCGGCTCTGTTTCCTGCCAAAATGTCACTTCGTCGTAACGCTGGCACGGTCCACCATTGGTCGCAAAGCCGCAATCTTGCCACAATTGGAGATTGACGGCGGCGTACAAGGCGCTATTGCGGCTATCTCGCGACGGCGGTGACGCCGGGATATTCGCGAAATGGAATTTTCTGGGAGTAACCCGAATGAAGAAGATCATGCTCGTCGCCGCCGCCGCCGGCCTCCTGTCGGTTGCCGCTTGCAAGAACACCCCGACCGACAACGCTGCCGACGCCGCGTCGGACAACCTGGAAATGCTGGCGGACAACCTCGAAGCGCAGGCCGAGAACACCTCGAACGAAGCCGTCGCTGCCGACCTGATGAACGCTTCGGAAAACGCCGAAGACGCGTCGGACGCGATCGAGAACGCCGCCGAGCACAACGGCATGTAATTCCCGTTCCCGCGTCCTCACCGACGCGGGAAGCCGGAATGAAGAAGGGGCGCCCCGGCAACGGTGGCGCCCCTTTTTCGTGGCCGATAACGGTCGTTACGCGGACAGCATCACGGTGGCGCGATTGCGGCACCTTTGCGACCTGTCGGTGAGCGAATATTGCACGCTGCGGCGCGGTAGCGTTCCGGCAGATTGCCGACAGCGCGATTGACGAGAATGTCCGGTCACGCGAACGTGCGGCGGCCACCCCTCCCGTCCGACGCCCCCTGTAAGGCCCCGCCATGATCGTGTCCGCGCCCACCGATTTTCGCGCCATCGCACTGAGCTGCCCCCTTCTGAGTGGTCCATCGACTATGACAGTCTGGATCAAGGAAGGGACGACGCATGCCTGCCAAGAAGCACAAGCCTGAGGAGATCATCGGGAAGCTGCGTGAGGTCGAGATCATG